>Ga0307515_10007890_pt1 | contig 20912 bp, 25 predicted proteins | sample 17_EM_MG_FD_194513 | JGI IMG/M metagenome (GOLD analysis project Ga0307515, IMG submission 194513) | Populus trichocarpa ectomycorrhiza microbial communities from riparian zone in the Pacific Northwest, United States - 17_EM | ecosystem: Host-associated > Plants > Roots > Unclassified | place...
CGCACCGCACTAAGAGCCCTCGTTTTTATAGTATATTTGGTGCTACTTTCCCAGTACGCAGGACCTGTGTATCCCGCCTTAAGCTGCATCGCTCACCAATCTCTTCTCCCTACAGCTGTTTGCCAACAAAATGTACACGGCTTTGACACCTCGATGGGCATCCACCGTGTTGGGCCTTTTTGCCCTCCTTTGTGTCCCTATACCCTTCGTTCTTATGAGGTAAGTTTCCTGTTTCTTCTCCTAAAGCCGCTCATTTCGGCTCATTAGCTAAAACCCGACTACCTCTGTGTGTAGGTTTGGACCCGCCCTCCGTGCCAAGTCAAGGTACTCCCCCAGAAAGTCAACTCCCCCGCCTGCTGCGCCCAAACATAATGATTCCAAGGCTTAAGTTTTTCGAAGCGTTGAGGGATAGGAGGTTCTTCTTTGATGTTCACGTCACTCCTGTCGAGGGTTATTCTTCTGACGGGGAAATAACGCCTGGAGTGGGCTCTGATCTTGACCGAGTAGAAGGGTCGAAATGAGGACGTGCCCCACGACGACGGCGCTTTTGCCTCTTTCTCTCGGCGATTTCTGATGATTGTATTAGATGTTTCACGCTTAATTTCTCACTACTCTCTCCCCAATGAAACGCGGAACTGCATTACCAAATGTGATCTGGGCTGAAAGTTGATCCCCAGTGAAAAATCGGACGATGTATGACGAGACTGGGAGATGTCTACCGTTCGATCGCCTATTGCCGGCCAGCATCGGCCTATACCGATAAACGGACTAATTTTTGTAAAATGTCATTTTGAATCGATGTTTTCGCCCCTTGCCGGCGCATATCTGACTGGACCAGGGATGGGCGGTATTGGGTGATATTGGGCGATGGTCGTCGCTCTGAAAATTTGGATTATATCCGTTCCTACCGGTGCAGGCCGATGATGGGCAAAAACGGTAAATTCAGGCCGATAACGGGTGGATACAGGTAGGGCCGATAGTACGATCGGTACCACTTCTCACTGCATCGTGACTTCTGCTTGCACACCTCAACAAAGCAACCTGTACGTCTAGGGAGAAAGCGAGAGCCAGTAAACAACATGGTGGGGGATAACAAGATCGTGCCATACCATCGCGTACCCTGTCATCACGGCCGTCGTTGAAGGTGACACCAATAAGTAAACTTGTACCTCGTCTTTCTTTTGAGGATGTCATGCCTGTCATCACTGAGGAGTCGCGCAAGTCCTGGAAGAGCCTCAGCAGAGGTAAGGGCGCTCGAGAGCAAGGTCCTTTCCTGCCGAGTGACTTCGGTGTCGCAGTCTCTCCGTGTTATCGTAGCCGAAGTTTTTGTCACTCACGAGATTACAGTGAGGGAGATCGAACAAGGTTCACCATGACGAGCGGCGAAGCGAGCAACCAGCGATGATAATGACTTTCCGTTAGACTTGAGGTAGTCCGTGAAGGCGGTCTAAGCAGCATTTCTGTTCTCCACCGCACCGGGGATACCCGCCAAAGGGAGGAGCGCAGAAGGGGGCAGGTTCACGGCCAAACAGCAAGTTCTGGGATTGGTGCTTGGAGCGTGTCTCGCAATCGGTCGAGCAGTATCCGGAATTGAACCGGTCAACCGGCGGGATGACCACGTTTTCGGGATCGATGGAGCGAGATTTCCCACGGTTTTCTGCCTGGTTCTCGAGCACCCGAAACAATTACCCCCGGCCGTACCTTCCAAAGTGTCTCGAATGCTGCCAAGTTGGCATAACACCGCTTTTCGGGATGAGGGTCCTGTGAAGTATGTTCCTATTAGTGCAAACCAATCAGACACAACACGATTTGCGCACCCGCGAGTCAAGCGAAACGAGCATTCCCAGATCCGTAGTACAAGTCGACCCCGAGATGCGCTGGACTCTGCTGATTGGCGTATTGGCGCCCGTGGTGGTGGCTCTCATTTTTAAAAGCAGATTGTGAGTTCGAGAGATTAAAAAAAGGGCGACATGTTGTATCTTCTGACTACCGCCTCGTTGGTAGGGTCACGTTCAAGTGCCTGGGGTGGAGAGCGGTGAGGTTAGCTATAGGCGCATCGATCCAAGATCAGCCCAGTTTGACCGCGCCTAATGAGAGTAGCACGAACGCGACTGTCGAAGCAGGAGCCAGTGTCCGTGACAATATGTTTTATAGATGTCGGTCTCATGGGTGGTACCCCTAGACCCGGACATGCAGCACGATTTTTTACTGGGACTGGTCATTGGTCCCCCCTTTTTGTTTTCCTGCTCTCGTAGACATTGTCCATCTCTTCTTACCCTCCCATCCTCGACCAGGTGTTCGCCGCTGCCTGCTTAGCCATCCCAAAGCCGGGGAACCAGTCTCACCGAAACGCTCGTCTCCCCGACTGTCGCCTCTCTGTTCAAGCTCATGCTCTCGGACAATCCCTCCAAGGCGACCCGCCTCACTGATAAGTACCCCAATGCTTTCCATGACTTCTACGGCAGCGGCACTCCCTGTGTCTTCAAATCTGGCCCTGATTGGCCCATACGCAAGGGCCCTCAGGCCCAGGGAATCGTTCGTGAGGCTCGCCCTGTTTACCGTCACCCCATTGGGCCCACTTGGCTGTCTATCGGCAAGAGCATTTACCAACGCCTCGACGAAATTGGCATAAAGTGGACATCCATCAACCCCCTCGCCTACGCCAACGAGGGGGAGGCTAAGCCCTTCTGCTCTTTCATCCTCTCCATCGGAGTGAGGCCCGACTCCCTCCTCTACGACGACGCCGTTGTCGCTGCCAACATCGTTCAGAAGATCCTCACCGATGCTGGCTTCCCCGCCATCGAGGTGGCCTTCGTCGAGTCAGTAGTCACTCGTTCCGTCGCGTGCCCCTAGCTCCTCCCTCCTCTACGACGACGCCGTTGTCGCTGCCAACATCGTTCAGAAGATCCTCACCGATGCTGGCTTCCCCGCCATCGAGGTGGCCTTCGTCGAGTAAGTAGTCACTCGTTCCGTCGCTGGCCCCAAGCTCCTCCCGTTCGACCCCCTCTTCGACGAGGTCCCCGAGCTGCGGAAGCCCTTCACCCCCACTCTCGGTCTCCCCATCGCGCCCCTTGAGTACCCCCACTTTGAAGGCACAGGCACTCTCTACTACCACCTTGGTCAAGACGACAAGCGCATCGCCATCTTGACCTGCGCCCACGTCGCCCGTCCCACTCCTGTCTACGGCAACACGGGCATGACGCATAAGACCACAGGCCAGCGTCGTGAGGAGGTCGTCGCGCTCGGTAATGGGGCCTACAGCAACGCTATTGAGGCCATGATAGGCAACATCGGCTACCTCATCCGCTCCGTCGGGGTCTGAGGCGCCGTGCTTGCCGGGCTGGGGGAGCCCGTCGATGGAGAGGACATCAAGTTCACCAAGAAACGCAATGAGCACTTGAAGTTGGTGGCGAATGCGAAGAAGACGATCGAGGAGGTGAACACGCTCCACGACGAGCTCACCAAGCACCGTACCATTCCTGAACTGCGCGCCATTGGCTTCGTGCTTCACTCTGAGATAATCGAGGCCTCTACCGATCCCCACAGTTTCACCCAGGACTGGGCGCTAATCCAGCTGTACGACGAAAAGATTGACTGGTCGACATTTAAAGGAAACAAGGTTTACATCGGTACGTCTTTTTCCATATCTTGGTTTCCATCTTTTCTTCCACCTCTCGCCGCGTTTTCCATCTCCCGTCTTGTCTTCAGTTTTAGCTAACTATCACTTTTCTTTCCATTACTTTTCTACCGCAGGCGGCAATCTCCCGATCTATGAGTTTAGGAACACTATGTTCCCTCAGCCCACTGATCGAGCGGACTACAGCTACCCCCCGAATGGTCTCCTCCAGGCCTACGGCATCGTTCAGGACACCGAGATCCACAACCCCCAGCACCTTGACGTCCACGGTGAGAAGTGCCCGTTCGTCGTGAAGAATGGTTCGACCACTGGGACCACCGTCGGTCGCGCGAACGGTCTCGAGTCATTCACTCGCACCTATAGTGACTACGGCATCGAGCACACCTCCAACGAGATCGCCGTCTTGCCCTACGACAGGGCGCACGGCAGGTTTTCCGATGCTGGTGACTCTGGGTCCATCGTCCTCGCCAGGGATGGTCGCATCGTCGGACTTCTCACCGGCGGCGCAGGCCCTTCGGACGAGAACAGCATCACATACCTCACCCCCTACTGGTGGCTCGAGAAGCAGATCAAGGCGAAGTTCCCAGACTGCTTCCTCTACGAAGTCGTCCAGTAGGTATTTCGCGGGCTCGACGCGCAGCGGACCTTTTCCTTTCCACTTCCCACTTACCCCACCACTACGCCAATTCTTTTCTTTTCTCGTCTCGTCTCTTTCCATCACACTCGGTTCTCTCTCTCTCTCTCCCTTTTCCGTCGCGCTCGTCCTATCTATTAGCGGAACGAGCAGACGACGAAAAGTAAGTCACCTGGCAGGGGGGAATGGAGGAGACAGGGGGACACCTTTATGTACACGACACAACTGACTCCTGTTGCCGATTCTAATGCTGACTTGCAATGTCTTCGTGTTAGACGCAATGCAATCTGCCCTATCTCCGAGCTTTAATGATCGAAGCGGCGTAGAATGGAGTTAGGTCGCTGTTGGAACACGTCCCACAACACATCGTCCCAGACTTAGTGTGTATTGCGGGGGTGTATGAGAGCTCCCCTCTAGCTAAGCACTTGGTGACTATTCGCATTAAGGCTGTTCCGCTATCCATCAGACTCGGTGTGTCCCTATCCGTCGAAGGAAGGTAGGGGCTAGCCGAGATTCGCGCTTTCGGCAACCCGACAGAACGGTTAGGGTCTCTGCGCCTTTGTTGAATTTCCATAATCACAAACGTGTATAACCCTTGTGCGCCCCCCAAGACTGATAATTTTAGATCGCTAAGGTCATGGATACAGCCTCCTTGGTCCCGATGATCCTCTCCATCCTGAAGAAATCGTACTTGGAGTACAAAACGCGACAAGTCACGTCCGAAGCGTCGACTCCGTCGTCGAGAAAAGGGAAAGAGAGGAATTCAGAAAAAAATTGGGGGTGATCTGGTGGACCGTAGAAAATGAGATTGCGGATCCCACGGATTTTATACCTGCAAAACGAGATGAAGGGGTCGAGGGAATGTGAGAAAACTCGTGACTGGGGTTTTTTTAAGCGAAGACGAACCTCCTAAAGAAGTGGAACCGCTCGCTGACTAACAGAAATGACTTGTTACCAGCGAAGAACGCTTGCCGGGCTCGCGAGATATCTTGATTGGAAGAATACCTAGTGGTTGAACAAGGCTTCAGTCGGCAGTTCCTAATGAGGTTTCTGATCGCCCTACTCTGAAAGCACGGTATGTGTGGTGCCCACCAGTGATCTGAAATGGTTCTGCACTCGGATAAAGTCAAACGACGACGGGACGAACACGACCGTGTTTGCACTTTGTACGGCGGATTTCATCACCGAGGGGAGCATCTAATAATCCCAATCAGTGTGAAACCTTCAAGAAGTGCCGGGATAGCTTTCTTACGTGCTTGATGAAATGGTCAAACCGTTTGTCGAGTTCATCCTTCGGATTTGAACAGTCGAAGCGGACGAAGCTCTAGCAACCGTGGTAAGCAGCATTCTGCAGGATCCTGCGAGCGTACTCACCGGTTCTACTCTTTCAGGGACCTGAAGTGGTGGCCAAAAATTCTCGGAGCGGACCTTTCCAGCAACGTTCTTGAGCGACGTATTGAACAGAGCTCTCGTCTCTGGAGTCTCATAAGCTGTAAACAAGACAGTCTGGCGTAAGAAAGCGCCACTGGGACCGAAACCGTCACCATCAGTAACAAAGGATAAGGGGTGATCAAACCCCGGTGCATCACCGAGGGGGTTGGAGGGAACTCACTTTCCATCCAATACCCAAGGCTTGACCCTAGAGAAGTCGGTATCATGTGAGCCCTCTGGCATCTGGTTCAATTTCGAAAAGACGAATTGGACATGATCCCAGTTTTGCATCGTCATCGCGTCCAGTTGGTCCCCGATGACCACTTCGATGGATGAGAGAAAATCTGCGTTCCTGCGACTCATGAGCCGGAGGTTCAAAAGACCAAAACGGACACGCGCACTTCTCTTTCTCGATCGACATCCTAAGGCCGAGCGGACTCGCGACGATAATATCACAGCTGTAGAACTCTGAGAACAGTTTCACGCTTTTCCTTGTGACCTTGATCCCAAGGCGGAAGCTGTCGTCCACGTTCCCTTTGAACATCTCGACGTGATCCCTGGGGTAAACGCCAGGTTCCGCTTCGGCGAGCTTGTCCACAGCACCTGGAGGGAGACCATACTCCGCCTGGAACCTGGTGTGGTTCTCGATTTGGAATAATGGAGGTGGTGTATGCGAAGTGAGGGCTGCAACCCAGCGCAAGGCAAACGAGCGGAAGGGCACGAGAACAAGGACTGAAGGTCGTACAAACCCTTGGTCCTGTATGTCTTCCGGTGGGCTGGACCCAGCTTTAGCCAGACGCTCATTGTTCTTGAGTACCCGACGGCGTTTTCTGTGAACGGTAAGCCTTTGTTAAAGGTCGTGGGTCGATATTCCAACCCACTTGGAAATGTGATTGAGTACGTGAAGCGTCGCTGCCTCACGGATAGGCAAAGCTGGCTCAATATTACTCCGTGTGATGTACAGGTCCCGATATGAAGTCAGGACAGCGAGCAAATCATTCTGCAAGGACCTGACTTCTACAAGGGGGTTAGAACGAAACAATGGAAGGGATCCTGACACACGAACTCTGGGCTAACTTCTCTTGGGAAGACTCGAATTGGATTTTAAACCTCGGCAGGAGCTGGATAAACGTTGACGACGATTACGGCGAAAGTTAGCCGGAAAGCATACGCACTGACGCGGGGTTTCCATTCGTAGACAAGCCGACGAGCCTGGAACCCTCGGGGACGGACTCGGTCACAGATCCGAGCGTTCTCCAGTTTGATCGGGTGGTTTTCCAGGAGTTACGTTCCACTGCACTCTGAGATGTGGGAGATAGGTGAGAACTTTGTGCGCCGAAATGGTCCTCGTATGGGTCTTGTTTCTCTTCTGAAATTTCGTCAGTTGAGGCCGAGTTCGCGATGGAGCAAGCCACGCGTACTCGGATCGTCTTCAATATCCTCTACGACAGCAGCGGTGTCCTCAATTCCGGTGGAGTCAGCTGAAGATGCCTCAGGGATTCCTTCGCCTTCCTTTGAAACAGCAGGCGTAGTTTCTATCGCGTCGAGTTGGGCAGAACGTCGTTTGTTCAGTTTCGTGCGAGGGGTTGGCTCGATTGACTCTGTTCTCTTGCGTCTGGAAGTCTTAAGAGCAGACACGTTGAGAAGAGTCAAAAGACGCGTCGTAGTATTGTTATCTTCCTCCAGATCGAGTGCTGGCATTTGGTACAACCTTGAACTTGCGAGACGAAAATTGAGAGATCGAATCGAAAATCAAAATTCCCACAGTCGCTCACACCGCAAGGGGTTTCAACCACTTCACCGGGGAAATCTGAGTCGGGCAGACGAAGATTTTAAGGGTTGAGCACGACACCCTCGTTTGGGGGATAAATAAGATTGACTGCGGTCCCTTTGATGGGGATCAGCGCACTGTGAACACCGGGAGTCCTTCCGTGAATTCTCGTAAACGCTATTACTTGGTGCTGCCCTCTGTCGCAGTGCGCTGAATGGCAAGAGACGACTCATCCTGGGAACTCGCGCTTCACGGGCATTTTTACAACTGGGCTATGGGCGGGCCTTGGCTGCCATTGGTGTGCGGGATGGATTGCTCGAACTGCAACATATGGTGTGATGGTGGGGTCATTGCGGTGGGTGTGGACCTTGGGGATGATATCTACAAAGATCATTAGGGTCAAGGTAATACAGTCCACCGCCGTTCTTGGGTGAATATTGACGAGATGCCGTCGTGTGCCTGAGCAACACATAACCTAGCCGTAGAATGATTGACCCCCCACCTGCGGTCAAAAATCTGTAACCCTCCCAGAGTGACTCCAGTCTCCCTCCAAACCCCATTTCTTTACCGGCTCTTTCTTTGGCCCTCCCCGCTCCCCCGTCCGCGGGTTTACGTCCCCCGCAAAGTCTGGCTTGATCGACGTGCGCGCATCGGGGTGGACGTCCAGTTCCCCATCCTTCACGGACAATGGGGTCTGGGCAGCCTGAAGTAGCCGCTCAAATTCCCGTTGTTCCTCTCTTGGTAATGGTGGGGGTGATGGGCGGTTCAATCGGATGCCCGAAGACATGGCGCGGAAAAAGATGGATGAGCTGTGCTTGCGAGCTGTTGATATTGCGTACGACATGACTATCCGAGCGCGTTAAATTCTCGTGCCCGACGATGAGAATATTGACTGACTGGCTGTGAATGGCGGTTGGGAACAAAGCTAGTGATCGTCACCTGTTATTAGTAAACCGAGACTGAAAGCGCCCGCCCTCCCATTGCTCCTCTCCCCCCCTGAGTACGCCTTCGATTCAATGCGGTCGGACAGCCCAGTCCACAGTGAGCTCACTGCCAGGCCCCCCCGCCCCCCTGCCGAGACAAACCACAATCGCGCTCACAATCTCCTTGCCGCAGCGTCAATCCCGGACATGGCTTCCATCGCCGACAATAACGTCAGGCCCAGGCCAGAAAGGGCTTGTGACCTGTGTCGTCGCAGAAAAACAAAGTGCGACGGCTCATCGGCCCCCGACAATATCTGTTCCAATTGCGCGCAGAATAATCAATATTGTACCTACCTGTGCGCCTATATGCACACCCTGCTGTCTTTCCATGTCTTACGTCTCCCCTTAGCGAAGCCTCTCGTCCGAGAGGTCCACCAAAGGCGTTCGTCCTCCCCATTCTCACTGTTCGCCACTCCCTCGATTATAGCTTACACCGTATCCTTACTCCAGCTATGTCTCTGGCCTCGAGGACCGTCTGGAGAAGGTGGAAGCACTGCTCAAGCGGGTGCGTATCACACAAGCCTGTTAGCGCCACGCCCCTCTGAACTCGAATGTCCTATCACCCAGCTGCGTCCGGAAGTCGATTTTACTCAGCATCTCGGCCCGCCCATTGTCAGGGATTCCTGGAGGGTGGATGCACAGCTATCGATCTCGGCTCCGAGACCTCCGGTCAAAAAGAAAAAGAGTCACCCAACCAGTCTGAACCCCTTGGACCACTCCGTCAAGGCCCAGCGAAAATCGTTGGATGCTGAACCTGGGGATACCCTTTCTTCAGACGACGAAGATCCACCATTCGAGTGCGCGAAACGCAAGTTAAACCTCCCTACACCAGGGCATTCGGACGATGAGACGGAAAAAGACTGTGGCGACACTGGCGCAGACCGCGGGACACGATTGTACGGGAAGAGTGCTGACATTCATTTGGTAGGCCCCACGATGTTCTGGAAGTGCCAACACATAATGGACGTGACGCCGCCGGATCCACAACCAGAAGCACATCCTCCAGACCCAGGAACGTTTCCCAAAATCCGTCGACCGATTTATTGGGGTCCCCCTTTTCCGGTGAGTGACCACCTCGCTATCCTCTTGTACGTCACCATGGAGTCACCTAATCTCCATCAATTCTCAAGTGGGAACTGGAATGGGAAGGCGTCCATCTGACGAATCCTGCTTATTTTCGTTCAGTCAGAGATAGCTTCCCGCCTCCAGACCTCGCCGAAGAGCTGATAGACCTCTACTTCACTCATGTCAACGTGGTATATCCCCTACTCCACCGACCTACCTTCTACGACCATTGGAAAGAGGGTCTACAGTACCGCGACGTTTGGTTCACCTCTGTTTGTATGCTCGTTTTCGCGGTCGCGAGCAGGTGGAGTACGGACCCTCGCGTGCTAGGGGAGCCAGAGCCTGTGGAACCGCCTCGGTACAGGAAAGCCGGATGGCATTATTTCAGCGCCACTGTTGGTGCGTAACCGAATTCGCATTCGACCGTTTCTTGACCGACCAACGAACCGATAGAGTTGTTCGCACACCGCCGGAGTATCCTCTTACCGGCGACTCTGTTTGAGTTACAACTCCATTGTGTTCGTCCCGGAGTTTGGTTCAATGCGGTGATGGCTAATTCTGTCATTGACAACAGTTGATCTTCATGTATCTTCGATATTATCTGCCCCAAGGGGCGGCCTGGGCGTTCAACAGCATCGGACTTCGTAAGGCCCAAGACGTTGGTATCCATCGAAAGAAACTGTACGAAAATGACCCGAACGCCGGGGACGAACTATGGAAACGAGTTTTATGGACTCTGGTAGGGTTTGATCGCGAAGGCTCGGTTGACGTCGGCCGTTCGTGCGCTCTGAGGGAGGAAGAGTGCGTGTTTCCCACTCTAAAAAACATCAACTCTGATATCCCTTTAGCATGGACGTTGATTCCCCTCTCATTGTAGACGACGAATACTGGGTCACAGATAGTCCTAAATCGGCCTTTCAGCAACCACCTGGAAAACCTTCCCATATGGAGGCCTTCGGGCTTTGGCTGAAGCTGACCAAAATCAGCGCCTTCGCGGTTCGCACTCTGGTGCGTTGCCGAATGATATTTACGGTAGCAGTGCGTTGATTATCCCGCCTCCAACACAGTATGCGGTGGACAAGTCCAAGGTGGCGCCTGCCGGGATCACGACATCCGAATGGAGGGAGCGGACAGTTGCGCAACTCAATGCCGCAATGTCCCAGTGGGTTGATTCATTACCTGATTATCGTAAGAGAATTTCCTCGGTCGTTTCGTTTCCTCCTCGGCGATCACATCTAACCCTGAGACATTTTTCCGTCCTCTCGCTAGTCCGCTGGTCGCCGGATATGGGTAACCGCGTATTTGCCACCCAATCCGCGACGCTATTTTTGGGGTACCACCTCAATCAGATCTTGATATATCGGCCATTCATACCCTCCGTGAAATCTGACACCACGACAAAAACTACGTCTTCGCGTGTCAGGTTTCCATTTCCTGCCCTACCGATTTGCCTCAACGCAGCTAGGACCGCGATACGGATTCTCGAAGCTGGACAGAAGACGGGGTTCAGTAACATTCCCATAATCATTAGGGCTTGTCAAGAAGCTGGGGGGATACTTATCACCCATGTTTGGCGCCTCAAGATTCGCGACCGTGCGCTTGCGGCTGAGGGGATACCCAGGAGTTATTCGGGTCCCTTGATCGCGGACCTGGTCGCTGACGTACAGAAGGTCATCGACATCCTCGACAGTGTGTGTGATCGATGGCCACTGGCCTATTCGCTTGCGTGAGTTCAGAGAACCCGGGCTTCATTTACCTCGCCGTCGAGGTTGACGTTCATCTTAGCACACATTTCCGAGGGTCGTTGCCTGGAGAAGGAGAAGACGAAGTAGAGGTTCCTCTTTCACAGCCTTCGCCGATGGGAAATCCAGAGGGAGACGAAGGCGACGAAACAACGACACGATTCAACATCTTATCGTATCCGCTCTTCACCATCGACGGTGCCGCCGAAGGCGTATACGATAGTTCGGATCCGTCAAAATCTGGATCTGACTCACCTTCATTCAACCCACGACCTTGGGCTAAATCACCCTCACTTCCAGAGAAACAAGACCATGGTTCGTTGCACTCCGTGGTCGCTTCCCAACCCATTCCACGACAGAGTACTGTCCCGATCTACCCGTCTAATCCTCGTACACCTCCCAGTCCACATTACGACTATGATCCGCTTCCCGAGGGAGGGCATCGACCAATCAGCCATCTCTCTGGATATGTGAACGGGAATCACGGTCATAATCGTGGGTACCAGGGACAGCTCCATGAACGGGTCGCACCGTTCATCAAGGAGGAGTACGTCGAGGACAACCAACTACTCATTAATGGTCTGTCGGATCCTAGGCGGTCCTACGTGGCTGGTCGCAATCAGCCCTTGAAACCCACATACACCTGGTAATACAGGACGGTACTAGGCGTTCAGGGATGGGGCGATTTCTCGTGCTTTTGGACTCTTAGTTGTTTGCTTTTCGTTCCACCTAGATAGATGGGATATTGGATTACTCTTTGGGTAAATTTTGGTTGCGTATAACGAATATTATCTATGAAATTGTATTTGTGCACTTTAGTTACTGGATGCCGGTACTGTATGTAGAGGGAGAGGGAGAGGATGGACTCTCATGCTTTGAGCTAAAGCAGGACCGATCAACGCCACCCTTCAACCTCGTTTGACTCCTCCATGACATCCTCACCCCCCTTCGTTGTGGTCGGGTCAGTCTCAGGAGCATCCGTATCTGACATCTTTTCCTTGGGCTTGATGACGACATCGTTCACGGCGGGCGGCGCGCTCCCAGAATACAACTCCGACAGAGAGCTCACGGTGGTGAGAGCCATATCAACTACGCTCTCGACGCGTTTTCGAAGCGTTTCGTTGGCGCTGGTGATGGTCTGAAAGGAAAACAGGAAAAAAATCCCGGCGATAAGCAAAACGACGCCCATTAATTCGACGACCCACTCAGAAGTGGAGCGAGATGGATTTCTGCTTCCCCTCAGCCTCATGGCCGAGGAAGGAAGAAAAGGACGATAAGCCGAGAAACGTTGACTTACCATTGACCTCAAATGAACGAGCGCGTCGGCTTCATCCAGCCGAATCAATAGAGCGGGTTCAGGTGCCTCTCCATCTTGACCTTCTTCGTGACCCTTTTCAAGCTCAGGCGCGTTCATGCGAACCTCCCCAAAGTGCGATTCAAGGAACATCGCCAATCGCTGTACGCGCCCCAGGTCGCTTTCCGAGTCCGCGTGGGGATGGGCATGTTCGTGGACGTGGCTGTGGGCATTAGATGTCACTGGATCAGAAATAAAAGAGAAACACGATTGAAAAGATTATTGATCGTCAGCGTTCGGATTTGCCGAGTTACATTTGGATGAGGAGGATCGTTGGGAGGATCAGGAGGAACCGAGGGATGTACTCACGTTTCACAGAGGCCGGGCTCTTGTCTATCCCAGTTATGAGCGCCAGAGCAGAATCCGCCACCATATCATTACTCGCGCTCGATTCCCATTCCAACGTTAGCTCGTGTTCGCCGGTTTGTTTCGCATCCACGATACCCATCACCTGACGTAACATAATGAATCGGTCGCCCTGAGCTAAAGGATGGTGAAACAGCTTACCCTCATGACGGGGACTCCGTCTGCGTCACACCCTTCCTCCACTTTACCGAACATGCCCTCTAAATGCCACCTGACTAGCTCCCATCCCACCCCGAGAACGAGTTTTTGACGCTGTGTCACGACGCATGTAGATAACCCCGCAAAGTCTCGGAGGTCTCTGGGGTCCAGCAAAGTATAGGAATAATCCTTTGCCACGAGCAAACCAGACAGAAGATCACCAGCCTGAGGCGTCTTAGCCGCAAGGGTCCCGATGGCCTGCGATAGTGCATAGTCAACGGATCTAGCATCCCACGGAGAGTTGGGTATACCCATTTTCGCACTCACCTTAGCCACCCGCTCTCCCCTGAACGTCAAGTTCAATGTCTCAAGGTTCCTTGGTGTATGAATCTTGACATCCTCGTCCCTCTGTTTATATCTCGACTGCAGGGCGGCCCTAAGCCGACCCATAGCCGTCTGTTCTCCATGAACGAGGATCTGTTCGGAAGAATGGAATTAGTGTTTTATGCGGTAACCAACGGAGCGGGTTATCAAACGGAAAACCGGATTTACGATATGCTTGGCCTTCACGGCTTCAATAAACTCCGAGTTCTGTGAAAAATCCACGTGCGCGCTGAACGATATGTCATCTACAGACAGCCTCCGTGGAATCATGTTGTTGCCTTTCGTTGATGGTATCTCGTCCGGTCCGGACATAATATCCTAGATGTGAAAAAAGTGAAAAAGGCACGGATGAGTCTCCCAGAAAACAAGCTCAGTATCACACGGGGGCGGCTCATGACGACCAGAGATGGTGGAGGGAAAATGAATCGTATTGCACGAATCGAGGTAGTATACAAGAAAGAACCGCCTCCCGGCGATGCAAGGACTACTCACCCTCGCCATCGTCCCCTCCACCGAGTACCCTGTCACTATGAGCCCGTTCTTGGGGTCAGGAGCCATAAGTTCCAGAAGCTCACGGCTAGGTCCATTCTGGAGGAACCCCGGGCTGGACAGGACAACGCATGGAGGACCCTCTGCGACTTTCTTCTCCCAGCCCCGATTGTGACCCAAGTGTGAAATATGCCTGAATGACGGTGAGATAAGTAGACACGAAAAGAGCTACAGAACGGAAAACGTACGAGAAGATAAAAGGGTTGTCACGTTTGGCGAACCGGTTCCGAATGTTGGCATTCATGGTGTGAATGTATGTCTGGTACACGGCCATAGACTTTCTAGCCAAACTTGAGGCATAGTAGATTGGGACGTTGTGCAGGTCTGGGTGGTTCTTCCAGTACTCGTCCAAGATCAGCAAGAGCTCCTGAGCACGTCCCAAAGCAAAAGTCGGCATCAAAACGTGACCCCCGCGCTTGAGGATGGTGTGGACGAGATTTGTGAATCGCGCTTCTTTTGTCTCGCGAGCCTCCAGGGTGTGCACACCAAACGTGCTCTCCACGATTAGTACATCTGGTTTGATGGGTGGAAGTTCTGCCTTAACAAGATGGCGGTCCTCTTCGCGTGAATAGTCACCAGTGTAAAGAATCTTGAGTCCAGCTATGTCAATCATGAACATAGCAGCCCCAAGGACGTGACCGGCGTGGTATGGTGTGAACGAGATTCCAGGGCAAACGTTGATTAGTTGGTGAGCCGAGACAGGAATGATCAAATCCAACGACATTGAGAGATCCAGAGGAGAGAACAAAGCTTCCGAGGACGACGAACTAAGGTGGGTGCAGTTGTGTATGAGTACGAAATGTGGCTTGGGGGAATAGATACCTCATCCGGACAAAGTCTTGCATCATGAACTTGTGGAGGGCCTTCGTTGGGTGCGTCATATAAACTTTCCCTGGTCCGTCTCGAAAGTTTGTCTGCGAGTGGGGAGTTTGTCATCGTCGTCGAGGTGTTGGCAGATAAGTACCTTCTCCGTGATGTACGTGACGGCCGCTGCGTGATCAAGGTGGAAACTTGCAGAGGTCAGCTACGCGCAAAATCACGGGAAGTGCAGCAAAGTGATTCACTGGGTAATCAATAGCGCATCTACGGTGCTCCAATCTAACTCGTCCACGAACGGGAGCGAAGCCATCCCATTGTAGGCGGGGTGGACACCAGCATCACAAACGACAGTCTTCCCTCGGTACTGCAACACACAACATGACCGACCGACTTCTTGACCGGCACCCAGCAAGGTGACGCTCAGAGTTGGGACATCATCCGCCACTGCAGCCATCGTTCTGAAACTGGTCGAAGGCGTAGAGGAGGAAGGAGCGTTTAGCGCTCTTTTGCCTTTTTCGGAAGTTCACTCATGGCCAAAAACTCTCGGGGGAGAGGCGCAAAGAAAACGGTTGCGAAAGATGGACCAGCTGAAATTACAGAAGAAGGGGCAAACGGAGAATGTGACTGCTATGTTGAATAAAGGACCGGGGCTAGTTTACTCTGTATTCCTACAATCCGACAAACATATTCTTTAGAAATACCTATCCCAGAATCCGACTGTCCCATTCGTCTTTGCCCAAAGATTCTTCGGCACCCCAAGCAACCTCATCACCAGATTATATACTTCAACGTTCTGGAATCCATCCATAACGTAAACATCGTCCGAGGTGGAGTGCCAGCCCTTGTTCTTGTTGGGCATCCAGGATTGGTGGTGAAGGGCTTTCACGACGTTTGAGAATGGGCCGTGGGCGACGAACATTGCGTACATGCGGAAGTCTCTGTTGTCGAACCCGTGGCTCTGGGGAGGAGATTTAATAATTAAGTTGAGAAGGTGGTGGTTGGTTAGGATAGTGGTGGACTTACCCCTTTGTCCATACTGGACTCGCCGCGACCTCTCGTCGTCAGAGCATATCCGTACTTTGGAACGATGTAAATCGGCGCAATCCTCAGGTTGTTCGAGAAGTGATAACGTTCTGGCATCGTTTCATGGGTATAAACATCGAACTTTTCACTGTTGTTCTTCGCCGCTTCCAACAATGTACCTAGATACGCAGTGGAGTTTGCCCTAGGAGAGAACCACAATCCCTTCGACGGCCAACCGTCCTCGTGGTCAATGAGGTCAAGAGCCTGTTTGTCCAAGTAATCGTCAATGTAAACCCATTCTGGATGACTGGTATCTGCCATGCCATGGTCGCTGACGAAAACGATGTCGACGATTTCAGTGAGATTGCGAGTCTTCAAAGCCTTGTGGAGATCCTTAGCAAAAAGGTCAACGGCCTTCAACGTATCCTATTTCATTTGTGAGTATTTGGTTGCTCAAGCGGGAAATTTTTTCGTCGTACGTTGACACGCTGAGAGTATGGGCCAGCGGCGTGACCGGCTTGGTCCAAAGTTGGTTCATACGCTAGGGCAGATCCGTTAGTCCCCAAGTCTGGTCACCAGGGAGAAATAGCAGACCTGAGATGAACTGGGGGCGCTGCTCTAGAGGAAGGTCGATCCACGCCATAATTTGGTCCAATTTCTCACTTAGAGGAACGTGGTCCTAATGGAGTGTCAGACTTCGGTCATAAGAAATCTGGAGTTACTGACCCTCCATGGAACGAAGTAGGTGGCTTCGGCACCAGTACGGGTTGTCGGAGGACCTGGCCTACATTAACCCTGACCATTGAGACACAACAGCAAAGGGGTGGAAGGAAACGGTTACACATACCACATGAGATTGGCGGTGATCATCCCTGCCTTCTCAACAGTTTCCCACATCTATGCGAGCGTCAGTTCCGATGACCGGATTGACAAAAGTGAATCCTTACAGGTTCCCCAAACCACCAGGATGGGTCCCATGAGCCGGCCCTAGTATTGTAATGGAATTCTTGTTCACTGACAGGGTCCCAGAAGTTCTAGAAAGGGGTTATTGCCTCATGGATGGGAAGACTCCCATAGAACACACGTTGGCAACGATCCCATGGGATTCAGCGTAGAGACCAGTCCTTCAATTGGTGTTAGTAACACAAGCACACACACAGTGAAACAGGGGATACACACATTAAGGCCCAGTGGTTACTACCATTATGGGTGCGTTAGTGGTGTGGAGTGTGACAAATCTCAATGAACTCACGGGAACGTTAACGTCTAGAACAAGGGGTGAGCATCTCGTGAGATGATTACGCTGGGGTACGCACAGGGAATACTGGTCTCATGAACTTCGCCCGGAGTCCCTGTTTGCTGATATCCAACAAATGTGGGGTGAACCCTCGATCAAGGTAATCCGCCCTATCCGACATTGTGTGAGCACCCAAAGGGTACGTGTTACTGGTACAGGACTCACCGAAGGCCATCGATAGACACAATCAGAACTGTACGTTTGAACTCGTGGGTCCCATTACTCAGCAGCTTCGAAGGATCCATCGGTCGGCTTGCAGCGCCAATTCCACCGCTCCAGATTCTCGACATTGGTACAAGGAACGAAGCTCCGAGGATCAAGGCAATAAAGCCTCCAGCAATCAGAGCAATCCTCCTCTTTCGCAACGGGGTACGCTCTCGAGGTTCTGCATACTCTTCGTCTTCGTAGCGAGGCGGTTCACCGTTGTCACGATCATCGACGTCGAAGTTCGATAAGAGGCCTTTGCGCTCTTCGGGTATGGGTTTTGAGGGGCCATCTTGTGAATAGGGTGAGGCTGGGGTTCCATTGAGGTTGTAGGACATGGCTAAGGGCGGCGTGTTCGTCCCCCGAGAATGGGTTCGAGCGGAGAGCTGTGCACGTGTCGATCACGGATTTGGGCATGGCGAGATTCGTGCCGCCCCACGTTCCTTGGCAGAGCCGCTCCTGCACCCATGTACGTAGTCAGCGGATAGAAATCTGAATGTAAAAAAAAAAGTTCCTTGGAAGAATACAATTAACTTCCACTCTCGTTGTAGATTTGGGCTGTCGCTACTGCTGCTGCAGCCCCTTCAGAGCTGCTGCGTGGTCTGACATAAATTTTACAAAGGTCAAACAGGCACAACAGATATCGAACAACCCCCTCCAAGCGGATATTGATTTTGAAGAAATGTTGCGACGCCTTTGAGTCACGTATACACAATACAGTACTTAGTAAGTGTTCATGGGACCGAGATAGGTAACCGTAGCGGAACTCATAGGTGCCGCAGGAACGTGTACAGCGGTACAAAGGAAGAGATCTAGAACGACAACCCTACCTAATAGTCTGACTAAACAAGGACCCTATCTTCCCCGTTCTCATTCCCGGCCCGATAGGTCTTTGTGGGTCTCTATCCCCCGCGCAATCCGTATCCTCGGAAATATCTAAGCTCGTCAGGTCAATCGGTCCGTTGAACCTGGCTCCCGTACGGCCGGGATAGAGTTCCCGCGGTAGGCAGAGACGTGATTGATATGTATATGGGACGGCGGTCGTCGGAAGGGTCCAGATCCGCAAAGTTCATGCGCCCGTTTCCAGTGATCGTCCTGATTGTAATGTTACCAGAGATAGCGGGATCCGCTCTAACCTCGATATTTTCACCACAAAACCCCACCCGTTGTCAATCTTGAAAGTACCTCCAACCGATGTACTTCCCTTGAGATACTCTCCCAGCATGTGCCTGGGCGTGTTAAGAGCGTCGGTTCCGTCGTGTGGAAGGAAGAGGTTCTTTCATCATCCAAGGTCATGTCAACGGTGAGAGTTCAGCCCGACACGAATCCCCTCATCGGACCCGATGTGGGTGATAGAGTCCGTGGAGATGGACAGATCCTTCAAGCCGGGAGGCAAGGGTGCAGCCAATTCGAACTCCATACAGTGAAACGCTGCGAGGGGATCCGGGTGCCGAAGTAACCGGGTTCTGCGAGTCCAGACCCTTTCCAAGGCATCCTTCTGGTCTGAACGGATAGTGGTGACCCGGTATCTGACCTCTGTGGCATCGTCCTCACCTTGCGTGAACACGATGGTACCAACGGCACCTCCTTCGATCGTGAGACCGTGCTTTCCCTTGGCAGAAAGCTGAACGAGGTGATCGAAGATCACGTTCCTGTAGATGTAAAACGCGTGTTTGCAAGCCAGATCTTTTTGAAATTCGGCATTCCCTCGAAGCCAGGCTATCTCAGAAACACGACCAATTAACGGTCGTAAATGAACGAAAGGGCAGGTGTCCGCACCGTGATCGCCCAGATGAAGAGTCTGATCGATTGAAATCGAATCATAACAAACGGTCTCCCAGAAGTGACCGCATCTGTATCATGGAGATCAGCGAACGCCATGGCTGGGCTGGACTTAGCGCTATGTCTCACAATGGGTTGTGCGGCGGTATTTGTTTCTCCCCCTCCCGTTCCTAGTTGGCAACTGAAGTTCGGCACCGGTCGAGGTGAGGTCTGTCTCAAGGTCAGCGCTGAGAAGCAGATCTTCGCCTCCCAGCCAGCCTCCAATCAGGTGAGGGAACTGTCGCGAGGACGCGCACCTTCATCCCACTTGTCTTTGGGGCGGGGCACAGTGTCATCACCACAACAACTAAGCCCCAGAAGGTAAGCCGGGCCCTGAGATGGCCCTACAGCGAACGAGCCGCACTGAATCGAAATCAGGACAGAAGTGGGAGTGTGAGAGTTGATGAGCAGCGGCCCAAGCTTGGTACATGTCTTGATGGTCGTCTTCGCATACGATACGGGACGATCGTGGCGCCGGAACCCCTGTATGTGAGTAGATTCGCGGAATCTGACTAGGTATCGGTTGATTTAGAACCGGTACACGGTCATACCGGGGCCTTTTGTTATCCTTGCTGTTGAAACTGATCGTCCCATCGGGACAGTGCCGAGCCTCCGAGATCCCGTCCATTCTCTCTTCCGAGCGTACCGAGGTCACGTGCACCCAACTTCTCTGTCGCGGTGTTCCACGACGGCCAGAGTCAGCCTTGAACCAGAGCAAGAAAATCGAACGTAAATGGTTATGGGTTCGAGCACTTGCCTCTCGCTGCTCCCGCTCCCCTCTTCCCCCCCCCACCTCCTGAGGAATGACTGGGACTGCCTGGGGTAATCTTCCAGATGAGGTCGCTTCGTGCTCTCGCTGGCAGCGCAGGGGGGCTGAGTCACGGAGTCGCTGGCGAAGATGGTGTCCGCGGTGATCCAGTCCATCCTATGACAAGCCGCCCAGCTGCTCCTTTCTTGGCAAACTTGTCCAATGACTTTTTCCAGGGATACACTTCGTTCTCTTCACTCGCACAATGGCTGTACTATTTCGCCGCAGCATCGCGAGGACGGAAATGCAACGTGTGATGGTTGTGACGGCCATCGCGGTGTGGATCATTGCCACCGGGGTGTGTCCCTCGTTCATCATACGCCACCAAGTGTGTTGCTGAACCCCGCTGTCACGTTTAGCATCTTTCGGCGAGCGGTACCCGGGTCACCCGGACATTTGTTCGGATAGCGGCCCTGTCCCCTCCTTCGGTCGCTTTTCTAATATCATAAACCTCGTCAGCGCCGGTCCAAACTTGTCCCAAATACTTGTTGGAGATACTTTCCTTCTTTAACGCATGGCAGTCGTGTGGGGGCGCGACTGTCGAATTTACGTTTTTCCCCTGGTTCTTCTGGTCGCAAGCACGGATACGCATTAAAATACTAGGTTCGATCAGCCGCACCCCAAGCCACTCGCCCAGCTACGGCTGCTGGGGTGATTTATCAGCTGAGCGGAGCCCCCAACGGGGTATACGTTGTGGACACGCGTTGGGCAGTTTCATTCATCGCGATGATCCCTTCCGCCAACGTATTGTGCACATGTTCGTTCCTATTCCCCCATTCACCAATCCTTATCAATCAAGGAGTCATCTAGCTTTAATCGCCGTGTAAGTTTTGAAGATTGATAGCTTCAGTTCGCAATTTGTCGGCCACGGCCCGACGCCTGTCGT
>Ga0307515_10007891_pt1 | contig 20911 bp, 12 predicted proteins | sample 17_EM_MG_FD_194513 | JGI IMG/M metagenome (GOLD analysis project Ga0307515, IMG submission 194513) | Populus trichocarpa ectomycorrhiza microbial communities from riparian zone in the Pacific Northwest, United States - 17_EM | ecosystem: Host-associated > Plants > Roots > Unclassified | place...
CGGCTCGACGATGCGGAGCGGTTCCCGATCGCGGCCGCGCAGGGCTTCGGCCACGTCTATACGCCGCCGGATCAGGATCGGATCACCCCGCGGCTCGCGGCGCTCCAGCTCTATCAGCTCGCGCTCGCGCCCCCGAAGCCGCCGACCGGCAGCTTCGACGCCGCGGCAGCGGCGCGCGGCAAGCCGGTGTTCCTCGGCAAGGCGCGGTGCGCGAGTTGCCACGTGCCGCCGATCTATACCGAGCCGGGCTGGAACATGCACACCGCCGCGGAGATCGGCATCGACGACTTCCAGTCGGCGCGCGCGCCCGATCAGCGCTACCGGACCAGCCCGCTGCGCGGCCTGTTCGCCCACGCCAAGGGCGGCTATTACCACGATGGCCGGTTCGCCACGCTCGCGGATGTAGTTGCGCATTACAACGTGACACTGGCGCTCGGTCTGTCGGGCGGTGAGGCCGCGGATCTGGTGGAGTTCCTCAAGTCATTGTGAGGTGCGTCCGGATCGGCGCGGCGGATCGCGCCGCGCCGCGGGCGTTCGGGGTGTGCAGTCTGCTATCGTGCCGCGAGATGCGTGTGCTCGTACTACATCCCTGCGGCGCGGTCGTGACCGTCGCGGTCGTGCTCGCGGCGCTCGGCCGCCCGGCGGCGGCGCAGGTCACGGAGGTCGAGGCCACCGCGACGGCCAACGTCGGCTACTCGCAGACCTCGCGCAGCTTCTTCGTGCCCGACCCGATGGCCCAGCCGTCCGACATGCCGGGCGACACCGAGTACCGGATGTTCACCGAGATCCGCCCGGGGATCTCGATGCAGACCGGCTCGCCGCGGCTCGCGTGGCGCGCCGGTTATATCTTCGCCGGCACGCTGAGCCTCGTGGGTGATTCGCTCTCGGCGTACTCCAACGCCGCCAGCGGCGAGATGGCCGCGGTGCTCACGCCGCGCACCAACCTGACCATGGCGGCCAACATCGCGCAGGGCGGCACGTCGTTCCTGCTGACCCAGCAGGCCCCCGACGCCGGGCGGCCGGACTTCCGCGCTCCCGGCAACCCCAACCAGATCTCGGGGACGGTGGCCGAGTCGCTGTCGTCGGAGGTCGCCAAGCACTTCACGCTGCAGCAGACACTGTCGGCCAGCGCGAACATGCCGCAGGACTCGTTCGCCGAGCGCAACTCGGCGGTGTCCGCCGGCCTGGGCCTCGAGCGCGGCTTCGAGCGCGACGCGATCGGCGTCGACGTCCACGGCAACGTGTCGTGGCTGCGGCCGCTCCGCACCGAGCAGGATCCGTACAAGAGCTACACCAGCTCGGTCTCGGCGCACTGGAGCCACGACTTCTCGCTGAGCTGGAGCGGGAGCGTGACCGGCGGCGTCGAGCAGGTGTTCACCGATACCGGCAGCCGCCCGCTCGCGTTCCTGCCGGCGGGCGCCGCGTCGCTGCGCTACGCGCCTCGCGAGGACCTGGGGTTCGGGGTCGACTTCAGCCACGGCACGGCGACCAACCTCCAGGTCGGCTCGATCTCGCTCACCGATCGGGTCGGGCTGCACGGCAACATCGCGATCGACTCGCGCGACGGCCGCGCGCTGGCGTTCTCGGCCGGGTTCCTGCACAACGAGCCGCTCGGCGAGATCGCCTCGGCGGTGGCCGCCGGCACGGGCAACGCGGTGCAGGTCGACGCCGGGTTCGTCACCCGGCTCGCCAAGAACATCATGGGCACGGTGCGCTACAGCCTGGCGTACCAGTACGGGCAGGGCGGCGGCCTGCCGTCGCAGCTGGCCAACATCTTCTTCATCGGGGTCAGCGGCAGCATCCGGAACACCGAGCGGGTGCAGCGGCCGGTGCCGGTGCGCGGCCACCGCGTCGATGGCAACGACAGCTGGGGGCTCGGTGCCGACGAGGGCAGCCCGCCGGTCGAACCCGCACCGACGTCGACGCGATGAACGCGCGCATCGTCCACGTGCTGTCGTCGTTCGGGATGGGCGGACAGGAGCGGGTCGCGTTCGACCTCGCGGTGTCCCAGCGCAGCGCCGGTTGTCGGGTGTCGGTGCTATCGCTCGCGCCGCCGCCCGACGGTCCGCTCGCCGCCGAGTTCCGCGCCGCCGGGATCGAGGTCGATCGCGTGGCGCGGCCCAGGCCCGGCGTCGATCCATGGTTGATCCTGCGGATCGCGCGCTGGCTGCGCCGCCACGGCGCCGACCTGGTGCACACCCACAACCGGATGGCGCTGATCTACGGCGCGCCGGCGGGCTGGCTCGCGCGCGCCGCGGTGGTCCACACCAAGCACGGCAACAACCCCCGGGGCGGGACCCGCCTCATGGCCGGCAACCTGGCAGCGAGGTGCGTCGACGCGTTCGTCGCGGTGTCGCCCGAGACCGCCGCGTTCGCGCGCAAGCGCCGCGAGATCGACGAGCGCCGGCTGCTGGTGATCTCCAACGGCATCGTGCTCGCGCGGTTCCACCCCGACGCCGCCGGCCGCGACCGCGTGCGCCGCGAGCTCGGGATCGACGCCGATGCCTGGGTGATCGGCACGGTGGGGCGGATCGCCGCGGAGAAGAACCACGCGCTGCTGGTCAAGGCGATGGCCCCGCTGCTCGGCCCGCGGACGCGGCTGATCATTGCCGGCGATGGGCCGCTGTTGCCGGCGGTGACCGAGCTGACCGCGTCGCTCGGGGTCGCCGGCTTCGTCCACCTGCTCGGCGCACGGCGCGACGTTCCGGACATCCTGAACGCGCTCGACAGCTTCGTGATGTCGTCGGAGACCGAGGGCCTGCCGCTGGTGGTGCTCGAGGCCATGGCCACCGGACTCCCGGTGATCTCGACCGCGGTCGGCGGCATCCCCACCGTGCTCGAGGAGGGCCAGACCGGGTTCCTGGTCACCAAGGGCGACGAGCAAGGATTGCGCGATCGCGCCGCCCAGCTTCGCGCGGACCCGGCCGCGACTCGGGTCCTGGGGGAGCGCGCGAGGACCGCCGCCGTCACGCGGTTCTCCGCCGAGCGGATGCAGCGCGATTACCTCGAACTCTACGCGCGAGTGCTGGCGCCCGAGCCGTGGTACGATGTACGAAAGCGGGATGTGCGGGATCGTTGGTCTGTATAACTTCGGGGGCAGCGTCGACGCGTCCGCCCGAGACGACCGTGCAATCGTTTTGCAAATGCGCGATGTGATCGCGCACCGCGGTCCCGACGATGGCGGGCTGTGGCAGAGCGAGGATCGCCGCGTCGTGCTCGGGCATCGCCGGCTCGCCATCGTGGATCTGAGCCCCAACGGGCACCAGCCGATGACCAACGAGGACAGCTCGGTCTGGATCACGTTCAACGGAGAGATCTACAACCACGCCGAACTCCGCAAGGAGCTGCGGCTCGACGATCGCCACCAGTTCCGGTCGCGCAGCGACACCGAGGTGATCCTCCACCTCTACGAGGAGCGCCAGGTCGGCGTGGTCGAGGCGCTCGACGGCATGTTCGCGTTCGGTCTGTGGGACGCGTCGCGCCGCCGGCTGGTGCTGGCGCGCGACCGCATGGGCAAGAAGCCGCTGTACTACACGGTCGCGGGCGGGCGGCTGCTGTTCGCGTCCGAGGTCAAGGCGCTGCTCGCGTACCCCGACGTCGCGCGCCGGCTCGATCCGGTGGCGCTCAACCAGTACCTGACGTTCTCCAACGTCCCCGAGCCGCGGACCCTGTTCGAGGGCATCCGCAAGCTGCCGGCCGGGCACACGCTGGTCTGCGATCAGCACGGCAACCTCACGATCTCCCGCTACTGGTCGCCGCTCGACGGGCCGGCGTGGAGCCCGCCGGCCAGCCGCGGCGAGGCGGTCGAGCAGGTCCGTGAGCTGGTCAAGCAGGCGGTGAAGAAGCGGCTCATGGCCGACGTCCCGGTCGGCGCGTTCCTCAGCGGTGGCGTCGACTCGTCGACCAACGTCGCGCTGATGAGCCGGCTGGTGTCGACCCCGCTGCAGACCTTCACCGTCGAGTTCACCGGGTTCGGCCCGGCCGAGAACTTCCACGACGTGCCGTACGCCCGGCAGGTCGCGTCGATGTTCGGCTGCCGCCACACCGAGGTCCAGGTCACCGCGGCCGAGGCGCTGGCCTACGTGCCCGAGATGGTCGCCCACCAGGACGAGCCGCTGGGCGATCCGGCGTGCCTGCCGATGCACTTCGTGTCGCGCGCGGCCCACGCCGCCGGGATCAAGGTCGTGCTGGTCGGCGAGGGCAGCGACGAGGTGTTCTGCGGCTACCCGGACTTCCCGAAGCTGTTCGAGACCTTCAACGGCCGGTGGTCGCAGCTCAAGCGGATGCCGCAGCTGCTGCGCCGCGCGGTCAAGCGCGGGGCCGAGCTCGCCGGGGCGCCGAGCGGCCGGGTCGACGTGCTGCGGCGCGCCGCCGAGGACGAGCCGTTCTACCTCGGGCTCGACGTGGTGTTCTTCGACTGGGAGAAGGCCGAGCTCTACACCGACGCGGGCCGGCGCGCGATGCCGCACAAGGCGGCCGACACCGTCGCCGAGTACGTCCGCGAGATCCAGGACCGCCGGCCGCGCGCCGACTTCAGCCAGCAGATGTCGTACATCGAGCTCCGCAACCGGCTGCCCGAGCTGTTGCTGATGCGGGTCGACAAGTTCTCGATGCAGCACTCGCTGGAGGCCCGCGCGCCGTTCCTCGACCACACGCTCGCGACCTACGCGCTGTCGCTGCCGGCCGCGTTCAAGATGTCCGGGAACCGGACCAAGGCGGTGCTCAAGGACGCGGCCCACGAGTGGCTGCCCGAGGACGTCGTCGAGCGCACCAAGCAGGGCTTCCGCGTGCCGCTGCCGGCGTGGCTGCGCGGCGAGCTGTCGTCGTGGGGCGAGGATCTGCTGCGGCGCTCGCCGCTGCGCAAGCTCGGGTTCCTCGACTTCGACTACATCACCGAGCTGTGGCGGCGCCACCGCGAGGGGGTGGCCGATCACTCGTTCGATCTGTGGTGCCTGATCAACCTGTCGGGCTGGTACGAGCACTGGTTTCCGTCATGAACCACCACGCGCGCGGCGTGCTGTACATCATGGACACCCTGGGTCTGTCGGGGCGGACCAAGGGCTACATCGATCTCGCGCTGCACCTCGATCCGCAGCGCTACCGGCCGTACTTCTGCTCGCTCGGCGAGGAGTCGAGCGAGCTGGCCGAGCGGCTGCGCGAGCGCGCGGTGCCGATCGAGGTGCTGCCGCTGCCCGACGGGCTGCGTCCGGACGGCGTGTGGAAGCTCGCCGCGCTGATCCGGCGGCTCGGGATCAACGTCGTCCACCCGATCAACCCGCGGCCGCTGCTCTACGCCGGGCTGGCGGCGCGGATCTCCGGCGTCCGCACGGCGGTCGGCTCGCTGAGCGCGTTCGCCTGCCAGGTGCCGGATCGCGAGTACCGGTTCCTGCCGCAGGAGCTGGTCAACCGCGGCCGCCGCCAGGCGCTGCGCAACCAGATGGCGTGCCGGCTGATGCACCACGTGGTCGCGGTGTCCGACGATCTCGGCGAGCGGTTCTGCCGGTTCACCGCCGAGGCCGTCGGCCCGCTCGCGAAGTTCGGCTACCGCGGACTGCGCCGCCGGATGCACACCATCAGCTACGGCATCGATCTCACGCCGTATCGCGCGGTCACGCCCGTGCAGGTCGCCGAGCTTCGCGCCCGGCTCGGCGCCACTCCCGACACCGTGCTGGTCGGCAGCGTCGGCCGCCTGGTCGAGCAGAAGGACTACCCGACCCAGCTGCGCGCGTTCGCGCTCGCGGCGCGCAGCGATCCGCGGCTGCGCATGGTGCTGGCCGGCGACGGCCCGCTCCGCGCGTCGATCGAGACCCACGCCGCCGAGCTCGGCATCACCGACCGGCTGGTCCTGCTCGGCCACTGGACCCGGGTGCCGGCGCTGCTCCGCGCGCTCGACGTGTTCGTGCTGGCGTCCAAGTTCGAGCCCTACGGGGTCGCGCTGCTCGAGGCCAAGTGCGCCGGGAGCGCGATCGTCGCGACCGCGGTCAACGAGATCCCCAAGCTCCTGACCGACGGGGTGACCGGGCTGATCGTGCCCGCGGAGACGCCCGAGCCCATGGCCAAGGCGTTCCTCCGGATGGCGCAGGACGCCGGGCTGCGCCGCCAGCTCGCCAAGAATGCGTTCGCCGAGGCCGAGAGCAAGCACAGCATCGACGCCGTGGCTCGCGCTTACCAAGAGTTGTACGATAATCCTTCGTGAATCCATGTCAGCTATCTGCGGAATCCTAGGTAACTACGCGCGACGTCCCACCGCCGAGGCCGACCTGTCGGCGATGCTGGACGCGCTGGCGCCCCGCGCGCCCGACGGGGCCACCACGTGGCAGGCTCCGGACGGCGGCGCCCGGCTCGGCTTTCGCTGGCTCAAGACCCGGCCCGGCGAGCAGAGCCCCGGCGTCGTGGTCTCGGCCGACGGCAACCTGGCGATGGTCTGCGATGGCCACGTGTTCGCCGAGGACGGCAAGCATAGCGCGATGCCGCTGCTCGAGCGCTTCGCCGCGCGCGGCGCCGCCGGCTGGCACGACCTCGACGCCCAGTTCGGGCTCGCGATCTGGGACCGCGGCCGCAGCCGGCTGACCCTGGCGCGCGACGCGCTCGGCGTCCGGTTCGTCTACTACTGGACCACCGGCGACGGCGTGATCTTCGCGTCGGAGATCAAGGCGCTGCTCCGCCACCCCGCGGTGACCCGCGGCTACGACGAGGTCGCGCTCGTCCAGTACCTGGTGTTCCTGACCTCGCCCGGGCCGCGGACCCTGTTCGCCGGCGTCCGCCGGGTGTCGGCCGGTGCCGCCGTCGAGCTCGGCGCCAACGGCGAGGCCACCGAGCGCCGGTGGTGGGACCTGCTCGACAACGCGGTCGACGAGCGCGACGACGAGGCCTACTACGTCAACCGGACCCGCGAGCTGCACCAGGCCGCGGTGCGCCGGCGCCGGATCGACGGGCCGGTCGGCGCGCTCCTGTCGGGCGGCAACGACTCGAGCTCCAACGTGGTGCTGATGTCGCGCCAGGGCGCCAGCCCGCTCCACACCTTCACGGTCGGCCTCGCCGAGTTCGAGGGCGACTCGAAGTACAACGACCTGTACTACGCGCGCCAGGTCGCCGACTACGCCAAGAGCACGCACCACGAGTCGCTGCTGTCGACCGACGAGTTCCTCCGGCTCGTGCCCGAGACCGTCGAGGCCCAGGACGACCTGGTGTCCGAGCCGTCGAGCGTGTTCCTGTTCCACGCGCTGCGCATGGCCAAGGACGCCGGCGTCAAGGTCGTGGTCACCGGCGAGGCCAACGACGAGCTGTGCTGCGGCCACGGCGGCATGGTCGGGATCCGCGACGGCTACAAGGCGCGCTGGCAGCCGCTGATGCGCCTGCCCCGCCCGGTGCGCGGCGCCGCGGCGGCCCTGGCCCCGCTGGTCACGCCGAGCCGCAGCGACGTGCTGCGGCGCGCCGCCGACGACGGCGAGTACTTCTGGAGCTACGAGGTGGCGTGGGCGCAGAGCCAGCTGTCGGGGGTGGTCTCGGCCGAGACCTGGGCCCACAGCCAGGGCGAGCTGCCCGAGACCATCGTCGCGCGCAACCGCCGCCGGTTCGACGCCAGCGGCCACGCCAAGCGCGACTACCTCGACTACATGATCTACGCGATGATGCAGGACAACTACTTCGGGAACCTGATGCTCTCGAAGCTGGACCTCCTGTCCTCGCGGCTCGGGCTCGAGGCCCGCTGCCCGTTCACCGAGCCGGCCTACGCGCACTGGGTCTACAACGTGCCGGCGGCGTTCAAGTCGCGCGACGGCTGGGTGAAGTACTTCTTCAAGAAGTCGATCGAGGGCGTGCTGCCCCACGACATCATCTACCGGCCCAAGCAGGGCTTCCGCACCCCGGCGCAGGAGCTGTTCGCCGGGCGCCTGGGCACATGGGCGCGCCCCGTGCTGCTCGAGACCGGGTTCACCAAGCTGGGTGTGCTGCGCGGCGACGTGCTCGCCGGGCTGCTCGACGCCCACCAGCGCCGCGAGCGCGATCACAGCACCAAGCTGTGGACCGCGATGGTGCTGAACCTCTGGCACACGCGGTACATCGAAGGTAAGGGATAGGACGCACATGAGAGCTGCGCTGATGGCTGCTGGGATCGCCGGACGATTCGTCCTTCTGGTCGCCTGCCTCGGCGTCGGCGTCGGCCTCGGTGGCTGCGTGATCTACCTCAACCCGCAGTGCACCGATCAGATCAAGAACGGTGAGGAGACCGGCGTCGACTGCGGGGGCGGCTGCGGCCACTGCGAGGTCGGCCAGGGCTGCCGGACCGACGTCGACTGCGACGAGTCCACCTGCAACGGCAATGTCTGCACGGCGTTCCCCTGCGACAACCAGGTCAAGGACGGTCAGGAGACCGACGTCGACTGCGGCGGGCCGTGTCGCAAGTGCTCGGGCGGCCGGCACTGCGCGGTCGCGGCCGATTGCGCCAGCAACGTGTGTGTCGTCGGCGCGAACACCTGCAAGGCGCTCACGCTGTCGTTCGCCGACGCGGTCGCGTACCCGTCGGGCGACAAGACCTACGCGGTGTTCTCCGGCGACCTGAACGGCGACGGCCGCACCGACCTGGCGGCGGCCAACGAGCAGGGCAGCTCGATCTCGGTGTTCCTCAGCGACGGCGCGGGCGCGTTCCACCTCCAGGGCGCGCCGTTCACCACCGGCGCGTACCCGACCGGCGGTGCGATCGCCGACTTCAACGGCGACGGCAAGCTCGATGTCGTCACCGCCGACTACCACGGCAACTCGGTCAGCGTCCTGCTCAACGCCGGGACCGGGACCGGCGCGCTGCTGCCCAGGGTGACCTACCCGACGCTCGACGGTGCCGAGACCTCGAACCTCGCGGTCGGCGACCTCAACAACGACGGCAACCCCGACGTGGTCGCGACCAACCCGCAGCAGCACTCGGTGACCCTGTTCATCGGCCGGGCCGACGGCACGCTGATCAAGGCGCAGGACATCCAGGTCGGCGTCACCAACGCCGCGCAGCCGTACTCGGCCGCGATCGGCGACTTCGACGGCGATGGCAACGCCGACCTGGCGATCGCCGAGGAGACCAGCGGCACGATCATCGTGCGGCTGGGCAAGGGCGACGGCACGTTCCAGCCCGAGGCGTCCTACGAGATCGGCGGCGTCCGCGACTACATCATCATCACCCACGACATGAACCGCGACGGCAAGCTCGACCTCCTGTCCGCCAACCGCGGCAGCGACAACGTCAGCGTGCTGATCGGTCGCGGCGACGGCACGTTCCGCAAGCCGATCGTGTCATCGCTCAAGCCCAGCGTCGGGCCGTACTCGATCGCGGTCGACGACTTCAACCAGGACGGCGTCCCCGACATCGTCACCGCCAACTTCATGAGCAACGACTCGACGGTGCTGCTCGGCATCGGCACGGGGAAGTTCGAGCCGGTGATCAACGCCGGGCCGACCGGGATCCATCCGTACGGCGTCGCGACCGGCGACTTCGACGGCGACACCCACCCCGACTTCGCCACCGCCAACTCGGTGTCGTTCGACGTCACCGTCAAGCGCAACACCGGGCACTGAGCGAGGACCGGACCACCGCTCAGCGCCGGCTCGAGCGCACCAGGCCGATCAGCTCGCGCGCGGCGTCGCGGAAGATCAGCCGCGCGCCGGCGAGGTAGACCGCGGCGCCGATCGCGACCTCGACCAGCAGCCGGAGCCTGGGCGACAGGTCGTCGAGCTCGGGCCGGGCCGCGAGGATCGCGGCGACCATCGCGACGCAGGTGAGGAACGGCCGGAGCAGCGGCACCAGGAACCGGCGCAGCGGGACGCCGTCGAGCCGCCTGACCAGCCACAACAGCGCCAGCGTGCGCAGCGTGAACACCGCGCCGACGACCGCGCAGGTCCCGAGGATCGCGCTGTGGCCCAGCCGCGGGCTGCCAGCGAACACCGCGCCGAACGCGGCGATCGCGGCGAGCAGCGTGCCCAGGCTCAGCCACTCGACCCAGACCACGACGCGCATCCGGTTGCCGGCGAAGAAGTACGCCTGGACGATCTGCGCCATCGGCCGCGGCGCCGACAGGATCGCCAGGTAGACCAGCATCGGGCCGACGTCGGCCCACTTGCGATCGAAGAACGCCTCGCCCACGGTCTGGCCGACCGCGCCCAGGCCGAACGCGAGCGGGAACATGATCAGCGAGATCATCGTGCAGGCGCGGACCAGCGCGGCCTGGCGCTTGGCGCCCTCGGCGTGGGGGAACGCCGCGGCGACCACGTCGCTCATCTGCTCGCCGATCGCCACCGCCGGGGTGTCGGCGAGGTTGTAGGCGTAGTTGTAGGCGCCCATCACCGCGTTGCCGAAGTACACGCTGACCAGGAGGTTGTCCCAGCGCCGCATCAGGAACGTGGCGACCGAGGCCACCGAGACGCTGACGCCGGACCGGATGATCTTGAGCAGCGTCTGCGCGTCCAGCCGATGGGGCTCGATCCACTCGCGCCAGTCGACCGCCGGCACGATCGCGAGGAACCGCAGCGCGGCGCGCGCCAGGTAGGCCCAGGCGATCGACATCGCGCCGACGCCGAGGACCGCCAGGGTCAGCGCGGTCGCGGTGTAGACCAGCTCACCGGCTGCTCGCGACAGCGAGGTCCAGCGGAACCGCAGCTTGCGCAGCAGCATGCGCTCGGGCAGGAACATGATCCGATCGAGCAGCGCGCTCAGCACGAAGATCGGCATGAACCGCCCGAGCTCGGGGGCCTCGAGCCACGAGCTCAGCGGGCGGGTCGCGGCCCACACGCCGCCGAGCGCCGCGACCCCGGTGACCAGGAACCAGCAGGTGGCATGGAATGCCTGGCTGCGGGTCAGCTCGCGGTTGGATAGCAGGTAGACCCCCACGCCGAGCGAGCTGACCCCGAACGCGGTCAGGGTCACGATCGACGCGGCGGTCACCTCGCCGTACTCGGCCGGCGCGAGGTAGCGCGCCAGCAGCAGCGTGCCGACCAGGCCGACCACGCGCGAGCCCAGGCTGGTCGACAGCGTCCACGCCACGCCGCGGACCGTCCGTGCGGTCAAGCTCGACGGGCCAGCGCTCGACGACTCGGTCATGACTCGAGCGCCTCGACCCGCGTGCGCGCGACGGCCGCCCCGTGCGACTGTACCACCGGACGTTCGTCCACAAACCCAGTTGCGGGCGCCATCTGCGCATGGAGATAGTCGGGGTTAGCCATGAAGATCGCGGTCATCGGTTCGGGATATGTCGGCCTCGTCGCGGGTGCGGGGTTCTCCGACTTCGGTAATCAGGTCACCTGCGTCGACATCGATCCGCTGCGGATCGAGCGCCTGCGCCGCGGCGAGATCCCGTTCCACGAGCCCGGCCTCGCCGATCTGGTGCAGCGCAACGCGCGCCAGGGCCGGCTGACGTTCACCACGGACACCGCCGAGGCGGTCCGCGACACCGAGGTGGTGTTCCTCGCGGTCGGGACCCCGTCGCGGCCCGACGGCGCCGCCGACCTGAGCTACCTGCTCGAGGCTGCGCGCCAGGTCGGCCGCGGCCTCACCGGCCACACCGTGATCGTCAACAAGAGCACCGTCCCGGTCGGGACCGGCGACCTGGTCCGCGACACCATCGCCCAGGTCACGTCGCAGAAGTTCACGGTGGCGTCGAACCCCGAGTTCCTCAAGGAGGGCGACGCGATCAACGACTTCCTGAAGCCGGCGCGCGTGATCCTCGGCTCGGACGACCCGCACGCGATCGACGTGCTGCGCCGGCTGTACAGCGGCTTCCTGCGCACCAGCGACCGGATCCAGGTCATGGACCTGCGCTCGGCCGAGCTCACCAAGTACGCGGCCAACGCCATGCTCGCGACCCGGATCTCGTTCATGAACGAGCTCGCCGCGCTCGCCGACAAGCTCGGCGCCGACATCGAGAAGGTGCGCAAGGGCATCGGCAGCGACCCGCGGATCGGCGCGAAGTTCCTGTTCCCGGGCATCGGCTTCGGCGGCTCGTGCTTCCCCAAGGACCTGCGCGCGCTGCGCGACATGGGCCGGGCCAGCGACGTGCGGCTCGGCATCGTCGAGTCGACCGTCGACGCCAACGAGCGGTCCAAGCGCGCGTTCTCGGCGCGGGTCATCGACCGGCTCGGCGGGTCGTTGACCGGCAAGCGGATCGCGATCTGGGGCCTGGCGTTCAAGCCCGAGACCGACGACATCCGCGAGGCGCCGGCGCTCGACGTGATCGCCCACCTGCGCGCGGCCGGCGCGGCGGTGTCGGCCTACGATCCGATCGCGGCCGACAACGTGCGGGCCCTGCTCGGCGACGCGATCGAGTTCGCCGACGATCCGTACGCGGCGGCCGAGGGCGCCGACGCGATCCTCTTGATCACCGAGTGGCATCAGCTGCGGCAGCCCGACTTCGTGCGGCTGCGCAAGATCGTCCGCACGCCGCTGTTGTTCGACGGCCGCAACGTGTGGGACGTCGTCGCGGCGCGCGGCGCGGGCTTCGAGTACATCGGGATCGGCCGGCCGCCGGCCCCGGACCAGCCCCCGGGCAATCCATGACGGCTCAGTCCTCGGCGATCACGATGACGCTGTCGCCCGGGCCGAGCTTGATCCGGGCGCGCTTGGACGGGTTGATCGCGACGCCGAACGCGGCTTCGGGATCCTTCGCGCGGCTGATCAGCCGGTAGCCGATCGCGATCTCGCCGCGGCGCAGCGCGGCCTCGCAGACCACGCCGAACGCGAGCTCGCCGGCGCGGACGTAGTCGGTCGCAGGCTTCAGGTACAGCTCGCGGCCGCCGGCGCTGAACAGCTCGTCGAACACGCGGACCAGGTGGGGGTTCTCCGCGACCTGCGAGACCATCAGCGACACCAGGGTGTTGCTGACGATGAAGTCGTCGGCCTCGGCGACGGTCGCGAGCTCGCGGTTCTGGATGTCGAGGATCTCGCTGGTGATCGGGACCTTGTGGCCGGCGCGGCGCTCGATGTCGCGCAGGTGGAGCAGGGTGACCGTGGTGCGCGCGTCGGCCATCTCCTGGGTCCGGTTGGTGGTCTCGGACAGGACCAGGACGTGATCGAAGCTGGTGACGTCGAGCGAGTCGAGCGTGCCGCGCTCGGTGATGTCGCCGATCCGGCTGGTGACCGCGAGGTTGCCGAGCCGGGTGAGCGCGTCGCCGGGCGGCTCGAGCTCGCCGACCACCAGGGCCGTGCTGCCGGCGGCGACGTAGGCGTCGAGCTCGGTCAGGACGCGGCCGAGCCGCTTGCTGGCGCCGAGCACCAGGGTGCGCTCCGGCGCGGCCGCCGTGGTGCGCGGCGGCTCGACGATGGCGGCCTCGTCGATCGCGACCGGGGCTCGCGGCGCGCCGTCGCGCACGATCGTGTCGTCGTCCTCGCTGATCACCAGCAGCTGGTCGCCGGCGGCCAGCGTGCGGTCGGCCGGCGGCGCGAGCACCAGCTCGTTCGCGGCGCTGACCAGGCCGATCACGGTCGAGCTGTCGTAGGCGAACGCGGCCTCGCGGAACGTCTTGCCATCGAGCGCGGGCTCGCGCTGGAGGTAGATCTCGGCGCCGGCGAAGTCGAGCAACTCGGTGTAGACGATCGACAGCCCGGGCTGGCGCCCGGTCTGGACCAGCAGCCGGCTGATCAGCGGCGCGGCGAGGATCAGCGCGGCGTCGTCCCCGGTCACCATCCGCGCCACGCTCTCGCTGCGCTCGTCGGCGAGCTCGGCGACGACGTGGAGCTTGTCGCCGGGCGCGGCCTTGACCATCGCGAGCAGGGTCTTGAGCACCACGGTGTCGGCCTCGTGCGCGGCCAGCGGGCCGCCGGCGGCGTCGTGCTCGGGGGTGAGCACGATGATCGACTTGGTGGTGGCCAGCGACACCAGCTGGAGGTCGTCGGGCGACATCGTGCTGCCGCTGCGGGTGACGATCCGCAGGCGGTGACGGCCGAGCTCGCTGGCGATCGCCTGGTCCATCTCGATCTTGTCGCGATCGGCCAGGACCACCACCACGGCGCCGCGCTGGTTGGCGTTGGCCTCGCCGAGCTCGCGCAACAGCGTGAAGATCTTGGGGCCCCAGCCCAGGATCACGGTGTGGCCGGCCTCGACCGCGGCGCTGCGGCCACGGCGCAGCCGCTCGATCATCGCGCCGAACCCCTGGTTGACGATGCCGATCAGCGCGGCGACCACGAACACACCGCCGAGCGTGACCCCGAGCATGATGAACAGGAACGTCCAGCTCGCGACGTCGCCGCCCAGCGTGCCGGCGTCGAGCGCGCGCATCAGCGCCTTCCACAGCGTCATGCCGAACGAGTCGGGGTGGTTGTTGCCGTCGAGCGGCTCGACGCCGAGCGCGGTGATCGCGAGCGACGCCGCGAGCACCAGGATCGCGGTGATCAGCGCGAGCAACAGCATCTGGGCGCCGACGCCGCGCGACATCCAGTTGTCGAATCGGTAGCGAAGCCGGTTTCGCAGTCGAACCATCGCCGCCACCGTAGCGGTGGGCCACCCGTCCGTCGCCGGTCCGCGCGAGGTAATTTGCCCCGTCCGTCGACGGGCGGGGCGCAGGCGTTGTAGCGTCGGCCAGATGCGATCGATCGACAAGGTGCTCGTCGCGAATCGCGGCGAGATCGCGCTGCGCGTGATGCGGACCTGCCGCGCGATGGGGATCGCCACGGTCGCGGTGTACTCGGACGCCGACGCCGACGCGCCGTTCGTCCGGTTTGCGGACGAGGCGGTCCGGATCGGGCCGCCGCCGGCGCGCGAGTCGTACCTCGTGATCCACGCGATCCTCGACGCGGCGCGGCTGACCGGGGCGGACGCGATCCACCCCGGCTACGGCTTTCTGTCCGAGAACCCGCGGTTCTCCGAGGCGGTCAGCGACGCCGGGCTGGTGTTCATCGGCCCGCCGGCGGACGTGATCGAGCAGCTCGGCAAGAAGCAGGCGGCCAAGCGGATCGCGGCGCGCGCCGGGGTGCCGACCGTGCCGGGCTACCTCGGCGACGACCAGTCGACCGCCGGGTTGATCGAGGCCGCCCGGTCGATCGGCTACCCGCTGCTGGTCAAGGCCTCGGCCGGCGGCGGCGGCAAGGGCATGCGGATCGTGCGGACCGCCGGCGAGCTCGGCGAGGCGATCGACCGGGCGCGCGGCGAGGCCGCCTCGGCATTCGGCGACGACACCCTGCTGCTCGAGCGCTACATCGACCGGCCGCGTCACATCGAGATCCAGATCCTCGGCGACACCTACGGCCACGTCGTCCACCTGTGGGAGCGCGAGTGCTCGATCCAGCGCCGCCACCAGAAGGTGATCGAGGAGGCGCCGTCGCCCGCGCTCGATCCGGACCGCCGCGCCGCGATGGGCAAGGCCGCGGTCGAGCTCGGACGCGCGGTCGGCTACGTCGGCGCCGGCACGGTCGAGTTCATCACCGGCCCGGGCGACCCCGGCGCTCCGGACCACGCGTTCTACTTCCTCGAGGTCAACACCCGGCTCCAGGTCGAGCACCCGGTGACCGAGCTCACCACGGGGCTGGATCTGGTACGCGAGCAGATCCGGATCGCGCGCGGCGAGCCGCTGGGCTACGACGCCGCGCCGCCGCAGCGCGGCTGGGCGATCGAGGTCCGGCTGTGCGCCGAGGATCCCGAGCGCGACTACCTGCCGACCACCGGGGCGCTGCTCGCGGTCGACGTGCCGGCCGACCTCGGCGTGCGCGCCGACCTCGGCGTGGCCGCCGGCAGCGACATCGGCATCCACTACGATTCGATGCTGGGCAAGATCATCGCGCACGCCGCGACCCGCCGGGGCGCCGCGCAGCTGCTGCGCCGCGCGCTCGAGCAGGCCTGGGTGCCGGGGCTGGTCACCAACCGCGAGCACCTCGTCCGGATCCTCGCGCACCCCGCGTTCCTCGCCGGCGAGCTCGATACCCACTTCCTCGAGCGCCACGCCGGCGAGCTCGCGGCGCGCCCGCCCGGGCTCGATCGGATCCGGGTCGCCGCGGTCGGCGCCACCCTGCACGGCATCGCCGAGCGCCGGGATCCGGCCGAGCTCGCCCAGCCGGGCTGGCGCAACGTCCGGTTCGCCGACCAGCAGATCACCTACAAGCTCGGCGACGCCGACGTGATCGTCGGGTATCGCCCGGTCGGCGGCGAGCTCGAGCTGGTGATCGGCGGCAAGCCAACGCGGGTGTCGCGGTTCGGGGTCGACGGCGACCGGGTTTGGTTCGTCGAGCACGGCGGCCACCGCCGGTCGCTGCGGGTCGCGCGCGCCGGCGCGCGGGCGTGGGTGCTGGCGGACGGCCAGCTGTTCGCGCTCGTCGAGCAGCCGCGGTTCGCCGAGCCCGGCGGCGAGGCCGTGGCCGGTGGCCTGACCGCGCCGATGCCCGGCAAGGTGGTCCGGGTCCTGGTGACCTGCGGCCAGGAGGTCCTTGCCAACGCGCCGCTGGTCGTGCTCGAGGCGATGAAGATGGAGCACACCGTGCGCGCGACCGCGGCCGGGACGGTGCGGGAGATCCACGTCGCGGTCGGCGATCAGGTCGAAGGCGATCGCGTGCTCGCGGTCGTGACCGCGTAGCCCGCGGTGGTCGCGCCGCCGCCGCCCGTCGCGGCTCCGGTCACGTCACCTCGAGCCAGCGCAGCACGTTGTCGAGCGCGCGGGCCTGGTCGAGCGTCACCGCGGCGCCGGTGCGCGCGCGGGCGGGATCGAAGAAGTGGACCTCGGACTCCGGCGTCACCACCGCGACCAGCCACCGCCAGCCCAGGCGCCGCGCGTCGCTGTGCAGCCGGGCCCACGCCGACTTCGAGAACCGCACGGGCAGGGCGCTGCGCTTGACCTGCAACCCGACCTGGATCCCGGCGCGGATGCCGAGCAGGTCGAACGCGCCGCGCGACGCGCGCGACTGATAGACCAGCTCGAAGCCGAGCGCCGCGAGCCTGCGGGCGATCTCGAGCTCGGCGTCGTCGCCGATCACCGACATCGGCACCACCGCGCCGCCGGGCTGGCGCCAGCGCAGCCACATGCCGAACACCGGATCGACGAGCGACCAGCGCTGATCGTCGCCGCGCGCGACCGCATCCCCCAGCCGCTCGAGGTACCGGGTCACCGCGCCCGACGACGCGCCGGTGCGGCGCGCGATCTCCATCGTGCGCAGCGGCCCGTCGGCCAGCGACTCGAGCGTGGCGGCGAGCGTGGCGGCGCTGCCCACCAGCCGGTCGAACTCGCGCGCGAAGTACAGCGCCAGCCGGCCGGTGCGGCTGAACAGCAGCTCCGAATAGACCTGGCGGACGAGCCCGGCGTCGTAGGGCGGCGGGCCGGCGGTGAGCACCTCGCCGAACAGCTGCAGGTAGAACGGATGGCCGCCGAGGACCTCGACGGCCTGGCCGGCGACCTCGGGCGGGATCCCGCGGCCGTGCGGCGCCGACTTCTCGAGCAGCAGCCGGGCGTTCTCGGCGGTCATCGCGCCGAGCTCCAGGAAGTCGAAGTGCTGGAAGAACGGCGAGCGCTCGCTGGTCACCAGGTGGCGCAGCACGCTGCGCTCGGAGCCGCAGATCACGTAGGTCGTGCGCTGGTGGCGCTGCCAGATCGCGCGCGCGACGCTGAGCACGCCGCCGCGCGACGCGGGCAGCTTCGCGAGCTCCTGGAACTCGTCCCACGCCACGACGCAGTACTGCCCGGTCGCCGTGGCGAGCCGGTCCGCCAGGCCGAGCGCGAGGTGCGCGGTCCTGGCGTTGGGCGGCGCCGTGCACAGCGACAGCAGATCGGCGCGCAGCGCGCGGTCCAGCCCGGCGAACTCCCGGGCCTCGAGCAGCGTCGCCCGGTACTCGTCGGGGCGTTCGGCGAGGGCCTCGAGGGACACCCCGAGCTCCTGACCGAAGAACGCGTCGACCGTGCGCAGCGCGAGCCGCCGGAAGATATCGAACCCGAGCGGCTGGTCCTCGAAGCAGTCGAGCACCACGAAGCGCACGTCCCGGTGGCGGTTACGCCGGACCAGCTCCAGCAGCAGGCTGGTCTTGCCGACCCGGCGGACCCCGAGCACGGCGAGCCAGCGCGGCGTCCCCGCCCGGAGCTGGTCCACGCGCTGGGTCAGCGCCTTCAGCTCGGTGGCGCGGTCGTGGAACGCACCCTGGGTGACCGGCGTGCTGGTGCGGAACATCCCCCCGAGCCTACCGGGCGGGTGCTGGGCTGGCAATCTTGCAAGCTGGCAGAGTTGCCAGCAGCAGAGTTGTACGCTGGCAGAGTTGCCAGCTGGCAGAGTTGCCAGCTGGCCGGGCGCCTACCACCAACGCCGGAGCGCGCGCACGAACGGCTCCGCCAGGCGCGCGACCTTGGCCGCGCCGATCCGCATCTGCGCGAACGGCTCGAACGGATCGGCGAGCAGATCGCGGCGGACCTCGACGCACAGCGCCCGGCCGGGGCGGGCGATCACGTGGTCCCAGGCGAGCGTGCTGGGGTGCAGGGGATAGGTCGCGCTGTCCGCCAGCGCGATGCCGCGATCGGCGAGCTCGCGGCGCAGCGCCTCGACCACCGCGGGGGGCGCGAGGTCGGTGCCGTCGGTCTGCCGGCCGATCACGTCGACCTCCGGGCGCAGCGGCCAGGTCGGCTCGCGGTCGGGCTGGTAGGCGCGGCGCAGGCTCGCGACGATCTGCAGATCGACCTCGACGTCGACGGTTCGCGGCGCGTAGCTGTGGAGCAGCAGCACCGCGCCGGTCGCGCCCAGCTGCGCGGTGGCTTCGCGCACCGCCGCGACGTAGCGATCGTGGGCCGCGCGCAGCAGCGCGCGATCCGCGGCGGTGGTGATCCACGGCATCAGCCCGGGCGTGACCCCGCCGGCCTTGAACTCCGCGGGCGAGGCGTCGATCCGGCGGTTGCAGTCGATGAACGTGCGCGGGATCCGGCAGCGCAGGACCGCGGCCGACCGCGCCGGCTCGGCGGCGACGAACCCGCACGCGATCGCGAGCGCGAGCTCCGGCGCGCCGGCGTCGGTGTTGACGTGGAAGAACTCGACCAGATCGTCGGGCAGCGGGCTGGTCAGCTGGGCCGCCAGGGCCGTGAAGTCGGCGGTGGTGGTGGCGCCGTGCGGGACCTCGATGATCAGGTCGGGCACCAGGTCCGGCGCGTCCGCCCGGGCCCGGTCGCCGCGCAGCTCGGTCACGTCGATGATCCCGGGGAGGGAAGACGGCAGCATGCGCGCCGACGTTAGACGGAAGGCCGCGGGCCGGGCAATCCCGATGGCCGGCATCCCCGCGGGCCCGGCAATCCCCGACGCTCCGGCGATCCCCGACGCCCCGACGCTGGGCCCGCGTCGGTGAAAACGCCGCGAGCCCGATGGCCATCGCCCGATCCTGCCGCAAGCTTGTCATGTGCGTGCGATCGCGATCTGCGGGGTGCTGGCGGCCTGCGGCCAGCCCGATGCCACCGTGACCGCGCGCGCCCGGCCCGGCGCGCCACAGGCCACCGCCGCCGCCGAGCCGGTCGCCGCGGCGGCCCCACCCGGGCCGCGCCTCGCCGCGGGCGTCGCGCCGGTCGCCTACGATCTGACGCTCGAGCTCGATCCCGATCGCGCGTCGTTCGCCGGCCGGATCGCGATCTCGATCTCGATCACCGGACCGCGGACGACGCGGCTGTGGCTGCACGCGGTCGACCTCGACATCGCGAGCGCGCGGCTGCGCAGCGCCGGCCGCGACGAGCCGGTCGCGGTGTTGCCCGGCGGCGCCGGCACGGAGATGCGCGGCTTCGCGCTGCCGCGCCCGGTCGACGGCACCGTCACCCTGGTGATCGACTACACCGGGCGGGTGAGCGATCCCGGCGGTCGCGCCGGCAAGCAGGAGGGCCTGTTCCGCGAGCGGGCCGGCGGCCGCTGGTACCTGTACTCGCAGGCCGAGTCGATCTTCGCCCGCAGGATCGCGCCGTGCTTCGACGAGCCGCGGTTCAAGCCGGCGTGGCGAGTGACCGCGATCGTGCCGCGCGGGCTCACCGCGCTCGGCAACGCGGCGATCGCCCTGGACCGCGACCGGTCCGACGGCCGGCGCGAGGTCCGGTTCGCCGAGATCCGCGCGCTGCCGAGCTACCTGTTCGCGGTCGCCGTCGGCCCGTTCGAGCTGGTCGACGCCGGCCGGCTCGGCCGCGGCCGGATCCCGGCCCGGATCGCGGTCGCCGCAGGCGAGGGCGCGCGGGCGGCGCGCGCGGCCCGCGAGCTGCCCGGGATCGTCGACGCGCTCGAGCGCTACGTCGACGCGCCGCTGCCGCTGGCCAAGCTCGATCTGGTCGCGGTCCCGGAGTTCTTCGGCGCGATGGAGAACCCAGGCCTCCTCATGTTCCAGGCGGCGATGCTGGTCGGCGACCGCGGCTTCGCGCAGGTGGCGGCGCACGAGCTCGCCCACCAGTGGTTCGGTAACTCGGTGACGCCGGCCTGGTGGGACCACCTGTGGCTGTCCGAGGGCTTCGCGAGCTGGCTCGGGCTGCGCGTCGCCGGGCCGCTCGGCGCGGGCCGCGACGCGCTGTGGGCGCACCAGGTGCGCAGCCTCGCGCTCGAGGCCGACAGCGCGATCGACGCCGGCGCGGTGATCCATCCGATCGCCGCGCCCGGCGACATCGAACCGGCGTTCGATCCGATCGCCTACGACAAGGCCGCGGCGGTGATCGCGATGTTCGAGGGCTTCGTCGGACCGGCCGCGTTCCAGGCCGCGGTGCGCAGCTACCTGGCGGGGCACGCCGGCAGCTCGGTCACCTCGCAGGCGTTCTTCGACGCGCTCGCCGCGGCGACCCGGCCGGCGGTGGCCGAGGCGCTGGCGTCGAACCTCGATCACGCCGGGACGCCGGTCGTCGAGCTCGCGCTGCGCTGCGGCCCGGCGCCGGCGGTCGCATCGGTCGTTGCGTCGGTCGCAGGCGGCGCCGTCGTCCCGGTCTGCCTGCGGTTCCCGGCCGCGGCGAACCAGCCCGCGCGGATCTGCTT
>Ga0307515_10007892_pt1 | contig 20911 bp, 6 predicted proteins | sample 17_EM_MG_FD_194513 | JGI IMG/M metagenome (GOLD analysis project Ga0307515, IMG submission 194513) | Populus trichocarpa ectomycorrhiza microbial communities from riparian zone in the Pacific Northwest, United States - 17_EM | ecosystem: Host-associated > Plants > Roots > Unclassified | place...
ATTAGGGTTAGTAAACGGAGCTTAGTTAAGGCGATTAGTTACTTATACTAGTTATCCTTTTATATAATTAGGACAGTAATATACCGCCTATACTAGTTGTTTAAATATTTATTTTAGGCAGGGGGATAAAGCAGTAACTTAAGATATAAGTGTCGCTTCTATACTTAAAACAAAGGCCATGTTTAATATGTCGTTTATATTTAGCAGATCCTTTTAGGGCGTAAAAGAGGGTTCTAGTGTTAATATTTATAGCATCTAGGTCCTTACAGGTCTTAGACGGCTAGGGGGCAGAGTATTAAGGTATATATTTTAGGGTAAGGCGTAGTATATCGTTATATAGGCCGTTAATAACATTAGCGTAGGCAGTAAGGGTATCTAGCAGTTTAACTCCCATAAGGGAAGCCTTTAGTTTAGAGTTTAAGGATTCCACTAGGCGATTAATTAAGGCGGGTTTATTCTATCTAGTCTCTTTAGTATAGCGGTAAAACTTAGTAAAGTATAATGGGAAGCTCTTAGAGCCATATATTATCTTATTTAGTTTCCTTTATACTATTATAATTTAGTTAGGGTTGCTATAAGATGCTTCTAGTATAGTAACTAGTTCTTTTATAGTGTTTAGCTAAAACGGGTATATAGTTTCCGCGGTATCTCCCGTTAGATGGCTTATAGCATAACGTAGTTAACTATTAGGGGTGGGGTAGCGATTAATATTACCGTTTAGCTTGTTTTTAAGTTAGTTAAGGAAGGAACGTAGTTTGCTCCTTTTACCTAAATAGGCGGGAGGATTAGGGAGACGTTTAGTTGGCTTCTTTATAGGGGCACTAATTAGCAAATTTAGGGTTAAGAAGCTAGTCTTAGACACGTCTTCTCTATCTAGTACTTATAGGTTAATACTAGTAGGAATGGGTAGGGGCAATAGTATAGCAGACGGTAGGTTATAGTAAATCTCTTTAATTTCTTTTCTTAGAGATCCAATTATTTCTTAGTGTTAAGCCTTTTATTAAGTAAGGGGATCTATAAAGGCTTATTATAGGCCCTTTATTTATTCGGTAAATATATTATATAAGTTAGTTGCAGATATAGGGGCTTTTAAGTTATTCTGCATATTAGGCGGGGTAAGGTAGTATAGGTTTAACGCAATGTAATATTATAAAGTAAGCATAAGTAACGATAATATATAGCAAAGTAGATATTATTAAGCTATATATATAAACTGTGTAATAAGATTAAAACGTTATATAAGGAAAAAAGGTAGGAAAACGGGAAGAAAGGGTATATATCGTTAACTTAGTTGCTTAGTTAATACATATATAGGGCAGAATAGGGTTTAGGTTATAGTCCTAGCAGAACTTAATAAAATTTAGTAGAACTTAGCAAAATATAGCAAAATGCTATGGATTGCTGTTAGATTGCCATTAGATTGCCGTTAAATTACTATTTTACGGTTAGTCTCTAATTGCTAAGTTGGTAGAAACAGGTAGACGTGTATAAGGTATTACGGGGGTGTCCCGTAACAGGTTAACTTTTTAAGGTAGTATAATAACTTAGGCTTAGTAGCGGAGGCGTTTTTAGGCCTTATTTTTAGTAGCTAGCTTAGGGTATTAGGGAGCGCAGCTTTACTACTAGGTCTATATATAATTATAAAGTTAAACTATAAAAGGAACTCTACCTACTAGACTTAGTACTAATTTAGCTGCTTAGTAATTATAAATGTCTATAGGTTCTTATAGTTAGTAATAATTTCAAATGGCTCTTATAGTTGGTAATAATTTTAAACGGCTCTTTAGTCTCTTATAGCTTAGGACGCTATTCCTTTAAAGCTTTAATAATAGCTAAGAGTTCTTTATTATAGATCTTGTAGTTATACTCTAGCGTAGAGTGCTTTATAAAAAAGAGCACAGCCAGTCCTAATTTACCGTTGTTATTATACTAGAAAAGGACTCCGCTAAAAGGCTAATTTAATACATTTATCTCTACTACTATTTTCTTTATATAGTTATAGTATGCTAGTACTAGTGCTAAGGTAAAGGCTCCCTTAAGGGCCTTAAACAATTTAGCTTATTTTAGTCCCTATAGCCATCTAATATCCTTCTTTAGGAGTTTTATTATAGGTATTACAACAGCAGAGTAGCCTTAGATAAATTATTAGTAGAAGTTCGCGAAGCCAAGAAATTGTTATAGTTCTTTAATTAATGTCGGGTCCTTTTATTTCTATAAGGCCTATACCTTCTTAGGGTCCATAGTTATACTTATTAGGATTTTTTTTAAGCACGTTGTTGCAAATTGTAGCAATTTGCCGCAAAACGTGTAAAACGTGCGATTTAAGCGGTTATATATAGTCCTTTCTGGGTTGCGCAAACCACACATTCCGTAATAAGTTTTTAGCATTTATAAGTAAACTGTAGTAAAATACCCAAACGCTAAACTAATACTAGTATCTCCTACTCTGTAAATAAAAAGCGTACTATTAGTACAATATATATAAACTACTCCAATTATATATTCTATTTACTATTTTAATAATATATAAATTATATAAATTATATAATATTTATATCGCGTAATAACTAAGTTACTATATATATAATTTTTTTACAAATTGCCACAAATTGCTATAAATTGCTATAAATTGCTATAGATTGCCTTTAAAAATATATTTATATTATAACTACTATATAAAATAGCTACTTATCTAAACCTATAATAGACCATAAAGCATTTGCCTTGCCTAGCCCCTTTTTTACCCTCGTTCTAAAGATATCTAAATCCTTATTATTAAATAGTATAGACTTAACCCCTTTTCTAATAGTATACTAAAGACTTATATTAGGTTTAGCCCTAGGCGTCTTTTTAAATAGCTTAACTGCAACTATTAACTATTTGTAATTCAATTAATATAGTATATTAATAGTATGTTTCTAATTCCGTGATTTTATACCTTTAAAGATAAGCTTATAGGCATCACTCCCGAAATTATTACTAGCGCCACTATCCTTATCTATATCTTTTCTACTATTTACACTAGCATTTTTGCCTATGTCCGCTCTATTATATTTATTACTACCCTTTCTTATACTATTCTAATTATCCCAATTACCACCTAGAGCTATATCCGTTCTATTATCCACATCGCTATCTTTATCTATATTAACTCCGCTATCTCTATTATAACACTTATTTATATTAGTCCCGCTATCTATACCGCTATTAGAGTCGCTAATATTATTAGGCCTACCGCCTTAGTGATTAGTACTGTGGTCGGTCTAATTAGGCGATATATTATAGGGTATATTAGGCTTAGTAATACTACTAGAAGGGTAGGAGGTATCTAGGTTTAAGGAAATAGACGCGTTAAATACCTAGATATAAGTATTAGTCTAGAACTGTTATTATAAGTAGTTATATACCGGTAGAAGTATATTAAAGCACTACCTATTAAATCCTGTGTTATAGTTAGAGTCTAGGTTAGAAAGATTATTAAGACTATATTTAAATGGATTTGGAATTGCTTATATAATAGGGTTGTTACCGTATATAGTTACTTAAAGTCTCTTTAAGATGCCCTATTATAGAAGCCCTAAAATCCGGTTCTAGCGCTCTATTAACTAATCTACCTATATAGCCTTTGCCCGATCCTATGTAACTAATATTAAAGTTAGTTACGGTATAGCCTAAATAGTTAGAATAAGGGTAGAGAAAGAATAAATTACTATTTAGTTTGGCACCTACTTTAAGCTTCTATTAGATAAAACTACTACTTTTCTATTTATTAATAACGTGGTGAATTATTATATAAATTAGTATAATAGCCCCGAGGCTAATTAGGCGTAGAAAGTACTACATATCTATACTAAACCTAAATCGCCACTTTCCCTTAAAGAATGACTTAGAGAGACTAACTATAATAACCGGTACTATAAAGCGGGATTACTCGCCCTATAAATAGTTAGGAGGGTACTAAGGTAGTATAGCTATACGTACTATCTTAGAGCATTAAAAGTTATCTATATAGAGTAGCTCTTCTACTTTATTAATTGTTTCCTACTTAGAGAACTTTCTAAATAAGTACTTAGCCTTTACGTAATCTTATGTATACCTTAATAGGTAAGACTAGAACTCGCTAATGCTATTATATATCTATTTTATGTTAGTATATATAGAAGTAATAAGAGGTAGCTTACTATACGATATATTAATAGTAACTGCTCTTATATAGCCTCGCTAGAACCATCGCCTTTAGAAACCCTACTATACTTTACTGCTTTATCCTATATAGGGTCTGTTATCTTTTCTAGAGTCGTTATATTCCCTTCTAGCTATAATATAAGAAAAAAACCTTTAGGAGCCTTACCTAATATTATAAATATTAGAAAGAAGCGCATGGCAGCTTTTACTATTAGTTTATCTATAGGTTTTAATTTGGGTTTGCTACTATGTATTATTCCTAGCTATCTTCTAACTGCATCTATACTATATTAAGACTTCTATAGTTTTTACCGCATATAGGCGCTGTATAAAACAACTCGGCTATAAAGTTATTTTCGGCACTAGAGATAAGCTCCTAGGTAAAGGGATAGTAGTATTAGAGCCGCTTATTAGGGCAATTTAGGACTTATAACTACTATTAAAGCGTTAGTAGGTATAAAGGGATAGAGTCTATGTAATAGATACTATGGTCAAATTATATATATATAGATTAAGAGATTCTTTATCTAAACTCTGCTGGAGTTATTAACGATACGCTTTTCCCTAGGGCATTAAGCCTTTATCTTCTTTAGAATCGCTATTTATATCTAACTAATGTTTTAAGATATTATCCCTAGATACTCTATCGCTATATATAGCTATCTGCTAAAGTTAGCTATATACTACCGTATATATATATAAGCCACATAGAGGGCTATAACCTATTAAAATACTAGAGAGACTATAGGAGGTTATATTATAGGACTTTATTATTAAGTTACTAAGGTTAAGAGATTCTATTACCGGATAAAGGCATAATATAATCTTAGTAATAGTGGATAAGTTAACTAAATAGGGCTACTTTGTAGCATATATAGAAGAAATCTTAGTAGAAGATGTCGCTAAAATCTATATTAAAGAAGTGTTTGCAAAATATAGAGCACTAAGTAAAATTATATTAGATAGAGATCTAAGATTTATAGCAGCATTTTAAAAGGTATTCTTAGCGGAATAAGGAGTTTGCGCAGCAATATTAATAGTATATTATCCGCAGACGGATAGATAAATAGAAAGATTAAATTAGACGCTAAAATAGTATTTAAGATATTATATTAATTATATACAGAATAATTAGGTATTATTATTACTAGTTATATAGTTTATATATAATATAATACTATAAGAAGGAATAGGCATATTACTATTTAAGGTAAATTATAGATATAAGCTAAGAAGATTGTTATTACTATAGTAAGTAAAGAAAACAAGTAGTATAGCTAAAGAAAGAATAAAGACGTTAATAAATCTTTATATAGACCTTATAGAATTAGTAAAAAAGGTATAAGAAAGAATAAAAAGGTACTATAACGCTAAGAGATTTAAGAGACTAGATCTTAAGGAGGGAGATAAAGTATGGCTACTATATAAAAATTTTAAGAGTTAACAACTAAGTAAGAAGTTAGACTATATTAGACTAGGACCTTTTAAAATTATATAAAGGATTTCACCAGTTACGTTTAAGTTAAACCTACTAGCTAAAATAAAAATATACTCTATATAGTATACTATAATGCTAAAGCCAGTATATAAGAATATTAAGCCACTAGTTTATAAAGCAGATATATATAGAGGATAAGAAGGAGACAAATAGTAAGTTTTAAATATCGTTAGTTATAAGGACATTAATAATAATATATAGTATAAAGTTAAGTAAATAGGCTATAATAAGACTACTTAGGAACTACTATAGAATTTAAAAAACACTATAAGAAAGGTATAGGAGTATTAAAAGAGATTAGGTTAGGCAGTATTAATAAAGAAGAATCGCTAAAGAATAAGTCACCTAAGGGGGACCTAAGAAGAGCAGTTACTAAACTACTTAGATCTATTTCTTTCTTAACTAGGGGAAAATCCATTCTTTTATTGCTAAGTTCCTATAAACCTTATTTTATAAGTTTTTACTCCTTAAAATAAACTTTTTTATAACCCTTTTTAAGACGGAGTAACCGAGTAAATGCTGTAATATGGGTATTTAGGGCCTTCTGCTCCGCGTTATAAGAATATTTTAACTTAATAAGGGCTTAAGATAACTCGCTATTAAGATAAGTAGCAGTAGATTAAATATAAGACCCTAAAACAAATTAACTAGGGAACTAAATAACTACTATAAGTAATAACGCACGTATATTTAGTATTAGAAGTAAAGCAAACGTTATAGAATAAATAAATATTCGCTTTTGTATACTCTAAGTAAAAAGGCAATTACTGCGAAGATAGACTTGCTAACGTAATATAAACTAACCCCTTTTTTATATAACGAGGATATAGAGACAGTATAATTTTACTAAGCGATAATATTACAGCAATGGTGTGGATACGACGTTAGGCGTATAAAGAAGAAGAAGCTTTAGGTATAATAAGCAAAAATATTAACTAAATTATTTAGATGGATATTATACCTTTAGTAAGCAACTTAGAGATATTAAGCGTCTTTAAGGACAAAGATAAAATGGAGGGAGATAGTGTTACGGACGCTTTAAGTACAATATTATAACTACTAGGAGAAGAGTTAAAAGCAGCTAGTTAGTTAATTAAGGTATAGGCTAGGATAGAACCGATAAAGCTATATAATAAGAAATGGTAGTTAAGGTTATATAACGTACTATATATTAAACGAGAGGAATAGGAGGGACTTATATACCTTATGTGTAAGACGTACCTTATATATAAGGAGGATTTCTTAGGAGTACGGTTGTATATTTAAAGGATTACAGTCCCTACCTAGATAGTTCTTCTCTTTGTAGTAAATCTCAGAATATAATTAGAGTTAATCTATTAGGCAACTACTCCACTAGTTATTATTATATTGTTAACTTCTTGTTTACTTATATACCTAGCCTATTAATAAGTCTACTATAGTTCCTACTATAAGGCTTCGTTACAGGCCTAGCTTAATGCGTTATTCTTATTTAATGGACCCTAGTAGAGCGTACACTAGTGTTTTAGTGTTAATGTCTATAGCGTCTAGATCCTTACGAGTCTTAGGCAGCTAGGAGGCAAAGTATTAGGGTGTATATTTTAGGGTAAGGCGTAGTATATTGTTATATAAGCCGTTAATAACATTAGCATATATAGTAAGGGTATTTAGCAGCTTAACTCCTATAAGGAAAGCCTTTAGTTTAGAGTTTAGGGACTCTATTAGGCGATTAATTAAGGCGGGTTTATTCTATCTAGTCTCTTTAGTATAGTAGTGGAATTTAATAAAGTATAATAGAAAGCTCTTGGAGCCTTATATTATCTTATTTAGTTTTCTTTATACTATAGCAATTTAGTTAGGGTCGCCGTAAGATGCTTCTAGTATAGTAACCAGTTCTTTTATAGTGCTTAGCTAGAATAGGTATATAGTTTCTACGGTATCTCCTATTAAGCGACTTATAGCGTAACGTAGTTGGTTATTAGGGGTAGGGTAGCGGTCGATATTACCGTTTAGCTTATTCTTAAGTTAGTTAAGGAAGGAATATTATTTACTCCTTTTACCTAAATAGGTAGAAGGATTAGGGGGACGTTTAGTTAACGTCTTTCTAGGGGCACTAATTGGCGAATTTAGGGTTAAGGAGCCAGTTTTAGATACGTTCTTTCCAGCTAGTGTTTATAGGTTAATACTAGTAGTAGCAAGTAGGGGTGACGGTAGAGCAGACGGTGGGGTAGATGGTAGGTTTTAGCAGATCTCTTTAATTTCTTTTTTTAGAGATTTGATTAACTTATAATATCGGGCTTTTTAATAGGTAAGGGTGTTTGCAAAGGCCTATTACAGAGTCTTTATTTATTTAGTTATAGGTCTTTTATAGATATAGGGGCTTTTAGGTTATTCTATATGCTAAATAGGGTAGTATAAGGTAGGTTTAACGTAATATAGTATTACGGAGTAAGTATAAGCGGCGATAATATATAGCGGAGTAGATATTATTAAACTATATATATAAACTGTGTAAGAAGATTAAGACATTACGTAAGGAAAGAAGGTAGGAAAATGGGGAGAAAGGGTATATATTATTAACTTAGTTGCTTAGTTAATATATATATGGAGTAGAATAGGATTCGGGTCGTAGTCTTAGCAAAACTTAGCAGAATTTAGTAAAACTTGGCGGAATATAGCAGAATATAGCAGATTGCCGTTAGATTGCTATAGGTCGCGGTAAATTATGGTCTTATAGTTGGTAGAAATAGGTAGGCGTATATAAGGTGTTACGGGGGTGTTCTATAACACTTAGTGTAAAAGATATATTTTAATAGTTTAGTATATAGGCCCTAAGCGCGGAGCTGTCGCAATACCTACTTAGTATACTCGATGTACTTATCCTTGTTATTTAAGTAAATAAAAATATTATCTAGGTAATCTATATAAATAGTATTTACTAGGGTTTCTAGAGCTTTATAAATATAGCTCTAGAATATTATAGGGGCGTTAGTAAAACTAAAGGGCATTACTAGGTACTTAAAGTAACTATAGTGTATCTTAAATGCGGTCTTCTATTTATCTCCCTTTTTAATATAAATCCTATAGTACGCATTATAAAGATCTAGCTTTATAAATATTTTCGCGTAGCTAAACCTATTAAAGAGTTCGCTAACTAGCGGTAGAGGGTACTAGTGTAGTAGTGTGATTTGGCCCCCTAAATTTAATATTTAGATTGGGCTTAGCTTTAGGAGAGCCTAGGCCTTTTATAGTTATATAAGTCGGTCTAAAGCCCTTAGAGTCTTTAACAACTTAGGTAACACCAATAGACACATAATTTTCCTTTAATATACTCTTTTTTTTCTCTTCTTACTGCTTAATTTTAATTAATAGTAACTAACTAATAGACTAACTAACCGACTAACAGATAGTACTAAGACTTTCCTATCTTAAAGAGGTCGTACCCTTCTATATATTTTATGGCATTTCACGTAGGGATGACGGCAAGCTCTTTAGATTAAAAGTCTGGTGCTTTATATATAGGAGATGTATAGGAACGATCTAAAACTATAATAGAATGACCGAGATAAAGAAGCACGGGCATATTAGCGACCTATACGCAGCTACCGCCATAAAGAATAAACCGATAACACTTGCCAAGCTCTCTATATGGAAATAGTGGTCGGTAAGTAGTAATAAGAAAGTAAGTACGTAATATAGTAAGACAAAGGATAAAAGGAAGGACTATAGTACACTAAAAACGGCAGAGAAAAGTCTTTTGCATTTTATTTACTATATTTATAACAGTCTATACTATTATTCTTATATTTATTAGAGCTACCTTTAAATTTATAATAATGGCGATAGTACTAGTAAAGGGATTGTTAGGAATATTAGGCCTATTTTATAATAACAATAAGGGTACTAAAAAGGGAGAGGAAAGTAAGCAGCCTATTAAACCGCGAAGCTCTCCTAAACTAGGGCCTATAATACTAATTCTGACTCCTATAATGTTAGGGACTAATAACCCTTAATAAATAGAGGATAAGGGTTATAAGGTCCACCTACCTATCCCTAAAGAAACTATAGGTTTACTACCTCCTACTAAACTACTAATAGAACGAGATAAGGTGTATATTATAGCCTAGCCTATACTAGCTCTAGGAACCCCTAAGATTCCTTACTTTACGGGATAAAACGTATTATAATTTATTAAATAGTATAAGCGGCTATATATCTAGTACTGTGTTATAAATAATAATAAGTATTAAGGACTTCTAAAGTATTGCGACTATTAAATAGGGATATAGATCCGAAGTCTACCTAAGTTTACTATTAGTAACTAGATAGAACTTATAGGAAAGCTTAAAATAGATTACTAAGGAAGTAACCACTTTTGATAAGTTAAAACGGTAGAATTCTTAGAAGCTTATATACTATAGTATAGAAATAATTTACCTAGTAGTATACGCGAATACTATAGGTAGTTTACGTTAATCTCCTAAAAGGTTACTAAGGCTAGTAATTTAGAAAACTGTAAACGAGGGTACTGGTTCGTAAGAGGACTCCTATTTAAATACTAAAGATATATAATAACTAAAATAGGAGCCGACCCTAATAGGCGAGAGTCTTTTAACTTCCACCTACTAAGGAAAGCTGTAAAAGACAGGCTTAATTCCATAAAGGCGCTAATTAGTTATTAATAATAAATTCTAAGGAATAAGGTCTTTATTAGCTAGTTAGATCATTTTATAATTAGTAACTAGCTATAATAAACTAAAGAGATACTGCCCTTTAACTACCTATAGTCTTTTAGCTAAGCGAGTTGGCAAATACCTATTAAATAACTTAGGAAATAGACCCTAAACTAGAGAAACTTACTCATTAACTCCGGAAGCTTAATCTTGGGATAGTTAAATTAGCAAATATTATATCTTTAATGCCGTTTTTAGATAGGATTTACTAAGATCTAATATAGTATATATAGCTCTTAAATAGGGCGTTAATGCATTAAGAATAAATAGACCTATAACTAGCACTAGGTAATAATAAACCGCAGCCGCCCTATAAGGGAGCGCTATAAAAACGATATAATCTAGGCCTAGGAAGGTATACAGGGCTAGGGAACTTTAGCGTATACTAAATATAAAATTAGATATGTTATAAATATAGGGGTACTTACTATTTTATTAATTAGTGTCTAGAGCTCTAAGAGTTAGTTCATTATAGTTTCCTATATATAAATAAAAATAACTAAATATATGCTGGAATACGTAAGCGCTTAGGAAATATAATTCTATATTTACTAAGCGATAATTAGATCTAGTTCCTTAAAGACTAGCTAAAGTAAAACGCGAATATTAATTCTAATACGCTAGCGATAGGTGTCTAACCAAAGGCAGCTTCTATAGAGCTTATAGAGGGTAATAACGCTAAAAGTAAAGAGGAACTTGGTAAGTCCTAGGAAGATATATACTAAGTGGAGTTAATATATATTAATTTAGTAGGGGCTATAACCTAGTTATAGCCTACGCTATAGGTATATAATTTTAGGAGACTATAAGGGGAAGTAAGGGTAATAAAATAGCCTTTAAAATTATCTGGTTTATAACCGGTAATGGTTTAAAATATATAACTAGAAGGATATATCTAAATTACACTACGGCCCTAGTAGTAGGCTCCTCTCCTACTATTAAGTAGTAATAGGGGTAATAAAATAAATTATACTAAATAGCTAAGATAGACGGAGCAAATGGCGGATATAATAATAATAGTTAAGGCATTATAACTAAAGCTAGTTAGGATAATGGATATACTAAAAGGAAACGTCCTAAGCCCAACCGTAATAGCGGATAAGATCTTATTAAAAACTATTAAAGTTACTATTAGTAACTGCCTTATATATATACCTAAAGTTATAAGGCTATTCTTTAAGCCTCTTTTACTACCCCTTACGGAGCCTTACTAATAAAAGTAAAAGGACGTTAAGGTATCCGTGTTGTTAGTACACTTAATATTCTATACTAATTAAGCCAGCCTAATAACTGCTAAAGTGGACTAGATTAAATAAGAAGTAGGATTTATCTAGTATTAAAGGCGGTACCTAAAGGTAGAAGCGCAGATAGGAGATAAAAGGGTTAAATACTTAATAGACTTTAGAGCTGAGCTTAACCTTATTAAGGAAAGCGTAGCCCTATAATACGGCCTACTAATATTAAGTCTGCCTTTATAGTTATAAGGCACGCGTTTAACGTCTATAAATAAAACTTAGTCTAAGTTTATTAGGCTAGTATATACGGTCCCTATAGTAATAGGTAACGTCTTAATATTTATAATATTTATTACTATAGGGGAAATGTTATATAAGGTAATACTTAGTAAGCTATAGTTAGTAAGGGCTAGACTAGTAATAAAACGAACCGTAATAGGTTAGGTATTTTATATTATTTAATTAAAAGATAGTAGAGTTAAAATAAGGTTCTTAACGTCCTATAAAGATATAATATTCTTTAAACTAAATAAAGGTATTAGTATAGAAAACAGTTTAGGAAATATATAGCTAATATAATCGCTAAGATTGTATCTAGGGTTACTTATAACCCGGCGTATTAGGATAAGAATGATATTAAAAATAAAGAGGAGGGAAATAAAGTGTAGCTCTAACATAGACGTATACTGTTTTAGATATCCGCTAAATAGAGCTATTAGTAGGGAAAAGAGTATAATATTAGATAGAGAGAGCTTAATAGTAAAATGTTAAAGGAAGTTCTAAAGAAATACTTAAGGAAGAATTAGAAGCTAATATTTAAAGTAAAAGCTAAGTCCCTTATATATTAAATATTAAAGATAATAGATCTATTTATAATATAAATAGAAAGCTACTAGAGTAAGGCCTAACTAAACGCTATAAATATAGTAATTGTGTATAAATGGAAGGCAGATAAAGTCTACTTAGTTAATTTATTAGTACTAGATAGAATAGTTATAGAAGGCATAGTAAAATAGTAAGAAGTGGCCTTATATTAACAGAAGGCGTCTATTTAAGGATTGCCTCTTAAACCGTATAATTATTTTCTTAAGCCGCGATATACTAAGCTGGCCTATAGTGTATAACTAAAGCTAGAATAATTAGAGCGTATAATTATAGGAGATATTTAGCTAAGAGAATAAGAGATCCTTAAGGCTATGTTATTTAACTAAAAAGAGGCTCTAGTATAGGGGTTCTTTAAGATAGGTCGCGTTAGTAAAGACGTAACTTTACTACTAAAGATTAAAACCGTGCTATATAAAGTATAGTAAGTACTAAACTTTCTAGTACTTAGGGCCTTATAAGGAGAAGTAATAAATATATTATAAGAATAACTAGCTTAAGGGACTTTAAAATATTATAAAAGCCTATATAGGAATTTATAGTTTCTTATAAGTAAGAAGGAACGTAATAAGTACTAACTAATTAATGCGGCGATAAATATTAACCGAGTAACTGTTAGGGACGTAAATCTGCTATTATATGCCGATAAATTTTCTGAGAAGTTTATAGGGTGTAAAGTTATATCTCTAGTAGACTTCTTCTTTAGCTATAACTAATTAGAGCTAGATATAGAAAGCTAAAACCTAATAGCTTTTATAATACCTTTAGGACTTTTATAATAAATAATGGTACCTATAAAAGATACGAATTCTATAGCCTAGTTTATATAGATAATTACTAAGATCCTAGAATAATATATCCTATACTATACCTTGCCGTTTCTAGATAATATTATAGTAAAAGGCCCACAGACGGTGTATAATGGAGAAGAGAGTTTTTTAAGCGTATATAGATATATTTTAGAACATATTATATGGCTAGATAGAGTGCTTGCAGATTTAGAACAAGCTAGGTATATAATCTTAGGCGTAAAGTCTTCTATAAAGATAAGATTATAGTAGTTAGCTACTACTATAACAGAAAAGGACAATATTTAGAAGAGTTAAAGGTTGTAAAGATTATTTACTAAAAGGACTATAAAGACGTTATATCGGCCTAAGCGTTTCTAGGAGTTATTTTATATTACTAAATACAGGTAAAAGACTTTATAATTGAGGTAGAGCTAATCTTTTAACTACTATAAGTAAACGTTCTGTTTATATAGGGTATAGAGTAGATAGCCGCTATAAAGACTCTAAAGTATGCAGTTACTACTATACCTGTATTAGTTTAGCTAGATTATAGTAAAGGGGCTAGGCTAATTATTCTCGCTGTTAATAAATATAAGAATAGATGGGGGTGCGGCCTTATACAATTAGATATATAAGGTCGTTGTTACCTATATTAATATAAAAGCGGTATCTGGTCTTAGGTAAAGTAGAAATATAACTTAGGAAAGCTTAAATATTGGGCGTTACTATATACGTTAAAGAAGTATTGCGTATATCTATACGGCGTTTACTTTATAGTGGAGACGGATATAATTACCCTAGTTATATAGCTAAATTATACCGCTACTAATTTACCTGGAGCCTTAATAATAAGATAGCTAGTATAGATCTAGCTATAGGACTTTAATATTAGATATATACCAGGGAAGAAAAATAGCCTAGTTTATAGACTTTTGCGACGGCTACTTAATAGTAAACGACTTAATGAGCCAACTAAGGATATTAAAGAGTTTATTAACTGTAAACTAAGTGCCTTAAAATATACGGCTGCCCCTTTTAAAATAGAAGCAGGTCTGCTATTAGAAGACTTATATTTAAAGAAATTTTAGGGGATTATAAAGTGGCTAGTAACCTTATAATATCTAAAAGAGATAAATACTAAAGAGTTTAAAAAGTTTAAATAATATACGCTGAAGTTCCTAGTGTGTAATTAATAGCTCTTTCGCTAGTAGTTAAAAAATGTACTAATATAAAGGGTAGTTAATAATAAGGACGCTTAGTAGGAGATTATTAAAAGCCTTTATAATTAAAGCAGATATTATAAATAAGAGGGAATGTATTAGAGGATTTTAAATTAATATTAGTGGCTAGGGCTATAGGATTAGATATTATAGTATATTAAGTTGTGTTTATAATGCTAGGAGTAATAGCTAAGATAGGAAGAAGAAGTAATATACCCTATATAGGAGTCTACCTTATAGTAATAAGTAGTAGTAGATATTATGTTTATACCTCTAAGCCGTCTTAGATTCCGGTATTTAGCTATTACTTAAGAATATATATCTAAATAGGTAGAGGCTTAGGCCCTTTAAAATAAGGACATAAAAAGTATAGCAAAGTTCCTCTATAAAGATGTTATCTGCTAATAGGGAGCATTTAAACAGCTCTTTATAGATAGTAGAGGAGAGAATATTAATGTTACCGCTGCGCTTACAGAGCTCTATAATATTAAGAGGGTTATAGCTTTTACTTACTACACTTAGGTATAAGGCTTTATAAAGTAAGGCTATAAACCTATAATAGACGCTTTAGCGAAGATAGATAGCTTATAGCTAGATAATCTTTATACTGTTTTATAGGCAGATAGGATAACTATTAAGTGGTTTATAGAAATAAAACCGGTAAGAGTTATATATAGATATAAGCATATCCTTCCTATTGAACTCTATATACCTACTTAGTAAACGCTGCCTTAGTAAATAGTCTAGACTATTATAGAGCTATTAGCACTTTATATAAAGTAGTTTAATTAAAGAAATATAGATATAAAAGAGGCTATTACGCGTATAAGATAACTAAGGGTAGTAAATAAGGAGTACTTTAATAATACTTACTATATTCGCAAGGACGGATTTAAGGTTAAAGATATAATTATACTTTATAATACGCAGCTTAAGTAAGACTATTCTAGCAGTTATAAGTTAGATCTAAAATAGCTAGGCCCATTCTGTGTACGTAAGAGTTACCCTTATAAAGGATGGTACTTAATTAAGGATTTTAACGGCATGTTATTTTATAATTAAACTCTAAGGAATAGATTAAAGAAGTTTTATTAATAATAGATGTCTAAGGTCCGCTAGGAAGACTAGCTTAACTAGTTAAGTAGAACTATACTATAAGAAATAATAGCAGAGCTAGAGCCTAAGGAAGATGCTATATAAAATCCACCAGTATTGCAATGCCGCGTAGTTTAAGAAGTGCGTATTTTAGAAAGATTGTTTATTAGAACTAAGTATAAAATATTTAACAAGGGGATAGTTAAGTTCTAAGGTGGGGGAGGGGATATAGATAATAGCTGTATAATCTGTCCGTTTATTTACCGTATTTCCTAAAGCTCTTTTTATTACGCTTTTTTATTTACTTTTTTTAGTTATAGGAATCTAATACGTATTAATAGTGAGGTAAGGATAGAAAAATATTTGCGTATAACCATCTAGTATTATTTACTATAAAGATATTAGTTCCGCTTACTGCCTTTACTAAGCTAATAGCAATTTTTTATCCTGGGGATAGAAAATTATAATTAGTCTATTTAACGATTAGAGCTAGTAGAACTCTATACTACTACCTAGATTTAGTAAACTATTTAAATTAGGGAACCCTATTTAGAACTTTACCTTTTTGCCCTTAATAAACCTTAAATATAGCTGTAATTAGTTAAAGTTATAAATTAAATAGAATTAGTAATAGTATATTTATTAGATCTTTATTTAGTAGACCTTTAGTACTATATAAAGGAGCTAAGTAATAAATTAGTAACGTCCTTATCGAAGTTAAAGGCTTCGCAGTTAATTAGCGTTAGGTAGTGCTCCTTTAAATCTATAATAAGATTCTGCTCTTTTAAGAAAACTATATAGATACTACTAGTGTAGTAGTTAATTTTGTTAACTAGAATAGTAGGCTATAAGTATCTTTAAGAAGGGACGCATTCTTATTAATCTTTAAGGATATCTCTAATATTAGTAAGATAGTAAAAGATTAAAGAAATTAGTGTAATAAAGCTAGAGAAACTATCTAAAAGTCTTAGGGATAAGGTATTTTTAATAGTCTACTTAAATACGCGGTCTTCTATTACTTCCTTTCTACTACCTAAAAGCTTACTATCTACTTACTTTATAAAGTAATAGTATAAGTTAATAAGGCCCTAATTAATAGGCTTAAATATCTAGGACACGGTATTAAGAATACTACTTAACTATAGCTAACCGATTTCGCGCTCGCGCCAAAGATGCTAGAAAGGGCGGTATTAGACTAGGTAGTAAATAATTATAGCTTAAAAAAACACTTAACTAGTTTCCTTATTCTAAATAAGGACCTACTATTAAGAAGTAGGAGACTAACTACTATGGGACTAGAGGTTACTAATATTAGAATTAGATAAGTAGGAGAGAGCTTAGCTCTTATACTGCGAATATATTTATAATATGCTTCTAATGTAATAAATCCCTTAGCTTTTTAGCTATTAACACCTATTTAAGGAGGAGGCGTTAGTATTATGCTAAGCCCGTCCTAATAAGGATTACCTATATTAGTTAACTTACTATTATTATCTATAAATAAGAGCATTCTCGTAGCTAGAACGCCTATTAGCTCGCCCCTATAGCTACTAGTATTTTTATTAAAAAGGAATCTAAGAAGAGGGCTAATAATTGCTTACCTAGAAGTAGGAGGGCTAGGGTAGCATTAATGTTTAATAAGAACGTTATTAAGCCGAGAGATAATAAGGAGTATATTAAGGAGGCTATAGATACTATAGCGGTACTCTATGTAAAACGAGGGTATAACTATAAGGATAATATATTTGCTTATCTTAAGGCGTCCCTAAACTAAACTACTAAAATTAAACTAACTAAGATTATAAAGCTCTTGCGTAGTTAGTATAGGGTAGCTAGTTCTAATCTAGAGATATATAAGGTCTGCTAGATATATATATAAGCTATAGGAGGATATATAGGTTTAGTAATAAAGGGTCTAAACTATACCGCACTATATTATAGACTCCGTCTAATATATTATGCTTATAACTACCTTAGCACTATAAAGACTAATCCTACTATATACTCTTAGTTTAAAAAAGCTTATAGACCTCTAGTTCCATCTAATTTCTTAGGATTATATAAGTTTATTTATAACTTAGCACTAAGGTTTTTATATAATAGAGAGGCTTTACTTAATTAGATAATATTACCGGAAGACTAAAAAGTATAGTAGTAAGAAAGATCTGTGATTTTAAACGTATTTAGATAGTAGTAGGATTTTAGTATCTTAGTAATAATTAATAAGGAAATATATATATACCGCCACTATTAGCGTTTAATTAACGGGCGGCTAAATTATAGCTGGTTAAGAATAATAGTCTATGGTCTCTACTAACAGCTAATAAGATAAAGCCCTTAGTATTATTGTTTCTATTGCGCTCTTAGGCCTAACAGCTACAGTCAAACCCCCTTATAACGATACGACTTATTTAGCCAACCGTATCGTAATACCAAGGGTATCGTTATATTTAGTATTTGTATATAAAATGCACCAAAAATTAAAATTAGGTAATAATATTATATATCTACACCTATAAAGTCGCAATTAAGCGATTGGCTACACTAAAATACGTCGTAATTAATTGCTGTTTGGTGTTCTAACTTCGTCAATTTTGGAGTTGTTGCTCGTGCCTTAATAAAGTCGTAATTATGTCTCTATTTCAATCTTCCTACTATTCCTTATAAAGATAAAGCTTTTATAAGGCGTTAAGCGCCTTATTAAGCTTAATTTAGGGTTACTTAACGACTTCCTTATCTGTCTCTGCATCGCGATTGGGCCCTACGTAGAGCTCTGCTATATGCTTAATAAGATCCTCTATTAAATCCTCTACTTCCTTACCTAGTAGCTTAATAAAATCCTAAATATTTGTTACGGCACGGATTCTTCCTACTACTTATAGCTCTTCTACTATTACCTGCAGCTTATTAACAATAGGAGGATCTATATAACCCTAGGGGTAAGGCCGTGGGCCTATACAAAAGCTAAATAGTATAGATTTAATAAAGCAGTTCTTAATTATCTGCGGTATAACCTCCTGCTAAGCTATAATTACCTATTAAATTACCTATAGGACATGCATCTGCTTAATTAGATCTTAATTTTTAAGTAACTGCTCTACTATAAACCGCATCCAATATCTTTAGTAGAAGAGCTTAAAGTTTGCAATTATCCCTTAGTTAAAAGGCTAGTATACGGAGGTACAATTTAGGGGAAGGAACTTAACGCGTGTATTCTTAAGAGAGCCGTTCTTAGAGGTTGTTTAAATAGCTGCTTTATAAGCGCTAAAGCCGTCAATTAGGAGGAGCACCTTTTTACTAGACATTCTTTTATTAAACTAGGTAAGCCAATTAAGCATAATAACTGTTATTATCCAGGCCTTCTTATTATACCTCCAGATAATATCCAATAAGGCTATATTAACTTTATTAGCCGTAAAGCAACGTAGCTATTGTGCTAAGCCAATTATAAGAAGAGGAAGCTTTTTAGAGCCATCTATATTATAGTAATTGCCTAAAGAGATTCGTGCCTTCTGCTTCTTTATTCCTAATTAAGCCTTAATAGCCAATATAGTATCCGGTATAGCCTTCTAAAATAGCCCTATCTTATCCATATTAAAAACATCCTTTAGTAGATAAGGTGCAATAATTGCTTAAAGCTCTATTATACGATCCTCTGCTCCCTCTATATTAACTAAGGCAGCCTTACTATACTACTTTCTCTTATAAATATTGTTGCGAGATTTAAAGCCTTCCAACTAGCCAGTAGACCACTTTAGCTCCGCTATCTTAGCTAATATAGGTATCCGTTACCATAACTAAGCAGTAGTAATACGTATAAGCTCGCTAGAAATAGGAATGCGAGAGTTTTATAGGCGTTAGTGCCACTTAAAGAGAGCTTCTTCTAAAAGAGGTTATTTAGCGTCCCTTTTGCGCTCTTGCCTGCCTTACCCATATAGCAATTTAGCTATATTAAGGTGCTTAAACTTATTGCTAAGTATTTCCGATATTAAGGATTAATTAATTTTATAACGAAAGAAGTTAGTAGCCTATTAAGCGAGCTAGCTTTATAACAGGTGGGGGTGACTTTAGTAATAGGCGCGTATTTTTTAGCGTTCGAAGTCAGAAAACCTATAACGGCGTTACCTTTTAGAATTTTAATATCTTACTATAATAAATAAGGTAGAATTAGGTACAGAGAGTAAGATCTAAGGGTTATTTTAATAGATTTAAATCGTTATATGATGGTTATTAATGGCTAAATATGCGGTAAGCAAGCGTCAAATCCAACAAATCAAAATCTGCTTATACCGATATTGGTGAGATACCTTAACGATATTACCAAAAGCTAGAATATCGTAATATTACACCAAAAAAGGATTGATTAAGAATATATATCGTAATATAGACAATATCGTTATATACCCTATATCGTTATAAGGGGGTTTAACTGTAGTTCTTAATTATAATCTTATTTAGGCGTCTATAGTTAATATATAGCCGTATTATACTATCTGCTTTTAGTATAAAGAGGATAGGCGCTCTAGTAGGCGACTTGCTAGGCCTAATCTAGCCCTTTTTAAGAGTACTATTTAGGTACTCTTATAAAATCTATAACTCTTTCTATAAGAGGTTATAGAGGGGTATTTACGGTAGCGTTTTACCTTCTTTTAAGTCAATTATATAGTTCTACTTAGAGTTCTATAGTAGTATACTTGCTAGCTTGTTAAAGAAGATATTAATTTCCTCCTTATATATATCTAGTAGGCTACAGGCTATAGAGGTCGAAGCAACTATTATATAGTAGTGTGCTTCCAAAAGCTAGCGAAGAAAAGGGTGCAGCCGACATGCGTTTTATAGGTATATTCGTATCAAGAGTATATACAGCTTTGCTATAATATACTTAATAGTTTTAAGGTTTTAATTACCTCCTCCTTATATATAGGTAATCTGCGCTAGCACCGGAGGGTCTCTATAGGCACTTGCTGCTAGTAATAGTAGGTCCTCTACTATATTTATAACTAGTATCTCTATATCTAAAGGGTTTATATAAGTACTCGCTACTAGTAATAATAGGTCCTCTATTATATTTATAACTAGTATAAAGAAGAAGTCTTCTGGTTATAGTAAATAGACTATTTCGCCAGCCTTAATATCTACTAAAAAAGTGTTAAAGGTAACTATCTAAAGGTGTCTAGGGTTTAAAGTACCTTAGATAAACTATCTAGAATAGAAGCTAATTAATAGATGTACTTCCGTAAGCTAATCCCATTTAAGAACTATATTATAACTATTAAATAAGCCGCCCTAAAAG
>Ga0307515_10007893_pt1 | contig 20910 bp, 7 predicted proteins | sample 17_EM_MG_FD_194513 | JGI IMG/M metagenome (GOLD analysis project Ga0307515, IMG submission 194513) | Populus trichocarpa ectomycorrhiza microbial communities from riparian zone in the Pacific Northwest, United States - 17_EM | ecosystem: Host-associated > Plants > Roots > Unclassified | place...
GGCTTAGTTGGGTCACTGGCTTGGGCAAGTGACCAGGCTGGGCTGGCTAGGTCCAGCCCAGCCATATGGGTCGGGTTGGGCCCAGCTCGAAAAAAACATTACAAAAATCTTTTCAAAAAATTTGTGATTTTCTCGTATATGTTTTTACTGCATTTTGATCAATATTGGTTTGTATTTTTATACTGTAAAGATACAAATCCGATATTAAAATACCTGGTTTTCATCAAAACAAAAACAAAATGTTTTGTTTTCATGCATATGGCTAAGTCTCTCAAAAAAAATAAAAAATCATATTGTATTTTCATACAACAAAGAAAATTTCAAAAAAAATATGTATTAGCATGCAGTTTGGCTTTAATAATCAGTTTATTAAAGTCACGAGAACTAGGCTAATATTTCAAAAATTCGAAAAAAATTATTTTCTTTTAACATCTAGGGTTATGACCTTATACGTAAGATGTATTCCCGATATTAAATTCTTTTGTTAACGTTAGAACGGTTAGGTTTTACCCAATAAGATAAGAACCTCCTTACCAATGAGGACTTTTCTTAAATCATAGACGGACCAATAACTAGAAAACACGACAAGATCTTAGATTTTATCAGACAATAAAACAATGCAGCTTACTTTAGGTAGGGTGTATTTGGGATGTTAATACCTTCTTTTTACGCAACCACTCCCCGTACCCGATCTCTGAGACCAGTTAGGGTTTCTAGTGACCAAAATACTAGATGGCGACTCTCATTCTATTTTTCCATTAATAAAAGATAAGAATTCCTTGTCTCCCTATATTTGCCACATTATATACATTTTGAGGGTGTATATTTTCGCCGCGACGCCGCACACGTGCGACAAAGATGATCAAAACATAATATTTTTTATATATGATAACTTAGTGATCTCAAGTCTAAAAATCACTTACACGACCATCACGTGAGCCTTTCGATAGACATAAGTGATCTCTCCATATAAAATTCTTATGCGTGTCAGTTTAGTGTACATGTCTTATGACAAACATCTATCTATTAGTTCTAGGTATCCCGTATACCTTACCTTATGAGAACAACTATTTCCTTTTATAAAAGAAAAAACATAATATGTATCAGTGTCTACGACTCTAATGAGTGTACAATATTTAAGAGAGCATCGACCAAGAACATTTTAAAAACAATGCTTTGATGCAATAAGAATCTCATAATTATAACAACTTTATAATTTTCTTTGCAAAACATTTTTATCTCATAAACTTTATCTTTACTTTAAATTCATTAATCTAATATTATATGAATATTAAAGATAAATTAAGCCTTTATTAATAATAAATATGTATTTACATAAATATAATAATACCACATGTAATTAACTGATTGACTACATGACATATTAAACTAATAATCTCTAACTTGAACTAAAACCAATCGCTTATGTTTCTTATATCATATTGCTCCATGTAGCATTAATGCTTCTGCATGGATAATGACTTAGTAAGAAGATCTTCTAGATTTTCTTTGGTGGATACTCAATCTATCTTTACATCTTTCATTTCATTGATTTATCGAATCAAATGGAATTTCTTAAGTACTTGTCTAGATCATTGATGAGACCTTGGTTCATTTACTTATACAATGACTTTATTATTATCACAGTACAAGGCAACTAGATCAATAATTCTAGGAACCAATCTAGTTTATTGATGAACTTTTTAATCTAAATAACCTTTTTGTTTCCTCAAACATGGCGGTGTACTCTTATTCAGTTGTAGAATCAATTGTGCTCTCTTGTTTGGAACTCTTCCAACTCAGGGCATTACCATTTAGAGTAAAACATATATTGACTGATATTTATTATTTTTCCAACATTTCATTGAAAAATTTTAATTCAAATAATTTTGAACTTCTAGTTTATCTTCTTCATTGATGGATCATATAGCCAAGTATAGGATACTATTTCCATCATATCTCGTTCAATATATGTCTTAGAATATATGTCTTTGAAGGGAGGTATTTCATGCAAAATAGATAAGAATTCAATCTTAGATTCTTTCATGCGAAGCTATTTTAGTATCTAGTTTATATGTATGGATTGAGACAATCTAAGTAACTTTTTAAATCTATCTTTATAGATCTTTATATCAAATATATAGGTTTTTTCTCCCAATTTTTTTATGGAAAAATTCTTGGACAACCAAAACTTTACTGATTAAAGTAAAAATATGATTTTTTTAACAATAACATGTCATCCATATATAATATTTGGAAAATGACATAACTCTCACTAACCTTTTGTAAACATAAGGTTTATCCATATTTTTATGAATTCAAATCTATTGATTATACCATCAAAATTGGATATTCCTACTTCTTAAAACATTTATACATTGTCTTTCATGTTAGTCTTTCTTTTAAAAAGCCACTTATATCAATTGGGTTTTATCTCTTTAGGTGGATTAACCAAGTTCCAAACTTAGTTAGTACATAAAATCCATAGCTTCAAGTCATTTCTTGGAATAAATATTATATATTTCTTCCAAGTAATTGGTAGGCTCATTAATCATAAGCAACATGTCATTCACAACTTCCATAAGAGGTTCTTATCTCATTGTTCCAAACTTTGTGTTTTTTAAGGTTCAGGCTAAACATCCAATGTTTTAGCCTTAAGAATATATATTTTATCCAGATGTAGTTTTCTAAGAGGTGTGGAGAATCTCATTACCTTTTAGATAATCCTTGAAATATTTGGTCAAATATTAATCATCTTGATCCAATCAAAGTTTCTTTATATGTATTATAATATGTATTTCAATTTTATTTAAATTTATATTGAACCTATGCATTTTAAATTTACGTATATACAAACCATTCCTATAATTACCAGATCTATAAAAACATCATTCTTATAAATGAATAATATTTGTCCTCGATAATAAATTTAAATCCATTTAATACTAAATAAAATGGAAACAATATCTTAAAATAGTAGAACAAAATAACAATTATAAAGTTCTAGTATTAGCCCATTATACAAAACAAATTAACTAGTTCTTACAACTAATGTAGCAGTTGTTGCTTCATTACTAAGTCGTTCATCTATTTTGCATTTACTAATCTTCTATTTTTTTTAGTTTCTGCATGCAATTGCAAATGTGAAAACCACATTCAGGTATCCAATACCAAAAACTATAATGCAAAGTAGTAAGATAGTTTTCAATTATAGCCAATTAAGCAACAAGGCCTTTTTCCTTCTTAAGAGTCCCTTCAACAGTCTTAAGCATATTAAACAATTTTAACAATGTACTATCCAACTTGTTCATGTAATAGTTCATAATGAATTGCGAAAAGTTTTGGGGCAATAACTGCAAAACCATGTCAACAATTAACCCATGGTCCATGACAAAACCCAATTAGCTCAATTTTTCATTATAGCCAATCATTTTCAAAACATGGGTGTTCACTGAAGAACTCTCAGTCATCTTGCAGCAGAGTAATTCTTTAAAGGTCTCATACCTCTCAGTCTTATTGACCTTATAAAACAATTCTTTGAGATGCATAATTATAGTATGGACATCCATATTCTCATGTTGCCTTTGAAACTCAGGTGACATACTGGCTAACATCACACATGCAGCCTGTTCATTGTCATCAACATGACGCTGATGTCCATTTCTAACTTTTTCTTCAGCATCCTCAGTAGAGGAATTTGGAATTGAATTTTCAAGAACATACAACCTTTTTTCTTGCTTGAGAACAATTCTCACATTTCGTTCCAATCCAAGAAATTTGGTCCATGTAATTTGTTAGTATCAAGTATATTTTGTAGGAAATGTTACTATTCATTTTGATCTACCAAACTATTTATATAAAGATAGAGAGTATTAATTTCATGCATACATATTTAAATTCTAAATTTAGATAAGGTCTTTAATTTTAATTTGGTCTCCCATTATTTTCTTGCAAATTAATAGCCCTCCATATTAATTCAGGGAATCTCGCTTATATTTTTCTAGTGGGCTAGAATCTTATTAAATTTATTTGACCTTGAGTGACTCAACAAATCAAAATAAATTAAATTAGGTAGATAACATAGTTTATCAATTACATCTCTACGTGACTCCTAGATCAATTATGTAACAACTCTTTGTCTAAACATATCTTATATGTTTCACCTAACTCATGTCTCTAACCTCATATGATCATAAGTGACTCATCCAAATCATATAGGTTAGTTAAGTAGAACCTAATTTTATAGTATTAAATATATTCAATTAACGGTAACCTTGAGTGACTTAACAAATTATCTATGAATAGAACTCTAGTTTTATGCATATAAAATTGGAAGGCAACAAATCATGTTCTCAACATGTACTTAATATTTTAATGAGGGATTTAATAATTAAATAGGTCTAATTCAAAACATCGCATAACACACACACAACAATTTATATATAAACATAAACCCTTAGCATGCTAATTGGATGATTATAAACATATCTAAGCTAATTTTCTCGAGCCTTTGAAGGTAATTAGATAGTCAAATACTAGGTAGCTGCTGCAAATCTTCATAAAGTCCTTTGCAAGCACCTTAATTGTAGCATTCATCACCATTTTTTTCTTCATCTTGGATTATAAAATAATTTTCTATCTAAATTCTTACACTTATAAATTACATAATATTTATATAATTAATTAAGAAACCTCAAGTTACATTCAAAGAGAATTATATGATAAAAGAATTTACAACCTCGAAGAAAAATAGAGATAAGACAGGACAAGTAGACCTTATTTAATAAAAAATTACAACCATTCAACCATTAAATTAAAAAAAAAAAACACATTCATCTTTAATGTCCATAATCATCCATCATGCATAAAAATATTTTAATATCATGATAAATTATATTGCATGCTTCAATTCTAATTATTGGTTTTATGTGCTACTATAAAATAATATTGCTAACACTTAGAAATATTCAATCAAATCTAATTTGATAATTTTCCAAACAAAACAAATTTTATTTAACATAAATTCCAAGAAAAACATTTTTCAAAATTTAACAAGAAAATTAATCACATTAAAATTCGTATTAATATCCTAAACTATTTTACAATTAATTAAATAAAATTTTCTAGCTTGAAAACTCTCATTATTTTAGAAAAACCATTTTTGTAAATATTATTTAATTAAATAAATCCTAATCCTATTATGATATCATAAAACTTAAAAAATGAATTAAACAATTTAATTCATTCCTAATCCAATTAGGAAATTTAATTCTTTAATTAAAATAATTTAGGGTTTCAATTTTAATATAAAATTATTATTTATATATGAAGGGCTAAAATCGTAATTTCAGCCTAAAAATACCTATAGGTAATTAGATATAAGTTGCAAGGGTAGAATCATAATTCTACCTCTTAAAAACCCTAAAAAGGCTGCAGGGGCATACACGTAACTATACCCTTCTTCATCTTCATACTTCTGCTGGTAGTGGGATCTCTGCCCACTATTGGCGGCTAGAGCAGCAGCAGCCAATGTTGTCGCTGCCAGCCAGTAGTGTGAGGGGCAATTGCTCGCGCTGCGCAACTTCCATAACGAGGCTTCTACCTAACGCTCGACCATAGGATGCCGCCTCTTGCATTTTGCATTGGAAGTAGTAGTGCCCATGACAGCCACCTTATTTGTTTTTAAGATTTCACTAGATTCCTACCAGATTCAAGAAATCTGGTCGGGATAGTAAAGAATATCTTTTTTTTATTTTTTTTAAATCAGGAGAGAAAAAATAATTTTGGGGAAAATAATTTTGCACATAAAATTAATTTGAAATTAACACCAATGATAATTTAAACAAGCAAACAACAACCCTAATTGTCTAACGATGGCTCAGCTACCACTATTGGGTTCTTGAATATCATACTCGCAGTAAAACGAATAAAACAAAATTATTTGCGAGTCCTTAGGATCCTGTTAGATAGATCTAGAGTTGTTTAAGAATTTATCACTTGAAAATCTGATTTTTTTCAGCTTTGATTAATTCTTTAAAGGCTGGGTTGTCGCAAACCACATGTTGTTTAATTGTCCAGCCTCCAACGGTAATCAAAACGAACCACCAGTGAGAAATCTCCTAAATTCCTATTTAGGAGAGAGTTATGCCTAGAGTGCTAACTCTCTATTTTGTGACTTACGTAATTTTTCTATCAAATAGACAACCTCTAAAAAATAAGAGGCATAACTTACTATTTATAAGAAAATCTAAAAAACCCTATAAATTGGCAAAATATCAATTCCCCCCCTGAATAATATCCATAAATTAATTCATGATAATTTTAGAAATTAACTCAATCAAGTCCTTACTTGATTTTTCTAGGTATAGAAATATAATTCATGTATTACTTATATTCTAGTTTTTAATTTCTAAAATATAATTTAATCAAGTTATACTTAATTTAATTATTCTAGTTTAATTTTTAACTTATGATTCTCAATATGTGTGACCATTAGGTTCCTAATATGTTGATCTAAATATAAATTATAATTATAATTAAATAAATTAAATAATTTAATCTATTATCAATTCAACATTGATTTAATTTATATTTGAAGATCAGGTGCATCATTTAGCAACGTGTCATGATCCCTCAAATATTAGAAAAGTCATTGGTGGTTTGATTTAACCTTTTAGTAACCGGTTTTTCATTGTAATTAATATTATTTCATCAATAATATTTTGATTTAACATTAAAGCATGAAGTATGTCTGCCATGTTAAATCATGTTTGTTCTCTGCATAATAGTCATTGATTGTTTGAATAAGATTTGAGACTCTTTTCAAATCTCATTTCATATTGACTAAGAATTTCTCAGTCAATACTATTTAAGAACAGATGAAACATTTTTTTCTAATTCACGTAGGGTGATGAATCATCTCTTGATCACTCAAATACCTTCATATAGTTCATGTCATACCCAATATCTGCCCTTTCATTACCTCGTTTAAGATAACATATAATAGGATCAAAGCATAACATTCTCTATATAAGATAATTTAGTGATCTCAAGTCTAAAGATCACTTATACAACTATCGCGTGAACCTTTCCATAGACATATGTGATCTCTCCATATAGAATTCTTATACGGGTCAGTTTAGTGTACATGTTTTATGACAAGCACCTATATATTATTTCTAGGTATCCCTTATACCTTAACTTATATGAACAGTTGCTTCCTTTTATAAAGGAAAGAACATAATATGTAGTAGTCTCTACGACTCCAATGAATGTCTAGCATTTAAAAGAGCATCGACCAAGAACATTTTAGGAACAATGCTATTATGCAATAAAAATCTCATAATTATAACAACTTTATAATTTCATTTGCAAAGCATTTTTATCCCATAGACTTTATCTTTACTCTAGATTCATTAATCTAATATTATATGAATATTAAAGATAAATTAAGCCTTTATTAATAATAAATATTTATTTACATAAATATAATAATGTCACGTATAACCAACCAATTGGTTACACAAACCATGTTAAACTAACAACAATAACATCAACGATGAGGGAATTTTGATCTTAGGTTGTTTTGCAACTGTTCTTCATTGTTGTTTGTCTCTGTCCATTGATCTTTCTCTTATTCCTGTTGTTTAATCCCCATTCTCCATTGCTTTTTAGAATTGATTGTGGTTTCCTACATTTAAATGCGTTTCTTCTGTGTCGTAGCTCTGCGCTTCTTTATTTTGACAGGCTTGCATTACTCATGAAACACGTATACGGTCCTTCCTAGACACTTGGTTATTTTTTGGATTCTTGGTTTTGCATCTCCAGCTTTTTACAAATCTTCTCTCATCCCAGGAATTCCCATATAAGCTGCTGGAACTCTGCACTTTTCTTAAGACTTCCACATTGAATTTCCTATGTTTTTTTTTAGCAATTGTTAATAGACGATACTTATATGAGCTCTACATTACAAGGACGTTAACCCTTGCGTTGGAGCTCCATCAAGCTGCAACTTTTCGATCTACAATTCTTCTGGTATGAACAATTCAATTATGTTCATATTTCCCTCTTCGTGTCTGTGTCTTATGATTTGTTGGGTCACTTCTGATGGCTGTAGCTTTTTTATATGGAAACAATTGTTGGGAATGAAGCTTTGCCGCTTTGAAAACTAAACAAATGTAGCATGGTTTGTTCTTTGGATGATTATATGACACTGTCACCTCTGCAAACTCGAACTTTTGTTTAGCAGGCATAGGCTTTCCAATGTATGTTTTTCTTCTTCTTTTTTGTGTGGAGGTTCAAACCTTTTAGATAAAAAAACTAAACAACCCGTGTGTGTTTCCCAATCAAGCTATCTTACATCAAGTGTCATTGGCACTTTTGCAATAAAAATTTTGGTTTTGGGTCTTTTAGTACTACACATTACAACCACGGTTTCTTCAAGCTAGCTCTTAGTTACAGTAGCCTTCCATGCAAGCTAGCTCTTAGTTTTTCCATTCTTTTTGTTTACTCTAACTACGCAAATTAATGGGAACGATTATTTAATTTTCAATACTAATAAATTACTCTAACTATGCAAATTCACGGTTAGAGAGCTTTACATTGCGGATTCACACTGTAATTCCAACTCTTTCTCTGTTTTTTTCTTTAATGTTTTTGAAACGTGGCCAGGTGAGGACCATGTTTTTTCACCATATGTTTTTGCTTTCTTTCTTCTCCACTGGTAAACAAATCGATCCTTTCAAAAAATTGTTTTGATGTTGAGAGACAAAAAGGCTAAGGGGAGTTGCAGGAAAGATGAAGACAGAAAAGAAAACCCATGTTCTCTAAAGTTGATGCGGATGGCGTGGGTTTTTTTGTATGATTTTCGAAAGACTCAAAAGCATAAAAAATAGAGGAGTTACAGGAGGGATGTGGAAGGGGAAAAAGAGGAGATTTGCCATGATCAGGGAGGGATTAGCAGACAATGACTATTAGATAGAGGAGGGGAAAATTGGGTTAGAGATAAAGGGGGTGATGGTATCCGATTTGAAGACACAAAAAGAGAGACGAAGGCAAAGATAGAAAGGGGTGTTTATGGAAGACAATGACTACTTTTCGCATTGCTCTTCCTTTTTTCCTCCATCATGCTGCTAACCTCCTGCTGGTTTTATCACTTTTTTCTATTTAGCTATACTGCGGAAGTTCCAGGTACTGCGCTGGATAAACAATGTAGCTTGCAAGACTTCCCATCTAATGGATCACCTTAACTAATGAAAAAGCAACACGTGGTAGCTTCATCTCGCTCAGAGGTAGCTTTCCTAACCTTCAATGGCTTTCATTTCATCTGCATTTGCGCTTATCACTGTTGCGCCATTTGACAAGCTGCTACTGGAGCATTGCAGCTTTGTTCTTTATCGCTGCCAGCATTCATTAAATTTATGGTTGATTGTTCTTTGTGTTTATGCATATCCCATTCACTTTGATCCACCCTCTAATGTTTCGTCTTCAGCTTTGGTTATGTTCATTCATGCTTGGCTGCTTTGTTGTTGTTTTATCGAATTAATTGAAAACCAACTGTCACCAAAGTGCTGGATTTACAAGCAGATATTTTTGCTTTATATTTGTCTCAGCACATGAATTTGCTCAACAACAGTTATGTCCTCCTTCGTTTTAGCTATTGTTTCTCCGATGCAGTCTGTGATGGTTTGGAATCAATGAGTAAACATGTTAACCAAGCTATGGACATCTTTGGTTGAGTCACTATTTCTGGTTCCATGCTTGCTTTGTTGATCAGATTCAAAGAGTAACAGATTTTCCATCATTTTCTTTCATCATTTCAGCCTCTGCTTTGGATTGGTAGTCCTGCATGCTGCCATATCTTGCTTTTTCTGCTAAAGAACATGCTTCTTTTTCCTCTAGAAGAAATACCTCTTCACCATTTCTTTATTGCAATCTCAAATAACACTTTCATTGTTTCTTGACTATTGGATGACTAGCTATTGATGCATTAAATGCATTTGTTTAAGAGCTGGGCAACGCAATTAATTGATTTTTATAATTTATTTTAGTTTTTTATGGTATTATCATAGTCTAAAATAAACATACTGATATTTGATTGATATTTAATTTGTGAGTATTTTTTTTTGTTATCATATCATTAAGTAAAAACCAGTTTTAAAAAAAAAAAGTTGCTAGACCTAATGGAGTCCATGATCTGGGTTATGAGTTTGGTGAGTTAAACCTTGAAGCCCAAGATCTAGTATATTGTTGTCTCAATATCTGAAAAAAAAAATGTCATCTTAATTTTTTTAGGAAACTAGTTATCTTTAAACTTATATTTATCTTCATTAATAAATTAATTGAAGTATGCTATTATAAAAAGAATATTATAATAAATAAATAAAAACTTTAATTTGTTATTAATTATTTAAATTTAATGAGAAAAAAATTACAATTTTAGTCATTTATATTCTGATAATATATTAATTTTAGACAAAAATAATGATAAAAAAAAAAGTAACCATACGAGTTGATATTTTAAAGAGTGATGGCAGAAAAACTTAGTTAACCATATGATAATTTTTTTATCATAAACAATTTCATTAAATCGAAAGTAGAGCAAAATACATTATTATTTTTAGGACCTTGGTTGTGGAAATTATAATTTAATATATGAAAACATATTAAACGAAACAATCAACAACAATGGAGAAATATGATCTTGTCCCAAAGGCATAGCTACCTAAGGACTGCAAGGGGCACGCCTCCTATAGTCCATTTTAGTTTGTATACTTGTATGCCCTTTAAAAAATATAAATTCATCTTTTTCAAAATACTTTATTAAATGAGATTTTGAAAAAGTGAAGGCGAGATTTTTAATTACAATTAATTTTTTTATCATCTACTTTCTCATTTAATTGATTATTAAATGGGAAAACCACCTTGATCTAGCTATACTTTAGTTGTTTTTTTATTATTTTTATTTTAAAAAAAATTATGAGTTAATATAATTTTTAAATTTGGATGAAAAAATGAATTTACTCTCATATATACTATAAAACAAGCACCCATAAATGATATATCAATTAAACATAATTTTTCTCAATTTTGATATGATTTCCCTCTCTCTTCTCAAGAAGAAAACAATTTTGGACCTAAATCAAAATTTTATAACAACACATAATATTCACTTTTGAATTCTATGAAAGTACATATTTACTTTGAAGTAATTTATTTACAACATTTACTAGGAAAATACAAGTTCAGAAAGTTCACATGATATCATAGTAAAATTATTAAGAAATTCAGTTCATAATCATTTAGGTCATTTTGATTACTTAATAAAGTTCACAAATTCCTTCTAAACTTAAGTCTCTTTCACTAAAAACTATCTAAAAGATCTCGAAATGTGTTTTGGGTGCTTGTCCACATATGTCTAAAGTTTCGAGTTTACTATACAACAAACCCAATTAACTAAGTTACAAATTTTGAAACTTTTTCTACGTCTTATCCATCAATTTCAATTAAATCCTTTAATAGGTTTTCTTTAAATTGATTATTATTATTTTTGTTATTGTTGTTGTTGTTGTTGTTGTTATTGTAATCATTAAATTGCTTGTATCTTGTTTTTTTGGATATAAAAGGAGTGTAAAAGATGAAGCGATGTTCTTATTAAGAGAAAGAGATCTATGTTGTTGATGATGATGTTGACTTTTCCATTTTGAAGTTAATTTTATAAAGTATTGTAAGTGGTGAACAACTCTCACTTGTTTGTGAGAAAGAGCTTATTCTGATTCTCTTTACTATCTCATCAATCACTCTTTTTTTCTTGTTATAATTTTCTTCTTCTTCTTTATGTTGTTCGTATGCATATATTTCTACTTATCCCAGTAAATCATCCTCTTTATACACATATGATGTGAACCCTATTGATATAAAAATCCAGAAACTCACAGTCAAATCGACTCTTTCTAAAAAGGTTAAGATCAAGTTTGGAATTGAGTTTTACACAACGATAACATGTACTGAAGCACCAAGACAATAAGTAATCGAACCTATTCAATGAAGAACCAAGAAGTATGAGCAAAATCTCACATACACAATAATAATTGATGAATTAAAGTCTTTCCCATTAAAAAAAATCTAAATACAAGCTAAATAACCTTATTTATAATATAGATAAAAGGCCTTAAATAATATTGGAGAAATAATAAAAGAGTTTTAAATAAAATAGAAAAAAATCATAAATCAAATAAAAACTAATACAATTCCTACATAATAGCTTTTGAACCTTATTATAAGGCCTTCCTGATGTCCAATTGCCCTGAAATTTTAACCAAATATAGAACAAGACCTCTAAAAATCTCTGATAAAATATTAACCCAATCTAAGAATCAGATAAAAAATCATGTTTGTTAGAGTAAAACTAAGCACTATGAAAAATAAATCTCTAACTGCTGAAATTAATTAGCCTATAAAGTAGATGAATCATACCCCTCTTATGCATGAATTAAATTGACTAAGGTCTGATCTTCACTTGTTAATGCTGCCTCATTGAAATCCACCTTGTCCCAAATATTCTAAATAAGCCAATTGAATGTATATTTGAGCTTATTTTCCTTTGATCTTGTAATTGACCTAACTAGAACTTGCAATGGATCTTTTGGTGTAGTGTTGATCATATCATCCCCTCTCTCCTAAAAAAGATTCATTCATGAATCACCTACATCAAATAAAGAGAGATAAAAAAAATATTAAATGTAACATTAACACTATAATCACTTGGTAGATTCACTTTATAAGCATTATTATTAATTTTTTCAAGGGTTTGGAATGTTCCATCTCTTATCAGCATTAACTTTCAACTTAGATCTTTTTTTGTTGAGAAAATCTCTTTTTTTTCCTCATATGCACTCAAACCTAATCACCTAGTTAAAACATAACCCATTTTCATCCTTTATTAGCTTTAAATGCATATTGCTTAATTTTTTTGTATTTTCCACCTCACATTCTCGTGGGGATCCTTTACTACATGTGTTTTTCCAAGGTCAAGAAATAAATAACAAAAAAACTTTAAAAATCATTGAGTTGCAAGACTCTTGATTCATAGTTCGATGTTAACTTGACAAACATGCACCAATAATTAATGACTTGTGAATAAGCTCAGAAAATAAATTAAATAGTTAATGACATGCATCAAATAAATTTAGGATAAAACTTATAGCTAAGATAACCTTCTATTTGAAATAATGCAGTAAGAGTGATGCCTATCTTTCCTTAAATATACCATTCTCTTACTCAAATCTCTAGAACTAATACATAATTTAGGATTCTTACTCTATTTAAAGTATTAGGTGATGACTCTATTTTTTCATATAATTTCTTTTTAATTTTAGAGGTTCTAATTATGTCGAGAGTGACATAGGTTATTTATTCAATCAAATCAAACTAATCTAATCAAAATCCATATCAACTTAATTGATCCATTTTCCTATCAAAACTTGACCTAATAAAAATAAAATTAAACTTATTATTTTTTTCCCATAAAAAAACTAACTTATAGGTCATGTTAATGAGAGATAGATCTCTAGAATTGTTCATTTGCAACTATGATGTTGTGGTGTAGAATGTAGTTTTAGCACTACATCAATAGCATGCTTTACACTATGATTTTGATCAAGATTTATTTGAGCACAAAAAAATATTCAGGTATTTTTAATTTTTTTTAGTATAAAAGAATTTAAAATATATGGGGGTTGACTCAGTTTGATCTGGTCGACTTGATAGGTTTAAAAGCAACACGAATGACTGGTAAAAATATTGTTTGACTAAAAAGATTTTTAAGATTATATTTTTTAAATATTGAGATGAAAATATATTGGAATAACCTAAGTCAGCCTATTAAATTCGTGTATTAGGTCAAGAGACTATAATAATCCCATAGAAAAAAAATAAAAATAAATTATGAACCTAATTGCCAAACAACCTAAAGTTGCAAGATGAAATTGAAAAATATCAAATTAAAAAAAAAAGACCTTAAAAAATGACACAAGTCAACTAAGGTTAACCCGCCAAATCCATAATTGAAGTCGTGAGACCATGATAACCCTATGAAAAGAAAATTAAAACAAATTATAAAATCCAATTCTCAATCAATCCAATGTTGAAAGATAAAATTGAAATAAAAAATAACATAAAAAAACCTCGAGTTAACCTCCCAAATCTATGACTTAAGTAATGAGACTAAGATAATCTCACAGAAAGCAAATTAAAATAAATTATAAAAATAAATTCTCAATCAACTCAATGTTGAATGATAAAACTACAAATAAATTCAATTAAAAAAACAAACATAAACGAGTTAAATCAACTTGAGTTAACCTACCGAACCCGTAAACCAAGTTATTAGACCGAGATAACCTCATAGAAAATAAATCAAAATCAATTATGAAATTTAATTTTCAATTAACTCAATATTGAAGGATAGATTAAAAAATAAAAATAAAAACTGACCAGAATCAATCTAGTTAACTCGCTAAACTTGATAATCAGATCACAAGACCAAAATAATTTCATAGAAAACAAATTAAAAAATTATAAATCTCAATTCCTAATAAATTCAATGTCAAATAATAAAATTGACAAAAAAAACCCCAAAAAGATTAAAAAAAAAAAAGAAGGAACAAAGCCCAACAAAATTCAAGATGACCATCCCGGCATTGTAATTAATTTAAAGATTTAATATATTTAAATTAATATATCCAAAACAAAGCGATCAACACGTTATTTTTTTCTTTTTTCTTTTTTTTTATAAAAAAACTAGACAACAAATGACTTGTATCATACATTAATGTTTTCTAGGACACCTTTGGTGATTGAAAAATTAGGATTCAAGTTTTTTAGACCAGAAAACTCAATTTTAAAGTGAGTTCTAACTAAAAAGAACTTAAGAACACCACCATAAAATCCTTTATAATCCATTCACAACCACAAAAATATCCCAAAATCACTAAAAAAATATAAATCGATCAAATAAAAAAATCTAAATGAACCTCAATCTATCTTTTCTGATATTTTTATAGAAAAACTCACCTACCACCATTAAACTTTTTCCATAGAATGAAATTCATTAACACTGCATGTGGCCATTTTAATTGCTTGAATGTGGCAAACTAATAACTTTATTTTTTTTCCCACTATTTTCTAGTAATTTTCTTTCTCTTTTATCAATTTGTTTTTATCAAATTTAGAGATTAAAAAATAAATAAAATAAATGTTTGAATTAAAAATATAATTTCAAAAACTACAAAGAGTTAAAAAGTAGATAAAGAAAGATAGGAAGAAGACTGCAAAAAAAAAAACTTTATCGAGTGAACTTGAAATTGATGACGGGGCTTTCTTTGTTTTCTTTTGTTGAATTCATTTTTCCTTTTAACATATTATAAGAAATTGGCGTACCAGAAGTCTGCAATAGAAAAAATAGCTCAAGGATGAAAATGAAAAAAATATAAGTTACTGTATATCACCACAATGTGAAAACAAAGTGGGGGTTGATGAAGGTTCTAGAAGTCATTAATTAATTAAATAAATAAATAAATAGTAACCGTTGTTTTTTTTATTCAAACCAAACCAAACCAAGACTATAAAACTGAAACTGCACCACTAAAGTCGTATACAACGGAGATAGATCATCATTAAGGTTATTCTATTCATACGTGGCAATATCTCATTGGAAGCTCAGTTTCAACTAACAATCATTTATTCCAGCACGATCTGAGCCGTTCAAAGACAGCCGGCCCACGCACAACCACGACTACTTGGCAGAAAAGTCCAACGACTCGTTAAGGTAAAGGCCAGAAACTTCGTGTCTTGAATAACCATCCCTATATCTTCTTCCCTTCGTCACTGGCTGGCAGTGAGCTAGAAAGAAAGAAAGAAGAAGATCACCATTTTCGTCATGGGCAAGTGCTACCCTACAGTGAGCGAAGAGTATCAGAAGGCAGTGGAGAAATGCAAGAGGAAGCTCAGAGGACTCATCGCTGAAAAACACTGCGCTCCCCTCATGCTCCGATTAGCGTAAGACTATCTCCCCCCCCTCCCCTCTCTGATTGTTTTATTTCCCTTTCTTTTTGATAGTGGTAGCTGTTTTAAGTATTTATGGGATTTTATATTCTCTGTTGTTGTTGATGATGTAGATGGCACTCTGCTGGTACTTTTGATGTGAATACCAAGACAGGAGGGCCATTTGGGACGATCAGACACCCAGATGAGCTTGCTCATGGAGCTAACAATGGTCTTGATATTGCTGTCAGGCTTTTGGAACCCCTCAAAGAGCAGTTCCCCAACTTGTCTTATGCTGACTTCTACCAAGTAATGTTTTCCCTGCCTTAATTTGATTTATATATTAATAATAGTGTTTTTATTTTATTTTATTCATGATTGAGACTTTTTTGTGTGTTTGATTGTCCTCGCAGTTAGCTGGTGTTGTTGCTGTTGAAATTACTGGAGGGCCTGAGGTTCCTTTTCACCCTGGGAGACCAGTTAAGTGATCAGATCTCCTCTTGATAGTTCATTCTTTATCAGTTCTTTTTCATACGTGGTGGTGTTTCTTTCATCGTTATTCTGTGCCTGATATCGAAGTTCCTTTTTTTCTAGGGAAAATATAAATCATGTCCAAACTCCAAAGTACATATATTTTTTAATTAGTTTATAGGATCAATCTCTAGATGTGTGTTGTAGGATCTTTTGGTGGCCTGATGGTTTCTTTTTTATCTGAAGATCACAACTTTGAACTCATAGTGAATGCAATAAGTTTGGTTGAGTTTGATTACTTTGTAGGTCTTTCAGGTAATAGATAGTATAGGCAAAAGAAATTCCATGGAGGAGGAAGTGTTCTGGATTTAAGAGTTTTCACCTACTGCTGCATTATAAGGCTAACCTGCAACGCATGCATTTTTTTTTTGGTTGAATTTTGAAATTCGGGTTCAATGGACAGATATAATTTAGTTGTTTAGTGATATCAGTCCTACCTTACCGTCAAGGTAAATTGACTACTCTTGTACTTGTTTGCTTTGACTAAAGATTAGGTTGAGTTTAGCTTGAACTAAATTGTAGAAGCTCTGTCCATCTGCGACCAAATGAAAGTGATGTGGATCTTAGGTTAACCTGTGACCAAATTGTCAAAGCTAAGTTCCGCCAACTTCTTTAATGTATTAGTTAGCTTGAAAACATGGTTCATTATGCTAGATGGTGACTGGCCAAATGTGTTAGAGACAATGGACTTGAACAATGATGATATGGCTGACTTGTACTGCTATCGATTAAGCTGTTTGTTCAGAGTTGGAGTGAACAGTGCGGTCATATGGCACAATTAGATACCATCTATTTGAATGCCATTGACTGCTGTTGTTCCTGATACCTAGAAATATTTTGCACTTTTCCTTGATTGCTTTTGTAGCTCTGGTGGGATGCCGACGGGGCCATTCAAATGAAGAAGAGCTTATTATTTGTTGGGATATCATTGCAAATTGCAGTATATATTTCAAAGCTGTTTGCAATACTTTGAGCAGTCTGATATGAATTTTTGTAGATTTGTAGAGATAGGAAGCAGTATGTCAGAAAGAAATATAGCGATGCAGATTCTGATGTCATTAGCTGCCTTTTCAGAATTCATGCTTCAGTTCTTAGATGATTGTACTAATCAACCTTGCATTTATTCAGGACAAGTCTGATCCACCTCCAGAAGGTCGCTTGCCTGATGCAACCAAAGGTTTGTTCAAGTTGAAAACTGAAGGAAATCACTATAATTTTGTAATTGTGTTTCAAGTGGATTTCCTAATCTTTTTCTATCGCTTCAGGTTCAGACCATTTAAGGGATGTCTTTGGCCATATGGGTCTTAGTGACAAAGATATTGTTGCCCTATCCGGTGGTCACACTCTGGTCTGTTCAAAGAACATGGAATTTCTCTGCTGGTTTCTTTTATGATTGTTGCTCATGTTGTGCGATTTAAGTGAATAATTGTCTTATTCTATTTATTGATGTTTATCATTGGTTTTTAAATATATATTTACAGGGAAGGTGCCACAAGGAGCGTTCTGGATTTGAGGGACCCTGGACCCCCAACCCTCTTGTTTTCGACAACTCCTATTTCAAGTAAGATACATTCAGCTCCAGATATGTTTTTTATTGATATAATTTTGTCAAGAATTCAAGTTATATTGCATGATTTTTCTATTCTGTAATCATCTCACCAACTGGTGTTTTACATATGCTTTTATCCCCGCAAACTAATACTGAATCATTTGTTAAAGAAAAAGAAGATGCGGTCAAATAACCAATGCGAATTTTGATTCTGTTAAACAGGGAACTCCTCAGTGGAGAGAAAGAAGGTCTTATCCAGCTCCCTACAGATAAAACCCTTCTGGAGGATCCAGTCTTCCGCCCCCTTGTTGAAAAATATGCTGCAGTGAGTAGACACTCATTTCTTTTTTATATTAGCCTATAGATTTTCTAAAGTTGACCTTGGATGGAAATTCCCCCCATCAACTTGACAATAATCTGGTCCTAAATTACACTAAAGTGTAATTATCTAACTTTGACGTCATGGTGGCTTATCTTTAGGATGAGGATGCCTTCTTTGCAGATTATGCTGAAGCTCATATGAAGCTCTCAGAGCTTGGGTAAGTAAAAAGCAACTTTCAATTTCTGTACTACTCTCTTTAACCATTTGCCTTGTCCATATGGTTTTGGTGTCTCTGATCTTCTTCTAAATTCGATCACTGCTGCAATTGCATTTCAGGTTTGCCGAGGCATATTGAGGACTGGAATTAGGCTCATGCAGCTGCTGTTGTGTGTCTTATTGCTGGAGGCTGGTCTATTTTCATAGTTATTTTTTAGACTAGATAAGATATATGAATTGTGTGAAGATGGGAATGTTGTTGGTCCATATTTGTGTGTTTCTGGGTTCTGTGGGATTGTAAGCAAGCTGCCTTATATGTAGTACTGGAAGATGGAACTGTAAAGCTTTGTGTTGGTCCTCTGAGTTTTAAACTAGCCAGCTTTATGGTTTGGCCAATAAAGTATGGTAGTTGCCATTCATGGATCATAATTTTGCAATTACTTTGCTACATGGATTTCAGATAAAATAAGTGGGTGTTACCAGCAACCTGTCAAAAACTTAAATTCTTGATTTGGTCCCCAGCAGAGACCCATTCAGGTAATTGTTTGGTTCGATTCTCTCGAGCCTTTTTTCGCAGCATTGTAGTAGAATGGTCTTGGTGCTCAAGCAATATCGCTTGCTGTAGCATTTCACTGAGGGCAGGAAAAGGAAAGGTTTGTAAGGCAGGGCTTGTGGCTCTGATCGACAAAATGATCTCTTGATGCAGATGAACTAACTATTAAAGCTAAACAAAATTTTACTTCTGTTTGAGTAATTTAGCAGAATTATCTTCTTTTCTTTAGAATTTGTTTTTTGTTTTTAGCACAGTGCAAAAAAAAGTAAAATAGCACAGTAAAAAAGATATTTGGGGATCTAATCAAGCAAGTCATAAATGGCTTTCGTGACTAGCGTGTTGCAAATGAGAGTCATTGTCTTCCTTTTTCTCCTTTTATTTCTTCCTTCTCTCCTCACAGTTTGCTACCCCTACTCTCTCCCTTGGTGAGCGAATGTCAGCACGAAACACACCCAAAAACATCATAAGATCACCTCCCTCCCTGTCCAGCAAGAGATCACCACCTTCTCTGAGGCTATTTTTGGCCAAAACCACCACCACCCACATTCTATACTTAAAAGATATATTCAATATTTTTTCTCTAATTTGATGTAATTTATGCTAATGTGTGTAGATTTTGATTTCAAAATATTAGGGTTTAGAATTAGGAATTCTTAAAAAAAAAAATTAGGGTTTTTTTTTTAATAATTAGATATAATTTGAGTTGATAATTATGTTATTTTATAAGATAATAAATTTTTTTTTTTGGAGGGGTTTGTTGATTGTGAATTAAGATTGGAGTTGGGGTTTATTTAGGTTAAATTAGGGATTATACTGAATTAGGTATAAAATAAGATTACTAGCTATGAAATACATGAATTGAGGTGATAATTTTGTTATGATAGAAAAAATTGATGAATTTAGGTTTCCGCTGGTTAATTTGATGAATTTAGATTTTTGTTGATTATGTTATCATTAAAATTTTATTGATAAACTATCTTGATTAACCCCACGATATTAACAAATTATACTTGTGTTTTGTTGTGCTGTTTGACATAATATCTGATGATTTTAAAATATTATACTTTCATGGTATAACCATTGTTAGTACCAACAACAATATCATTTATAATGAAAGAAGCCATGAGTTCTTAATTGTTATATTAGATATGTTTTTTAATGAGTTATTTAAAATGTTATATGATCTATTTCACTAGAATATACTTGAAACAGAAGTTGAAATTACTTGGAGGGTGTTGTGAATTGGAGCTAGTGAAGCTCGTTATGTCAGCGTACCAATCTATAGTAATAAAAATATGTATTCAATGTTTGGGTTTGTGAGCATTAATGAAATTAATATACTAGAGCTCAACTTTAATAGCAGACATAAACGAGAAAACTCTTCTAGTATGAGGTTTACCAAGGTTCCAAGTAACTTTTAAAAGACCGCACATACATCACGAGCAGTTAGTACATTTAGGTTAGGTGATAATGTAAAGAGATAATGTCGGTAGAAGAAATTGTTAATATAAGGCCTCAATTGGGTATGATATTTGTTCTATATTACCATGAAGAATCTAAATCAAGTGACAATGAATATGATTGTCGTATTGATAGAGTTAAAGTTGCTGAGTTAATTGAGCATATAAATCAAAACATGACACTTCATGCTTCTTCATTTGAAGTTGCGAATGACATGATTAACATAGATGCAATGAC
>Ga0307515_10007894_pt1 | contig 20908 bp, 13 predicted proteins | sample 17_EM_MG_FD_194513 | JGI IMG/M metagenome (GOLD analysis project Ga0307515, IMG submission 194513) | Populus trichocarpa ectomycorrhiza microbial communities from riparian zone in the Pacific Northwest, United States - 17_EM | ecosystem: Host-associated > Plants > Roots > Unclassified | place...
CTATCTCTTACACGGCATAAATAGGTCATAGTCTATTTTAAGTATATTGATTATAGAGGGTGTAGGCTTATAGGGCGGGATCTAGGCGATATCCTAGCGTTTATAAGGCTTTTTAGGCCTAAACTTTAGAGATTTAGCCTAAATCCTACCCGGTGCCCACTAGCGAAGCGCCTGCCACCCACAAAGAATTCAGTTAAAACAAGAGTGATTTCCGTAGTCCGAAGTATAAAGTCTCCACTCCACATTAGGCTTAGCGATATAGTAGAACGGCAGACGGTAATGTACGGCATATTGCTGTAGGGAGACGGGTAGGCAGAATAGTGTAGCGGTATAGAATTTTGCTAGCTCTATCGTTAAACGGACCAATTAGGATTTTCCATCCCCGGGATAGAAAATCGCTATTGGCTCGGCTAAGGGCGGTAAGCGGAACTAATATCTTTGTAGTAGAAATAGGTAGACGTGTACACAGAACCTTAAGAATCTAACAATAATTGTAGATATTGTAGATATGGCAGAACGTAGCAGGTGACGCGCCTCTAGCACCGTTATATAGCCAGTATAGGCATACTTCGCTAGAAATTTAAGTTTAATTAAAGTCGTTCGGTTTCCGAGGTGTTATAGTAAAGTTTAACTGTATCTGATGTCTATCGACCTAACTGCGCCGTTTGTGACTCTGCGAAGCCATAATTATGCGCATGCTGTGCTGTACCTCTACGGAAGGAGTAGTTGGAGTAACCGTTAGGCAGGATGCCGCCGCCGGCTAGGCGGGTTAATAGAATCTTACGCACTACTAGCGCCGAAAATGCTCTATTATTAACGCTAAACAATAGATCTAATAGAGGCCGGGGGTTACGGTTAAATAACCGTATTATTACGGCTATGGGGCATAGACGATCTCCTAGTATAGCGGTGATCTAGATATTAATGCTACTATAGGTTTTATCTGTCTTGCTCCGTTTAAGGTAGAAGACCATTAAATGGCCGTTAGGGGCGATCCTAACGTTGCTATGGAGGGCCCTTGTAGTGCTAAAGTCCTTAGCTTTCCTATTTAGGTACGTAATCTCTCCTATACGTAGGAAACCCGCAAACGCTATTGTAAATGCCGCATCCACGTTTGCATCCGCTTTGTAGGGCTTAAAGGTAATAATCTTGTCTAGAATGTCCTTTATAATTGGTAGTTTAGTCTTTTTAGTAGATGGGAATAGTAATATAGCCCCCGCTAGGGCCCTCTTGATAGTCTGGTCTTTAAAGGCGGTGATTAAGTAACTTAGATCTATATGACAAGATCGGATTATAGAGATATAGTTGGAGAGGGTTTCTGGCTTAACCCTGCCTATTAGAGGGGCGGTTGTACCGAACGCTTGTTGAGCGATCTATTCCCCTAAGTTTATTCTCTTAGCCGGATACGGTAATGAACCGTTTAGGGCTAAGAAGGCCTCCCAGCTCTTAATAGCGGAGGAGTAGCCCTTTCTTGTGTTGGCTGCTAAGCCATGCCATACAAGTAATGAAAAGTAATGAGACCCACCGGTCTCGCTCTAGAAGGTTAGGGGAGGTTGATTAAATGACTCTGGGTTAACTGCAAGAGTTAGTAGCCGCTTAGAGGAGAGATATTGTTTTTTTGGTAAGAAGCCTTTGTTTATCCAGTAAGAAGCCATTATTTATCCGGCAAGAAGCCGTTATTTATCTGGCAAAAAGCCGTTATTTATCCAGTAAGAAGCCGTTATTTATTTGCCACTTAGGGTATAGTAATAATAATTTCTTATGGTTAAATCGCGAGAGAGTATTAGTAAGCCTATTGTTGGCGCTGGAGACCTATATGGTTGTTATAGTAATATTATTTGTTATTGGGGATATAAGTATCTCTTAGAGTGATTGGTTTCTAGGACCTTTTATAACATTATTCTAGATGCCGCTGTAGGCAACTATATTGTCTGTATAGATACAGAGAAACCCATACCGCTAGACTGATGACCACCTTCTAAATGCCTTTGCGATAGCATGTATCTCTTTTAGGTTAATATAGTTATCCGCCTAGTCTAGTAGGGGGTAATAGCTGAAGGCCTGGGCCTGGGGTAGGGAAGTTACGTAATTAGGCCAGTAGCCGTTCTCTCCACTAAAGTAGAAGCCTCCGTAGCCTTTAAGCGATGAGGCGTTGGTAAACAAGTGAAACTGCGGCCTTTCCTTGTTATTAAAGAACAGTATACCGTTACTTAATATAAGAACCTTAAGCCAGAGGTTAAGGTCTTCTTTAAGCTCTAGGGGGAGGCGCTGGGGCGTATATCTTGATAACTTGGTAGGCTATTTTATTATAAAGTTCTATAAGGAGCGAGAGTACGAGCGCCTAAGGCGGATAACTCTTGCACACTATACTAGGCGGCCCACTAGTTGTTAGGCTTGCTGTAATAATAGCTAGCTTATTTAGAGGGCTTTGGTTACCTAATTAATAGCTTTCTATTGCTTAACTGGTGAGAGTCTTAACTCCATCGCTATGGTGTTAATAGTGTAACCCAGAACTTCAGCCTCCGTACCTTTAATATTCTTAGTATTATTTTGGGGTACCCCTAGCTGGTTAGTAACCGAGAGGTATACCTCCCTTAGTAATGGTAGTATAGTTAGACACTTAACTACGAATATAAAGTCGTTAAGGTAGTGCTTAATAGTAGAGTTAATTTATTGTGCTAGGATCTAGTGGAGACCTTTAGCGAATAGGTTAAAGAGGAATGGGGCTATTTGTAAGCCAAATGGTAGACAGCATTTAATATAAGTGACTCCCTTCCAGATAAAGCTGAGTAGGTGACGCGACTGCAATAAGACGGGCACGATCCGGAAGGTATCTTTAATGTCTCGTTTAACTAGGTAGCAGCCTCTACCAGCTGTAATTATATATGCTAGTATAGTCTCTACCTGGGTATAGTGTAGTGTTACCCAGGCTGGGTTGATTGAGTTATTAACTAAGGAACCCTTGGGTGAAGAGAGGTTATAGATACGACGAAAGCCGCCGTTTGCCTTAGGCACTAGGCCTAGGGGTAAGGTAATTGCAGAGTTGGTAGTCTGTATACGGCTTAGGGCTAGGTCGGTAATAATCTTTTTAGAGATAAGGTCTTCGTTATTGCGTGAGGAGAGGTAGTTTTTGTAGACACTAGATAGTATAGGTGCCGAGGGACCTATCTCCGCCCTGTAGGTAAGGATACCTTGTAAAATTGCTAGGAGATTTCTAGGGTACCTATAAAGGAGCGTGCTCCAAGCGAGAGGCCTTAGGGGTAATGGTGAGTCGGCCAGAAAAGTCGTTTGTAAGTAAGTTTTAAAAAGAGGTACTAAATTAGGCCTGCCTTGGAGCCTTGGTGCCTATAGTAGGTCTAACTGGATAGTTAAACCTAGGAAGATGTCTTTATTTACTATTAAGTCTTAGGTCTAACTACTTATGGTGGTAAGCTAGCTAGGGCACAACTTTGATGGGTGGTTTTTGTCGCACTTAGAGTATGCGTGGTGGTAACGACACGGATCTTCTCTATAAGCCTGCTGGTTGTTCTAGCTATAATAGGGCTTATTAGAGGTGGGGGGAGGGGAGGTATTCTTTTGTGATCTCTTTAATGCTATACCACGGACTTTAAGCCCTTAGCTTTATGCCTTTATATTAGCCGCCCGGCAGTATAGGGCCTTAAACTGGGTAGGCATGTCCTAGTTACTAGGCTTAAGCTAATTGCGATCTATAACGTACCTATAGTAGTTAAGTGTGAGGTCTAGGATGGAGGTCTAGTTATAGGTCGCGGAGTAGTCGCGGATTTTGTTTATCTAGAGCAACATCCTTGTATAGAGGTTAGTTGGATATATATAGAGAGTGCTTACGATTACTACGTAGTTTATAAACCCAGTAAACTAGACTTCCTTATTCTCGTAGACCTTGCGGCTAGTAGTAGGTCTCTTCAAAATAAGCTTTCCGTTTTTAATAGTAGCCATATTAGAGAGGTCTGGGCGGCCAGAGTGTACCTGTAGACGTGCTAGATTCTCTGGGCGGAAGGATCCTTTCCATATATTATAGAGGTCTCTTCTGGCTAGGCTAGGGAGGTTAAGCTTAAGCGTGCTAGAGCCTTCCGGTAGGTTATAGGACTTACCTAATTTATCCGCCTTAGCGGTAGAGGGGTACTCTAGTAGATTAGGCTGCTTTAGAGTGGCTAGCCTTACCTAGTGAAACTCCTTTTCTTATTCCATCTTTTGGATCCGTGCCTGTTTTTCCTGTTCCGTCTTTTAGATCTGTGCCTATTCCTCCTGCTCTCTCTTTTAGATCTCTAGGTTATAGAGTTATTGGGCCCTCTTATTTTATTTCCTAGCTCTTTCTTCTTCTAAAGATGAAACCATGGTATATTTGGTAGATGGGATGGTAGTGGATAAGGAGGTGGATGATAGGGTGGTCGAGCGAGGAGTTTTCGAGTGGGTACTATTGGCTGGAAAATCGGTTATGGGCTTTAATAATTATGTAGGCCACTAAGAACATTAATCGCAAACAATCTATGATAAAAAGAATGACCTATTGAGTGCAGTTGCAAGCGATGATGTTGTTGACTGTGTTAAACATCTGGTTGAATACCTAAGTTGCAGGGTTTTCGGCCAAGCAATGTATAGACACGTGATATTTAAGAAAATCCTTAATATATATAATAAAGACCCCTAGGGCCTAACTTATAAAATTAAATAGAAATATTATAAGGATATAACCTAGCAGCTAGAGGAAGACCTAAAGGGTTATAAATAAGCTATATAGCGCTTTTATAAGCAACACCCTAAGAAGCTAGGACCCCTAGACTAGGCATAAAATAAGGAAAAGTCACGCTAAGGTTACGGCCGACCACCGTATTAAAATTTGTGGTGGTTAAGATATTATAGAACTTTAACCGGCGGTTAAAGTTGTCTAATTAGCTAAATTCTTACTAAGAAACGCCATATAGATTGATTTAGGTGGCGGTATAGAGTTCTACCGACCTTACTTACTAAACTAACTAATTAGGATTTTCTATGCCCGGTATAGAAAATCGCCATTAGCTTGGTTAAGGGCGGTAAGCGGAACTAATATCTTTGTAGTAAAAAATAGGCAACCTTATACACTGCCTATTTTTAAGTTATTTATTTAGTTTGGGGACCAAACTATCTAGGGGAGAGAAGTACTATTACGGCACTAACCTAACGCATACTGTTTTATACTGTCTTATACTATTTCCTACTATTAGCTAGCCTACTACTAGCGACTTGGCGGCTGGCCCTACTATTTATATATAATACCCCCTTTCTACCTTCTTCCCCTCTTTATACCATAACGTAGTTATTTAGTCTACTTCATTGTAGTACTATAACAATTAATAGCTGTTTGCTAGGTTTCTAGGCTCTACTGCGTAAAGGTATAAAGGCCGATTTTTATAAAGCCCTAGGGGACTAAATTAGACTAAAGCCTAATGGCTTTTCTAATTGCGATTTAATCCTCTAATTATTAGGTAAAAGTAAGATTTAAATCTAAGTAAAGAAGGCGCTAAAAAGGGTAAAGGCTTTTAGTTTTTAGCGGCATAGCTTTAACTAGGCTAGGTAATTAGTATTAGCCTATAGTTATTTAGCTAAAGACCTACTTTAGCATCTAGCTTTGCCTTTATTATAATACTATAATATAACACTACCTAATATATCTATAGCTTATAGTAGCTATAACCTATATAATCTATAGCTAGGCGGTTTATAGTATAGCCCTAGAGCTATTTATAGCTATACTAATAGGGATTAAGTTATAAATTCTATAACTTAAGGTACTTGGGGCTAATAATATATAGCCTATTTTAGAGAGAGAATATCTATATAATTAAGTAGGGTTATTAGCTAAAATATAATAAGATATAAGGTAACTAGGAGCCGTTTAGTAATATAAAGGAGCTTATAGCCGCGAGGAACTAGGCACTATTGCTCTAAAAAGAAGACTTTCCTAAAAAATAATTAAGTAGACAGTAATATTAACGTAGTAATTCCTATAAATCCCGTTAATTAGCAGCTATAAGTAGTAGCTCCTTAAAGGTAAAAGAATAACCTAAATAGGAAAGGGGAAAGCTTTAAATATTATAAATACCTATATACGTAAGTGGAATAAGTTATTTAAGGTTAGGCCATAGAAAGAATAAATAGTTATTATTACTTTAGTAGTAAAAATAGAAAAAGCTATTTTATCTATTACTATAAAGAAAGTATAAAGAAGGTAGTTATTAGAGAGCCTAAAAGGTACTACGCTACTATTAATCTAAGACATAGAAATTAAGGAAAGTAGTAGGGCTAATATATACGCGGACGCCAATAGGGGAGTAAAATAGCTTAGGGGCGGAGTAAGGAGGCTTACCTAAGGCGATAATATCTAATAAAGGGAATGCGCGGCATTGGGGAGGAAAGAGAAAATAAAGGAGGGAGAGTAAAATGGCGAGTAGAGGACGCTTTTATATAATAGGGTCAAAGTATAGGCTAGGATAAAGCGGCGGGCTAGTAAGCGAGGGCGCGTTACCTGTAAAGGAAGCATCTATTTCCTAATATAGATTTACTCTTATAGATATACCTTACAATACTTATATATATATTATAGCCCTAGCTAACTTAACTAAAAAGGACGTGTAAGAGGTCGGCTATTAGTTTTTTAAGAACTTTTATAAGTGTCACGGCACTAACCTTACGCGTTGTTATAGCTCGGCTAAGCGTACGCGTATGCATAAGCACGGACCTGACCCCTAAGCGACGTGTATATATACCACCTCACACCCTATATAGATCCTTACACAACATCGTTTGTTAATTATATACAGTTACCTCGTATATCGTACCTTGACAGTCTATATGTACTGTGATAATAAGATATATAAAGCTCTATTTTTGTTACAGCACTATTATAAACCCTAGGTAGGGGCTCGGCTAAGCCTTAGCGCTATATATATAGACGTGTCCTTTTCTTAACCTTCTTCCAGACCTTGTCTTGGAATTCTCATTTACTAGCTACTAATAGATTCTTGTTCTTTTAACTAAGCCTTTGCAATTTTAGTATATTAATCTCTATAACTTATCTCTAAAAAAATATAATACTATTAATATTAAGCCGGGTAGCTAGGTGGCCGAAGAAAAAGATATTTAAGCGCCGCGATTATAGAGTAAAGCGCTCTTATTAGTGTTAAATATATAAGTAATATAGCTATAATTAGCGAAACTATTAAAACCCTTTTAACCCATTTAGTAGTAATAAAGAGAGTTCTATATATAATAGAGAGAGTAGTAAAAGTAGGTTTAAAAGGGTATTACTAAGTAAGATATTAAGCGAGACATTAAGTAAGATTATTATTACTATATTATAGCTAGAGATAGCTAAAGCCGGATACTCTATAACTTACTAAAGGTAGTAATAGCAGCCTTTTAATACTCTAGAGGATATAATTAGAAAACTAAATAAGTAGGCTCGTTAATAAGTCGCCTAAGCCCGTATAAATACTATACACTAATTTAGGGCTAAGGATACAAAGTTTTGTTAATAATTAGCTAAGGAATTTAGTAAGGGCCAACCTTTAAAGGACAATCCTACCTTTAATATTAACTTATATTACTGTCTGTATAAATAGAGGTTGTAAATCGTATTACGCGCAGAGCGTATACGGCAGGGGCTGTATGGCGTAGTATAGGTCACCTAACCACCTACGGCCCGATAAATAGCCCGACCTTTACTACCCCTTTTTTTCTCTTTTGGTAGACAAAGGAATAGAACACGAATAAAGAACTAGAACTACTTATTGCAATTACAGTACCCCCTGGGTGATACCAATACTAATCAGTAATATTATAGATTAGAATCCGGTGTTATTATAAAGAAAAACAACACGCGATTGCTCCTACCAAGGCCCGTTGATCTCGTCGCGTTTGCTAAGGAGAACCCTTCCTACTAAGGCCCTGGGAACTTAAAGAACTAGCTCCTACTAAGGCTTCGTCCAATTCGCGTCCATCACGCAAATTAATACCCAGTACGACCTCTTTACTAAGTACCAGTACACTACAACCTAGCAGTGTCAGTAGTACCCTTACTTACACCATGATCTATACTAGCTATTATGTCCGATATAGGAACTTAATGTCCAAACTGGGGTAACGGAATTACCCTAACCAATAAGACTACCGTAGAAGACGTTACCAATTATATTGACTTTAAAATTAATAAGTACACTAAGCGTAACTTTAAGGATAAAAGCTTATAGGAATTATACTAAGAGGACTTTAATAATTTCGAGGTATAGACATTTAAAGACGCTTATAGGTCCGCAATTAAGGAACTTAAATAACTACTCCGACGTAATAGAGTATGGGTCTTTAATAAAAAGAGCAAGTTAGTACTATAAGCACTGTACGACGTTGTTTATAAGGACGACCCTACGGAATGGTTAAATGCAGAAATTAAGCTATATATTAACAACGAAGGACCCTTTAATTCGTACGTTATCAACCGCCGCCTTGAATTACGTTTATTAACCCCCTTAACGTCATCTACTACCCCAACCCCAGCTATTTTAAACAACCCTCCCCCTACGGCCGAGCTCCCCTCGCCTATAAACGTCACGGCTCCCTCTATAAACGTCACTGCTCCCCCTATAAACGTCACGGCTCCCCCTATAAACGTCACAGCTCCTTCTATAAAAGTTACAGCCGCCGTCAACTATGGTAGAGACTTAGTAACCTTGGTAAAGATATATATAGAGGAAAGCAAATATAGTGGAGAGGACGACAACTTTAACCGCAAGCTTACGATTTTTAACAACCTATATAATAGAGTTAAAATACCATAAGTGGCAAAGATTAAAGGCTTTCCAATAATGCTATATTGTATTGCTCTTAATTTCTACTATAAGAATAAGGCAACCTATACCACCTTTAACGATATCTATAACGCTATACGTAACTATTTTAAAGGACTAGAATATAAGCGTAGAGTTCTAACAAAATGGAACGCTATAACTCTTAAAATAGTAATAATAAAGAGTAAGGGCAAGTCTACAGAGAACTGCCTACAGCTATTACTTAACGACCTCCGTCACTTATAGCATAGTCTTAACGCCAACCTCTATAATAACGACTTCCTCTATAATAAGCTCATCGTCGCTTGCTAAGATGTCGCTACTTACCAGGCAGCTTGCTCTAACCACCTACCACACTTACCGGCCTTATAAACAGCCTACGATTGTCAATTATTACTTATGGGAAGATTAATAGTACTATAGGACAGCCTGCCAACGTGTTCTTTACGGACCGTTGCTATTACTAACCAACGTCTTAGCCAAGTTCATTAAATAACCGTTACGGCAATAATAACGCCAGGACGTATTTCGTGTATAAGAAAGGAGACTATTAGTTAATAAGGCATATTAAAGAAGAACGTAATAAAGCAAGAGAAGGATTTAAGAGATATATCCACTAGTACCTTATAGACAATGATATTAATAATTTTAACAAGGACATAGTTCTAACTACCACTAGCGGCAATTTCTTCTACAATAACTATAGTATTAAGCACTTTATAACTTCCAATAGGCCAATACCAATTAAAACCGCTAAGAATATAGTCACGTTTATAAACAACAATGCCTTTATTTACGGCCTTACTAGTAACACAGAACCTAGTAGTATAGAACCTACTAGTACGGAACCTAGTACAGTAAGGAGTAACGATAAGGGTAAGAGCACCACCTACTTCTGTAATGATAACAATAACGACGTTAATATAGAGAACCTTACTGTTAATATCGACTTCCTTAACTGTTATTTCGACGACGACGGATAGGACTCAGCCCTTCTACCTATCTTCCCTAATAGTCTGCAATAGCTTTATAACTCTTATACCTTCCGAAGCCGCCACACCTTCGGTTCTAACTTCAACTACGCTCTATTACGGGACACCTCAGTAACACCTTGTACGCGCCTACCTATCTCCACCGCAATATCCGTAGCGATATCCGCAATATCCGTAGTAATATCCGCAATATCCGTAACAATATCCGCAACGTCTGCAATATCCGTAATATTCGCAATACCCAAGACATTCGCGATTACTGCCCTAAGCACCTGTTAACCTATATACTTCTCCTTTATACTTTCTTACCTTCTTTCCTTTTTGTAAATATCGCCAGTATTTATACAAGTAGAGGTTATAAATTATATTACGCGTAGAGCGTATACGGCAGGGGCCGTATGGCGTAGCGTAGGTCACCTGACCACCTACGGCCCGATAGATAGCCCGACCTTTACTACCCCTTTCTTTCTCTTTTAGTAGACAAAGGAACAGAACACAAATAAAGAACCAGAACTACTTATTGCAATTGCAGTACCCCCTAAGTGTTACGGGACACCCCCATAATACCTTGCACACGTCCACCTGTTTCTACTAACTTAGCAATTAGAGACCAACTGCAAAATAGCAATCTAACGGCAATCTAACGGCAATCTACGGCATTCTGCTATATTCTGCCAAGTTCTACCAAATTCTACTAAGTTCTGCTAGGACCATGACCTAAACCCTATTCTGCCCTATATATATATTAACCAAGCAACCAAGTTAACAATATATACCCTTTCTTCCCAATCTCTTACCTTCTCTCCTTATATAACGTCTTAACCTCATTATACAGTTTATATACATAGCTTAATAATATCTACTTCGTTATATATTATTACCACTTATGCTTACTCCGTGACACTATATTGCGTTAACTACTTATACTACTACCCGAAATGGAAAACGCACCTAAAGCCCCCGTAACGGCCGCCGATATTATATCCATCCTCTAAGAATAAATAGCAAATATATAGAAGTCCTTTATAAAGGCCCTTAAACAATAATAAGTTACCCTAACTTAATAATAAGCCGAATAAGAAGCACGGTATTAGAAAATAATGGAAGCCCTCTAAGAAGAAGTCCGTACCCTTAAGATGCCTACGCCCTAAGTTAACTAGGAGGAGACGCAGCTAACCTTATTAAACCCCTCTAGCTGAACTTAGTATAAAGCCTAGTCGTACTTTTTAAAGCTATATATAGTAACCTAAACCACCAAGCTACCGCTTAAAGGAAGATAAACTATATAACTTAAGAAAAGAAAAGTTTCCCAGTATACTTCTCCGAATTTAATCGTTACGCAAAGGAAATAGGCTGAAATAACTCCGTACTAATTAACAGCCTTATTAAATCTCTAAGCCCCAAACTAAAAACCTCCCTAATTAGTATAGACCTACCGGGAGCCCTTAACGCCTGCGCAAACGTTATTAATAAATAGTATAATAATATACTACGCCTAACACCAAAGCCCGCTCCTTAATACAATACAATAACCCCGCGAACGTCTACTAAGTCATTGTCCCAGCCTAAGCACCCCAACGCCATGGATATTAATACTAGAACCCTAGGATACGCCCCACTAGGGTCCTCTAAATAAGAACAACGCACTAAGCTAGGCCTCTACTTTAAATATGGAAGTAGCTCCTACCTCTCCAACAACTGCTCCGCCCCCTTTAGAAAAGATCTACAAACAGTCAACGCTAACAGTTATTCACCGCACCGATCTTCTAGCCACCGACCCCGATCTTTATCTGGCTCTAACTTCGCATCTAGTAAGCACTATTTATAAGGACAAAGCTACAGCCGACGTCCTATAAAAACCCCACCCTAATTGCCTCTAAAAGGAAGGTCCTAGAGCTAAGTCGCTCTCTAAAACGGCTCTGCTATAGGATCTCGTTAAATGCATTTAACGTTACGAACTCCAACTCTTAGGACCGTAGCATAACTATTAACTGCCGTCTTTAGCAGAATGGTTAATAGGCTAACGCTTAAATCCTAATTAATATAGGAGCTAGCGGCATAGGATTTATTAATAAGATCTTTATATAAGATAATAGTTTTACCCTAACCCCCCTTAACCGGCATATTAACGTATTTAGATTTAACGGCAAGTGTACCGTCTTAGGCCGTATTACCTACGTAGTATTCCTAAGACTCTAATACCTAAACCACGAAGAATTAATTAAACTTTTTATTACCACCCTAGGTTACTCGGTAATCCTTAAATAACCCTAGATAAAGCTATATAAGGTAACTATTAATTAGGATAACCTTAAGCTTCTATTTACCACCTCCCGTTATAAGCAAAAGTGCCTTATAACTCGCTATTTAGACCTAGAACTGAAATCTAAAAAATCCACCAAAATCTACTAGTCTAAAATTTCCACAACTGTCTACCCTACGCCTAAAGAATCCACCAGATTCCACCAACCTAGGAATTCCACTAAATCCCACCGACATAAGATTTCCACCGATATCCACTAAGGATCTAAAAATTCCACCGAACCCCATAAATAGACCCTAAGTACTACACCGCCCTAAGCCAAGCAGAAGTTTAAGCTTAGTACACAAAAATACCAGAAGGACTAGTATTCTACTATAAAAAGGATTCTTAAAGAACCTAAACCTAAATCTAATACTAACTCCGTACCTAATACCAAACCTAAACCTAAGTAAGAAACTACGAGCAATCCAAGCGAGCTTAGCACCCTAGATATCCGCATGATTAGAGCTACCCCATTAGCGCAACTTGCTAAAAAACCCAAGTATACGATCTTCGCTATTACGATGGCCGATATTAAGAAGGCCTTAGCACTAAGGAAGCACACCGACCCTACTATAAAGGTACCAATAGAGTATTATCATTGCCTAGATACGTTCTCACGAAAGGAAGCCGATAAACTACTAGAACACCGACCATATGACTATAAGATTATACTCAAAGAAGGAAAGCAGCCTAGATTTAGACCCTTATATAGGATGTCCCAAAATGAACTCTAAGTACTATAAAAGTATTTAGACGAGAACCTAAGCAAAGGATTTATTAGAGTAAGCTCGTCGCCTATAGCCGTACTAGTGATCTTTATTAAGAAACCTAGCGGCGGTCTATACTTCTATGTAGACTACTAAGCTCTTAACGCCATTACCATCAAGAACTAATACCTAATCCCGTTAATATAAAAGACGCTAAACCAACTAAATAAGGCTCGTTACTATATAAAGCTTAATATTATCTCTGCATTTAACCGTCTCCGTATTACAAAAGGGGACGAATAGCTTACTGCATTTCGTACCCGATATGGACTATTTAAATACTTAGTAACACCCTTTAGCCTTATAAACGCTCCAAGCTCGTTTTAACATTATATAAATAATACCCTACGCCCCTACCTAGACATCTTCTATACTACTTATATCGACGACATTCTAATATATAGTAATAACCTAACTAAATATCGGAAATACGTTAACCTTATTCTATAAGCCCTATACAGAGCTAGTTTATAATTAGATATAGATAAATACAAGTTCTATAAAATGGAAGTCCTATACCTTAAACTCCTCATTTCTATAAACGGTATATAAATAGACCCAAAGAAAGTTAAAGTAATTATAAACTGGCAAGAACCCGAGAACGTTAAGGACGTAAGAGCCTTTATAGAATTCGCTAATTTCTACCAACGGTTTATTAATAACTTCTCTACCCTAGTTTTACCCCTCATAGCTCTAACCCAAAAGGATAAAGTCTTTATCTTTAATAAGGAATGCAAGAAGGCCTTTGCCTATCTAAAGGTTATATTTACTACTGCGCCCGTGCTTTAATACTTTAACCTAAACCAAATAAGTATTATAGAAGCCAACTTATCTAACTATATCACTAGAGGCATCCTATCTCAATATAACAAGGATAGAATATTGTACCCCGTAGCATACTTTTTAAAACGACTAAGCCTAGCCAAATGCAACTACAAGATCTACGATAAGGAATTGTTAGCTATTATTAAATACTTCAAATAATGGCGACCCAAACTAGAAGGCACCAGATTTCTAATTAAGGTCCTTAGCGACTATAAGAACCTACAGTACTTTACAACCACAAAACAGCTAAATTATCATTAGGCCCGCTAGTTAGAATATCTGTTTCGTTTCTAATTCTCAATTACGTACCGCTTAGGCGTTTAAGGTTAGAAGCCTAATACCCTAACCTAACGCTCGCAAGACGTGCTAGCCCTAAAAGAAGCGCGCTCTTACTAAAATTAGACCCTACTTCGCCCTAAACTATTTAACCCTCCCACTAAAGATCTTACGGTACTCGTCCTTAAAATAACTAATTAATCAATTAAATAGATTATAGTCGACAAATATCTAAATAACGAGTTTATCTAAGAGACGCTTAAGCTAATATAAGATGGCATCAGACGCTCTAAAAAGATTTCTCTAAATAAATGCGAAGCCTGCGGAAACCGCTTATATTACCGAAACCGTCTAGTTGTCCCTAATTACAATAAGCTTAAGCTTAAACTCCTTAAACATATACATAATCTACCTATTGCCGGCCACCCGGGCCGAGAGAAGACCCTAGAACTACTCTAACGGGAGTATTATTAGCCGAATATACATAATATAACACGAAGGTACGTCTCTAGCTACTATATCTGTCAACGAGCTAAAGCTTCGCATAAGTCGTATAACGGCCTTTTAAAGCCACTACCTGTTCCGGACCGAAGATAGAAGGACATCTTAATCGACTTTATTATTGATCTCCCCGTAAGTAAAGGCTGCACGAATATTATAGTAGTTATAGACCGACTATCTAAAATAAGACACTTAATCGCCTACCCCGATATATTAACACCTACCGTCGCCTAACTATTCCTAGATTATATATAGAAACTCTACAGACTCCCCAAAACGATTATCTCTAATAAAGGTAGCTAGTTTATCTCTGCATTTTAGGAAGAACTAACTACCCAACTCCGTATTAAAGCACTATTATTTATAGCATACTGCCTAGAAACGGATGGTTAAACGGAATATATAAATGCTATAATAGAACAGTATATCCGGATATATATGTCGTACTTATAAGATAACTAGATTGACTGGCTTATATTCGCCAAGTTTACGGTAAACAATTCCATCTTAGAAACTATAAAGGTCTCCCCGTTCCTAGCCAACTACGGCTAGCATCTACAAATAGGCTTTAAACCCTTTAGCAACGTTCCTTATCCCGCTTATTAAGCCTTATAAGTTACAGAAGCAAATAAATTCGTAGAAAAGATAGAGGAACTATAATAGTTCCTTACTAATGAAATAATATAGGCCTAATTTGTTTATAAAGCCGCAGCGAATAAGAAACAAACCCCAGCACCGGCTTACTAAGTTAGTAACTTCGTCTAGCTAAATATAAGAAATCTAAACACGAAATAACCTGCTAAGAAACTTAATTAGAAGAACGCTGGCCCTTATAAGGTTAAGAAGGTCGTCTCCTCTTACTCCTACTAATTAAAGCTCCCTAATACAGTTAAAATCCACCCCATATTCCATACGTCAGTCCTCTGTTCTGCTGCCCCTATATTAAACGCCCTGCCTAAACAGATATAGGACCCTCCCCCACCAGTTAAAGTGGATAGTAAGAATAAGTACTTTATTAAAAGAATTAGCGATATTAAGTATGATAAACGGAAACGCTAATATATATATCTTACGAAATGGAGAGGCTTTACTAAGTCCTTATAGGAACCCGTTAACTCTATAGGACTTATATAAGCCGCAGAAGACTTTCACGAACTCTACCTAGAACTACTACAGCCCTATCTCGCAGAAGCTTAAGTTTAAAGGGGGGGTACTGTTATGGGATACCCCTGTAACACCTTGCATACGTTTACCTGTTTTTATTGACTTAGCAATTAGAGACCAACTGTAAAATGGCAATCTAACGGCAATCTAACGGCAATCTATGGCATTCTGCTATATTCTGCCAAGTTTCACCAAATTCTGCTAAGTTCTGCTAGGACCACGACCTGAACCCTATTCTGCCCTATGCACGTATTGACTAAGCAACCAAGTCAACGATATATGCCCTTTCTTCCCAATCTCCTACCTTCTCTCCTTACGCAACGTCTTAACCTCATTATATAGTTTATGTACATAGCTTAATAATATCTACTTCGTTATATATTATCACCACTTATGCTCACTCCGTGACACTAAGTAATACCGACAATTACTAATATACGTTTAATAAGCTTAATAAGCCACTAAATAATATAAATAGATAATACTAAAGTAACGGTAATAGATTGCCTACTATACTAAATTATAACTATATAGACAAGAAGTAGAGAGATACTTACTAGCAGGTAAATACTTATTTTGCTATACTATTTATATTATTATTAATAAAACCTACCAATTAACTATTCTTACCGCTAATTAAGTTTAAATAAACACCTATTTTTCCTATATCTAAATAATCCTTACTACTTCCTAAGTTTAAATAAATACTAACTCCATCCACTAAGTTACTAGTAAGAAATGGCCCTACTACTTTACCTATGCTACTAAGCCCGCCCTATTATTTAATCGACCTAAAAAGGCTAGGGGGTAGTATACCTATAGTTCTACTAAAGTGCTAAAGACGTTTAAAACAATAGATAGAATAGATGGATTTAAAATTAAAAGTAAGTAGATGTAATATATCCCGCCTCTATATCGCTATATAGCTAAAAAGATATAGAGTGCTTATAAACTTATTGTAAGCGCGGCGGGATCTAATATATATACTCTTATATATATAATATAGTAATAAAATTATATAAAATTATATTTCTAATCCTAATAAATATTTAAAAATATTATAAGCTAGTATATTATAGGCTAAAAAATAGTAAAAAACTATTAATGCAATTGGTATATAATTTTAAAATAATATATTACATTACTTTAATTGTACGTCAAGAAATATACAGTTAACTTTTAAATATATTAATTATACAAAATATACTAAATAAGCTTTATTTAAATTTTAGCCTATAAATATTTTTCTAATATAATCTTATTATAAGGGCAAAGTGAATAATTTAAAAGACTTTTTATAAAAAAAATATTATTAAAAGCAAAGATTTTAAAAGGGTAAATAGGTAATTTAAGTTATAAAAATATTAATAAATAATAGGTAAAATAGTATTGATTTAGTGGGGTTATAACTTTAATCCTATAATTAATAAATATAATTATTTAGATTAAGAACATTATATAAACAGGATGGAATTTTACCTTATAAGAAAAGGAGTTTGTTTTAGTTAAGTACCTAATAACCACTTTTAAAGTAAAGCATTTAAGGTTAACTTTAAAGGGGCTAGATTAACTAATTGTAAGGGATATTATTGCGGTCGCCCTCAGGACAACCCCCGGGCACCCCTCAGATGGCCGTCGGTCACGTGCCGGAGGCAAGTGCCCGTAGTATACAGTCTCCACGATCCCAGAGGCCTCACCTCCTCAAGGATTCGTCTCTCACCAATCTATCCTGTTCCACAATCATGTCTTTATAGCCCCCTGTCTACAAAGTCCCCTCACACTAACCAGATAAGGGCATATACATAGAACGTTTCCGCTGGGTCCTGCGTTCTCATTTATACGTACCAAGCGTACGTAAGTACGAAGAGGGCGTATAGTGGCAAGGTGGAAAGGAAGGTTAGAATCTCCTTTCGTGCCACCTACTGCCTCCATAGCGCCCACCAAGACTTAGGGACCCTAAATTTGGATATCCTTTCTACCTATTTAAAGCTCCGAGTGCTTTGGACTGTGAAATCTCCAATAAGGCAACCCATGGCCCTTGATGCTTTACGCGCGCGGTTCATACCCTTGACATGAACCTAGAGACAACAAACCAACCGTAACAGCCCGATTTGCGCTGAGACCTTTTTCTCTCACAGCTAACCTAAGCTTGCAATGGGTAATGGCAACTGTGGATGACTAAACTATGTGGATGACTAAACTATATGGGTGACCCGAACTATGTGGATGACCGAACTGTCTGGACAACCAAAATTTCTGGATGGCCTGGATGTTGGCTGATCGTTCTTTCGGAAGTGGTCATGCCCTACAACAACACCTGAACTCTCTAGCTCATGCGCCTGTCCCAGGATGGGGTTCTCCCCGGCGAAAAACACTTTTGAATTTCTCTGCAAATCCTGGTATTACCGGTACCGTAGCCACCCCCGCCACTCCCGCACCAGCAACTCCAAAGCTGAAGATCCCGTTCAAGGCCGCTCCGCTCATTGCCGCACTCTGACACCAGGCAAATAAGCTACCAGCCTCAACCAACCCAATTGAGGATTGCCAAGCAGCAGCAGCGGAACCAGCAACAGGGCCCGTTGCTGCGAATCCGGCTGCCCCAAGAACAGGCACAGCGACAACGGAAGCGGTCATGGCAAGTACACCTACTGCCTGAAGGGTAAAAGACACAGGATGCTCTTTAATGTAATTGCCAGCGGCACGAACGATCTTGAGGCTTTTGGCTTCTGTACCCGGCGCTTTAACTTAACACAAGTCAGAGTTTATTCCCGAAACGACAGAAATAATAGAATGACCTACTTATTTTCTCTACCTCCTTTGAAAATTCCAGACTCCAACATGAAAGAATAATTGGCCAAAGCTGTAGAGATGTGATGTCGTCAGGGAAGTCCCCATTGCTGAACCGGAGTTGGACTTCGTCATCGCTCAGCTCCTCAAATGGTTTGTTGCCAGAATTTATCTCATATAGCAAGCTGCCCAATGCAAACATCTCTGATCGCTTGTTCTTTTCTTCCTGACCGAGCCCAAGTAGAGTGTCGGGCGGTATGCGGAAACGAGCTGGATAAACTTTATCATGGTGACTTTTAGACGGTGGCACAGCGAGACACTCGACAGTTCCGTCCAAGCTAAGAATGAATTCCCATGGCCGGATGTTATCGTAGCGCTTGGAGTATGCCAAAAATTCCTTTGTAATAGCTCGCGCCCACAGTAACCGTGTCTCAATTGCCGTGTTTGGGCAGTCCTTCAAGCAGACTTGAGCCGATTTCTCTGCCAGGGAGACATCATTGCCATAAGGCTTGATTACAAGGACCACACAAGTAACCTCTTCGGTTGTCATAGACGCGGTAGTCTTCGCCGTCTCGTAATGTCGTATGACTTCTGCGTTCTTAGCTGGCGGGAGTACCAAATCTTGGTTATCGACTTATGGTGACTTCGAACGCTGCGGAGAGAAGGCTGCTCTAAGCAGGTAGGTGAAGGAAGTTGAAGGAAGGTGTTTAGTGCGGTAGGGGGAAGACGTCGTTTAGTACGAATAGCCTCGTTGACAGAGTCAAGAAGGATGATACGTAAGAAAGCGGGCAGTAAACGGAATGACCAAGCATGTGATATTATGTCACGTGTCCCGCAGGCAGATTTCATTTCCTGGGTTATTTATTCTCGGGTGCCTCGGCCGCTTCTCCACGGAATTTGTGGCGTTGCATGGCCCACTCTCTTGCCACAGTCCCACTCTGCCAACTCGTGCGAACTCCGGAGTCAATCAGCGGCGCGCACTAACTCCTGTGAACTCCTGGGCCAATAAAACATTATGCTACCCCCTACCACCTTTGCCACTCTAAAAAATCCTTTACGAAGGCGCGCTTTTTTAAAATCCGTCCTATAGAAAATCGCTATTAGCTTGCTTACCACTAGCGCCTTAGCGACCCTTTATATTCGCGTTAACCCCTAACGGCCGTCCTCTTCTTCTTTTTCTCCTTAGCTTAGTATCTTTATATAGTAGCAATCTATAAGCTTTAGCTTAGAGGCATTTATATAAGCCCGTTATATTATACTAAGCTTACCCTATACTGCTTAGGACGGCCTTAATAATATCCTACCCTTTCTTAACTAGGAGGAAGAAGACAGCGGTCTGCAATAGACGCAGTCTTATTACTTCTAAATAATATCCAATCTAAAAATAGTAGGAAAAAAGCTAGACAAAGGATAGCCACTACGTTATTCCTAGACGTAAGAGGGGCTTTTGACCATGTCTCTAAAAACCAGCTTTTATCTATCTGTAAGGAACTAGGACTACCTATAGCGTTTACACAATGGGTAGCTACTTTCCTTAGCAATAGAAAGCTACAGCTTTCCTTTAATGGGCAAATATAAGAAAAAGTAGAACTAGAAACAGGGATACCACAGGGATCGCCTATATCCCCTATTTTATTTCTACTATATATACGCAATATCTGCAGCATACAGACAGAAGGAGCCTACTCTCTTAGCTATATGGACGATTTTGCAATTATAATTACCTTAAATTCAGCTAAGTCTAATTGTAAAAAGCTAGAGAGAATAGCGCTAAAGCTAATGTCTAAAGCTAAGGAAGCTGCTATTAGTTTCGACGTTAGGAAAATAGAGCTTATACACTTCCATAGTAAACGCACTACTATAGAAGAAGGGTTAAAGCTAGGAGACGTAGAAATATCTCCTAAACCCCTAGTTAGGTGGTTAGGGGTATTTCTAGAATCTAAGCTTACTTTTAAACAATATATAGAAATACAAATCTCTAAAGCAAAAACAGCCTTCTATTTAATTAGAAGACTAGGTAATATACAAAGAGGTCTATCTCTATAAGCCCTACGACAGCTCTATATAGCTTACGTCACTACTATAGCAGACTATGGTGTATAATGCTGGTGGAAAAGTAAATCTAGAGACTACCTACTAGATAGGTACCAATCTCTATAAAACGAGGCCCTAAAACTAGTTCTAGGAGCGTTTAGAGGATCTCCTAGCCAAGCTGTAGAGATCGAAGCCTCTATTCCTCCTCCTAAAATTAGATTTAAAAAGCTTTGCAATAACTACGCATTAAGAATCCTAAAATTTAAGGAAAACTACGTAATTAAGAAGGTCTATATAGAAGAGATCAACAAAGATAGGGACGAATTAGCAGCTAATTCTAGCTCTAGTTCTAGCCCTAAAAACTCTACTATAAAGTACCTCTTACAGCCAAAGACACAGCTACTATCTTTAGCCTCT
>Ga0307515_10007895_pt1 | contig 20908 bp, 3 predicted proteins | sample 17_EM_MG_FD_194513 | JGI IMG/M metagenome (GOLD analysis project Ga0307515, IMG submission 194513) | Populus trichocarpa ectomycorrhiza microbial communities from riparian zone in the Pacific Northwest, United States - 17_EM | ecosystem: Host-associated > Plants > Roots > Unclassified | place...
AATATCTGCCAAGCTTTCTACCAAATTAGGATAGACCCTATATTAGAAATTTTAATAATATTCCGCACCTATTTCGGTTCTTATAAATATAAAGTCCTTCCCTTTAAAATAATAAATGGACTAGCTATATACTAAAGGTATATAAATAACGTTCTTTTTAATTACCTTAATAAGTTCTGTATAGTATACTTAGACGACATTCTTATATACTTAGATAACAAACTTAAGCACTAGGCTTATGTAAAAAAGGTTCTAGAGAGACTACAAAATATAAGTCTATAAGTTAATATTAAGAAATACGAATTTAGAGTAAAACGTATAAAATACCTTAGGTTTATTGTTAGTACGGAAGGAATTAAAGTTAACCCTAAAAAGGTTAAGGCGATCTATAACTGGAAACCCCCTTATACTATAAAAGGGATCTAGTCCTTTCTAGGCTTCTATAACTTCTACTATTAGTTTATCTATAACTATAGGGCTATAGCTAAGCCTTTTATACGGCCAATTAAGAATAGCACACCTTTTATTTTTAATAATAATTATATAAAAGCTTTTAAGGAGTTAAAGGACCGGCTTATCTCTTCTTTAATTCTTTATTATTATAACCTAGACCTTAAATTAATACTAGAAACGGATGCCTCTAACAAAGTAGTAGCAGGAGTTCTCTTATAGCTATACCTAGATAGCAAGTAGTACCTTATTGCGTTTTTTTTTTAAGATAATAGCCCTAGTTAAGTATAATTACAAGGTATATAATAAGGAAATACTAGCTATTATATAATTATTATCCTAGTAACGCGCAGAGCTTAAAAGCATAGACTCTTAGGTTAAGGTCTATACTAATTATAAAGCCCTTAAGTATTTTATAATAATAAAGCAGCTTATTGGTTAACAGGCCTAATAGGCTAAAATACTCTCCTAATTCTTTTTTATAATTATATACCGCCCTAGTAAATAATATTTTAAGGCTAATACCCTAACCTAGAGAGAATAGGATGTAAAGCTATAAGATAAGCTAAAGGCTCAGTACCGGACACGTGCCCTTCTTTATCCTAAATAGCTCGACCTATTGTTACGGACGCTTTAAGTACGATACTACGACTACTTAAGAAAGAGTTGGAGGAAGCTAGTTGGTTAATAAGAGCACGGTCTAGTATAAAGCCAGTAGAACCATATAATAAGGAATGGTAAGCGAGTTATATAATATTGTACGCAGTATACGCAGTATATAAGGGGAACGTATATATAATACGTATAACACGTACACCACGTATAAAGAGGTTTCCTAGGAGTACGGTTGTGTATTTAAAGGACCATAGTCCCTACTCTGGATAGTTCTTTCCTTATAGTGATTCTTAGAATACAATTAGAGTTAATCTATTAGGCAACCACTCTACCAGTTATTATTACGTTGTTAACTTTAATTTGCATTACCTACATACCTAGCCTAATAATAAGCCTATTATAGTACTTACTACAAGGTTCCGTTACACAATTACTACCTAGTTACGGTATTAAATATAAAAAGTTAAATAATATACCACCAAAAGCAGCCACTATAACGCTATCGACGGCGGCAACTACCTCAAGGTTAGGAGGCGACACTAGTATAGCAGATACTAACTCGCAATAACCTATAACGGTTAAATAACTATAAGAGATAGTTAACTAGTTAATAGAAAATAATACGACGCTTAAATAAAGGATTAATAGGATAGGGGCAGTAAAGGTTAAGTTACTATCGATTAAGAGATTCTTAGGAGAAAGATTAAAGCTTAAAGGATTCCTTATGTAAATATATTTTAAGGTTATACAGGAAGAAATAAAGCTAGTAATACCTATAGATCGGATAGCTTATGCGGGATTATTCCTATTAAGAAGAGCACTTAAATAGTTTAAGCCTTACCTTATAGAAATATAGGTAAATAAAATAACAACCACTAACTAAGAGGTGCGGTTTATGTTCTTAAGCTAGGAAGGATTTATAGAGCGACTTATATAAATGTTTAGAGATCTAGAGGCAGTAACTATAGCGGAAAGGAAACTCTAAGACATTACGTAACGAACCTTAGCAATTAAGTATACAATATAATTCTAAACGCTAGCTATATAAGTTAAGTGGAATAATAAGGCGCTTATGGCATAGTATAAATAGGGACTTAAGGCTAAAGTCTAGGATGTAATTATTCTAATAGAAGATACGGACACCCTAAGGGAATTAATAGATTAAGCGATTAGGATTAATAATAGGATCTTCTAAAGGGAACAGGCTAAAAGAGGCTAGGATAGAGTTCTATAGTTATATAAGACGCAAAATACACAACAACCAAAGCTAAGTTAAAAACTATAGTATGGCGCAGAGCTAATAAACCTAAGTGGTACTAAAGAAGCCTATAAGAGATAGAGTAAAAAACTATAAAAACCTAGAGGTTAAGGATCTAGTGATTATAGGACTAAGGAGCAGAGGCTAAACTAGGGATTTTAGTAGTAGAAGATGTTTAGGCGGACTCTATAATAAAGTTAATAGTTTAGAGACGGAGCTTGCATAAATTACGGGAAATAAGGTTATTTTGCGAGGGATTATAAAGATAGTTAGAGTTACTATGCAATAAAGGGAACCTAATTAACAGTAGAAGGCATATATATATAAAGGGACGATAGTGTACTATAAGGAATAAAAGAGTGTTTAATTAGAAGTTTCGCGTTTTATTATAATAACGCATACCAAATTTATAAAGACGCTAAGTATGGCGTAAGCTATTAGCTATAAGAGCTAGAGTTAAAAGGACTTAGAGGAACTAGAGAGTTAGATAAAAAATAAAATTAACTCTATAAGCTAAATTAAGATATTACAGTAACGTACGGATAGAGATTAGTAATAATAATAATAGAGTCGGAGTACTTATTAATTAATAGTAATAAGAGTAAAAAAGGAACTAACTGGGGGTATCTAAACCTTAATAACGCGATAGAAGTAGAGACTAAGACCGCTATAGAGTAAGGTTTAGTAACGGGCATTATAACACCGTTAGATACGGCATCCATCGCTTTATAAGACAGAAGGAGTAATATCTAGAGACAATTAAGTAAGCAGATAACTGCTAGTACTAGCTTACCACTTAATAAAGGCAAAAGGCTAAAGGCTTAAGATTCTTAAGACGAGATAAGAGAGATCTAAGATTTTAAAGACAGGATAAAAATAGCTTAAGGACCTACGATAAACAAAAACTGATAGAGCAGAGTAGTAGCTTAATTTAGAAATATATAAATAAGTAAGGGATAAGAGTTCCTAATAGCATAAGACTCTTAAGACGAGATAAGTAAGATTTAAGACTCTTAAGACGAGATAAGAACACTACGGACGCCTAATTAGACTAAGGCGGGAGCTAAACTTAAGTTAGAAGCAAGCTTAGGATTAAAAATCTTATAGAACTAAGATTTTAATACATGAATAAGAACCACTAATAAGACTAGAGAATCTATAATATAAACAGCAGTTAGACTAGGAGACAGATATATAAACCTAGAAAACTTACTAGGGGAATATAGTATTTAGCCTAAAGATTAAAAAGTTAATACCAAGATTAAGAAGTATAAAGACTTTAAAGATCCACTTATAAAACGTGAAAGAAAGGAAACTATAGAGGAATTTAGAGTAAGAATTACCTTATAGCAAGAACAGAAACTAGATAAGAGATCTAGTATATTAGGACGTATAAGGGATAGAGCACCTATATGAAGAATTACTAATAGGCCTAAGATAGGCACACTAAGAGCTAAGTAGCTTACTAAACTAGAAGAAGAAGAGAATCTAGGGATTTTAATTAGGTTTAAAGAACGGCATATAAAGGGCTGTTATAACGTAGTAATAAGAAGATACTTCCTTATGGACAAGCCGTATATACTTAAAGGGCTATACTAAAAGTGGTATAGGTAACGACATAACGATAAGTAGGAAGATTTCTATATGTAGTTAGATAAAAAAAAGTTGTCTAAAACCACCTAATTATAGAAAAGGCTATAACACATATTAAAGGGGCCTTAATTATAATGTTAAAGGATCTAGAGGAGTAATTAGAGGACTAAAGAAGTAAAAGATAAATCTTAGTACCTATAAATAAAGTTATAACACTTAGATCAATATAAGAGAGGTTTAAACTTAAGGATAAGGATAAGCTAAGAGTTAACCTAAAATACTAAGCATATTATATACTATTGTGGATAGCATATATAGATAATATATGTAATATATATAGAGCACCTAAAGATAAAAACCAGAAGTATCTAATAAAGATATATTAGATAACGGATAAGGCGAAATATTAAAACGCTAAGTATATATATAGTTAGCACTTAGTAGAAGTTTAAGAATAAGGAGACTTAATACTTTAACTAGGAAGATTCCTTATAGAAGAATACCTAGATAGATAACAATAGTAGGAATGTCTAGAGAACACCTATCTATAGTATATTAAAGACAAAAAGCAAACTAAGTATTAGCCTAAGTTAGATTAAGTATAAATAGGATTTAGCAGCTAGTAGTTAGGAAAAGTAGAGGCCTATAGAACTAAAGGGAACCAGTAGTAGAGCCTTAGACCCTTAAAGGAATTTAAGGACGACACCTAAATTTATAAGTTAAGTGGCAAGATTAATAGTTTAAGGTATTAGTAGATAGTAGAGCGATAAGGAACCATATCTTACTAGTAATAGTTAAAAGAATAGGGTTACCATATATAAAAAAGGAGTATTCTTACCTATTAATAATAATTTTAGGAGATCCGATAGCCTACGGAGGAGGTATTATTAATCTTAAAATAGGACCTATTTAGTTAACTATTAAAGGAAGATAAATTAAGATGTCTTTTAATATATTACCATTAGGAAATAATAAGGCAATATTAGGAATGCCTTAGTTATAGGAATATAATCTAAAGATTAATTAGGTTATAGGTTAGGTTAATATTAAAAATACTTAACGCCGTAAGATATAATAATAAGCCAAATTAGTATAGTATTAAGTAGGAGCGACCTATAAAGAAATGGAAAAAGGATTAGACCATATATTAAAAAGATACCATAAGTATGGTAAAAAACTATAGTTACCGGAAAGTAAAAAGCTGTTAGAATATATAATATAGGACTATAAAATAGAATTAGAACTAGAAATAAGTCTAAGGTTCTTTCTAATCTATAAGCTTACTAAAAAAGAAGGTAGAGTATTAAAAGAGTTTATCTAGGAAAACTTATAAAAGGGATATATTAGACCATTGCAGTTATTAGCGGGTTATTTAGTACTATTTATACTAAAAAAAAAAGGCAAACTAAGGCTGTGTATTAACTATAGACAGTTAAACAGTATTACTAGAAAGGATAGGTATCCTTTACCCTTAATTAGCGAAATTTAAGATAGGATAGGTAATGCACAAATCTTTATAAAGATAAATCTAAGATAGGCGTATTATTAGATTAGAATTAAGGAAGGCGATAAATAGAAGGCAGCCTTTAAGTTAAAGGAAGGACTATATAAACCATTAGTTATATAATTTAGGCTTATAAACGCACTAGTAACGTTCTAAAAGCGTATTAATAATATATTAGGAGAGCACTTAGATAAATTTATTATGGTATACCTTAATAATATTATTATCTACTTAATAACTAAGGAAGAATATGGAGAATATATTAAATGGGTTTTAAGGAGACTATAGGAAGAATAGATGCTAGTAGTAATTAAGAAATACAAGTTCTTTACTAGGAAGACAGATTTTATTAGATTTATTATTAAACTAGGCCAACTTAGTATAGATTTAAAGAAAATTGAGGCTATAGTAAATTAGTAAGAACTAGAGAATATTACGCAATTAAAATTATTTTTAGGGTTTTATAATTACTATAGAAGGTTTATAGCGCAATAGTTAAAGGATATTAAGCTATTTACGCGATTAATAAAGAAAGAAGAACTATAGGCATAGGGAAAGAAATATTAAGAACTATTTAAGGAAGTTAAAAGGTTGTTTACCTAGGAGCCAGTTCTTAAGATCTATTAACTAAAACTAGAGATGGTTGTAAAAATAGATATATTAGACTTTATACTAAAAGCATACTTTATATAAAGGCATCTAGATAGATAGCATCTAGTAGCATACTATAGTTAAAAGATAATACTACTAGAGTTAAACTATAACATCTATAATAAGGAGTTATTAGGTATAGTTACAGTATTAAAGGAATAGAGAGCGTTCTTACAAGGTATAGAAAAACTATTTATAGTTAAGACGGATTATAAGAACCTAATAGGATTCCTAATAATAAAGGAACTTAACTAAAGATAGGTTAGATAGGTAAAAATACTTATAGAATACTATTTTAAGATTTAGTATACTAAGGGCACAGACAACACGCGAGCTAATGCGTTAAGTTAAAAAGCTAAACTATAAAATAATAAGAAGCTATTAGGGGCTTTACTATAAAAGGATATAGATAGATTAATTAGGTATAATTATCTAAAGATTATAGCAACTTAAGAAGATAAGTTAGAGAAAATCTATAAGTTACCGGAAAGCTTTTAGGTATAAAGAATTCTAGAAGCATAGCTAGAAGATCTATAGATAGATATATACAAAAATCGAGAAGTAAAGTATATCCTAAGAAGTATAGCAGAATACTTTATAAAGGACTTCTATAAGGGACTAACGTAAGGATATAACGGAGCTATGGGCTTAGTATTAAGACTCTAGGAGGAGTATATTATTAATAGAATCTGGGGTATAGCATAAAAAATTATAAAGGAATGTCTAGATTACTAAAGAAATAAACTAATAAGGTATAAGCTATATAGAGGGCTATAACCTATTAAAATACTAGAGAAACTATAGGAGGTTATATTATAGGACTTTATTATTAAGTTGCCAAAATTAAGAGACCCTATTACTGGATAAGATTATAATATAATCTTAGTAATAGTAGATAAGCTTATAAAGTGGGGATACTTTATAGCCTATATAGAAGAAATCTTAGCAGAAGATGTTACTAAAATCTATATTAAAAAAGTATTCGCAAGATATAGAGCACTAAGTAAAATTATATTAGATAGAGATCTAAGATTTATAGCAGCATTCTAGGAGGTATTCTTAGCGGAATAAGGGGTTTAAGCAGCAACTTCTACCGTATATTATCCGCAGACAGACGGTTAAACGGAAAGATTAAATTAGATACTAGAACAGTATCTAAGGCACTATATTAATTACGTATAGAATAATTGGGTATTATTATTACTAGTTACATAGTTTACGTATAATGTAACACCATAAGAAGGAATAGGCACTTTACTATTTAAGGCGAACTATGGATATAAGCTAAGAACATTATTATCGCTACGTTAAGTAAAGAAGATAAGTAGCATAGCTAAGTAAAGAATAGAGACTTTAATAAATCTTTATAAGAACCTTATGGAAATAGCTAAGGTAGTATAGTAAAGAATAAAGAAATACTATAACGCTAAGAGATCTAAGGGACCAGATCTTAAGGAGGGGGATAAAGTATGGCTACTACACAAAATTTTTAAGAGTTAACGACTAAGTAAGAAGTTGGACTATGTTAGACTAAGACCTTTTAAAATTATATAGAGGATTTTATTAGTCACGTTTAAGTTAAACCTACTAGCTAAAATAAAAATCTACCCTATATAGTATATTATAATGCTAGAGCTAGTATATAGGAATATTAAGCTACTAGTTTACAAAGCAGATATGTATAGAGGATAAGAAGAAGACAAATAGCAAGTTTTAAAGATTATTAGTTATAAGGACGTTGACAATAAAATATAGTATAAGGTAAAGTGGATAGGCTACAATAAGACTACCTAGAAACTACTAGAAAATTTAAAAAACGCTATAGGAAAGGTATAGGAGTATCGGAAGAAAATAGGTTAGGTAATATTAATAAGGAAGGATCGCCAAAGAATAAGTTACCTAAGGGGGACCTAGGAAGAGCGACTGCCGAACTACTTAGAGTTATTCCCTTTATAGGAAGAGAGTTAGCTCTCTTATTACCAAGTTCCTATAGACCTTATTTTATAAGTTTTTACTCCTTAAAACGAACCTTTTCGCGAACCTTCTTAAGACAAAGAAAACGGGTAGATACTACGATTTAAGCATCTAAGGCCTTCTATTCCGCATCTTAAGAACGTTCTAGCTTAGTAAGGGCACTTATAAGCTTACTATTAAGCTTTATAGCGGCAGATTAAACATAAGACCCTACGATAAATTACTTAGGGAACTTAACAACTATTAAAAGTTATAGGACGCGCATACTTAGCGTTAGAAATAGAGTAAACGTTATAGGACGAACAAATATTTGCTTTAGTGTACTTTAAACAAAAGGAAGGTTGCTAAGAGGAAGAACTTACTAACGCAATATAAACTAACCCCTCTTTTACACAATGAGAACATGAAGATAGCATTATCTTACTAAGCGATAGTATGCTAGCAATAGTGCGAGTATAACGCTACGCTTGTAAAGATGAAGGAGGTTTTAGAACCTTAGGAGATATAATAAGTAATAATATTAACCAAATTAATTAAACGGATATTACACCTTTAGTAAACGACTTAGAGATGTTAGGAATCTTCAAGGACGAAGATAGAGAGGAGGGAGATAGTATTACGGACGCTTTAAGTACGATACTATAACTACTTAGGAAAGAGTTAGAGGAAGCTAGTTAGTTAATAAGAGCACGGTCTAGTATGGAGCCAGTAGAACTATATAACGAGGAATAGTAAGCGAGTTATATAATATTGTACGCAGTGTACGCAGTGTATAAGGGGAACGTACGTATAATACGTATAACACGTATATTACGTATAAGGAGGTTTCCTAAAAGTATGGTTGTGTATTTAAAGGACCATAGTCCCTACTCTAGATAGTTCTTTTCTTGTAGTGATTCTTAGAATATAATTGGAGTTAATCTATTAGGCAACTACTCTACCAGTTATTATTACGTTGTTAACTTTAATTTGCATTACCTACACACCTAGCCTAATAACGAGCCTATCGTAGTACTTGCTACAAGGTTCCGTTACACCTATATATCCTTAAGAAACTAAGCTCTGAATAAAATAAGCTAGTATCCTTAAAAGGAGAGATCTTAAATAAACTAATAGGACTAATTAATTGTATTTTAATCGCGAACCGCATAGCTAAATCCCTAAAAGCCCTCCGCGACTAAGCTACGGAAGGTAACCCTAATTTAGAAATAGAAGATGGACTGCTCTTATACTAAAAACGGCTTATAGTTTTAGATGTTAATAACCTACAAATAGAACTAATCTGTAAAGCCCACTATTAAGTCTTTACGACGTACCCTAGTTAAGATAAAACCCACTAACTACTAGCGCCTTATTACTATTAGTGAGGGTTCCTATTTAATATAGAACAATTTATTAAAAACTATTATACTTATAAATATATAGATACCCCTAGGGATTAAACTCCTAAATAGCTATGACCACTACTAGTTCCTAAACGCCCTTAGCAATATATTATAATAGACTTTAAATTATTCTTAAAGGATAAATATAGCTATAATATGGCCTTTATAGTAGTCGATTAACTAAGTAAGTAAACTATTTCCCTCCCTTGCTTTAAGACCATAACTGTAAAGGATATAGCCCGTATATATGCTAATAACATCTCCCAGATCTATAGCGCTCTTAAGTTAATTATCTCTAACTATAGACCCTAATTTATATTAGACTTCTAGGATAAATTCTACCGTATTCTTAAACTTTAGATTAAGCTCTCTACTATATTTTACCCTTAAACTAACGGCTAAACTAAGATTATAAACTAGTACCTTAACTAGCAACTTTGTCCCTTTATTAATTATTACTAGAATAACTGCTTAGAACTATTGCCTATAATAGACTACGCATAGCTTACGCTCCCTTATAATAGTATAGGAATATTACTATTTAAGTTACTCTATAGATATAAGCCATAAATATCCTTTGATTGGGATAGACCTATAGGACCTATAACAGCCCGCAAACGCCTTAGCTATAAAGAGGCCCAGATATTTACTACGAGAATGCACAAAGCCTAGAAGACTGCTTAAGTAATTATAAAAAGGGTATAAGAAAAGAAAGAGGCTAATATAAATTAATATTGTTGCGAGGTAGACTTCTATATAGGAGATAAGGTATAGGTGTTAATAAAGAACTAGAAGACCTAGAGACTAAGCTATAAACTAAAACACTAAATAGCTGGCCCCTATAAGATCCTTAAGAAGGTAGGGCACTCTTTTAAGGTTAAGCTACCAGAGTTAATAAAGATCTACCCTATCTTTTCTCTAAACCAATTGCGGAAGGCCGTGGACGACCTATTGCCTAGACAGTATGACGACCCCCTATTACTAATTTAGATTGCAAAGGACGAGGAATAAGAAGTTAAGGAGATCTTAGCAGTTAAGAAGGATCGTAGTACCTTAAAATACTATATAGGCTGGGTAGGTCATAACGAAGATCCAGAATAGTACCCTGTATTAGATTTTAAGTACTCTCCCTATAAGCTATAAGATTTTTACCTAGCCTACCTAAACCTCTCTAAACCACCACATAAACTAGATAGCTAGATTAAATGCTAGGAAGAGGGGCTAGATAACTATAATGATTTAGATAACAACAAAGAACTTGGACAAAGCCTAAGGGTAGGCTTTTTTGGGAGGGGGGGTGCTGGAGCGCGTTACCTGCTACTTGTGGAGCCGACCAATTAGGATTTTCCATCCCCGGGATGGAAAATCACTATTGGCTCGCTTACTACTAGCGCCTTGGCGACCCCTTTGTATCTTGCCAGTCTCTACCAGTCTTCTTCTTCTCCTTAGCTTAGTATTCTTGTATAGTAGCAATCTATAAGCTTCGGTTTAGAAGCAATTGTACGAGCCTATCACAACGGGCGTGCTACCTAGAGGGGACACACTGTATTACCACTTACGTCTCCCTTGGAGGTTTTTTGTACCTATATCACAGCAGTAGTCTATATAGGCCTTAATTGGGACCGCATTAGACGTTAATCAAGAATCAAGAATAATAATATATATTCATAAGGATTTCAAAATATCCAATCCTTATCACTTGCTTACGAATGAATATATCGTTAAGAAGCAATGGATATAAATATCATTGGGACCCCTGAGTATCTCTATAAGATCAACGCTTCTGGCTCGGCGGTCCGCGACTGCGGGAGTATAGAATCAATATCGCACTTCCTTTTCTCGTGTAAAAGGTGGGGGCAGCAGAGAGCGAGGTTGAGACAGCAGCATGGAGACCGATTCGGGGATCTATCGTATGCGCTGGGAGGCTATTTAAGCAGACAAGGAGGCACGAACATCGATGGACCACTTGAGCACTGGAAGTCGCATATCAGCGTGGTTAAAGCAACAATTCAATTCGCGAAGGACACGGGACGTCTACATCCGAGTGCGCAAGATGCCGTAAACGCAGAAGCCGACCGTAACGAACGATTACTCCTTAGGATGCCCTCGCTCGCCTCCCCCACACCAGGTGCGTACAGGTCGGCTAGACCACGCTAAAAGGTCGGCCCGATAAGCGAAACCTCCGCCTACCACACCAAATCTGACCTTCCCTCTCTTACTTTGACCTTACCTTCCACCTCACCTTCCATTATAAATATATTAAATATATTTAAAATCCATTTAAAACATAATGTCTAGCACTCTAAAGAGCTGTATAAGCTATCTATAACCTATTTTAAATATATTCTAACGGTTTAGGCTACTTATAAAGGCTACCTAAAAATAGAGAGGCTCCCTAAGGGAGTTAATGCTTTTATTATAGTAAGTAGTTCTAAATATATTTAGAACATATTCCTAATATAATACTAGCGCGATAATAAGGTGGATTTAACTATAGGGAAGGTTTTCTATTAGTATAATATCTCGCTAAATCTAGAGAATCCAGTACTGTATAGGGTAAGTAGATAAGTATATTAGGTTTATAATGCATTACTAATATATTTATAACGCGTTTAAAAAAAGGTTAGAGATTATAGCGCCCTTAGAAACTATATAAAGAAGTATAGTATTAGAACTAAGAATATTAGAAAGAAAGGGGCTCCTTCTATTAAGAAGTAAGAAGTAATAGGTATATATTCTAAATATATTCTTAATATATTTATAACTAGTTACTAACTTATTACAGCCTTCTATTCTATAATTATAGCTATATATAATTAGAACGTTTTAGGAACCACTTCTAAATATAATCTCACTAGTCTAGGCCGCTCTACTTTTGCCTAACCCCCCTATACCCCCACTCTAGCTCCCCCTAGCCGCCCTTTTAGGACTACTACCCTATAATTAACGGCTCCTATTTAAAAGAAAGTTATACCTATTAGATTTAAGAGTAGGCCTTAAAAAGGCGATATAAGATATTCCTAATATGTTTATAATATATTCTAATTTATTTCCTAGTATAACTTTCCTAGAATAGTTACCCTGCTTAAAGAATTAGGTGCTAAGGTTCTATATACTAAGTATTTAGATATAACTTTTAATTATAAGTTAATTTAGAACCTATTTTAAACCGGTTAAGAATATATTCTAAATTTATTATAGCTTGCTTATTTAAGGGTTATCTTAATTAGAGCTACTTCCTTAATAATAGGTTAGATAATACTAAGACTCCTACTCTAGCTCCTACTAAGACTTTTAAAAAGGGCTTAAAGAAGTTAGGTTTAAAAGGTTTAAAGGCTATAAAAAAAAAGGCTGCTGAACCTACTAGAATTACGGAGGAGGATATTATAGTAGCTATATTTCTGTAGATAACCTAAAATCTAATTTATAATATATTCGTAACATGTTACGAATGGAATTTTATAGATAGAGTTTGGACTTAAATTTTAATAGGGTTCTATACTACTTTAGAACGTATTTATAACACGTTAAGTAACAAAAATAAAAGTTATTAGTTAAATTATAATGTCTATTAAATTTTACTAACTTTAACTCTTTTTAATAACTCCCTTTATATATTTTATAATTATTACTTAAATTCTAATAAAATAAAAATCTTTATTTTTAAAAAGAGTATAATTATATAGTTAAAAAAAACCTTCTAAATTAAATTAAATTATATAATTTTAAATAAACATTACTAATTTTAAGCTAATATAATAATTATATTTTTTATTTTTTAAAATATTTATTTAAATAATATATAAATAAGGCTTAAATATATAAATAGTAAAAAGTAAAAAGTAAAATAATAGATTTTTATTAAATAGAATAAAGAAGTATTAACATTTCTTATAGTCTTTTTTTCTATTTTTTTACTATTTAATAGTTATTAGTATTTTAATATTTTATTAAATAACTATAAATTCCTAATTAAAAGATTTATAAATTATTAATATATAATTACTAATATATATTAAATTGCTTAAAATAGATATATATATATAGAACTATAGCGCTATAGTCTAAAGGCTGTGTATATAGTATTATATATAGTATTAGATATTATATAATAGAAATATATTTAGAACGTATTTTATATTTAGTATACTTATTTTTATATATAAGCCTTTATTACCTCTAGTTAAATTCTTTTTTTTATATTCTCTAGCTCCTTTACCTCTAATTTAATCTCTATTTTATAAAGTTTAAGCCTTTAGCGTTTTTCCTAAATATTTTAGTTATTGCTTAAGGCCTAACACTTTAGTAACTATAAGAGATCGGTGCTAATACGCCTAGAATATATTAGTAACCCGTTATATATATATTAGAATATAAATATGCCTTATAATTCCTTAGATACTATAAAGGATAACCTAAAACGCGATATAGATCTAGATCTTAGCCCCCTTAAACGTTAAGTAGAACTAGATCGTAACCTTACTATACCTAAAATAATACACGAAATAAAATATTATCCCTGCTATTATTAGTATCGGCCTATTTTAATTCCTCTTAAAGTTGTTAATATTTTTATTCTAAATATATTAGGAACTAGTTTAGAAGAGGTTTATAATAAATATATACTTTCTTTACCTATATAGTTTATATACTAGGCTAATATTAATATATTTCTTTATATATATTATATTCCAAACTAGCTCTAAGTAAATGATAGGGTCTATAGGGAGTCACGTGACCCTCGGCGCACGGCTTAAAGTCTCTTCATTATGAACTTTAAGTAGCAACAACATCATCTAATTGAATTCAAATATGCTAGTTCTCGTCAATTAAAGCTACTGTTAATTCACTCATTTAGACCTTATTTAACCGTCAAGTCTCCTCCCTTAAAAAGCCCTGAATTTAGGCCGTTGCCGTCGCTCTTCTCCGCCATCCTATATTCATCCCGTCTACTCCGTATAATAGACCTTCCTAAAGACGCCCCCGCATACAGCACACGCTCTTATTCACGTATTCCTAATAGCGAAGGCTTACAAACACGTCGCTCCTCCATTACTATAGCCCCTACGCCCGCCACCGTAGCTAAAAAGCGCCTATAGGATATTTATAAATAAGAGTTAAAAGACCGTAAGTAGGAGCGTACTTATAAGGCGGCTTTAAACTAGGCTACCCTTAAAGCACTTACGGCTTCTATAGCCTAGGTAAAGTTAGTTACGAAAGAAATACACTAGGCTCGGCTCGCCGCCATTAAGAAGAACCCTATAATAATTAACGCGGTAGAGGTTAACTCCAATAAGTCTTCTCTCCCTTTTACTGTAAAGAGCCTAGACCTACTTCTTCCGGGGATCCTAGTCTCCGAAGTAGCCGTAATCTAGAAGGGAACATTCGTTCCAGAGAACCTCGTAAAGCTGCGTAATAACCCATCTAGGATTAACTCTAATTGGATAAAGTTAACGGTAGATAAAAGAGTTATTACCTCCAGTAATAGCTCTAGAAAGGACTTCTCCTCTATAGGCATTTGGCTTAAAGGTTTTATAAACTACGGTATTATCGTCCAAACCCTCTAGGCTATATTAACCCCCTTAGCGATCGTAATGGTAAAATTCTACTAAGCTATTATAGGCTTCTCCGCACAGTTCGTCTGGAATAGCGTCCTTAATTTAGCTATGGTTGTCCACTAGAGAGCTATAAGGCTTAGTTAAACTAACCCTACTAACTAGGCTATCCCTATTAAACTACAAACAGCTAACTATAACTTTGCCACCTTACGCCCGGCCCCGTCGTCCTCCTATAGTAGTTTGTTATCTAAACGTCCTTAAGCAGACATATCTACCTTATCCCTATAGGGCTAGGTATGCGGTAATTAGAATATAGGCCGTCTGTGTTTTAAATTGCTATACTCCTATTAACATCTCTATAAAGTATGTAGAGGAAATCACGTTAAGAAAGACTACAAGGGGTCTCCGTAACAATTTATACCCCCTCTACGCCCGAATTTAACGCTAAGATTTAAGGCGTTCACTCTAGGGTATCTACTTTATACTTTACCGTCGCCATTAAACGCATTAGCCTAGAGGGATAAGCTACTCCTATACCCTAGAGATCTCGGCCCCTTAATTAAGGGCATCCTAACATATAGCGCGCGGATTAGAGTTACTGCCTTACTACTAGCGCGCGCGTGTTCAAATCATCTCCCATCCAATGCTAACTCTAGGGTAATTACTACAAAGATCGCTACTAATCTGCCTATAGGCCGTATCGCGATTCGCCCGCCTAAAGCAATCTACTACTCCCCCTTAGGACTCGTGCCTAAGCCAGACGGAACCTTCCGCCGTACTTATAATCTCTCTTCGCCTAAGCCTCGCCGAGGCCTCTCCGTTAACGCTACTATCCTAAAGGCCTACTCTACCCTCACCTACAGCACCATAGACAACATTTTAGCGCTTATCCTCCTTACTGGGAGAGGAGCCGTTATCCTAAAACGTGATCTTAAAGACGCTTTTCGGAATATCCCAGTCGCTATTACCGACTAACGCCTACTAGGCTTTAAGTAGGAGAAGATAGTATACACTAAATACTGCCTCCCCTTTGGCCTAGCTACTACGCCCTTTCTCTTTAACCTCTTTACAGAAGCCCTATATTAGGTCCTTAAACGCCGCCTTTATCTAATTATTGCTTTCTTTATACTCGTCCATTATCTAGATAACTTTATATTTATCTTACGCCCAGACGCTAGCTATGCGCCAGTAGTTCGCGTATATAACTTTATAATTATACTACTTAGTTTCCCTCCTAACGCTACTAAGGACTCCTATAGTACGGTGTTAGACGTGCTAGGCTATTAGATTAATACTAATACCTTCTTTTTATCCCTTAGCCCTACTAAGCAAATAGCACTATAAGATCTACTTGCCTCCTTCGTCCTTAGGCCCCAAGTCTCTCTTAAATAGTGCTAGTAACTCAGAGGTAGCCTTGCCTGGGCCGCAAAAGTTATCTAATTAGGGCGATTTTACTTGAGATCGCTATGGGACCTTATTACAGCTTTCTCTCTTATAAATTGCCGCACTTTGCCTATTCCGCCGGCGGTAATCTCTAACCTAGCTTAGTAGAGTAAAGCCCTAGCGCTTCGAAATGGGGTTCGTTTCTTTTAGGAGGATATTACTCGCCCCTAGATCTATCTCTTTACGGATGCCTTATCTAAATACGGTTACGCCGGCTTCTTCTATAGCTGCCTAGGCTACTCCTCCGCTAAGACCTATTCTACTCCTTGTAGTTAATGGCGCCCTTATGCCTTCGCGCTGCTATAAGATAACCTCTTTATAGCATCTCCTGCCCCTAAGCACCTCTATGCCTACATTAATATGCTTAAAGTACTTGCTATTACTAACGCATTTGTGAAATAGAGCCCTACCTGGTAATATTCATCTATTTACGTCTACACGGATAATATAGTCGCCCTTATAGGCCTGCAAAATACAGTACTTAAAGGCCCTGCCAATTTGCTCCTCTAATAAATCTTAGTCTAGGCTGCCGCATTTAATATCCAGTTGCAATCTTTCTGGATTTTATCTAAAGATAATATACTAGCTAACGCACTCTCCCGCTTTAACTAGGCCATAGCTAAGAATCTCTATCCTTAGATTAATCTCTCGGTGCTAACGGCTTACCTTTAGGCTCGCTAATCGACCTACCGGGCCCGCCGCCTGCTTTTATTACCTAATTAGGCCAATCTTACTTGGTTATAAGCCTTTTATAGCACGGCATTAAGCCTAGTACCTGTAAGACGTACGCTGCAGGTATAAAGTTATAGGAGTTTTTCTGCGCCATAAGGGCTGTAGCGCTATATTTAGCCTAGTTGCCTAACCTTATAGAATAGGTAGCACAGAGAATATATAGCAATAGCTCTCTATATATAGGTAGGGTAGCTTTAAAGACTATACGCTTATACCTCGCCGCGATCCGCTCTATATACGTTAACTACGTTCTCCTAGTTATAGTATTTAAGAATGTGTTACTTTATCGCATACTAAATAGGGCGACCTCTCTAAACCCTAGCCTAAAAGAAGCTACTCCGAAGTTGCCAATCTTATGCAGTATCCTCGCCAAGATTGTAACTAGCAGTAACTTAACCCTAGGGGTAAATACTAACGCCGCCTTCTGCCTCGCCTTTATAGGGTGCCTTTATATAGGCGAGATCTCCTACACTAATAAGTAACGGTCCAAACCGTCATTTACCGTAACTAAGGCTACGCGCTTAAACGTATAGATTAGCCCCTCTAGAGATTACCTTACCTTCCGTCTTAAACGGAGTAAGACTAATAAGGACAAGCAGGGCGTTTTAATTATAGTAGCCGCTACCTTTAACGCGGTTTGCCCTATAGCAGCGCTATAAAGGCTTTTTCTCTTAAACCCCTAGGCTCCCTCCGCGCCGCTATTTACCGCATTTAGTAGCGCGGCGTTCTCCGCCTTATACACGTGGAGGATACTAAAATTAAGGCTAAACCTCTATAGCATCCTAGCCGCATAATATACAGGTTACAGCTTCCGTAGGGGCGCGGCCTAATACGCCCTAGACCATGGTTTCTCTAATAAGGAGGTCCAATGCCTAGGCCGCTAGACGTTAGACGCCTTTTACCTTTATTACTTAACCTTATAGGCTAACGCCTTTCGCCTTTTATGGAGGTTTTAACTAGGCGCCCTACTAATGTTCTCTTTAACTTAGCCTCGCGCGTAAGGCTAACACCTAAAATACATCTCTCTACACATATTTTCTCCTAATTTAGCTGCGGTTACGCTTCGCTCTCCCTAAACCATAGGCTTGTAAGTTTAGGGCTATTTTTCCTACCTTTTTATAGTAAAAACTGCTTACAAAAAGCCGGAAAATAAGCCCGCTATTTATAAGCCCCTAAGCCGCAGCCACCAATTAAAAAATTTGACTAAAAATCACGTATATGAAGAGATAGATAATAGGGTCTATAGGGAGTTACGTGACCCTTAGCGCACGGCTTAAAGTCTCTTTATTGTGAACTTTAAGTAGCAACAACATCATCTAATTAAATTCGAATATGCTAGTTCTCGTTAATTAAAGCTGCTGTTAATTCACCCGCCTACCTAAGCGTTCGCCTCTTTACCTTATGTATATAGATTAGGGCGCCACCCTGCTATATCCTACTATATTCCACCGCCGTTATACAATTAGGCGCGGGTAGAATTACGTAGAAACCAGCCAATTAGGATTTTCTATCCCCGAGATGAAAAATCGCTATTAGCTCGCTTACTACTAGCGCCTTGGCGGCCCCCTCTTCTTCTCGCCAGCTTAGTATCTTTATATAGTTTAGACGCATTTATATAAGCCTGTCATATATATAGCTTATACCCTACTTCTTATAAGTACGTACCTTTGCTAGTTAGACCATAGGCTTACAAGTTTAGGGCTATTTTTCCTGCCTTTTTATAGCAAAAACTGCTTACAAAAAGCCGGAAAATAAGCCCGCTATTTGCAAGCCCCTAAGCCGCAGCCACCAATCAAAAATTTTGACTAAAAATCACGTATATAAAGAGATAGAATACTAATTAACGTCCCATTAATCTAGTTTTTATACGCTAAATATAATATAAGTATATTATAAACGGGTTAGGAACATATTAATACCTTATAATAGTAAGAAGAAGAAACTACCGTATACTAAATACATATAATTTATTTACTATTTATTCTACTACATTTATATAGTATTTTAATCTATTAAATAGTTCGTAATTAATTAGAGAGTAGTGCTTATTTAACCCTAAGGCAATAATTAGGTATCTCTTATATCTTACCTAGTTAGTAACTAATTAAGATTTGTATACTATATTATTAATACCTTTTAAACGCATTATAAACGGGTTTATAATAGCTTACTAATTAGTAAATTATAGAGTTCTTTATATTCTAACTGGCTCCTATATATAAGAAGAGCTTTTATCCGTTTATATATAGAGTAGGCTGTTTTATAATTACCCATAGCTCTTAAAATACTTTATAGAAAGTATACTTAATAGAAAACTAATATTTTCCTAAGATACTACGTTTAATTGCGCCTTTAAGAATTAATATACTATAGATACCGCCTAAACCCTTTTATAATACATTAGGAAGGCGTTCTAATTACGTTCTAAGTATCCTACTAGCTATTTGCTTACTATCTATATTAGATATAATAGCTTTAAAGCCTCCCTTATTACTATAAATATGTTTCTAACAAATCTGCTTCTAAAGACATTTAGAAAGTAATTAAAAGTGTCGGAATATTAGTCATGTGACGTGGTCACGAGACCACGAAGCGAGACTAACTAATCTGACCTTGGAGCAACCCCTTTCTTCTAGACATCAATCATCCAACAATCAACAACGTATACGTATCATACAGTGATATTCGTGCCCGTTGATTAAAGCATGTATACCGACAAAAAGACTTGCTTAAAGTATAACTAATAAGTACGCCTTATTTCTATATTAGTAATAATATATATAAGCGTAAAAACTATTAAAATATATTAGTATCGCGTTCTAAACGGGTTTATATTATATAATAATACTTTTACTATACTCTTTAAGCTAAACAGCGAATATAATCTCGTTTATATTTCTTTTAATAATACGTTTAAAAGATATATTAACTTTAAATATGGTTTAGGCTAAGAAGATCTTAGCTTACTCTTATAGAAAGTAGATTATTATAACTCCGTTTTAATTATTATAGATTTATTAGATATAAGCCTATAATATATTAACAAGCCTATTAAAACGCGTTCGTAATATATTTATATACTATTTTAGGATTTTAATGCTTTTAATTAAACATATATACTACCCCTATTAATCCTTTTCCTTCTAGGTATAGAGTAAGCTTCTCTTTTTAAATTAATCTAGTAATATAATCTATAGTAGTAAAGCTTATATAAATTTGTACTAAAGAGGCCTTCCTCTACTCTATATAAAAACTATTTAAGGGTAGGACTTTAAAGAAACTTTCCTATAAAGACATTAGGTATTTATTCGCAATTAGTTTAGAATGTATTTATTAAGGGTAAGATCTAAATTACGCATTTAACAAACTAACTTAATTACCTTATTTAGTATCTCTAGAGACGGCTTATTTAGGGGGGGTAGTGTATAACTATATACTCTATACGAGGTAAAATAAATATAAGGAGTTTCTTCTAAGTTATTTAAAATAAAAACGTAAAAAGTAACCTTATAGTCCTAATAGATAAGTTTCCCTAGTCCCTAGGGGTGGTTAATTCCTAAGAATATATTATAAATATATTATAAACGTAGTTAAAACGCGTTCTAAGTAGGTTATATTTTTCTTACTATAGTCTACCCTCCTATAGAGATTTAATTTAATAACTCTGTATTACTCTATTACTTTATTACCTATATTACCTAGTTAAATAAAAGATATTAAATACGTAGTATTATATTTCTTATTT
>Ga0307515_10007896_pt1 | contig 20903 bp, 21 predicted proteins | sample 17_EM_MG_FD_194513 | JGI IMG/M metagenome (GOLD analysis project Ga0307515, IMG submission 194513) | Populus trichocarpa ectomycorrhiza microbial communities from riparian zone in the Pacific Northwest, United States - 17_EM | ecosystem: Host-associated > Plants > Roots > Unclassified | place...
GCGCTATCCCTCGCGCAGAGCACCAACGAGTCGTTAAGATGTTTGTGGGAGGACTCGCACCTTCTGTCACCACCGAACGCCTCCGCGAGTACTTCTCCCAGTACGGTAAAGTCATCGACGCAACTGTTATGGTGGACCGCGATTCGAGTCGGAGCAAGGGATTTGGTTTCGTAACATTCGACGACCAATCTGGTGCCGAACGGCTCTTTGGTATGCCCGGGTTGGAGATAGACGGAAAGATGGTGCGTCTCCATCCTCTTCACTCTCTCATCCACTCCTTCAAGATGGGTCGCTGATTGCGAAAATGAACCTCACAGATCGAAGTCAAGCAGGCTCAGCCGCGTGTTGGGCAGGGAGCGGTCGAACGTCAGAATTACGGCAACAACCGGCATGGATATGGGAATAACAACTTTGGTGGTGGAGGAGGTGGTGGTGGTGGTACCCCGTTCGACCCCGCTCAGCTCGCCACACTATACCAGCGAATGTACCAACTCACAGGCGTGAACCAAGGTCAAGGCAATTGGGGTGCCGTCGGTACTGCCGGTGGTAGTGGAATGAGCCCTATGATGGGCATGGGTGGCATGGGTGGCATGGGTGGTGGCGGGATGGGCATGATGGGTGGTGGTGGACCGGGTATGGGAATGATGCCTGGTGGTGGAGGCATGGGCATGATGGGAGGCGGTATGGGCATGGGAGGCGGCCACGCAATGAGGAACTTCGGGGCCGGCGCCGGCGGGGGAATGGGCGGCATGATGGGTGCCCAGATGATGGGCGGGATGGGTATGGCTGGCGGAGAGGGGATGATGGGAGGTGGTGGTGGTGGCGCGACCGGTATGGCCGGTGGCGGGATGAGGAACAGCGGAAATATACCCCGTGGTCCGAGAGCCAACATCGGGAACAATATCCCTTCTGGCCCTGCCGCATTGGGACCTCAGCGGATGGGCCAACGCCATCAGCACAACTACCGCCCTTATTAAAGTGATCTTCGACTTGCATGCTACGCCTTTCTTTAACGCTTTTAGTCTTCTTAGCCCACTCGGTACCGGCCCTTCGCTGTAACTTTATTAGTCGCTCTGTACTCTTAGTTGACTTTGACGTATATAACCTTTGTTCCTGCTTATGTTTTAGATTCTTTCGCCTTTCTGAGTAGAGCGATGTCCGGGTGGTATCCTTGGCATCAAAACACTTTGGGAATAATTACAAAATATGCCTCCGATCACTAGAAGGGTATCAGAAGGGCATTAGCAAGGTAGTAAAATGTATAGAAGACGATGAGAAAGGTAGCCATGCATTACCAGCTGCTTGATTTGAACTAACTTATATTTTCGCGTCGCATCTTCGGATATATATTGATAACTGTTAGAATTTAGAATCCTTGTGGTTAGTTCCTGTAGCTGCTTTGTTGATACGATAGAGCTTGGCCCCATCCCCTTTGCATCTGGTGATGCTCTGGTTGTGACTACGCATTTGGCTCATAGCGTGATTACCTATATTCCATTGGGTATGCCTTATCCCGCGCGCCTCGCAGTCCTCGACCCAGTATATTTTTTCGTACCGGGAGTTTATCGACGTGCCGTGTACGGTTTGGTGAGGCCATGGCTAATGTCTGTACGGTTTGGTGAGGTTGTGGCTAGTGACATCTTTTATGTTGGTGATTCATTTATCCTCGCCGCCTGATTTCGTCTGGAGGAGGTTGCGTAGATGAAGCTCCTACCGCATTTCGTATGGTTTTTCGCATAGCCCGGTTACCTGCAATATCGCTGTTTGTACATGCCGATATTCGTGTCTAAGCTATTATTCTCGCTAATGGTGCCAGTGGAATCCTTATGCCAGTTGAGTAATGCCTCGAGTTTTAAGAGAATTAATTGTAGGGGTCGAAAGAAGGGGTGAAAGGAGAATAGAGTTCGCCAAGTTTGACGGAGAGAGGCAGGGTTGGCAGCATCGGCGGCATGGTAGTCAGAGTAGTCAGTAGTCAAATTGAATACACAGAATCCACCGGAGTTAAATCCGGAGCCGAGATGACGTAGGTAAAGGTCTCCACGGTTGTCCATCGAACAAACTCTAATCGACGTTGTAATACAAACGGAGGATTCGCGCTCTCATAGACCTTTGCAATCCTTATTAATAGGATATTCCCATTGTAAATATTAAGATTAATTCCTCACCCTAAGCGCTCGTGAGCCTTCCGCCTATCCCACTCCCCTCGTTTCGCGCATGCACCCCCTTCATTTTTCCCTGTCTCCAGAACTTCATTTCTTTCACTCTGCCCATACCTCGTGAAACTCACACCCCAAGATGGAACCCTGGTTCACAACAGGCGAGCCCAATGCGCCCGTGTGAAACTCCGAGACCCAATGTCATCTATCTCATCTCTACGTTCCTCGACGGGAACCTTGTTACAGATACCGAATACTCATCTATTATATTGGCCCGGGGTTTGTCGTGGGTCAAGTTGAGGGCAAAGGTCCCGACTTTCAACTACATTCCATCTTGACATCTTAACTAGAAAGCTCGTGGATGAAGGCCTTATGCGATATGGAGTAATCACTCAAGCCTCCACCACCACCCACGTCCAAACTGGATTTCCTCCATTCACCATTCCCTTGTGAAGTTACTCCAGTCAAATCCCTATACCTCTCTCAGTGGGTATTCAGCTCTAATTAGTGTACCACTTGGGTTCAAATCGAAGACAGATATTATTAGTCAACACCGCACAGTATCAACTCTCCCATTTCCCATGCACCTGCTTTAAACAACTTGGCGATTCAATGTATAACAATTGGGGTCTATCAGGAGGGCCCCTTCCCCATCAATCTCGGAGACATCACCAATGCCACTGTGAGCTTGATTAGGCTTGAAGATGAGTGTCTCTCCCTTATGTACACCACCTCAATGTCACTACTTTCTGCACGTCAGATGCAAATTCCTTTATCCCGCTTTGTTATTTGTGTGCCGCGGCCTCCATCAAAGGGAGATGTCTCCTGAGTGGAGAGGTCTGTAAGGCAGGGCGCATTCAGAAAGGGCTCACAAAAGTCGACATGAAATATTGATACTAGAAGATGCATCAAAAGTAAATACACGAGCAAACAAAGTGTCTATGGGGAACAAGATCACTGTCATGTACACGAACGGACGAGCGAAGCAATTGTGGAGTGCCTGCGTGTACAATGTGGTAAAGACTTTATGCACGATTTATGGCAGGTCCCTGGGGGTATTCATGATGAATGATCTCATCCACCTTCTCCTCCTTCGAGTTGGGCACACTCTTTTCGATACCAACAGCGCGGAGTAGACCAACCTCATGCATACAGTCGTATAGCAACTCGGCATCAGTCTTGTTACGCCCAGTCTTATCACCAAATAGCTCGTCCATCTCATCGAGCGTGCGCCCCTTCGTCTCAGGGACAAGCAACGCGACGTACAGCGCGCCGAGGACACACATTATACCAAGGAAAATGTACACGCCGTACGGTGCGGCGGTGACAAAGCTGGGTGTGGACATTCCGACAGCAAAGTTGTTGAGCCAGTTGGCCGATGCACCGATCGAGACGCCCTTTGCGCGCAGGCCGAGTGGGAATACTTCGGCAACGACGATCCACGCGCAGGGACCCCACGAAAACCCGAAGCCGATGGAGAAGATCCAGATGAAGCCAACAGCGGCCCAGCCTGCGGTGCGGTGCGCGGGCCAGTCGTCCTGGCATTCTGCGATGATGCCCGCGACAACGAATTGGCAAAGACCCATGATGACTGCGCCGACAATGAGTGTTGGTTTACGACCCCATTGATCGATATAGAGCACGGCGGGAATGGTCGCGAGGAACATGACAATACCGACGACACCAGAGGCGAGTAGAGAAGTCGTGGAAGCGTCTAAACCGAGACGATGGAAGATGAAAGGCGCATAGTAGAGGATGAAGTTGACGCCAGTCCATTGCTGGAAAGTCATAATGAGCACGGAAACAGCAGTACGTCTAAAGTTGCTGCTGTTCGTGAGGAGGGACAGGTAGCCACGGAGACCGAGCTTGATGCGCGAGGAGAGCGAGCGATCTTGCAGCTCCGGATAGTCGCGCTGGCTGATACGCTGCTCGAAGAGACGCTGGGACTTGACTTCGAGATACTCGATTTCAACAAGGTTGGAATCGGGAGGGAGACGGCGGAGGTTGGCGATCACAGAGCGTGTTTCTTCATCACGACCTTGATTGGCGAGCCAGCGAGGGGACTGGGGCATGAACAGGATACCGATTCCAAGGATGACGGCTGGAGCAAGCTGGATGGTGATCGGGATGAGCCATGCTGCTCGGCTCTGCGTGTCACCTTGACCGCCGATGAAGTTGGTTCCTTCCAAGTTCGTCAGAACGGATCGTTCTTCAAATAGTCACACCGAGAAACATACATACCGTAAGTGATCCAGTATGAGATCAAAATACCAAAGGTAATCTGTACAGAATACGTGTGTGAGCAACGACCCACGACGTTAGTGGATAGATAGCAACTCACAGCCAACTGCTGTAATGCCACAAGCGAGCCGCGAATTTCAGGAGGAGCTAGCTCGGCATTGTAGAGAGGGACAATCATGGAAAGCGAACCTGATATATGGAAGATGGCGTCAAGATGGCCACTGAAATGGGATTTACGTACCGACGCCGATACCCGTGACGAAACGACCGACGAGCAGGTATTCGTAGGAACCACCGTGGGTGGAAGCCTGAACGATGACACCGATGCAGAAGATGACCGACGCGACGAGCACGCAGAGCTTGCGCCCGAGAGCATCGGCGAGGATACCGTTGGCGAGTACACCAATCCAAGCACCAAGTTCAAGAATTGAGGTGAGCAAACCGGAGACTGTGGGGTTGTCGATACCAGCGACGCCGGAGGCCTTTGAGAAGCTGTGCATCGCGAGAATCTGGCCGAACATGCCCTGATTGTAACCGTACACAAGTCCTCTGCAGGTGGCGGATAGAGGAGCTTCAGTTGTTGAACGAAAGCGAGAGACATGCGAAACGCGAAAGGGGAGTCTCTCACTCACCCCAATGAGGCGAATACGGCGATACTGAATGTCTTTCCATTGGCGATGAGCCCAGCAATACCGGGCTTTCCTGCAAGTTCAAGACGGCGCTGGGTGATGAGAGCATCTACTTCGAGGCCGCTACCATGTCCACCTCCTCCTGGGGCCATTGGTACTTATGTGGTATGTGATGTAGGTTACAGGCGTGGTCGTCGAAAGGTTTAAAAGCGGAAATACGGTGATTCTCGCCCTTTTCTTCCTTATTTTCCCCTTTCCGACGCCTTCCGACGCTCCCGACGATTCTCAATATCCCCCGTTCTCTCCGGAATCCGATCCGAGAAAGCCCATATGAACTATCAGATGCAAACCAGTGCGATCGGAGAGCCGGAGAGCCTGTGCACAGGCGCAATGCGACGCCCCTGGCCGAACCACCCACACCAAACGCGAAACCCCCATCCGGATCGACACGCCACATCACGTCAGACACAACAAGAGAGCCCACCACGTTGTACTCCCAATCAGGCAGCGCACCCGAAAGACCATACCCCTTGCGCACGGATTCGTAGGCTGCTGGCCAGGTGGTATCTTGGTCCTGTAATGTGTACCTGTAACCACGGAGAATTATAGATTTCTCTCTGTCTCTCTCTCGGGCCTCCGACTCGACTCCGATCCATTACGACTCCCATTCCCATTCCGCACATCTCCACAATCGATCTTCCGCTTCCGATCCAACCCGATAATATATACTTATAAAAATAGGCCCACCCACCGTACTTGGGCGCGCGCTGTGATTCTGGGCAGTTGCATAGGTGGTAGCTCCGACAAGTTCCTAAATCGTCGTGGCCCCCCCATTTCAGGAAAGTTTGGGTGCTTCCTCGGTAGTGTCCCTAATGAATAACCCACTCCTGGGTGGACCTCCGCAAAAGGATGAGAAGCTTGGGTTTTACATGGCCTGAGTCGCCCTTCAATGTCCAGGTCTCGTTCATTACCATAATTCAGGTGCTATTAAAGGCCGTAATGTCAACGTGCGTTATCCGCAATTGCATGATATCCAGTCAATGAGTGAGGAGGCCAAGAAATAAAGTAAGCCACGCTAAGAAATCTACGAAACATAACAACTACAATCGCAGAGTCAAGAATAAAAAGAGGCTAGGGCCGTGCAGCGTTATGAATTTGGGTCCAAGACGTCCCAAATGCAAATTGATCAAATGTAAGCGAAACTGACTGAACAGGGGATGTAGAAGGGATTGTGAGGAGAGTAGGTGAATGGAGGCCTGCGCGATAGCCACGAGGAACCCAATAGAGTAAACTGCCCCCCTGGTCGGTGACCCAACCCTCTTTGTTCCGCCGCGCAGCCTCAATGTCTGAGGTAAATCGGGGAGCGATTTGTGAAGATGAATTCCCTAAGTGAATAGCCCCATCACTGGCTCCAGAGGTGATATGACGCACATCAGTTCGGTATATAACGGACGTTACAGAGCGAGTATGCCCCTCTAGAGGCCCGCCAAATGCAGAGACAGTCTCAGCATTCCAGAATCGAATTTTCCTGTCCTCAGATCCAGAGATGATGTGCCGCCCATTGGGAGAGTAAGAAATTGATCGCACCCTGTCAGTGTGCTCCTCCAGAGGCTTGCCCACTGCAGAGCCAGTTTCAGCATTCCAGACTCGGATTGTCTTGTCTTCAGATCCAGAGATGATGTGCCGTCCATCGGGAGAGTAAGCAACTGACCACACCGAGCTACTGTGCCCCTCCAGAGGCCCGCCAACTGCAGAGCCAGTCTCAGCATTCCAGATTCGAATTGTCTTGTCATATGATCCAGAGATGATGTGCAGCCCATCGGGAGAGTAAGCAACTGACCACACCGAGTCAGTATGCCCCTTTAGAGGCTTGCTGACCGTAGAGCCAGTCCCGACATTCCAAATTCGAATTGTGTCGTCTCCAGATCCAGAGATGATGTGCCGCCCATCGGGAGAGTAAGCAACTGAAGCCACCCAGTTAGTGTGCCCCTTCAAAGGCTTGCCGACTGCAGAGCCAGTTTCAGCATTCCAGATTCGAATTGTCTTGTCTTCAGATCCAGAGATGATGTGCCGCCCATCGGGGGAGTAAGCAACTGACCACACCCGGTCAGTGTGCCCTTCCAGAGGCTTGCCCACTGCGGAGCCAGTCTCAGCATTCCAGACTCGAATTGTCTGGTCACCAGATCCAGAGATAATGTGCCGCCCATCAGGAGAGTAAGCAACGGACCCCACCAAGTCAGTATGCCCCTCCAGACATTTGCCGACTGCAGAGCGTGTCTCAGCATCCCAGATCCGAATCGTCCCATCACGCGACCCAGTGACAATGTGGTACCCATCAGGAGAACAACTGATGCAAGCCACACCGTCGGCCTCCTCTCCAGTCCATTCTAATGATGGCTCTGGCCATGACAGCCATTTTCCTCTTTGCACCTGGATGCCTTTAGTGAAATGTGTGCTAAAGATGGTTGATAATGGTGACTTTGAGGGGAGGAATGGTCCTGTTGAAATATACATGTGTGGCGTGCTCACAGAGATGGGAGTGCGGAAGACGAGCATGAAATAACAAACATCCTGAATTCTTTCTAAGATTACCTCGTCCGTATTCTAGACAAAGTTAGAATCGCATTGGAATCCCCATCACAGCAAGCTGGAGCTGTACTCACCTTGACCAATTTCGATGTCAGGTCTTGAAGGCTTGGAACGCCAAGTCTCAACATCCCCATAATGCTCAATACTTCAACCCAATATAGTGCATATGGTCCTTCAAAGAATTTCCGAAGCCTGTCCCACTCACGCCCCTCGCCACTGTCGCGAGTAAAGCAAAGATGATTTGACCAATATAGAGAACAATACTGCAAGGCGTCGGAAATATTTTCTTTGATTCGCGATCCGAGATCTTTCACATCCGCATTCGCGAGCCGGGAGTCTTCGAGCCCGCAGATGTTGAAACGGAGCTGCTCAACCATCGTGTCGAGGCACGCGATACCCAGTTCCATATTTGCGTCTCGGAGGTTGACTTGATAATCGGCCTGACAGTCATCGCTCACAAAGAAGTCCGAAATGGACAAATGCCGGATACGAATCCCTCCACTGGCTCTTTCGTCTCGATAGAACATAGAGCCAAGATCTTCCACCCACATTTTCACTACGTCAGGTCTCACTCCTGCCAGCTCTGCAATCGTCTCCTCGCACAGTGGACGGTACGGCGCCGTTATAAGAAGCACTCCAATCATCCGCCGAAATTCGGCATTGCGTTGCACTCTCCGTGCTCTGACGATCCTTGAGTAAAGCCTGTATAGAGATGTCATGCCAGGGCTGCTTGAATCTTGCGAGGTCGCCCCCAACAGCTTAGTGGGTTCATAGCCATGCTCAAGAGCAAGTGCAAGAGTCTCGATGAAGATGAACAGACCTGCTGCTCGGGAGATGACTCCATCCAAGAGCAATCGTTCTGGCCAAGGAGATTGGAGGCACCTGCTTGAAGCCAGCCTATTGAATCGGTATTCCGCGAAGATTCGTAGATCGGAGGTGGTCTCTTTATCTGTGGCCAGATCATACCGCAAATGCGAGATTTGGGTGGGGTCATCAAAAAACCGTTGAATATCGACTTCGGGTCTACTCGTGATGATAACTCTGAGCCACGGAACGTGTGCGGCGGCCTCTGTTAGGTCATTAAGGATGCCTGGACGACTCTGAGGGCTGCCACACTCATCAAGTGCGTCAATGACAAAGGCGAGAGTCTTTGTAGGGAGGCGAGGAAGTTTGCGGAAGAAGGAAAGGAAGAGAGCGGCTCGCATTGACTTTAGTGGTACGTTTGGGTGGTTACGAAGATATTCTGCGACAATACGTCGAAAAGGCGGGAAGAGTATCGCGAGCTTGCGAATGAGAGTTGGAAGGATATTACTGGGCTCCCTTAATTCCTGGTCAAGCCTCTGGCAGAAATATGCTCCAGCGAGTTGCCCTTTATCGTGAAGGCGAGTGCAGATCGAATGTGCTAACGACGTTTTTCCGATGCCAGGTATGCCGTAGATCCAGTATGTATTGCTCCCATTTGTCTGCTCCAATCCATTGGTCACCCAAGCCATGATTTGTCCGAGGAGGGATTTGCGGGTGCCTTCCATACAGCAGAGATCCCGGTCATAGTCGGTTTTGACATCTTTGAGACGACTAAGCAAAAGTTGCTGCTCTACACGGGACTGTTGAGAATGATCTATCGAGAGAATGAGAGAATGAGTGTTTACCAGTCTCTTTTGTTTGGCGGAGAGCCTCAACATTCACTGCACGGTCAAAATCTTCGACGACTCTCGTCAATTCTCTGTCCACTTCTCCGATCGTCTCCTGGTAGGCCGACCCGCCCACTGTTCTCGCGTCAGGTGACCACCAACCATATGTGACATCGTCACACGAAACTTTCGCGACCCTGTGCACCACCTCATACATTCGCGGGATGATATCCCCCAAGAGATCCATCTCTTCGCAGACTATTTTGTCCGCGGCTATTGTGTCCGCCACAATGTCCGCGAAATGCAAAATGCGTGTCAACTGGTCCTGGAGCACCAATGGTATCCGGCCGTACCCGTTTTTCAAGAGCTGAACGGACAAGCGTTACCTCTGCTGCTGATACGCCAGGCGCGAGCACGAACCTCAAACGTAACCTTGGCAACACCGAAGGCAGCCTTCGCGACTGGATTCAACTACAAGGTGTCAATGCTCTGCTAGTCTCTACATGGAAAAACGGACCTCTGCGAATACAGCGCCATTTTGAATTGCGTTCTCCGCAGCCCTCACGGTCGATCCGGACTTCAGCGGAGAGTATCCCTTTAACAATTCTTGGAGTTTATGGAGCGAAGAGCGCAGAGGGTCCGTCTATGCGAAGACTATTAGTTAGCCGCTGTGGCAGTTGCAAAAAGACGAACAGTAGTGCTCGCAAAGAAGTGTAATTCAAGAGTCCAACGATGCTGGCGATGCTTTCCAACGACAATAATGTCCTCTGCGCTTCTGATGAGATACGAGCGGACTAGTTGGTGATGATAGCTTACTCGGTACCGTGAATTCGTGCTTGTTAGAGCTCCAATAATCATCGAAAAGCGCTTGAACGTCAACCAGCTCACTGGCCAGTCGGTTTCTGCCCCAAAATAAATGACTGCTCCTCATTTGGATCTCAACACGGATCTCTGATGTCAGAGAAACACCTCTACACATGCATAGCCATTATTCAGTGTTCGTGATGAAGAAACAAGAGACATACAGGGGTTGGGCAGGTGTCCAGGTTTGGTTGTCTTGCGTCTGCAATTCTAGCGCCATATTCCCTGTAAACAATCTAAGTGTATAGTCCCGATTTGGGACGCCTTGGAGTGCAATTTCTGTATGTTTGCCGAAGTCAGCGGGGTTGGGCCGAAATTGAAGTGAAGCGCCACACTTTCTAGGTGGAGGCTTGGATTGATGGATCATCATGAGCAGCCACCTTGATATGCCGCGCGGTACAGCCGTCGCTCACATGTTCTTTGTCCTAGGTTGTTGAGTGGCCATGTTTGATCACTTTGAGGTTCGGGAGGAGAAGATAGGAAAGAGGAAGCGCTGGTGGGTGGCAGCCTCGCGCGTGACACGCCTATAAGTATTTGTCATGGTAGCTATATAAGCTATATTAGCCGCAGTCATTATAACACTAACCCCAAAATTTTGCAAGAGTGTTCACGCCAAAATATCTCACGCCGTGCCCGCATTGGTTCGTATCTTCAGCCCTCTTCTCCGCTGCTTCCTCACACTCTTACCCTCGTCGCCGCCGCTGGTGTCATTGCAGCCTGGACGTCGCTGTGCATTCATCATTGTCGCTATGTATTCGCCATCGTCGCCAATATACCCGCACAGGTACTCTATATGTACAGGAGGAATAGGGAGTCGGTCATTACAAAAGGAAAGAACAGTGGATGTAGAGCCCGGGAGGCAAACTGGACATGAGGGAATGTACCGAGAATATAACGCATCGAAAGCACACTGGAATACCTGAATGAATAAGGGTGGGGGTGAAGTGCAGAGGTTGATGGTTGGAAAGGAGCTTTGCGGTGTTCCTTAAAATTGGCACGCAGGCCCAGCCACACTGGGAGTAACCCAGTTCCGATGCTCGGTCCAAGGTCTCTTGGATGCCTACGATCTACAGTCTCCGTTTTGTTTACTCGCAACGGCAAAGCCGAAACTACTTACCGATTTCGAAACGGGCCCGGGTACGTGAGAGAGTAAGGTGCGTCAAAGAATGGACCAACCTCCTGGGAACAATGCCACTCGCGATTGGGAATTTGTACTGCGCCTAGACAGAAAGAACACGGCGCGTGATCCGGGTAGTCCTAGCTTCCAGCCAGCCAAATCCGAACGTCGTCGACGGCGTCGACGTAATTTGTGTATCGGGCACGATTAGATTCGAATGGAAAGGCTTTAAGAAGTCCTTTGGTTTTCGCTTGAGATGTGGATTGAGGTTTCCCGAATGTGACTAAACACAGTACGTGCAATGAGATACCACATGCTGGTTAATGTGCATTATATGAGTTTCTATAAGGGTTCCTACACTCTGGTTTTCGTGCGGAGTTTAAATCACTCTTGAACCTCTCCATTGCTACTGCGCAAAAATCCTGAAGTCCATATCCACGGGCCATCTTGGAGACATTTTACGCGATATACTCTTAGCGATACATCAACAGTGATGACGATGTGGATCCTTTGAACCCGGAATGTAATCGTCCCAAATTAATCTTAGTAAAATTTCGCCGCGCATCCAAAGAGCCACCTCAAGCTACTACAAACCAAGTTCCTGCCGGAGGAGCGTCTGCCATTGAGGATGAAGTCGTGGAAACGAGTAACAAGGAGGAGCTCGCAGCCGACCTCGCTCTGCAACGACCAACCTATTGGCTAGTGCCATCATTATATCCACCATATCTCCAAACAACTGGTCCAGAGCGTCTCTGTCTCTTACCGCAAGCTGTAGGACCTTCATCTGCGCAACCCTCACCAGTACGTTCTATTTTGAACATCCCATGTCATCCAGTATACGCCCCAACTAAGTACTTGGCTAACCACATTGTGATCTCGTAGCAACCTCATTCGAGTCCTCTCCCGTCGACGTCTGTTCCCTCCACGATGTCGCCATCTCGGACTTCCTCTTCGGCGAATTCCCCAGCACCTGAAACCTCCTCTAACACCCAGGGTGAGGATGTAGGCTTCCGGAGATATGGTTAACAGCCAGGAGTACTCGTATTGGAACGTATCTCGCATGAATATGTGTTTTTGAAAGAACACAGGATAACGATGCCCTGGACTCTATGCACATCCAAGCATTGGGTAACACAGAGGACGAACCACTTCAGTTCCCTTCTTCACCATCCTCGGAACTTTCAATCATGATTCCGTCGTCTCAAACCTCGTCTCTTGCCTGGCCGGCAATACACCCCCTGTATGCTACCCCCCATTGGTATAATGACCCAACACTAACCCTGCCCACAGGATGCCGTGGGAGTTGATAGATCCTCCACAGACGAGGAAGCATTCCCAAGGTTTCCTTCGACGGGAGCGTCAACGTATTGCAGACGACGCGTCATCAGTACTCCCAAAACCGTACAGGAATTCCATCAATACTATCCATTAACTCGACAAGGCCAGATTCTTTACATCTTGATTCCTCGCTCTCACCGACCACTCCTGCGATTACTTCGATTTTGGGCAAAACGGAAACGTTCATCACCATCACCCTCTAAATTCCGCCTCGAATCTAGGCCGCAGTGTGCCCAAGCTCAACCAACAGACTGGTCGAAGTCTTTTGAGGAGGACGATGAAGCCCCGACAAAGCCGATGCAGGCCACCTAGGAGGCTGATAGTGGCCGACGGTACTCCCTACGAAAGTGAGATGGCGAGTTCCACCCTTATACGGATTATTTGCGGATGTGGGGTCGGGGAGGGGGCAAGAAGTTGTTGGACAAACTCGACAAGATAGAACGCAAGAAAAACAGGCGAGGGTTGATGGAGGGGCTAGTGATAATGAGGAATACCATCAGGAGACGCAGGGGGAGAGTCAAATTCAACGACCTCACAGTCGCAAGTCGCGAGCTAAATCGACGGAACCTCAACACCGATCCAAGGAGACCGATAAGGGTAGGCCAAAGAGCCACTGATACCACCCTCGCCCGCCAGACTTACCCTGGTACTGTCCTCATGCTTGGGTTCCACCTTCCCCGCCGCGAAACCCGACCAATCCAGTGCAAGAGCCTATTAGCCGTCCTAATCCACAGCACAACCTCCTAAACAAGCCAAGGGGATTATTCTCGATGACGGAAAGCGAAGGTGAAGATACCCAGCGAGCGGTTGGAGGGAGTCGTAACCCCGTTGCTGACAGCTCAGACGTTGAGCTGCTGGATGATGCCGTCACTGACGACCTCGATGAAAACCTATCAGTTGCGCCATCCTATTCCCGTGCATCACGATCCGTTTCAGTTCGCGGTGCGGAGAAGACAACCTCTTCCGCGGATTCGGATGGCCTCTTCGCCGTTCTTCGCGAGGCCCTGCGGCATCGCAACTTTGAGAACCCCGGGCACGAGTCGAACGAGTTTCCACAATTCATGGTCGCCAAGGATCTCGCTCTCCTTGATTCATACAACTCTTTCGACTCCATCCAAACCGTCGCTATCAAGCTCATTGTGGCATTGTGGGACATGCGAAAGCGTCGCCTCGGGGCATCAAAACACTGCATAGATTGTCCTCGTTCGCCTCGACCAACGCGAACGCGACTATTTTCACCAGAGAGAAACCTCCGATCCGTAAAGAACTTTCGAGGGTGTTCAATCGCTTCACCATTGGCTTTACGATGCTTCACATCGACCACAGTGTTCAGCGGGCAAGGTCGATCATCAACAACGCAAAGCGCTTCGTTGATTTCAGGAATGCCGATCTTGACTCGCGTAAAGCATCCACCCAGGCATCTATGGCATTTGTACTGCTACTCCGTTATCATGGTTTACCGATGGATGAGGTTGTAAGGTGTCTGAATGAGATGGGAGGTGTCATCTTGAACGATTACAGGTACTTAAGCGGAGTGTCGCGAAGGAGTTAGGGCAAATACCAGTCCTTTGTGGAATGCTCCTGGGCTGCTCAAGGTCGATAGTAGCTGACAGAGGATTTGCTGGCGACGATCAGCCAGAGGTGAAGTATCCAACCTCCTCTCTCTGCCTTACAGGTCCATCAGGTGCAGCTACAGCGGGCAGTTACTTATTTCGCATCAGACCTTCTAGCCAAACTATTGAAAGCTCATGAATTGCTCAACCTGCTCTCTCGAGATATCCTCGCGTACCTCGAAGCCTGGCTTGACCAGTGGGAGCGATTGATTCCTCCGCCAAGGATATCCCAGTTCTACACCGGCGCCCCGTTTCTCCAGGAAGAATTATGTAGAAACGAGAGTAGATGAAGTTACCCACAAGGCAGCGGCGCCAAACGCTGAGCGGCAAGCCGAAGAGTGAGTTACATATACTACTAATACGGTATAGTAACGGATATGTTAGATGGCTATGAGATTAGCATCGTTGACACCCAGTACGCAGCCAGACTAAGTCCGATGTGCATATGGGTAGTCGGGGCGACCCGAAAATAGTACTTACTCTTTCCGGTGAGTGTAGTGTGATTCCACGATTCTAGGTTGTGGCCTTTGGTCCGTACATATCCTCGAGGGCGAACGGGCGGAGGGACATGTAATTGAAAGCTTAATTGGCTGTACTGACGATGCACGCTTCAGTGTATGTACGCTTCAATTTAAATTAGCTTGTTTGTCCCACACCAATATAATATGAATACAGTTCATTTAACCTCCTTCCAATGACTCCGATATCCTAGCTCATGGATTACAAACCCCCCTCAGCGTACACTGTTTAGTCCTCGTCCTGTCGAGCCGTACTGAGGACGGTGTAAGACCGAGTCGTATGAACATATATGAGGCAGATATACAGTCGGAGTGGGCATTTATCGCTGGCTGTCGTTGCAAGCAGTGGGCAGAATGCTGAGCTTTCCTAGGCTTTCGCGATTCCTATCGTTCTTACACAGTGTAATGTTCCATCTTAGAGTGCTCGATGATCATCGCCCTCGAGCGATCACCGAAATCTGGGAGCAAAGGCACCGTGCGTCACTCCCCATGCCTTCATTATCTCTCTGCCAGTCCCACAGGTGGTCCAGGATTCACTTACGTACATACAGTGAAACGCGCGCTACCGTGTCAAAGCCCGCCGAAGGGAAGGCGCTCACTTGGAAGTCACCTCGTCAAACACCCGCTGCGCGGGTCCTCGATTCACAATCTACGGCTACAAATCACAATAGAATGCCACATACGGCAGCATACAACGACTATGGAAACCCGAACGTAAGCAACGAATAGCGCGGAAGCAATCTCCCAGAAAGCAAGCGGAATGCTAATACAAGGTTCGTCAATGTCCGTAAAGCAATGGTCAGAGTGCAAAGGAGTGCTATAGGAGTCAATTCGAGAACTCATTCTGGACTTCCAGCCAGTCGAGCGAGAAGTCTCTTCCCAGGTTTGCGACTCTGCGAGGGAGGAAGAGCGACATTCTCTGCCGATTGCTGAGAGTGAGGCTCACTGCGAAATCTGATGAAATTTCACCAGAAGGGGTCCTCGCCTGCGCGACCACAATGACACCAAAGGTGCCACTAAATTGATCGAGGCTTGGGAAGAGGGTCTCGGAATGCCTTAGGCTGTTAATGAATAACGTAAAGCCGCTGTGCAGCTGCTGCCAACTGGTCGAATATGAACGGGGGAGTTGTTGTCCGTTGTTGTTGAGATAGAGCCGAATCAGGCTATGCTTGGGGCCAAGACGGGCCAGCCATCCTATTATCTCTTCTACGAGTGCGTAGAAGATAAGGTGTGTTGTTTGGTTACTGTCGGTCCCAACAAATGCTGTCGGTATGAGAACAGGAATGGAGGTCACCCCGTTCGACTGGCTCCCCTGGGGGAGGTGGAAGCGTAAGCGTACGCAAGGTACGCCCTGTTGCTCTGTTTGGTCAGGCGAGATGGTGGTCCCAGGCGTGGCGGCTAGGCAGCCGCGACGGAGGAGCCCGTCAAGATATTGGCAGTTGATAGGAGATCTAGCTCCTTCACTGCTGGTTGACAGGGCCCATGTGCGGAGGTGCATGATGTCCTAAACAGAATGCGGCCGTCAGGGTTAGCATGCAGCCGGACAAGCGTATTCAAAACTTTACACGAACCAATGGCATATTGTGGACCTTGGTGTGGGATCGAGAGATTGATATGGTGTCTAGGATAGAGCGGAGCTGTGCGGTGGGCTTGAGGGGAGCTAGAGCAGGATGCGGGAACCGACTCACGCATCCAAGCGCGTTTTATAACAGAACCCATCCCAGGCAAATGGCCAAATGCTTTAGATCGCGTCCAATCCCGTCCGTCTGAGCACCTGGCATAAGGCAAAACGGTCAGCCAGGTGTGGTGAGGAATTCAATTGTGAGTAGGCGAAAATTATCACATAAATTCGTCGGCGGACTCACAAGCTCGAGGATCAAGCTAGGACGCGTCGGTAGCATATTCATCACCACACTACCAAAATTGGAGACTCTCTGACCGAGGACGGACGCTAGAGACATCGTTCTGCCTCGGCGTCATCACAGAGCGGCCCAGGGCTTCCAGATTTCGTCCACAAATATGCTCTCCTCTGCATGCTGAGCCTGAAAATCACTTTTCTTGCCCCCTGCGGCCGGGGGATAGCGAGGTGCGATCTGAAAGAGATTTGCTTCCGGTTCACTCCTGTGCGTCGATGGCGGCGGAAATAACTCCGACGACGCGCTCAGACTGTTCCTATGACCCTCTAGTTTCTGTTCATCGAAGTCTTGAGCCCGCCGAGTGCAGTTTGCGGAAATTGCTTTGTATCGCAGATGGCAAAATGGAGCGTGGAGTGATAGGGCGCCTTGAAGATCTTGAAAAAATGATTATGGTATGTGTGAATATATTTCCAGTAGTCTTACCTCTGACGCGGCCTACCGCACGCGTTCTATCGACTGCTCGTGGATGATCGTGCCCCTCAGCTCCAAGACAACTGCATAAATCGCAAGAAATGCACATTACACCTAGAATTACATTTATATCTCTTTTGCAGAGTATCGACGTTAGCGGGTGCTCTCCAATGCTCCCACACGGGCTTCAATTTCGACCACTCTCCACCATCACGCTATTCGTACCCGCGTATTCCGCTGTGACACTAGAAAGCCGCGCACTGTGACGCGTGCAAGCGAGGCATGCTCGTTTTGTTCAGGGTTCCTCTGGGCAACGGAGCCACGCGAGATTGACGAAAGAGGAAATGCTGACATGCGATTTGGTTAGGCGTCACTCGCCGCCCACAAAGCACTCTTTGACCCGCGTCCTCGTGCGTGCTTTCGCCTTCCGCGACCCCGGTCATATCCGAGGAAAATCCATACGGGGATTTCATACTCTTTGCATGACAAGCCAACCAGTGCCGGTGATTTGCAGCCCCCAGTATCATGGACTATGGGCTGCTGGTCGACCGCGGGCTTTCTGGTTACTTCGGTATGGGAATGTATGATTTCCTACGACTAATGTGACCCGCATGCTTCTGGTGGCCTCTCGCGCCGTTCGCGACGGTACCTTCTTGCTCCTCGAAACGGACTCATATGGGGCTCATAAGCCCAGTTTAGCTATGCATATTAGAAATAAATACACTAATGATGTATTAGCTAGTTTCCATAAATGAGCAACGCGGTCCTCTCAGGGCACACCTACACCACAAAGTTTACCGTAATAGAGGCGCTTAAGAGCGCGAGTACATCGTCGCCGTCGTGTGTCACCCACCCAACTCCACCCACCAGTTACACTTGCCCGCCCTCCCCAGCAATATGTCGGGTATTCCCGACCTGCCACCTCGCCCCCCACCGAATGATGACGCCTAAAATTCAGAGTAAAATATTTACAATGCAGTTTAATTATACCTATGCACAGTGATGTGCTTGAGGCTGGTGCGCGTATCGACACCTCTCCAGGAATGTATCATATAAAGGTGGCCAACTCGGGGTAGCTGATGAAGGTTCACTGTTTTTACGCATTTTCTTACTTCTTCGTTGTCTAGGAAAAGTGGGCCAGTCTTCAAGAAGAACCACCAGAGCAGAACCTACTCGAGCACCGATGCGTCCAGCGCCTTCGCTCTTTGGCCGTCCTCCAGAGCCCTTCAAACCATTGCTTTAACTGTCACCGTTGGTGCTCGAAGGTACATCACCAGAAGATGTACGATGAGCCTTGCGACTCGCGTACATCCTCAGGCTCTGTCTCCGCCCAACGTTGAAAGAGACCGGTTTCAGACGGCATCGACTCCAGGATCTTCTTTACATAGCCAGGCTGCGGCATCCTCTTCGTTATTGGAGTTGACCAAGGTTTGGTACGCCATTGAGCACCATTGAGCGACGGACTGGAGAGGTACAATACCCGCTGGCGAGTCGTAAGAGTAGTCCGAATACTCGTGGATTCCGAGAGGTAATGAAGAGGGGACCTTCGGGGCCGCCAAGTGGGCAAGACCAAAACAAAGTTGGTGTGTGACCGAATTGCCAATGAAGAGGACCTGGAGATTATGTAATCATTGGCCGATACCTTTAGTGCTATACTTATGCATCGTGCAGCCTGCGAAATGCTGGTAAGGAGACAGCTTTATTACCTTCCACCTGCCAATCTAGCCATTCTCCTTCGTTTAAGTGACACATTCACATGCCCATGCGCGGTGTGGGGAATTGGGGAATGACCAAACAGAATACAACAACATACGTAAGCGGATGATCCACGCCCACTCTCTTGTTCCTCGAAACGGGCTCATAACGGGCACATAAACACATCTCAGTTATGAAAATTAGATATAAATACACTAAAGATATATTACCTAGTTTCCATAAATGAGAAGGCTATTGCAACGCCATCTTGTCAAGGGACACTTGAGGGACACTGAAGAGAGGAGCTTAAGACTGCGTCCTGTCGCGGCCATCATGTGCCACCCAACCAAACCACGCACCAGGTACACTTGCCCGCCCTCTCTGTAAGAGAAAGCATGAAAAAAGGAGGGACCAACCATATGTATATGTGGGACAAACATCGTGCAAAATATATACAGAACACAGACCAAACAAAGTCCGTAATAGGGTGATGAGTCATAGCAATCCAACACTCTCCAAGTTGTCAGGGTTGTAGAATAATGCGTGCGCCTTGTTGCTGAAAGTGTGTGCTGAGGGCCGTGACCGCTGGAACGTTCAAAATGACACCGTCAGTCAAATGAGATCCGTTATTTGGCATGCGCACGCCACGCGATGCTTGATGTGATCGAGCATGATTTTGTAAGGGGGAGGACCCAAAGCGGAAAGTTCGTGGACGTGAACCCAATGAAGAGTCACTCACGCGCAGCGGTATATTGCGACTGCTTTACGACTTCAAATGTATCTGTGATCACTTGGGTGAGGCATCCTGTGGAACCGCCCACCATGCGCAAGTTCGATGCATCTGTTGCGTCGGTCCTGAGAGCCAAGATATCAGTGACGGTGTTTGGGAGAAGTCATACACCATAATAGGCATGGCTCCGGAGAATGAAAGAATCGGAAAACGGTAGAACACAACTCACTGAAGTCGTGTCAGGCTGATATATGCCTAATCGATAGCGTCCGCGGACCCGGAGGCTCACATCAGGGAACAAAAAGAAGTACCCCCGATTGCCTTGCTGATCGAAGAACTCTTGAGGGTTCGCAATGAGGGGGCCATACAGCAGCCGTTACGAAGAAGTCACAGACGGGGAGTTGGAGGGTGGCCCTTAGTCCATGAAATGTAATAAGAAGAACAGAGAAGGTAGGGAATCATGTGTGCATGACACTATTATCAGAAGAGGTCCTGAAATCTAACAATGTGAGAACAAGAAGAGATTGCAAACTAGCATGACCAAGAAGCAACTGATATAGCAAACTGCAAGTACAGAGTCAAGAATAAAGGATGGCTAGGGCCATGTAGCATTATGAATTTGGGTCCAAGACGTTCCAAATGCAAATTCATCAAATTGAAGCGAAACTGACCGAACACAGGACGCGGAAGGGATTGTGAGAAGAGCAGGTGAATGGAGGCCTGCACGATAGTCATGGGGTACCCAATAAAGTAAGCTGCCCCCCAACTCTGTGACCCAACCCTCTTGGTTCGGCCGCGCAGTCTTAGTGTTCGGGGTAAATAGGGGAGAGGTTTGTGAAGATGAGTTTCGTAAGTTCATAGCCCCATCACTGGCCCCAGAGATAATATACTGCACATTGGGAGAGTATGCAACGGACGTTGCAGAGGGTGTGTGCACTTCTAGAGGCTCGCCAACTGCAGAGCCAGTCTCAGCATTCCAGATTCGAATAGTTTTATCTTCTGATCCAGAGGTGATGTACTGCCCATTGGGGGAGTATGCAACGGATGTTACAGAGAATGTGTGCCCCTCTAAAGGCTCGCCGACTGCGGAGCCGGTCTCAGCATTCCAGATTCGAATTGTCTTGTCATCAGATCCAGAGATGATGTGCCGTCCATCGGGAGAGTAAGCAACTGACGTCACCCAGTCAGTGTGCCCCTCCAGAGGCCTGCCAACTGCAGAGCCAGTCTCAGTATTCCAGATTCGAATTGTCTTGTCATATGATCCAGAGATGACATGCCGCCCATCGGGGGAGTAAGCAGCTGAAAACACCTGGTGAGGGTGCCACTTCAGAGGCCTACCGAATGCAGAGCCAGTCCCAGCATTCCAGATTCGAATTGTCTCGTCATCAGATCCAGAGATGATGTGCCGTCCATCGGGAGAGTGTGCAACTGACGTCACCCAGTAAGTGTGCCCCTCCA
>Ga0307515_10007897_pt1 | contig 20899 bp, 9 predicted proteins | sample 17_EM_MG_FD_194513 | JGI IMG/M metagenome (GOLD analysis project Ga0307515, IMG submission 194513) | Populus trichocarpa ectomycorrhiza microbial communities from riparian zone in the Pacific Northwest, United States - 17_EM | ecosystem: Host-associated > Plants > Roots > Unclassified | place...
AGACGACTAGAGAAGTAGGTAACAAATCTTAGTACCTATTAATAGTAAATTAGCGATTAAATAAATTAAATAGACGTTTAAACTAAAAGTTAACCTAAGACACCTAGCGTATTATATATTACCCTAAGTATATATAGATAACTAATATAAAATATATAAAACGCTAAAGGAAAGAAATAAGAATTATCCTATAAGAATATATTAGGCGCTAGATAAGCGATGGTATAGAAATATTAAATATATATACAGCTAATATCTAGTAAAATTTTAGAAGTTAGATAACTTAATACTTTAACTAGGAAGATTTCTTATAGAAGAATACCTAAATAAATAATAGTAGTGGGAATACCTAGAGAATATATCTATAGTATATTAAGAAAAATAAATAAATTAAGTATTAGCTAAAGGATAAGCTAGGTATAGTAGGATTAAGCTAATAGTTAGGAAAAGGCAAGGCCTATAGAACTAAAGGGAGCTAGTAGTAGAGCCTTAAACCCTTAAAGGAATTTAAGGACAATATCTAAATTTATAAGTTAATTAGTAAAAGTTGGGTACCGCCGACCTTTTTCCGGCGGCTCCATCGGTAACCACGCTCAGTTGTACCCTGACAGCTGGATAGCGTCTTTTGGCTCAGTCTGGCTGTTGACAATGCTTTAATACAAAGCGAGAGGCTCAATTCGGTCCGTGATTGCACCGCCCCGCTCCGCAGCCCCCCACCTCTTATTCCCTGCACCAATCGCGTAAACTGGCTCTCCCCTCTATCTTGATTGCAGCTCTCGTGTCCTAACCTTACGGCTGGCTAAACGACATACCAATGCTTTCCAAAGCTAGACGGGTTGTCTGCGCATCCGGCTCTTTGCGGATATTGTGGCGCTTCCAGACAGCGTCTAGGCCTTGGCTAGTCAACGCCATGTACTCTAGTCGCTTTGATGCCCCTGGCCATCAACCACAGTTCGCAATATCCTAGAGACCAAAAATGTTTGCCTGGGAATGGAAAAGAACAAACTTCAGGCTCTTGACGAAGCAAAGTAAAAAGAATGGATTCAGGTACTGCTCGGGGTACTTTACCTCAGACGTGTTGTTCGAAGTGTTACCCGGTCTCTAGCGGACACACCGGCCAATCCTCCATCTTCACCGAGTGCGGGAAAACCCAAAATTGAGCCTCTCAAAGAGCCTGGATATGCCGGGCTCTTTATGTATCGCCAAATCTAAGCCTCTCGTCATCATAGTCCACCTCGCCATCGTTGAAATCAGCTAGGCGCGGCACCGAGGCGTCCTGCCGGAGACAGGAAAGTTGTTTTCTCTCTGTGTCAAGCTCAAAGCTGATTTCTCTCTCCACAAACTCTTCTTGACTGCCTGAAAAATCCTCAAGGATCTCGAAAAGACTCTCCGGCGCAACCTGCCAGTGAATATGTCTTCTCGTATGGGCACTGGTTATCAGTAACTTAAAGATTGGGTAGTGGTAAGAGCCATAATTGTCATGGGTTAGCTCGCTGAGCTTCTGCAAAATATAACTCAAATCCTCCAGCCACGCCTCATTTTCGTAGAACGAAATTCCATCGACTACACAGAAAATTACTGCCAGTCCGCGAATCTGTCGGACGAGGCTTTGGAGTGTTTCGCAAAGACTGCTTAGGTCATTGTGACGCAAAGCCTCGCAGTACCGCCAGGAATTAATGAAGCGAAGATCAAAATCTTGATATCTGAGGACCTGAACTATCAAACTTCTAACGAGGCCTGTAGGGCCGCTGAGTGGATTGTTCAAAGCGGTATGTAGAAGTGGATCATTCGGAGCGGTATGCAGACCGCAGAAGAAGTGTATAGAAATTGCCATACGGGCTGCGTTAGCCAGACTGCACAAGAGTGTAGCACACAGGACACTCGTTGCCGAGATTCGTTCGAGAGCATCCGAGACACCATTCATATCCACAAGAAGCAGTGCTGACCTTTGTCCAGATAGCCAGTTTTGGAATTGCTCTGATTGTATCAAGGAGTACGACTGACTTCTAGACGTAGAATCAATCGTCGACGATTCTTTGAGCACATTTTCCAGATCTTGCAGCGCAATCATTTCATTCACACCGAGTAGCTGGTAGAGTTGTGGGGTCGAGATATATGAAACCGACGACTGCATTGGAAGAACGTCTCGAATTTCTGCAACAGTGGCGCTTATCAGCTTTTCCATCTCCTTTTTCTGTTGCCCTTTAGAGTGTCGTTAGCTCTTGCTGGCCACTCTGTTCACCATTTTGAAGGGAGAAGCTGATAGCGACTTACATTTCGCGTTCTCAAGTTGCTCGACAAGCATTGCGAATAAACCATTCTGACTTTCCACTCCTGCCTCTTTCCTTTGTGCCAACATGCGTACCGACTCGTCTATACTCTCTATCTTGGCCTTGATTCCTATCTGCACCTCCTGAATATGAGCTAATTGAGGCTCTGCGCAGCGCAGGCGCTCGGTACTTTCGGTAATACTCTGATCTCGTAGATTGTCGACCCAATTTCGGAGGTCCGATGTCCTGGCTTCTAAGTCCGCCACACGACTGTCTATGACTGCGCCCGTATTTTCGCCTTCGAAAAATGCCCCAAGAGATTTCTCTACACGTAGTTAAGATTCTGAAGGCGTTGTGCAAAGGAAAATGAAACAAGGCTTACTTGACGGTTTCTCTAGTAACCATTTAATCATACCTGCAATAGCATCTATCAAAGAATAGTGAAGAGAGGTGGCTAGATGCTGCAACTTCCGGTCATCTGGAAAAATCATTCGCTTCTGATTCGCCATTTCTATTATTTCCGGAACCCTTCCAAAGGTTTCGAAGATTTGCTTTCGTTTCTTGGCCACGGTGCGTGCAGCCTATTATGCAGCATAATTCAGTAGTTGAAATTAATACGTGAGCATTGGGCTGTGGTTTACAAACCGCAAGTACTAGTCGAAGACCCCCGCACAATAATGACAGGTAATTATTAGAAGATGGTATTAAGTCCACCCATGGGTTGATTGCAGGTTCTAAGTCGCCTACTTTGCGGAACCCTCTTCTTATGACCCCCTTCATTCCTTGGCTAGCCTCGGCGTACAACCTCTGACTCTTATCGACTTCATCTAGAATATCGTCCCAAGTCCAGATGCGGTCAAGATCGATGAGTGCCGATTTGCCTGCTGCCTGCTTATATCTAGCCAGCGCTTCCTCAAGATCACTGATAATCATTAGCAACACTAATGGAAAAGATAGTTCAACTGTGCTTCTTACTGTTGAGGATTTCTCATCCTAAATTCGGCATTGTGGTAATCGAAGAAAGAGGGCGTACCCAAAGCGGCGTGCAGCATAGGCCCATTGCTTGTAACATGATTTCTAGCAGGCTCCGCAACGCTCAATGATGGAACGTTGTATTTAATGGTTCCGGCCATAATGACTCAGGTGTGATCTCCGAGCTTCCTATGACTGGTGAAACTTTGTGTATAGTATGTCAGTATCTAACCGCTGAATCACGGAAGGGTGGAAGTTAAGCACGATGGACAAAGACGTACACAGAGTATCGAACAGTACGGCAGCGAAGAAAAGCGTATCGAAATGAAAATTGAGGGAGCTTTCGAACTAGACTTGGTAACAAGCAAGCTGATTTAAGCTAAGCAAGCCTGATTAAGCAGTCAAGCCCATATAAATTGTCAAGCAAGCCAAGCGTATGGTTCAAGCAAGCTGAGATTGGGTCTCAGCTTGGCTTGCTTGCTTGTTACCCAGTCTGTTTCGAACAGTGATGGAATTGGATTGGCGTCTATTTGGATTGGCAGTGGAGATCCAACTGGATCTGGATCTGGATCCTCTGATTTTGACGCCGGCGTGGCGTGGATTGAAGCTCATGGAGCTCCTGGCGCGCCACAGCTTATACCTTATCGAGAGGGAAGTTGGGCGCTATGCAGTCGGTGCGCAGTGAATAGCCAATTGGAGGAGTAAGTGATGACTACGCGTCCCTTGTAATAGTGTTAGCCACCAAATTAAGAACGCCCAATTATTGCTGCTCCCTTGCCGCTGCTAACGTTACCGTAGCCTTGCTGGTGGTGTGTGTGGAGACTCCATGGCGAAGCTATCACGTGATTGCAGGAAGCTCCTGTGGACATCTGCCTACCACCCCCCTATTAATAGCTTATAATGTTGCCCTTAATGAGGCCGTTCCTCCCTCTACTAACCTCTATTACTACCTCTCCCTTGGTGTTATTTGCTATGCCAAGGCGCCACGGAGCAAGAGGCTATTAGGGCAGAAGATAACGCGGAGTAGGTGAAAAGCTGCTGGAAGACTCGCTGCTATTAAGGTTGACGACAATAGTAATACATTAAGCGAGGTAATACTGATTAAGCATAGCAATAATTCTGAAGAGGAGGATAAGGAGGATGAGCTAGGGAGTAATATAGTTAATCTTATAATATTTGCTACCCACTACCTTCCTTAACCAACACTAAAATCGTGCCAAGACCTCTGTGCTGACAGCTGGATATCCAGCAGCGCTCCTGGAGCGCCGCCAAGGATTACATCAGCTGGCGTGGATTTGAAGGCTGCCGCCAATCCATTTCCATCACTGGTTTCGAACGAGCTCGGTGCACCTGAAGGGGCTGCGCTCACTGCTAAAAATGGCTCAAAGCTCATGGGGGGAGTAAATATGCATCTAGGCATAGTTTCAACCTAGCATATATGAGTTTGGGGGCCGTTAGGCCTTGCACTACGGAAAAGTGGTTGGTTAACCAACAAGCAAGAACGCTTAGCCGAAGTGGTTCTAAATTTGGCTCTTCTCGCAAGGCTGAGAATACTTCAACGTTATTGGGACCCACCGACAAGAAATGACCTGATGCGGCATTGCATGCATGAACATGCATTGCCAGACCGGTGAGCTAGATATCCAACGCTGCAATCGGAAATTTCGGATATTGTTGAGCTGATCTACATTATGACTTACTATTAAGCAAGCAAGCCAAGCTGAGACACCCAGCTTGGCTTGCTTGAACCATACGCTTGCTTATTGGCTTGCAAGCTAGCTTGGCTTGCTTGACTATTTACATACGCTTGATTGATGACTAATCAAGCAAGCAAGCCAAGCTAACAAGCCAGCTTACTTATTAGCAACTCTGATTAATTTAATTTAAATTTAATTATTATTATTAATTTAATTTTAGTCTGTTACTGTCTACATAGCTACAGTGGTGGAATTGGATTGGCGTGGAGTGGAGAGAGGGTCCCAATCCACGCCAGCGCTCCAGCCGCCATCCAGATGTTTATACCTAACTAGACTTAACGGTTACCTAAACAGGCTAGCACGCCAACTCCACGCCAATTGGCGTGTTAGCGCGCTCCAATCTAGTTCCATCACTGCATAGCTAGACCGGGTGAGCTAGAAAAATCCTACGCTAGAATCAGAAATCTAAGGTATTGGGCTGGTCTACATGCATCCCTTTAGGCGCGGAGGGGGGCAAAGGTTTTGTCTGAATGCTGAAGTGGGTTGTTGATCCATCTTAATTTTAGGTCAACGTTTGCAGCCTTGTCGTTTCCCCATCATCTCCAGACATTTTCTTCATCAACTTGAACCTTTATCTACGGCAAAGGACTTTTTCTCGGATAATTCTAATTTCATCTTCCTCTACTCATAGTTCGGGTTTATTCGAAACTGCCTAATCTTGGTCTGTATGCTCTTGCATGGAGAATTGTATGACATCTCTTATCAGGTTTAGCATCAACTCTTTAGACCGTAAAGTTTGTAAGAAAGCTCACCTTTGAATAGTTCATAGCCTACTATGGAAGAACCAAGCAATGGTTTTTCATTAGGGAAGCCAAATTCATCTCTACCTCCAGAACAACAAGATCCAAAGACCCGATTATCACAGCCTTACAATACAAGTACTCACCAAGGTTGCGTCAGCCCTGACGGCCATATTGAGAATCTGGAGACGGAACATGTCTCCGAAACTCGGTCCACGAATGACGATCCTGGCGATCCTGCGAACGGCCAATTGAAATCTGATTCTCGAGGCACGCGTCCACCATTTCTTCCTCATCAAGACAAACAATTATCAAGCGATGAATCATCAAGCGATGAAGAAGAAGTAGAGGATTTTGAACATGGTAAACTTGAAGAGAGAATCAAGAAGGCGCCCAAACGATTACTACAGGCTTCCCAGTACAAACAACTTTTAGAGGACAGGGTTGCCTCTCTAGAAAAGAGATTACAAGAGCTGGACGGCCATGACGAGCTCACTACGAATAAGAAAGACAAAGCGTCTGCAGCCGAGAACAAGCCTACGATACCCGAAATCCGACGTGTCAAGTGGACGGAATTCAAAAACAAATATAAGAATGATAATATGTACGCGCTCGAAGTCCTAGTCGGAGGTGCGAGGTATTGGTACCAGCGTCGAAAGGACGAGCAAGTCCGACGATGGAATCTGGGAAATGAAGGGTTTTTGGAAGATTTCTCAACCTCATCTGCAGGGCTCTCAGAGAGCGAAAGCCAGGTACCCGAACGCGTCCGCATCAACTCGAAACCATTGTTGACTATTCTTTCCGACATTGCATCGGAGGATTGGAATATGGAACCTCGAGTGTTTCTGAGACCTTACAAACTATTCATTTGCCACGAGAACGAAATTCGAGACTTCTACAAGAAGCTGGAGATTAAATGGGCAAAGAGCGGTGGGGCAACTAAGAACTCATCAGATGACATAGAAAGCACCAGCAACATGAATGCGGTCGATTTCAGTGACAACCAAAGAGTACAGGGTACGAATTCCTCAGATCATAATGACAGAGTTGTTGGAACGCTGCCAGGCACCATGCGGATGTCGAACCCAATAGTTGCAACTGAGGAACAGCTGAACAAAGAGGGAACTGCAGGAGCTAGGAAAGCCAATTCGGAAGGTCTAGTAGGAACTCTCGAAGCGTTCAAAGATCTCAAGTGTCTTGTCGATTTTATGGATACGGACCTTGCTCCGATCATACAAGCTTATCAGGACACCACTAACCGGAAGATTCGATTTCAAGATCTCTTTTTCCTATTTAAGCCAGGGCAAGAAATCTACGCTCCAAAGAAACGTGTGCTTGAGGGCGATGGCTCTGGGAAACCTCTCAAGGCTACTAGCTTGGAGAGATACCAGACGGCATACAGGGTCATTCACTGCTCCGGAGGACGTCCGTTTCTCAACGGGAATAACACTGACAACTCGCACATTAGCTTGAAAGACCGCATGGATTCGTTCGATTTGTTTTGCTACTACATCGATTTCAATGGATCCGAATTTTCACCATGTTATCACGGCTTTTCCATCGCCCCTTACGAAGGAGAGCGCGAGATCACTTCCCTTGAGATTTACCCGTGGCAGTATGCAGAACGCAAAGATGCTCTTCGAGAAACGCTCCGAGAGAGAGGCGAGAAATTCAGAAGCTTCATCAAGGCAAAGCATATGTACTACAATGGGTCTACACTGGAGAGCTACCCAAATGGCGGCGAAATCGAAGGAGAACCACTGCTACATTCAGAAACGGTCGATAGCGAGGTGATTGTTGATTTTGCTCAAGGTATCGAAGCCCATCCAGACTGGGTTATTGAGGAAGTTCAGACTACTTCACTTACAGAGTCGGAGCGGCTATCTTCAGAGGACTATCCCACAAGGTTATGGAAAGACCGTGACCATAGAGACCGTGACCACAGAAACTTTATCCTGAAAAACAGGCCGTCTAAACAACACGCTCAACAGAAAAACGAGACCATTTTCGTCGAATATATTCACAGGGAGTATGAATCCGAACGTGGAATTTTCATTGAAACTATATCGAAAGACCCTTTCCTGAACTCCGATGAGACCTCCGGAGAATCGGACCCCAGAAACAAACACTTCCGGGACCAAGATCTCATTCTCCTCCCGTCAAGAGTTATTGGTTACGTTCTCCGTAACCGCAGATGGGCTCTTCTGAATATCAATCATTTGCGACCAGTGAAAGCCAAGAGCGAAGGATTTAACAGTCTCAAACTTCCACGTGGTCACAAGGCTATGGTTAAAGCATTAGTCCAATCTCACTCAATGAAAGCGGAAGTCAACGAGTATAACGATGACATTGTGGATTATGACGTCGTCCGCGGCAAGGGCAGAGGCCTAATAATACTCTTACATGGAGTTCCTGGTGTAGGTAAAACTTCCACGGCTGAATGTGTAGCAGAAAGCACAGGGAAACCCCTTTTTCCTATCACTTGCGGCGATCTCGGAACAGAGCCAGGAGAAGTAGAAGATTCACTCCGCGAGAAGTTTCATCTGGCTCAAGTATGGGACTGCGTCCTTCTGATTGATGAAGCTGACGTTTTTCTTGCCGAGAGATCAAGGACTGATCTCAAACGAAACGCGCTTGTTTCTAGTAAGTCCTCTACTTATTTCTTATCACTAAATCTAACATTAGTTACAGTATTTCTCCGGGTGATGGAATATTACACCGGTATTCTCTTTCTGACGACCAATCGAGTTGGAAGTTTAGACGAGGCATTCAAATCTCGTATTCATATTAGTCTTTATTATCCGCCACTGGCGAAGAAGCAGACTGAACTTATCTGGCAAATGAACCTTGAGAGGACAAAGAAGCTGGACTTGAAACGCAGCAACGCCAGCACTATTCCAATCATGCATATAAAGGAAGAAGAAATAATGCAGTATGCTATGCAGCACTTTCAGGAGCACGAGCATAGCAAAGGGAGATGGAACGGTAGGCAAATTCGGAACGCCTTTCAGACTGCATCCGCGATTGCCTTATTTGAAGCTCATGAAAAAACCGAGAGTCTTCGCGAGGAAGTCCCTATCGCCGAGCCTGTGACCCCTGTACTGGACAAAAAGCACTTTGAAGAGGTCGCAAAAGCTACGAAACAATTCGATGACTATATGAAGGAGGCCATTGGAAAGACTGATGCAGATCGAGCATTCTATAGACGAGACCGAGCCGACGAGTTCGGTTTCCACGGCGGACCGCCACAGCAGAGTCCTATGCACTATACGCCTCACCGGCCGCATCAGCCAACAAACAACCCGCCAATGTACAATCAGCCAGTTAATAATCAACCGATGTACAACCAGCCACTAAATAATCAGACTCAATGGAGTACTCCTTCTAAACCTGGACCACCAAGACCACAGCATATAGCGAGCCAGATGGGAGGTTTTCCGGAAAGCTATACGCATGTCGACGGCTATGCTCCAGGAATGCCGGATATGCAATGGCCGCAGCAACCTATAGCACCGGATGATGAGGATTTTGACTAATTATCTGGATATGAATTGATAATGAGACTAAGGGTAACTATACAGTATTCGGGGGAATATCACAAGCCTAAAAGTATCGGTGCTTAAGTATATTCAGACTGCAGTAGTGTAAAGCGGCCTATTCTTTTCCTTTCTTTAATCGCGTGGGCGTAGGCCTTATGTAGGGCTAGGGAGCTTAAGTTCTGTACTCTGCCTTACCAATATAATACACTTTTGCTTGTATAGCCCTTTATTAGATCTATTCCCTCAGTGATCTTGTTGACATACCCTGATATACTGTCGACCGTGCGATGTTACCTTCCGATTGGGCAACACACTGTAGGGAAAACTGTCGACCTGGTGCCGATCACTACTATATTGGGGTTAGATCAGGGGGGTGCCTATGACTTATCTACCGTGTATAACGTATTCCACCAGCGAGCTGCGAACACCAGCGAGCTGCGAACCCCACCAAATCCACACACGGGCTTTATGCTCTTCGTGCCATGCCTCTACAATAACGCGCTCAACTGCTTTAAAATAAAGGGAGGTTATCTCTTGCTTAGGCATCCTATTAGAGAGACCCAACTTAAAGTGTTAATAGCTTAGCGCTAGCCTTTGACGTGCCTGAATTGACGCTGCGGACGTGTCTCTATGGTATACCTGCCTGATCTATAATACGCCTACTAAATTAAAAGCTACAGCTATCTGAAGAGTAGGTGCTTGTTTAGTGGATCCTAGACCTTAATCAACGCGGATTTCCTCCCTAGATTATTGACGTATGATGAATAGGAGACACGTTACTCGCTGCGTGTGGCTAGAATCCTCCCCCTTAGCTAGTTGGCAAGAACTGGGTATTGCGATTTATTAACGCTTAGCTAGAGCTTTAGATAAAGTAGAATCGTAAGTTCTATTTATAGCGCGCAAAATGCGAGGATCTAAAGATAATAAGGCCGTGGTTTAAGCTTGTGGAGGAGACGCGTTAAGCGTATGGTATACTTAACGAGGATAGCTATAACTTTAACGAGACTAGATTTATAATGGGAATAGCTTTAACTTTAAAGGTTGTTATAAGCTCTAATATAATAGGCCGCGCGGTTGCTATTTAGCCAGGTAATTATAAGTGGGTAATAGTAATTAAAGGAGTTAACGCAACTGGGTAGGTAATTCTACCCTTTATTATTCTTTTAGAAAAGCTCTATTAATTAGGCTGGTATTAAGATATACCTCTAGACTGGATACTTGCTGTTAGCGATAACGGCTGAACTATAGATGAGCTGGGGTATATATGGATTTAGTATTTTAATGCGTATATACAGTCTTGTATAAAGGGAATCTATTACCTACTTATTCTTAACGGCTACGGCAGCCACGTAACACCTGAATTTAATTAATACTGTACTGCGAATAAGATTATTACGCTTTGTATGCCTGCGCATACCTTACACCTTCTTTAGCCGCTTAATGTAAGCTGTTACTTTCCTCTTAAGCGCGTATACGGAAATGAGGTGCAGGACCTTACCCGCTAAGGAATCTACTATATTAATAAAGTGGACTTTCTATTAATATATTTAAAGATACGGCTATCCGTTTTCTTAAGCCAAAATATTAAAAGCGGATTTTTTGCTATAGGCCTACTGCCGTATAATCTTTAGCGCGTCTTATCGTTGCTTCTAGTCCTAAGGATACCCTCTCTACTAAGCATAGCTAACGGTATAATACCTTAATGGACGTTAGAAATACTACATACTACTACTTAGCTAGAGTAGTAGGCAAGGTATATATATAACCTCCTTTAGCGCTAGTTACAGAGCCCTACTAGCTAGGCAATTGATTAGCTTATTAAAGGCTGCTAGCTTGCTATGTATTTAGTAGTAATGCTTATAAAGGAGAATATAAAGCTCCACGCAGTTAATTAACGTAGAAAGTAGAAGTAATAGCAGCGCCGAAGGTATATTATATAGGGAGGAGCTCTATAGGCCCAGGAGGGTCAGCGTTTAATTAAGGCGTTGGATAATGTAGAGGTAGAGGAGGCTTAGAGAGAGGCTACTTAGGTGCGCTAGCGCGCACCACTAATGTGCTTGAATTGCCATATCCAAGGTTATAATAGGCGTCAATGTACTAGTACCTAGAGAAGCTATATACAGGATCTCGATTAAATTAATTTTGTCGTGGGCGGGCAATTGTCCGAAACGCGCAGTTGTGTTGGTGGGGTTCGCAGCTCGCTGGTGTTCGCAGCTCGCTGGTGGAATACGTTAACGTGTTTGACCACTCCCCGGGCCACACCAGTCCTCGGGCCACTCCAAAACCCACCAAAAATCAAGAAAATCGCATTTTGATATCTTGACAACGGCTTTATAATAAATTCTAAAATTCCATAGCTAGCCTTTTATGCCTATTCTAAGACTCCTATTAAAGTTCTAGAATAATAAGCCTGGCCGTTATTAAGATATTGAGTTTTGGCCCCCAATTTTGAGCTAAATTACTATTCCTCTAGAACTGCTGAATGAATTACTTCTAAAGTCAGAGTAGAGTCTTAGAATAGGCATAAAAGGTTAGCTATAGAATTTTAGAATTTATTATAAAGCCGTTGTCAAGATATCAAAATGCGATTTTCTCGATTTTTGGTGGTTTTTGGAGTGGCCCGAGGACTGGTGTGGCCCGGGGAGTGGTCACACACGTTATAGCCTCATTTTCTTCATAGATCAATCGACAGACTTCTCATTCTTGATTTTCCCGTCGACAAAAACACAGTCGACGGTCCTATATTCTCAAGTTTCCAAGAATGGGTTACGAATTGGAATGATTAAAGCCACTTCGTCTTATAATAACAAAAGCGTAATTGGTCCCTTACGTTATAAGATCTAGAACATATAGCGTCTCTTCAATTCCGGTGGTTAGCGCTTACAATTAAGCCACCAACTAACCCGAATTTAGTGCTTCCGTCTTGGCAGCTGAATATTAAAAAGAGACTGCCGAACAACCTCACCTGATAGTCAACTTAAAGCTTTTTGACGCCTCTGCCAGCCGCATCGTGATTAGGTGTATTAGTAAACTCTATATAATAAGGAACCTAACTCAGGAAGTCTCTACTAATCAATAACACGTCTTTTAGTTTCCTACCCCTCTTCTAAGCTACCGACGCGTTATTTATAACAATCCTTAACTTCCTTAAGCCTCTATCACGACCTTTCTTAAGCCTCTATCTTAACCTTTGCCTTATTCTTCTGTTCTAGCGTCTAAATAACCTTTTTAGTAGTAACAAAGTTTAAAAATAGCTTGCTTTCGTCCCAGGTAACTTCGTAGAAGTTAGAAATAGGTCCTCAGATATATTAATTACGCTATTAAGACGGATATTGATGGCGGTAGTCATAGATAAGGTTTCTAAGTCTAGATAAATATTAGGTCTTAGCGTGATTATAAGGGACTTTAGATAGCTCTACAAATTTAAGTATAAAGATGTTTATCTACGCCTATTATAAGTTAATACTATCCTTACCACTTTTTATACTAAATTTATATATTCCTATAACAAATTCTAACTAAAATCTTTTAGATTCTATCCTTAAAGGCATCCACTATACCTTCTTCTAGGTACGATCCTTCCCGTATAGAAGGAACTTTAGAACCTACTTTACCTAATCCTTCTAGAGCTCCACTGCGCCTTCTAAGCTTCTTTAGCTTCTTTAGCTTCTTTAGCAATACAACTATGCCGAATACTCCCTTTGCTTGCTCCGCTGCATCTAGTCCTACTCTAACGCCTACTACCCCAAACCGTCGCATTCGTTGAGCAATTGCTCGTCTTAATTAACAGGAAAGACGCGAGGAACAGGAACGGGAGGAGCGAGCTGTAGAACGTATTTAACGTCGCCGACTGCTTGAGGAAAGTAACGCTTGAGCGCTTGTTCCTTACTCCCTGAGATGCACCATTAAAGGCCTCTATCGCTACCTTTAAGAACCTATCTCTCGCATTGCTGCATTGGTTAAGCAACTATACTCTACTATCTACCGTATTGTCAATGAAGCGCATACCCCGACGCGTAGAGGCTACCGTAACGCTCTTGCATACGGCTTGCCAATTTAACGTCGTCTAGTTGATTTCCTAGAGTTGAATACCTAGGCGCGTCGTCTTACCTACTCGGAGCTTTCCTTCCACGTGGGGGTACCTTATTCTGATTCTATAGTTGCTCAATATCTTAAGAAGGAAGGCTTCCGACGATGCGTTGCCTAAGCTAAGCCCTAGCTTACTGCAGCTCACTGCCGCGCCCGATTAGCGTTTATATTAGCTTACCGTTACTTCTAAGTTAAGGATTAGTGGAGAGTTATGTGGATAGATAAGGTAGCTATGCACCGTGGGGGCCACTAGTGACTCTATGTCTTTAGAAGACTTAACGAACGATTTAATCCTGCCTGCCTCCGTCCCAAATTTAGCAATATACCTTATATGATGGTGTAGGCTGTATTCTGCGGTATAGAAAAGGGCCCTCTACTATTCTGGAATAAGGAAGAATGGGGTAATATTACTGCTTAAGGCTTCCTAGATCACATCTATCTAAAGCTTAAAGAGTTCTACGACTTCTATAATATTAAGTACGCTACGTATTTCCCTAATTACGAATTTAGAACTACTCCAACAATTATATAAATAGACAACGCTACCTGCTACAGAGCTTATATTACCATTGCCCAATTCCAGGAAGACGATATTAAGTTACTCGATTAGCTAGTAAATAGCCTAGATCTTAACCTAATTAAGGGCGTTTAGAATCGGATAAAGGCTTAAATAGCTTAGTAGAAGCCTTGCCTAACCTTAAAAGAAGTAATATAGGTAGCAATTTAATTTATATGGGAGAACCTGGAGGCTTGCTTCTTTAAGAACCTAGTTACTTCTATGCCTGCACGCCTACAGGCAGTAATTAAAGCAGAAGGTAGACCTACTAAGTGGTAAAGGATAGTAGAAAGCTTAGAGGAAGATTAGGGGCTTAGAGGAAATATTTAGACACTCGTTTAATTGCTAGACGTTAATTTTAACACTTATTTGGCTACTATAACTTTAGAAATATTCGTATATAGGCAATCTACCATACAATCATTGATTTTGAAAAGCTTTATATATTTTTGATATTAAGGTGTTATAAAGCTCGCTGCCAAGACGGGGAACCTTATACTAATCCGTATAAGGGTCTCCGCCCGATAGGCGTCACTAGTAAGGCGCTAACCACCGGATGCGCTAGGAGGCTATAGAATCCAATATAGTCTCTTCTACTTTTATTCTAAACAATATTATATAGGACTTGCGCGTTATATATAATAAGCTCTAACCTTAAAATTATGTGCGCTAGAAACCTTCTACTTAAATTTAACACTATATATAGTTTTAGGACAACGGTAAATAGACACCCCCTAATTGATACACGGACACCCCCTACCCCCTACTAATTGAGTTTAGTTCCTTCCCGATTAAGCTAGAATATCACGTAAATTTAAGTTGTTTGCATCCGTATCAGTGCGCGATCGTCGCGCGCCTAGACCTAAAACCTCGCATTTGCCTTACCTTTAACTGTTAAGTGCCGCCTGGCTAGATCTCGCACGGGTTATATCTACACTTCTGATAACGGTGCAAGGGATAAAGAAAAAGAGACTATATATATATGAGGTAGGTGGCAAAGGCTAACGACGATTTAAAACTGTTACGTTATTGCCACCTGATCGACACATCTATCCCCTATTAACCACCCCTTATCTTACCTTACCTTTTACTTTACCCTTTATCTTATCCTTTACCTTACCCTTACCTTACCTATTACCTCTCGCCCTAAACGAATTATAAAATCCTAGTTATTATATCTATTTTATTAAATACTAAAATAGGATTAGATAATAAATTAACAAAATAGGGTAAAGAGCGATAAAGAATAATAAGATAAACGCGTAATGACTAGGAAAAGGTCCTATATATAAGGAAAGCATAGTTTTAAAGATGTATTTTATGCTTAAGGGTTACTTTACAAACGTTGCATTTAATCTTACCCTACTATAGGAGTTTAGAGAGATGCCTGTTTTAGAAATGTTTTGTAAGAGTAGCTAGAGTGTAGTTACCTTAGAAGCTTAGACTAAGAAATCGATTATATGGATATAGAAATATCCGCACCGTCCGCTAAGCTAATTTAGGATAGCAATCGATTTCTTAGTCTATAGTCATTGACGAAATACGGGGTGTAGCTCGTAGGGGTCACGGAAAAGTTAAACGGGGTCACCGATGGGGGTCGGCGAAAGCTAAATAGGGTCACCGATGGAGCGCCAGAAAAAGGTCGGTGGGGTTATACTTTTACCTATACAGAACGCGCATTGGTAGCTATATTAAACTTAAGCGACCGTATAAACTAAAATATCTAGGGCATATACTGCGTATACGCACTTAGGTATACGGATATATATATATATATATATAAACATATGCACATATTGTCACGGGACTTCCCCATAACACTTTATATACGTCTACCTATTTCCACCGACTTAGCAACTAGTGTTGGAATTACAAGGTCATGGGGTCACAGCGGAGGTATCTTGAGGGTCTAATTGATGATAGAGATGACGCAGACGATGAGTATTGATTGATTCGTGATGCAGTAGATGTGGTTGATATCTATGTAGATTGCATGCAGAGTTCGCGTACAGAGCTTAGTCAGCACCCTCAACGCCAATTTCTGACACTCCCTCATGCTGACGACGCTCTCCTCGTCTGTCCCAAATAGGCAATTATAAAGCTATTCCCAAATACCTTGCAAGCGCCATTTGGCCTACGTATAGAGGGAAAACCTAGTAGGCGAAAAACCTCTATCACTTGCTGTTAGTTACCGATTCCTAGCGTTATATAGTACTTCGTAAATTAGTTAATTGGTAGCTGTTTTGTAAGTATATCTCCCGGCTAATCTTTACCTGGTATATATACTACTTTAAGTTAACCTTGCTAAACTATATCGTTTCGTACAAAGAGGTATTAAGTCTTAATATGCTTGGCTTTCTGGTGGTGTTTTGTGTTGTATAAAAGGTTAACTGTACCCTTATTGTTATAGTAAAGCGTAGGGACAAAAGGGTTATTATTGTCGTTATCTCTCTCTCCTAGATCTCTTGTCAGCTTCTTAAGCTATACTACTAACCTTACTCCTTCTAATACCGCCATAATCTCTGCTTCTATTAAGCTTAATACCGTTAACTTCTATCTTTAAGCTATCTAGATTACCGCTCCCCTATAGCGTATAACTGCTACGCCTTAAAATAATATCCGATCGTGTTCCGTTCCCCATATAGTGTTAGTAAAGATACTGTAGCTAGTAGGTAATATAAGCTTGCATAAAGGTAGGTAAATCTTTTAATTTAAGTAGGTAATTCCTATTTTAAGAGTGCCGTTTAGATATTATAGTAGCTGCTTACTTAATTGGTAATGTGATTTTCCTAGTGCTGCTATAAACCTAGCTAGCTAACCGACAGCATAGCTAGTATTAGAACACGTGTAGTTTAAGAGGTAGATTATAGAGCTAATAATCTATCGGTAGACAGTTGCATTATTATACTTAAGGAGGCTTTTAATATCGGGCTTTAGAATAGTACCTACTAGTATTAGTAGCTTAGCCAGATTATAGTTATCCATTTTTAGTTATTTAAGTAGCTTCTTAATGTATATCGTCTAATATAGCTTGAGGGTTCGGTTTGTACGGTCTTAATAGATTTGGAAGCCTATAAATACCTCCGTAGGACCTAAGTCTTTATATCTCCATTTTCTTAAAATTCTTATCTTCGTAATATTAAGGTATTAATGCTTTCTTGCAATTAGTATATTATTAACAAATAACAAGATATATACTTCATTTCCTATAAAGAGATTGGGGTCAGCTTTAGCTAATTTCAAACCTATACTCTTAAAGAACTTCTTAACCATCTAAAACCATTCTCTTGGTGCCTACTTTAGGCTATAGAGTAACTTATTTAGCTTTAAGTAGGCGTCTTTTACCCCCTTAAGGTTAGATTTAAAGTCTCTTAATAGGTTAGAAATCCGTATATAGATCTATTCTTATAATAGTAGGTTTAAAAATGCAGTCTCGACGTTAATATGGTCGAGCTTAAGGTCCTTAGCTGCTACCTTTACCATTAGAAACCTAAAGGTGTCGTATTATATAACAGACACAAATGTTTTAAAATAATCGATATTGGGGGTCTGCTTGTCTCCCTAAATATATAGTCTTACCTTCTTATGGATTACTTCTCCTTTAGCGTTATACTTATACTTTAGAACTAGCTTACTTAGAAGCAATGACTTTCCTTCTAGTACTCTCCCCCTTATAATAGTATAGGTATACATCCTCTTAAGTAAGAGGAATTCTTTAAAGATAGCTTTTATCTAGCTAGGAGCGTCCTCCCTTAAGGCCTAATCTAGCTTAATAGCATTAAAAGGTGCTATAGGTGCTCTTATAGAGGTAGTATTCTTAGCTTCTAGGTGGACAGCTTTTATAGCTATTACTAACTAAACTACCGTATTATTAAAAACTCTTATTTACGGTAACCTTCTAGACCTTATTCTCTGCGTATAAGGAATGCGTATTAATATACTTTATATAGGCGTCCCACCCTTTATATTACCTTATAGATTTAAGCGTCCCACTTAATCTTAACCTAGGCTTCCTACTTAATTTAAGTGGCCCACTTAGTCTTAACCTAGGCTTCCTACTCGGCTTAAGCGGCCTACTTAGTTACCATCTAGCCTACTCTTAGTTCTTGCAACTAGAGTCTCTATTGGCGCGTTTAAGGTAGTAGGGGGAGGTATAGGTTAGCTCGCAACTTGGCTTATAGCTTGCACCTAAGGTGCTCTATAAGGGAACCTATACTTATTTACTTTAGTATCTCTAAAGAGCTTAATTGCTTGCGTATATAAGTTTATTATTTTAAATTAACTACTCCCTTTTAATCCTATAAAAACGTAGTTAGGTTTTATTCTTAAGTTATACTTTTTAGGGTGTTTCTTAAGCGTATTAATTAGATTAGCGTAACACCTAAAGATAATAAGGTTTTTAAGGTTAGGGACTTATCGGGTATATACCTTATAGGGTATAATAGCACTATTATGCTCGTCGTTAAATGGAAGTGCTAAGGTCGGTACTTAATTCTTAATCTAGATAGCGTGTTTAACTGCGTAGCACTAGAGTTTAACTAGTATATTTCCTTAATATAGAAGTGACCTTGTCTTATAGTTGACCGTATAAATTATACGTTTAATCGCGCTATTAAATAAGTGCTTATATAGCGGACAAGGTTTAAAATTAATACCTTAAGATATTAATTCGTCTTAAAATCTGCGGCTAAACTCCCCCTTTCTATTGTCCGCTTAAATCTAGACAGCTCTATTGCTAGTAAACCTCTCTACCCTTATAATAATCTCCTTAATATGCGGTAGTACCTCTTTAGTTTATAGCGTTTTAAGAGGGATAATCTAAGTATAGCGTGTGGCGTCGTCTAGGGCTAGTAGGTAGTAGTTATAACCTCTAATTAATGTACTAATTTGTCCCGTAGTATTAAAGTATAGTCCTTAACTAGGTACCTTCTCGCGCCTAGTCGTCTTCTTGCTTAGTATTTCTCGTATCTTCCCTACTAGACAAGCTTCGCACGTACTCTTACTAACTGGTACTGCTCTCTTCTTAAGCTTTATACCTAGTAAGGAGTGCTATAGCTTAAATAGGTCGCTGTAATTTGTATATCCAGTTTAGCGGTGCTATAGCTTAGCATTTATTTCACTAATGTTTGGTTATAAATCGTGTGCTTCTACTGTTATATTAAATACTTCCTAATGCTTTTATAGCACGTAGAGGTTGTTCTTTATAGTGGCCTTAAACGTCGTACCTAATTTATACTTACTAGTAGCTTAATTGTCTAGGTTAAATGTAATTAAGTAGCCTTCCTAAGTAAGAGTCCTTACTAAAATTAGCTTGATTGTCTTAAATAAAGGTACAAGCTAGACGTCTTTTAACCTTAGGCTACTGATTTGGACTTAACCGTAGCCTATAGCAGGGATAATGGTCCCATTCGCAGTACGGACCTGTCTTGGCGTATTCCATCTCTTTAAATATGTTAGGTCTAATTGGTTACTAGTAAAGTACTTAGTTGTACCTAAGTCGAGAGCCTAAGCTAGAGACGTTGTTATAAGTATAGCACGTTTAGGGTTAGGGTTAAGGTAAATTAAATTGCTGTTAAATTCTTCCTTAGCTATTACTATATTCCCTACTTCCTCTACCTTAGGAGCACCTTAATCTATCTTCTTAGCATTATTAAATCGGAATTATCTAAGCAGGGGATAGTCCTTCTGGTAGTAACCTTTCTAATAGCATACTCTGCACTTATCTCTTTCTAGTTATCTTGGCTCCTTACTTACTTAAGACAATAAGCTATGGCGATGGCGCGATAAGGAATGATCGAATCTACCAGCACGACCTCTGCCCCTTATTTGACCTTAGTTTCCCCTTCTCCCCCTAGGTTCGTCCTTCCTCTTATATGCGAGTGCAGCAGTTTGTGGTTATGTAGGGAGAGCAGTCTCTTGCTCCTAAAGAAGGGTAATGCAGCTCTTAAGGTCTTGTTTGTCTTATAGACACTAGGTCTTTATATTCTGCTATATAACATCACTTAGAAGGGCTAGGAGAAGCTACTCTTTAATATTATTATTAGTAAGTACTTGAGATGTCGAGGCTAGATTAATCTTGAATCGATTTAGTATATAAAGGAACTTGACGATTTGCATCTTCGTAGGGTCATATATAGTGCTGTAGAATTCCCTATAAAGTCTAGAGATATAGACCTCGTTATTAGCCTTATTAAACTTCTTTATTCCTTTCCACATTCCCTAAATATCGTACGCCTTTATTATCGCACGTATCTCTTCCTAACGGTCGTCTCCTATCGAATTATAGATGATCTTGTTTACTTCCCCTTGTCTTCTTCTCCTATTAGCTGAATTGACTTAAGCTGGGTCTTCTGTACCAGTGACAAAATCCCATCCTTCTGCTATAATTAGGGCTGCCTTGCAGGTGCGCTCCCAGTCTGCAAAGTTGTCTCCATTAAAAATGATAATTTTACCGGCCTTGTGATCGTACGAAGGTGTCGTTGAGGTTAAGGTAGAGGAGGTTATTTTGGGGGTCGATTTTTGAGTTAGGAGAGGTGTTGCTACCCGGGCTTATAACCTGTTGGAATTACAAGGTTATGGGGTCACAGCGGAGGTATCTTGAGGGTCTAATTGATGATAGAGATGACGCAGACGATGAGTATTGATTGATTCGTGATGCAGTAGATGCGGTTGATGTCTATGTAGATTGCATGCAGAGTTCGCGTACAGAGCTTAGTCAGCACCCTCAACGCTAATTTCTGACAACTAGAGACCGACTACGAGACCGCAACTTGCCGCAATCTATGGCAATCTGACGGCAATCTGACGGCAATCTGCCGCATTCTGCCATATTCCACCAAGTTCCACTAAGTTCCGCCGAATCCTGCTAAGTTCTGCCAGGACCACCACCTGAATCCTATTCTGCTCCGTGCGCGTATTTGACCAAGCAACCAAGTCCACGATATGTACCCTTTCTTCCCGTTTTCCTACCTTCTTT
>Ga0307515_10007898_pt1 | contig 20898 bp, 26 predicted proteins | sample 17_EM_MG_FD_194513 | JGI IMG/M metagenome (GOLD analysis project Ga0307515, IMG submission 194513) | Populus trichocarpa ectomycorrhiza microbial communities from riparian zone in the Pacific Northwest, United States - 17_EM | ecosystem: Host-associated > Plants > Roots > Unclassified | place...
ATGCTTCTGAGCCCCAGAACCTGAAAGCCTCGTTGCTTAGGGTAGGTTCCACCACTCCACTCCGTATCACTCGAGGCTATCAGATTCGGATTCCATCCACATGCACTAGGTGTAAATGGCTACACCGAAAAAGGGTAGAGATTCAAGTTTTATGGAACAAGGATGTGTCTGGGATGTGGGAACTGCGTAACAAACGGCGATCTGAAGGAGGAAAACGTCAATCAGTCTGCGAGTGAAGGAGGCTGGCCGAGGAACGGTGTGTACGCACGATTGTAACGATGGGACACAAATGTTCAATAGGGCTTTGCAGGTAATTGAGTTGGCAGCACCCCAAACCGCTGCTTGATTTTAATACGGTATTTTGAGAATTTATCATCGGGCGAAAATCGTGCTGTACAGTGCCAGAAAATTAAATAAAGAATATTGAGGAGATGTATGCGAGAATGTAATGTTCCGTACTAACTAACCTGGGTGAGCCGATTTGGTCATTTTGCCCTCCAGGTTTGCTTTCTACCCGCCAAGAGAATGTTAGAGAGCGAAGCGGATCCAAAAATGACACACACAGTACCTTCAAAGTATACACTCGGTTACCTTGCTCGTCTAATGTGTACATCAAATGCATTTTTGGAGGACAGACTTCCGCTTGCTTTGTCGAAGAGCTACCACCCTCGACGTGAGTTTGACTCCTCCTTAATTGCCAACGGAACTCATCAGTCAATGTGTTCCAAGTCATCAAAGAATTTCGTCGTCGTTGCTTTCCGTTTGAAGTACGTATAATTGGTTCTCTCGGTTACTCCCCTCCGTTATCGAATGGACATTTGTCCTGTTCTGGAGTACCAACTGAAAGGAATATACAACGAATCCATGCTGCCCCACTCCCGGCTTGTTTATTTTCTCTTCTCAGCCCAAAATGCGTTGGCTCCCATATTCCGGATGTCCGACAACGCCCGGTTGGCAGGACTCGACATTCTCGGTAAACGGGTTTGAATACAGCCTTCCAGATAAGGACGTGACAGTTTGACGAGACCCCACTCTCACAACCACCACTTTCCGCGTCCACTTGGCCCTGAGCAACATCATCTCGCGTCATTTGGGAAAAGGTGGACCCGTTGGTACGTCTGAGGGAGTAATCCTGTCACTACCTTCTCCTCAGTGCCTGCCTTGTTTCGGAGTGATACCATTTGACAAGGAAAACCATGCGTTGACTAGACTAGTAAGTACCCCAATCTATAACTTCCTAATATTGTAGGCTTCATCTCGATTGTGGCTGAAAGTCCTCTTGGTCGTGGGTTCTTGACAGGCGCGTACAAGAGTCGAGCCGGGAGATCTCAGGAGATGGAATCCGTTTCCAGGGCCAGGCGTTCAAAGCAAACCTCAAGCTCGTGTATGCTTTCATGTGAGTGGCTTGCGGTTGTGATGGCATTTGAAACTGAGCAGGCTCCAGGGAACTCGCAAACAAGAAGGGGTGCACACCAGGGCAGTTGACACCCGCTTTGCAATCCTCGAAACAAAGAAGGAGAAATATGGGCGCACTTGACGTTCAACTCACAACAGAGGAATTGGAAGCCATCAACGAGATCACTCAGAGGATTAGAGCTACAGAGCTCGGTAAATACTCTCTCGACTATATGTCAGATCGTCAGGGCTAATAAGAGTCCAGCTATGGTCATGATTCGGGTGTCGCATCGTCTGCAAGTGCTAGGGTGAAAGGGAACGTAAAGGGAAGTAAGGTTGGTTGCGGTGTCGTGGGACATGGGAGTGGAGTGGATTGCGGTGAGAGAGGCTTACGAGGTACAGGACTAGGCATATCCGCAGTGGAGGGTTGGGGATACTCGATCTGTCGTTGTTTCTTTGTCCTCATTTGAGCGGGGCGGTCGCCCAGTCCAAAGAAGCGCCTTTCACTGCCCAGTGGCCCTTGCACCCTCTCCCCTCTCTACCCTCGACTCTCAGTCTTCCAAGGCAAACCAACATGGCCACTCGGGCACCCAAGGCAATCCACTTGTGAGCACCCAGACAGCTAGCGCAGCATTGTTGTCTGACCACCGAAAAGCTTACATTTAGATCGTGCGGCGCTTCACTCCGATTTAGGTCACACCGCTGATTTTGTGCGTCATACAGAAATCACTATGCAAGATGGTCAAAATTCGGAGTATCACTTGGTGTTGTTTGTGGGGAATCGGAAGATAGAATTACAGAAGAATGCTACCCGGACCTGGACACCAATCCGACTCGTGTACGCCCCTTGTTCTCGTTATACATACCCACTGAGGGCTCCGTGTTCGTAGAGATATTTCTCCGACATCCAAAATGCGCATGAAGATCCAAAGGGTCACAATGTTTGTGTTTAAGGAAAAGAAGACACAGGCGAACGAAGAGATCGACCTACAAGGGCTCTCCGATGAGTATTGGGATACCACAAAGCATGAGTTCATTGTACAGAGTCAGTCGTGATGACCGATTAATCCGTTTATGTCTAACGAAAGGGCAGAGGAGGTTGCCATTGGAAAGACTCATGTCTCTCTAGAATTACGATTCTCTGCCGGTGCTACCGTTCGTCACTCTACCACAAAGCACCTCAGCCAGCTAACAAAGTCTGCATAGGCGGAATCTCTGCGCGAGTCGCTCCAAGAACTTGAAGGATTGATGGAGAGATACAAGCCACTGATGAGTAAATCGATGGAGAGGACTTTGGGGAAAGCGATTCAACTTGGCGCTGTATTCGCTGAGGTCAGCCCTGCCGTTTGGAAACCTGCAGGACGTTGACACCTCTTAGTGGGATCCGATCGCAAAGGCTGTCCTCGGTGTTGCCAAAGTCACATTTGAGGTTCGTGCTCTCTACTGGCGTATCAAAACCTGAGGTAACGCTTGATCGTTCAGATCTTGAAGGAACAGAACAAATACGATCAGATGCCATCGAGCCTGTTGGACCAGTTGCAGCGCGTCTCGCCTTTGGCAGGCAAGGTCGCAGACGAAATCGTCAGCGAAGAGACAGATATCTTGGAGAGAATAATGCCGCGAATGTTCGAAGTAATGCAAACGATCGCCAAATTTCTATGCGAGTACGTCAGGCGCGGGCGATTCAGTAGGTGTCTCTTTGTTGGACCCCGCAAATGCTGATGATCGCAGAGCGAACAGGAGATGCGCTGATTGATTCGAAGGACAAAGAAATGATGGAAAAATTGGGTGAAGAGTTAGCAAACGTCATTGAAGACTTCCTGCGTGCAGTCGATGTCGAGGCCCTGCGCCTAGCCAAAAGGATTGGTAAGCACACATTATCTCAATATCACGTGAGCCCATTCTCAGTAGCTTTGTATAGAGCAAGAGCTCCTGCTCAAGCGCCTTAAACCTATCGAGGTCGGCTATCACCAGGACTTCTGCTGTATGGAAGGCACCCGCATATCTCGGCTTAAAGAAATCGTAGATTGGGTGGCCAATAAATCAGAGGAGAAAGATCTTCTCCAGAGCAATACTTACTGGATCTACGGCTTGCCCGGAATCGGCAAAACATCGTTAGCTCATTCGATCTGTGCGAGCCTCCACGATCAAAAGAAGCTTGCTGGGGCCTTTTTCTGCAGGAGGGATGATCCGAAGTTGAGCGAGCCCAGAAACATAGTCCCGACGCTCATCCACAAACTCGCGGAAATCTTCCCCCCTTTTCGATCCATTGTGGCAAATTGTCTTCGCAACGACCCAAACTTAACACCAGAGTCAATGAAGGACCCACTCTTCTCTGAGTTGCTCGATAAACTACCTAAACGCCCAAACGATTTCCTCGTCTTTGTCATTGATGCATTTGACGAATGCGGCGACGATCGTAGTCGCCTACGAGTCCTGAAGATCCTGGCAGGCGCGGCTACACGTGCTTCGTGGCTGAAAATTATCATCACCAGCAGACCCGAAGCCGATATCCGACAGTTCTTTGATGGACTCACCCAGTCGTCGTACTTGGGATATGATTTGGCTACAGATCAGGAAGCCAGCAGTGATCTGCGAACCTTCGCTCGAAGTATGTTTGACCTGGTCGGCCGAAAATGGTATCTCCCCAAGCCTTGGCCAGAAGAACCGCTCTTGGACAGAATTATCTCTCGAGCGAATGGCCTCTTCATCTTCATCAGGACCCTTGTTCTTGCCCTTGAGCATTGTACGAACCCCACAGAACTTTTGAAGGCCACCTCCGAAGAAGTTGGTGCTGGGTTGAAACCTCTATACGGGCTCTACTCAAATATCCTTAATTCACGAATAGTACATAGCAAGGACGAGTTTCAGCGGGTCATTGGAGTCGTTCTATCAGCGGCTCCATACCGCGTTCTGTGCGAGGAGACAATTGCAGAGCTGGCAGGAGTGGAACTCAACCTCGTCAAAAAGTGGGTGGATGATCTCAGCTCTTTGCTTTATCGAGATGAAGGCACCAATGGGGGGATTCGTGTCCGGCATTTATCGATTTCAAACTTCCTTGTCAGCGATGACTGTCCCTGCGACTATCGAATGAACCCCCGAGACGCGAATGTGCGGCTGGGAATTGCTTGCCTCAAAACGATGGTTCGCCAACTCCGTTTCAATATCTGCGGGCTCGAAGATTCCCGACTCGCTAATGCGGACATCAAAGATCTCCCATCCCGAATCACAAAGCACATTTCCGACTGCTTGCAATATAGTTCTCTTTATTGGTCAAATCATCTTTGTGTTGCTCCCGACAATGACCCGCGGGTGTGGGACAGCTTGGAGGAATTTTTTGAAGGATTGTTCCCGTTGTTTTGGATTGAAGTATTGAGCGTTTTGGGAGTGGTTCCGATGGGTGCTCCGAGCATTCGAAGCGTGATATCCTGGGCCAAGGTGGGTCCAGCTCCAGCTTATATCTTGGGTAATACTGATCGGCAGTAGAATGGAAATCCGATCCTTCTTGAGAGAATTCAGGACGTTTGCCGTTTCATCATCGCCTTTCGCACCCCCATCTCTATCAGCGCTCCGCACACGTATCTTTCAACCCAACCCTTCTTGCCCTTGCGCTCGACTTTGTCAAAGACCTTCAGCACAGGGTTTACTAAGGCCATCAAGATGGTGAAATGGAGATTGCCGTCATGGCCAGCACCGCCATCGTCATGGATTGGGCACACAGGCTGTATTACTTGCATGAGCTATTCCCCCAATGGGCGGTACATCGCCTCTGGATCTAGTGACGAGACGATTCGAATCTGGGATGCCGAGACTGGTTCTGCAGTCGGCGAACCTCTGGGGGGGCATAGCGCCAGTGTGTGGTCCATCGCCTACTCTCCCGATGGGCGGTACATCGCCTCTGGATCTGGTGACGAGACGATTCGAATCTGGGATGCCGAGACTGGTTCTGCAGTCGGCGAACCTCTGGAGGGACATAGCGAGAGTGTGTGGTCCGTCGCCTACTCTCCCGATGGGCGGTACATCACCTCTGGATCTAATGACAACACGATTCGAATCTGGGATGCCAGGAATGGTTCTGCAGTCGGCGAACCTCTGGAGGGGCATAGCCACAGTGTGTTGTCCGTCGCCTACTCTCCCGATGGGCGGTACATCATCTCTGGATCTCATGACAACACGATTCGAATTTGGGATGCCGAGACTGGTTCTGCAGTCGGCGAACCTCTGGAGGGGCATAGCCGGGGTGTGTCGTCCGTCGCCTACTCTCCCGATGGGCGGTACATCACCTCTGGATCTGATGACAGGACCATTCGAATCTGGGATGCCGAGACTGGCGCTGCAGTCGGCGAACCTCTGGAGGGGCATAACTCGATTGTGTTGTCCGTCGCCTACTCTCCCGATGGGCGGTACATTGCCTCTGGATCTCATGACAAGACGATTCGAATTTGGGATGCCGAGGCTGGTTCTGCAGTCGGCGAACCTCTGGGGGGGCATAGCCACAGTGTGTGGTCCGTCGCCTACTCTCCCGATGGGCGGTACATCGCCTCTGGATCTAGTGACGAGACGATTCGAATCTGGGATGCCGAGACTGGTGCTGCAGTCGGCGAACCTCTGGAGGGGCATAGCTGGACTGTGTCTGCCGTCGCCTACTCTCCCGATGGGCGGTACATCGCCTCTGCATCTTATGACAAGACGATTCGAATCTGGGATGCCGAGACTGGTTCTGCAGTCGGCGAACCTCTGGAGGGGCATAGCGAGAGTGTGTGGTCCGTCGCCTACTCTCCCGATGGGCGGTACATCACCTCTGGATCTCATGACAAGACGATTCGAATCTGGGATGCTGAGACTGGTTCTGCAGTCGGCGGGCCTCTGGAGGGGCATAGCTTGGGTGTGTTGTCCGTCACCTACTCTCCCGATGGGCGGTACATCGCCTCTGGATCTCATGACAAGACGATTCGAATTTGGGATGCCGAGACTGGTTCTGCAGTCGGCGAACCTCTGGAGGGGCATAGCTGGACTGTGTCGTCCGTCGCCTACTCTCCCGATGGGCGGTACATCGCCTCTGGATCTGATGACAGGACGATCCGAATCTGGGATGCCGAGACTGGTGCTGCAGTCGGTGAACCTCTGGAGGGGCATACCTGGCCTGCGTCTTCCGTCGCCTACTCTCCCGATGGGCGGTACATCGCCTCTGGATCTGATGACAAGACGGTTCGAATCTGGGATGCCGAGACTGGTGCTGCAGTCGGCGAACCTCTGGAGGGGCATAGCTGGGGTGTGTTGTCCGTCGCCTACTCTCCCGATGGGCGGTACATCGCCTCTGGATCTCATGACAAGACGATTCGAATCTGGGATGCCGAGACTGGTGCTGCAGTCGGTGGACCTCTGGAGGGGCATAGCGAGAGTGTGTCGTCCGTCGCCTACTCTCCCGATGGGCGGCGCATCATCTCTGGATCTGAGGACAAGACCATTCGAATATGGGATGCCGATACTAATGCCGGGGTTGGCTGGCCTCTAGCGGGAGAAATTTCGAATATGCTGTCCGCTGGCGCTTGCTCTCCCAATGGGCAGTACATTGTCTTTGGATCTAATAGCAACACCATCCGTGTGTCGGAGCCACTTTTACATCAACGGTCCTCCTCTCGTAATCCACTTCATGCCCATTTTTATTCGCGGCCCGACTCAAATGGTTGGGTCAGAGACGCAGACCACGGCTTACTCTATTGGTTACCCCTAGATTGTCGTCATGGCCTCCATTCACCCGCTCTCGTTACAATGCCTCTCACATCTGACGTTAGAACAGTTATACTTGATTTTGAAGACTTTGTCTTTGGAACCGATTGGCCCCAAATTCTCAACAGTGCACAACGCTAGCCATTCTTTCCTCGTAACCTTTTGTATACAATCTGGTGTACGAGATGCTCGGTGGTTATTAAAGCTCGATCCCGTCTTCCTTAAGCTCCTCATTTTGTCACGATATCCAACATCCGCCAAAGAAGAGACATGCATCTGACGTCATTCGTGACAGTACAGCAGAATCGTATTTATTTGCATAGACAACCAACCTGCGAGATGTACGCGGCAGGCACAGAAGTAAAGACGAGGTAAGAAATTCAACTTGAAATGAAAATTGAACTACATACCGAAAGTTTCCACTCACCGAGCACCCCCCGCTCACCGAGCAACGTGCTCTAGAGGCATCACACATAGCTCACTAGGTGTCCCAAATATAGAGAAACATGTAATTTTCTTCCTGCCCGTGTTTGAGAGGTCCCGCCATTCAACGTGAGCCGTGGTCGGCAGCTATGCGAAAATCCCTGGCCCAAGTTTGTGACGCAAGTGGGGTGGACACGAACCTCCGGTAAGGCATCTAAAAGGCTGTAGTCATACCTTCACAACTGTCAGATATGTCCATCAGCCTTCAAATGCTTTCTCCCATCCCCAATTGCGGTTGGAACAGCAGGACCTGCAATGCAACACTGAGAAAGGTGCCGCTCAGGTAGTTTAATGAGTGCAATGACCCTGAAACACCTTTTTAAGAGCTTTGGAACCCAAACCAAGCCTCCTCCCCCCCTGCCCTGTGTCAAACGTGAAGCAATCATTTCTGATGAAAGCAATGGAGAACGGTCAGATGAAGATGGACAGCGCAATGATCTAGACAGTAGTCTTTCTATTAGTCCATGTCTTATAGTTCGTCCCCCTTTTTGGTCCAAATGTACCTGATTTGCTTGTGCTCGGTGAGTGGTGATCTGCCGTCAGTCATGCCGTATTAACTAGCTCGCCGGGGGCACTCAAACTACGAATCTGAGCACTTGGCAATGTAAAGAAGTTATTTATTGCCAAGTCTATGTTACCGGGAATATAGGCAGTCGTGGGGAAACTTGCCGCTCGGTGAGTGGTAACTCTCTGTAGTGTTCGAAAGCAGACGTGAAAATCGAATCGAGAATATTCCTTGAGCATATACTTAATCAGGAAACGTTCATAACCCAAGGATGCGTATCCCTTCTGGAAGGGCAGGGGGAAAACTACGCGATATTCTTTAGGAAAACGGAGGGGCAAATACAAAAGCAGTAGCAGGCGGCGGGGTCCAGAGAAAGCGTGGGAGAACGAAATGGAGCGAACGAAAATACACCACCAAGTCGGTGAGACGATTTCATCGAGAGAACACGGAGAGCAAAACAGAGGAGCCCTATGTGACAGACTTGGTTTAGAACCAGAGAGACGAGAGTCTTAGAGTGGTAAGGTGAGAGGAAGCAAGCAGGCGCGAACGGTGAAGGGTGGGTTGGTTGCTCTCGTTTCAGTATGACCATGGTGTTGTGCTATGGGGAGAGAGGGGAGGGCAGACAGCGCGGTGGGTCGCAGGGTTGGGTTGTTCACTCGAGTGCAAGAAGGATTATGTCGGATGTCGAGGGCGCTATACAGCCGTGTGACATCCACATGCGGCCATTGTTGCGCTGGGATTCAGATTTGCGGGTGATATGTACGATAAGGAGTCGGATTCGGATGTGTATGTGTATGTGTATGTGTATGTGTATGTGTATGTGTATGTGTATGTGGGCTGGAGGTCGTATGTCAAGTAGAAAGTGGCTTGGGTAAACCGGTTTTACACAAGCTCAATTTCATCCCCCAATTGTTTAGGTACACCTCGACGCATACGCTCCAGCACCACCAGTCACTGTAGCAGTCGTGGCCGCGGCGGGAACACCTCCACCAACGCGGAAGGAGGAGAACAACCCAGGGAGCTCATCATCGCCTGAAGAATCCCCCAGAGCCGAATGGGGGCCACCGGGCCCCCCACCCGTACAACTCCCATCAGTTCCATCGTACCGTTGCTACGGTCAGCGCTGGGGAGGCTATAGAGTGAGTCTCCACGAAGGATATCAGATATAGTAGGGAACTGTGGGTTCGTGTCATCGAACTCGAATCCTCCAACACCCGCCCCACCGGGCACGGCACCTCCGTTGCTCATACCCATCCCAAGTCCCCGTACTGCACTACCATAGCATCGTAACCGCCAAATCCTCCATACGCAACACCGCATGTACCACGACCGAGGGGCAAGTCGTCCAAAATCGCCAGCTCCATCGCCGTATCCGCCTCCGTAAGGGGCAGGGCGAGCAGAGGAGTTCTGCAATTTGCTGCCGTAGGTGCTTAGGACCTGGTCCTCGAGGACAGAAAGCGGCCCGGCCCGGTCCCAGCCCCAACCCCAGCAGCTCCATAAACAGCGTGACCCATTCCTATGGCACCTCCGTAACCCTGCACAGGGTGCCCCCACCACCACCACCATAGTAGCCATATCCGTCGCCTCGGCCGAACTCACGGCCACAAGGGCGGCGGCGGAGGTGGGTACACCCCGCCGTATCCGTACGCCCCTCCGCCGTACATATATCCACCTCCGGTGCCGTTGGGATAAGGTGTCCCGTAGGCGTTTGGCGATGGAGGGGGAGGGCCCTCAGCTGGCGGGATGCGTCGCAGTTGACTTGCAGCTCCTCCGTTTGGGCGAAGACCATCACCATTATTGAGAATGATATCCTGAAGGCGTTCAATGATGTGGTTGATTTGATCATTGGTCAGGGATCCTTCAGGAACTGAAGTGGCGATACTGGGTGGATAGCGGTCCCTGGAAGGTCCCCTATTAGGTTTTGAAGAGACTGTTGGGTTGCGGACACATCCGGAGGGGCGGGGATTTGGGCAGCCGAGGAACGGTCTAGAAATGTTCAAGTAGCGGTATCAGGAGTACGCATCGTGGCCCCATCTTAGGCGGACCCTACTGCCCCCAATCGAATAGCCGCTAAGTGCCTCAATGGTGCGCTTTGCGTCGGCCTTACAGGCGCATTGAGCGAAGTCGCATGATTTTATGCGTGGCGCGGAGATTGAGTGGCGAAAGCCCACTTACAAATACCCAGCGAAACGTGAATTAAGGTTGCGAATGCAGGGGGAATTGATACACACTGTTGTATTGAGAGGGTCTGGAGCCCCGCCGAGCTAGTGCTCAAACACAATACGAGTGTGGGGGTTTTGGTGGGCCCACTGTTGGGAGACAATCCAGGGGGAGGCAAGACACCGAGGTTATTCGGATTAGGGCCTTACGGACAGTGCTAATTAGGCTGGGCCATGGTATTGTGTAGCTGCGCGATGCGCCCGACGAGGCTGGGGTGCAACTCATTACGGTGGTTGTTCTTTGAGATCTGAGAATCAGCGACTGTGCTCGTAACGCTACGAAGGCATTGGATCGTCGTGGGTGCTGGCCTTGTGGACTGTGAAGGGGACCGTAACTGGCGCTTTCTCATCAGCGGATACAGCCTTGTTCTTCGCCATAGCATGCGACAAGCGCACTGAGGGGGGATACCGGAAAGTCAGACAGGACATATTTCGCAAAACTGAACACCACATACTGGGGCGAGACTTGCAGTAGAGGTCTTGGATCTCTGTGAGTGCGCGGATTTGATCAACATCAGGCCCGAACAGTACACCAGCTAGCACACCACGGCAATGGCACTTGTGAGGAGGTGCCGTGCTGACGGAGAACAATTGAGGAATGGAGCAAAGGAGGCACCGAGCAAATCCGTAACCCTTGAACACACCGCTGGACGAGTCCGCCATGACCTTTGCGTTGAAGCATGATATGAATGGAGGGGTGCGATGAATCGCCACGTTGACCGAGATTGGGATTGCGGAAGACATTGATGAGGTCAGAGTTTGTGACTTTTAGCAGGGAGCCATATATAGGTTATTTGCTCGCTGAGCAGGAGTCAACCAAACACAAGTGCAGCGTGAGAACAAATGAAGCCCATGGGAACACCAACTGACCCCCGATTGATGTGTCCCGATCCATTACCCGGATGAGTGACATCGCCAGCAAGGAGATGCTGTACTCGATGGCGTTCTCGTCGGAGCCGAGCTCCTTTCCCTTTCCAATAGCAGCCTGAGCGAAGGGAGAGCTAGCCCGTGGATTTTTTGAGTGGGTGGGTGGAACTTGGAAGGAGAATTGGGCCAATCACACAAGTATCTGATATAAACGAATTTATATAGCAACACAGATGCTGTGGCTTTCTCGTGATTATGCTACATACAATTGAAAACGAATCTGTCACATTAAACTTCGACCAAGGCGTGCAGTTGATAAATTGCATCTCGCACCGTGTAGAACATCTCACACGCACCACCTTCAACCCTCACCTCGCCTCTCCCGGTCTTCCTCACAGCGACGATGTCCTCCACGCTTTCCGTGTTAGCCTTGCACACCAGGACACCCTCCCCCGCAAACTCTGCCCCAATCCCAAGACCGTTCAGACGTGACTTGAGAGCGGTGAGCTTGAGGTCACCGACCATCATTGCACGAGGCAGGGACGTCCCTTTGAGACCCTCTAGTGCGAGTCTGTTATCCTCACCCTCATTCCCGTTGGCTTGCCGACCTGCTAGACGCAACGGTTCGAGCAGTGGGACCCCGGTGTGTGGGGGGATCGTAATTCGGCCTTTAACGAAGCCAATTTCGCTATCCTCGAACTGCAAGAGATATCAGTGCTCGTCATTAAAGCAGAAAGTGGAATGAAGGGCTGACCGATGACATCTTCACAGACGCCATCAAAGCGTCCGACAACGCAAGGGTGAAATTGTGCATGTGCTCGCCGATACGGATCGCCTCGCCGACCTTGGGATGATAGATCTCAGTGGTCATGGCCTTGATCATGGCACAGCTCTGTAGGAGGGAATCCGTTGCTTCTTCTGTTGCCTGGACCACGATCTAGGGATAGGTGAGTGAAAGGAACCAAGGTTAGAGAATGCTTCGTACCATTCGTCGGGGATTGATATGCGGGATAATGTTCTTCGTTGCCCGTCCGTCGTGTACTCCCTCCAAGTCGACAAAGAACACCTTACATCGCATCTCCAAGTCAACCACCTCGGTAACATACTTCGACGGCACTTCGACGGGCACATCCTGTTCCCCAATCAGCACTGCACATCTCGTCAGAGGGAGTCCTGTTCACCTTCTTCGCAGTCTCTGCCTTTCTTCTCTCCCTCAGTTCCTTTAAACCCTCGTCCTCCGCCTTCTCGTCAAACATCTTTCCCTTCCTCAACCACGCATTCACATCCACAATCTCACCAAAATCGTCCATGCGCCTCCTACGCTCCACAAACGGGAACATCTTGACCCGTTGCATAACACTGACAGTATTCTGGTCCTTGGCCTTGAAGAACGCTGCGCCTTTTTGAGCGTTGAGGTTCGCATTACTCAACGGAGGCGGTTTGACCATGATGTCGAACACCTGCTGTTTACCCCCGAACCCGGCCTCGTCCTGCCCAAGCGCTTCCCAGTCCATCTCATCCCCAACGCCGCCCCGTCTGCCATGGCCGCCACCACCAGCAACAGATTCACTTGAGTCCGAATCTGAGTCTGTTGCTTCTGAGTCGTCGTTATCGTCGCCCTCCTCTTCTAGCTGCTTCTTCCGTGCGAGTGCAGCCTTTTCGTTTGCTTCCCTTTCCTTGTCCGCTTTTTGCTTCGCGAGGTAGGCGGTAAGTTCCTCCCCTTGAAGAGGGATCTTGCTTCGGAGCTGTAGAGGTAGACGCCAAATCAACTAGCCATCTGGAGAGAAGGAGAGAACGTGACATACCTCAACCTGGATCGGCCGATCCAGTGGTATCGGTTCGCCAAGTTTACCGTCCTGCCAGCGTTCAGTATCTTCCTGCGCAGCCTCCCAGCGCTCCATCAAGAAATGCGATAGCGTGCCCTGCTCGGACCGGCCGGTGAGGACGATAACATTGCCCTGGACGGCCGCAAAGTCTGCAAAGAGCGCACGTGAGGGTCCATGAGAGAGCGAGGCGGGGACGGCGAGGATGAGTTTTGGCGTTTTGGAAGGAATCTCATGCAACAAATCCGAGGGCGATCCGAAGAATTCAACAAACCTGCAAGAGGTGTATCAGTCACGAACGGTAGGAAATCCAGACGTCATAAACTCACTTAAATCGTAATGCTAACGCACCCAACGCCTCATCTTCGTCCTCTCCAATCTTCCGCCGCTGGTTTCGCTTCGCACCGGGGTCGCCAACGTCTTCTTTGGATATTGTGCCCCCGAGCCATTCCATCATACTCCGTATGACCGTGAGCAACTCTTTGCTCGTTTTGCTGATCAGGCATATTGGCGCGCGAAGCTTTGAGAACGCCCAGTGTTGGTCGGTTAGGACCAGCAACTCAAGTAGACGCGCTGAAGAATCGGTGGGGAGAAGTAAAGAGTGACCGGAGCTTAGTGTGTGGGTAATGAGATCTGTGGAAAGCGTCGGAGAGCGTCAGTCGTCATGGGGGAGTGGCGTGACGAGATTAGATTACCCAGAAGAGCACGGTCACGATCCTTTCTTCGGCAATTGACCGTTAATGTTCGCTCTGCGTCCGTGATGAGGAGGTCGGGTCGTGCGACGGGTTCGTATATGCCGCCCGTGGCGCTCAGCGAGATGACCGACCCATCGAGATGACGCTCTTTGAGATGGTTAAGGTTGACGGCGTAGAGGAGGGTGCCAGCTGATGGCGAACGAATCTTCCACGCTGTACCTCCAATGGTGTGTCCAGCGGCAAAAGGGGTAATGGTGATTCCTTGACATTTTCCTAGGGGTTTGTGTGTGAGGGGATGTCACCCGCAGTGTAAGGTGTTACTGACCGGTCAAATGCGTAGGTTGGGAATACCGGAGCGTTATAATGCTCTCAAACGCGTCGTTTACCTCCTCAATGGTTGGTATTCGAACACCGTTCTTACCGGAAGGGACAGACTCATGGAGATCCTCCTCCATCGCGTCTTCCTCGACTTTAACGGGTGATGACCCTTCGATTTGCTTTGGTGGGTCGACGTCCTCTTCCATTCGCAGAGCTGTGACTTCTTCAAGAATTGCTATTCGGGCCATGGCTTGCACCGGAAGCGTCGTGTATGTCGATGCTCTCAGACCCCAGCGCGCAAAGGCGTAGGCGAAGAGACCGCTGTGTGCGAGGTCGCCATGTGAGAGGAGAACCAAGTCTATTGAAGGAGCAATTCTGTACAGTAAGGAATACATGAATGAGGAGAATCAGAGAGGTGTTCGTAAGAGCCCGTGCTTGCAACCTGAGGCCAGCCTATTTTTTTGGAGGGCGTTCGCACCTTTCGAGCTCGCGACAGTATGTTTCCCAGAATGGAGCATCTGTGGGTTCGCCCTCTGATTTTCCAAATTGCTCCGGATGCCAGTCGGGAGAGCCGCAATCGAGAAGGATGTTTACGTCGTCGACCTGGAGGAGATAGGCGAGAGGAAGGTGTCTTGTCGAGTGGGCGCTGCCTGCGAGAGGAGTGAACGTGATCATGAGGGCAGAGGAGTAGAGGAGTAGAGAGGGACGAGGCGGAAGGCGGGAGGCTGAGAAAAGACAAAGGACGTCTCTTTTCCAACATCAACCTCTTTCCCCTCTCCACCACTACAGCAGCAGAACTTCAGTAGCCATGGGTATGGCATTTAGCAAAGCTCTTCAGGCCCTCTTCGGCAAAAAGGAGATGCGTACGTCGTCATGGAATCCCCACCACTGACCACGTCGCTGACGCGCTTTCGTTCAGGAATTCTCATGGTCGGTCTCGATGCTGCCGGCAAGACGACCATCCTCTATAAACTCAAGCTCGGTGAAATCGTCACCACAATCCCCACAATTGGTATGTCAACTCGCATCACAACCCTCTAGACTCATTCCCCGCTCCAGGCTTCAACGTAGAGACTGTCGAGTACAAAAACATCTCGTTCACTGGTGCGTAGTTACGTGTTCCGGTTTAGCGGCGGATTGCTCACGCGCGTGGCATTCGCCTCTCTAGTCTGGGACGTTGGAGGTATGCTTCAGCATATACGACTTGTAAAGTAACCTATTCTCAACCTCACACTCATAGGGCAGGACAAGATCCGTCCCCTATGGAGGCATTGTGGGTCTCTTTTCCCTCGCCAATTTTCGCTCGGTCGGATCAACTCACGACCCTCTCCGCCCTACAGACTTCCAAAATACCCAGGGCATCATCTTCGTGGTCGACTCCAACGATCGCGAGCGTGTAGCCGAGGCCCGTGAGGAGCTTCAGCGCATGCTCAATGAGGATGAGCTCCGCGACGCCCTTCTCCTCGTCTTCGCTAACAAGCAGGATCTTCCTAACGCCATGAACGCCGCTGAAATCACCGACAAGCTCGGTCTCCACGGCCTCAGGCAACGAACTTGGTTCATTCAGGTGCGTCGGCGCCTCACGCCCTCTGCCAACGCTCACCCTCTACCCTCACTTCCCTTTAGGCCACATGTGCAACCTCCGGAGACGGTCTCTACGAGGGTCTGGAGTGGCTTAGCACCAACATCGGCAAGCGCCATGCGTGATCGAGTCTTACGAGCGTTCCCGTGCACCTTTTTTCCTGGTCCATTGCTCCCGCCTGCGCCTCGTTCTTGCCCTCGTACCTCTATACTTACTATCCCAGAATCTACTTACCACGCTTCTGCCAGCAGCTAGAGCGAACCAAACTTGTTCCACTTTGTCGCAATCTCGTAGTAGTTCCTGTCTGCTCCATTCACCCTACCCGTTTTCGTCTTCCTTTCCTCTCCTGCCTTATTACTCTCCCGCAGTGCCATATGAATGAAGGTGGACGCAATCAAGCGACGTGAATATACGTGATCACGACTCCTTCTAGACTTAGACACAATCCACACGCATGTTCACACTCTCTGTTTGTTCATGCAATCTTGGATACAGCCTCGGCCTCTTTCCGTCTCCGCTCCGCCTTTTCTCTTTCCGCGGCTGTTCGCGTCGTCGAACCGTACCTCGCCAGCTTTTCGAGTAAGATCTGTAGGTTGCGTGGCTTGACGTTGCCGTATGCACTCGCGCGCATTTGAGGATTAAGGAATTCCGAGACGGTGTTGTTGAGCGGGATGGACACCATCTGCTCTCCGGTTGGTCAGATATTTACTCTACTCTATGCACCGGACAGAACTGCCCGCGATACGAGGCGACCCACCGTGCGCAGCTCTTGGAACGCTGCATTCAAGTGGCCATGGCCAATCTTGCGAAACTCGGATTCGAGAAAGTCAACATCGACGAGCAAATTGGACAACGCGTCCTCGTTGATCTTATTCACGTCGCGCTCAATGAGTGGTTCCTACCAGATCCACCAGTTAGTAACAATTTCGAACCCAAATCCAGTGGCAACGCTCACTATCAAACAGTCCGCTACCCGTTTGATGGCCATGTCATATGCTTTGTCCTTATATACGTCCTTCATGACTAGCCCATCGACGTTCATCGTCAGCCAGAACACAATCTCGAACAGGAACCCGCTCGGCGTGTCCATTCGCGTGCTGGGGGTCCAGTCATACTCGCTCAGCTCAAACGAATCTTGCAACTTGCTCGCTATGATGTTTGAAATGCGCTCCAGGGCCTTTTCCGTCGTGCTCGAGAAGGACCCCCTGCACGTTAGGTGTATCGTCCCGCCGCGCTGGGCCGTACGCAACGAGGCAAGGGACTGTTCAACTTCTCCGCAGGCTACCTCGAAGTACTCTAGGTTTGTGACAATCTGGGCAATTTGCGAGAGGGTAGAAGAGGTTTTGAGCCGGGTTGCGATGTTGTCGCTTATGTGCTTGGTTAGGAGGAGATCGAGCGACTGCGATGCATGGATTGAGTATAGATATGATACGGGCGACGGAGTTGGCGCACCTTGCCAAGTAATTCGTCGATGTCGCGGTGATGTTGCGAGACACCTTCGATGAACTGGTAGAACTTCTGTACAAAGCCCCGTATCTGGAAGAAATCAACACCCCTCTCTGTATACAGACGTGGGTGACTTACATTCTTACAACAACGGGAGAATGTGAGGGAGAATGGAAGGGACATGGGCAGCGCACGCCTGGCAGTACGTCAATCCCAGCTGTTGAACATGAATCGGCACTCACTTGCAGAGTTCTTCGTATAAACCTTGGCGCAGCCAGCAAAAGTCGAGCACCGCGTTACGCTGCTCCTTGGTATCAACGCGGATGGGAGTATTGTCGTCATCAAGTACGATCTAGGGAGAAGGGTTACGCCCAGGGAATCTGAAAGGAGAAGGTCTCACTTGATCAAAGGTAACGCCGTATTTATTCTCCAGCAACTTGGCATACTTTTCAAATAGAATAAGGATAAGCCCGTGGAGTTGGTGGCAGTCATAGTTGTACCCCTACCAAGGGGCTGCTTTCAGTAAACCTTCTATTGTGTGGGAAGGGAGCGCAAACCTCCATAGTCATGATGAACCCAAGTAGACATTCCTTCACCGCCAAAAAGATATCCGGGTCAGATTCCTGTTCTAGTGCGGTGCCGACAGAGGAGTTGAGCCGCGTCACGACCCCCTCCCATAGTTCTTCCACCTCACTCTCCGTCCTGAACCCACGAGTTGTGCGCAGGACATGTGTCTCGCTGATGAAAAAGCCGGTGATTTCCTGTGTGAGGACTGGAAGTGATTGAAGTGCCAGCGCAGAGGAGAGGATGAGAGTGGATTGGGTCTTGCGATCCGCTTGGTAACTCTTTTGCAATTCCGGTAGTGAGTCGAGAGCGGTGTAGATAAGGATACATTGGTAGAGGGGTTTAAAGTCTACTTTCAGCTTGTCGTTATCCAGTACGTTATCTATCGTAGGGAGAATTAATATGCTGCTTGGCCGCGTCAATCAAGTGCTCACATTCCACCTTCTCGTTTGTAATTAACTCCACAGCACCACCTACTCGGCTGAGCTTGAGCTGAGGATCTTTGTCTTTTCGCGCTTTCCATCGTCGCGTTCGGAGATCCATTGCCTCGAGGGCAAGCAGCCCAACTTGGCCAGAGACATTCCGTAGTTCTAGTAACCAAGTGTTCTTCGCAGCTGTCACAGCATCTTTGATTTGCATTCGGAGTGAAGGTAGCGACGTGAGGAGGTGGTTGAAGAATGGCGTCTGAGAGAGCGACGTAGGCGGCAAGCTTTGGATCTCGTCCAACGACTGCAGATTGATTAGTTGCAGTTATCCATTAGGGGGATATCGTTCACCTACTCGAAGTGCACTATAATACTTCTGCTGCTTGATAAGTTCACCAATCCGGTTGACAAGGTCGAGCAAGCGCAGGCAAGCCTGAAGAGTCTCGATCGCTTCGTCAAGGTTGGTAGCCGTCGTCTTGGCCCTCAATAGAGCTTTCTTCTTCTCTGCTAGTGCCTTTCCTGCCTGGTTGACACTATCGTCCAGCGATGTGATCCTAGTTCGCAGACTATCCGTGGAGGATCGGACTTTGAGGAGTGTGGACACGGAAGACACAAAATCTTGGTAATTGTCGCTACATATTGTCTGAATCTCCGACTCCTTGCTCTCTTCGAGACCCTTGAGCGTGCGGAGGAAAGCGTCTTGTTGTCGGGTGGCGTGTATTTGCTTGATTATAGGCGCAAGTTGCTCGAGATTCTCAGAGGTTGAAGAAGAGTCCAGCAAGTGTATCTGCTGGAGTTGTTGGTCAATGTCGGCCTGCGAGAAGGCGGTCTTCTTGCGCGACGCCATCGCTGGTTGGAGTGAAGGTTGGAGGTGCAACTCAGTCTCCTCCGTCTCTGTCGTTATTCTCACAATTCAATATGCAGACCACAGACGAGGTACCCATGGATGAACCTATGCGAGATACATTGTTACGACCAGTGAATCAGCTGCAGTCGCTCGCACGAGCCCTGTTCGAAACCTTGAGCTCCTCCCAGACTCCGCCTGATCCGCCTGTCGCCGCCTTGGCTGCATGCGATGAACAACTAGCAGAAGCTCTCCGGAAGTCTCGTATACATCTTTTGAAGCAGCGACGAATTGAAGCGCTTCTGGCGGAAGTTCATGAATTGGACGTCCAGTTGCTCGAGATCATTGAGACCCTTGGTCACGGTCAAACAGAACTTGCGGCTATAATAGAAGAAGGTGAAGAACGCGTCAGGGCCTCAGATGCCGCTACCAAATGTTTGTGTTCGTCCATCACGAAGTCAGTCGGGGGTCTCACCGGTTTTTACAGCGGCTATTTCATATACCTCTCTGATATCTTATGCAACAAAGGTTGCGGACTACACTTCTGCTCCACCCGCTGCAGCTATCGATCCCAAGGCGCCGCACCAACCACAGCCCTATGCGTTCCGTCCGCCCTTCCCGCAAGAGGCTGTCCTAAGCAGGTCCCGCTTAATGGGGGAGGGTCCCATTGGTCCTATAGGGGAGTTCCAGCCAATTGGCGAAGGTAGGCTGATCCTGTTCAAACTCGCAATGACAAGCGTTGACGAGGCTTGACTAGCGATAAATGTACAGCACGAAGAACCTACTACGTCAAATGTGCCGAGACCACGACTGCCAGCAGAACATATCAGCCAGCCCGTTCAAAGGAGACCCCGCAATCTCAACATGGGCATCTTCGATTTGGATCTCAATCCAGACATGCCATGAAGCACGTGGTTGCTATTTTACTCGCCAGTATGCTTGGGATAACCTGGTCTGCAAGCATAGTATGTTCTGCTTGGCGAGCCAGTGATCCAGGTGGAGTAAGTGCGGCTATATGACAATGGACTAGAATATTATCCCCAGAGAGATGTGGCTGGGCCCACGACCCTCACGACTGGGTTGTAAGAATGCCGAACAGCCTGTGCTTATCACAAGAACGCTTTCACCTTTCATAGTAGTACAGAGGAGAATTTGGCCGCGGTCCATATTGTCCTCTTTCTCTAGGTCCCCCATCAAGTGGCAATGTAACTGACGGGTCCCGGCGCGGGTCGATGATCTCGTATCCACGAAAAGGTTTATGTGTCGGTTGGAACGCGGTGTGCTATCATCCGAGCTCCGATTCTGACCATCCTGCATGCTTGTTATGTAACTACGCACATGGTGGTAGTGGCTTCGCTCTTTTGCTTTCCTGTGCCGCACGGTTTGGTATCTTCCCATATAAAACCTCTTCATTGAAGGACTGGATATCCGGGCTCAGATACTCCGGGGCATAAGATGACGGCATGGATTCCGTTGTACCCAATACCACTCAACCGCTTTGCTGTGTACGAATGAGGACACATTGTGACGGCCAATGTGTCTGTCACCATCCAAGCTTGGCAATTCCAATATAAAATCCAGGTACAGGGTAGCCCTCCTCTAGGTCTGTGGTTATTGGCATTTTGGCTGGGTTTCGGGACCAACTCAATTCATTGATGTGACGCACTGGCTGTACTTCTCCACTTCTGTACTTGTATATAACACATTTAACACGGATTTAAGAAGATCACGATTGATGAACGGAAATTTTCCAGCCAATTATTGCGGCTTTTCAAGACTCTGCGGCCCTTTGATCCTCTTCACGCGATTGTGATTGCGGCTTGTCTCCACCCCCTCAGGCTGAGGAAACCAGATACGGCGTAATAATAACTCAAGTACTGAAAGTTACCACTCACCGAGCACCCCCCACTCACCGAGCACTGTGCTCTAGAATCATTGTACATAGCTCGTTTGGTGTCCCTGATATAGAGAAATATGTATTATTCTTCCTGCCTGCATTTGA
>Ga0307515_10007899_pt1 | contig 20898 bp, 1 predicted proteins | sample 17_EM_MG_FD_194513 | JGI IMG/M metagenome (GOLD analysis project Ga0307515, IMG submission 194513) | Populus trichocarpa ectomycorrhiza microbial communities from riparian zone in the Pacific Northwest, United States - 17_EM | ecosystem: Host-associated > Plants > Roots > Unclassified | place...
AAAACTAATAAACTATATACTATATAACTTTAATAAAAGCTATAAAGTATATATAAATGTCTAAATCTAAATTTTTAAAATTTATTATTAAGTGGTTGTTAAGATATTAAGGTGTAGATTTTCCACTTTTTAGTGAGGTTTTAAAGGTGGCGGCTCGCTTGGGGTGGCAGCTCGCTTGTGAAATACGTTATAAGTTATATAGCGAACATATACGTTAAATAAACCTTAACGCCCTAGTTAAGAAGTTATTACCTAATATTAGCGGTATTACTTAACAGTATTTTAATTAGTAGATTACCGTAGTTAAGAACTAATTTAAGGTTAATAACTATAAGCGACGCACGCGCTAGGCTATTAAAGGTCTTATAAAAAAAAGATAATTACCTAACTAGTTTATTACTAGTTAGGTACTAAGAATAAGGGTTCTTTACTATAGGATAAGTTTAAGACTATAGTCTAAAACTAGATTAGGAACCCTTTAGTAAGACGCTTTAATAATGCTATTATATACTATATAGCTGTTATAAAGGAGAATTAGAGGTTTAATACCTTCTTAGCCTATATACGTAGCTTAGAGGACCTCTTCTTATATACCCCTTTTATTAATCCTAAATAATAGGTAAACTTTTAGTTCTTATATCTTCTAGCCTACTTATAAGCAAAGCTCTTCCGATAGAACTTCGTCTAATAGGTAAAAACCACTAAGAACCTTTTTAATAAAATTCGCTATGTAAAGTAATTACTTAATACTATAAAGCTTGCGGAAGATCGCGTAAGTAATAGCGGTAAATTATCGCGTATAAAGCGCGGTCGTAGTATAGGCTTTATAGAGTTAGGTTTAGGGAATAGAACCTAAAAAGAGTAATACTTTAAGTAAACTCTTAGGGAGATTACCTAAAAGCTAGACGGCTTAGGGGACCCCCTAGACGCTAGTGCTATGTACGCGAGTTAAAGGACCGTAGGCGGCCACTATAAGGAATACTAGAAGTAGGCTAATAAAGAGAAGTTAGCTTGGCCTTTGGAAAACCTAAAGCCCTAGTAGTATATCTCTTTTAACTATAACTAGGGCCTAATATAGAGGGAAAGAAAAAACGTATTATAGTATATATTATAATAAATACACCCTAGGGCAAAGTCCGCCTATATACTTTATATAATAATAGGTATTAAATTAACCTTATTAATTAAGATATTATCTATAGGTTTAATCTACCTATATACTACGCGCTATATTTACGTAAACCTATTATACGTTTTTTTAATAGCAACTAGATAACAATCTAGGATACTTATAATAATAATAACAGAAAATTAAGACTGGTTATATTCTTCTCCGTAAAGCACTTTACGCTAAAGTATAACTATAAAATTTATAATAAAGAACTCTTAGCTATTATTAAGGCTTTAAAGGAATAGTATTCTAAGCTATAAGGGACTAAGAAGCTGTTTAAAATTATTACTAACTATAAAAACCTATAGACGTTTATAACTACTAAGTAGCTAAACTAGCGCTAAGTCTAGTAGGCAAAGTTCCTTTTATAGTTTAACTTTATAATTATATATAGACCTAGTAGTAAAGCCACGCTCCCTAATGCCCTAAGCTAGCTACTGTTATGGGACACCCTCGTAATACCTTATATACGTCTACCTGTTTCCACCAACTTAGCAATTAAAGACTAACCGCGAAATAGTAATTTAACGGCAATCTGATAGTAATCTAACGGCAATCTAATGGTAATCTAACGGCAATTTACGGCATTCTGCTATATTCTGCCAAGTTCTATTAAATTCTGCTAAGTTTTGCTAGGACTACGACCTGAACCCTATTCTGCCCTATATATATATTAACTAAGCAACTAAGTTAACAATATATGCCCTTTCTTCCCGTTTTCCTACCTTTTTTCCTTATATAATGTCTTAACCTTATTACACAGTTTATATATATAGCTTAATAATATCTACTTCGTTATATATTATTACCACTTATGCTTACTCCGTAATACTACGTTACGTTAACTACTTATACTACTACCCGAAATGGAAAACGCACCTAAAGCCCCCGTGACAGCCGCTAATATTATATTTATCCTCTAAAAATAAATAGTAAGTATGCAGAAGTCCTTTATAGAGGCCCTTAAATAATAATAAGTTACCCTAACTTAATAACAAGCCGAATAAGAAGCACGGTATTAGAAAATAATAGAAGCCCTTTAAAAAGAAGTCCGTACCCTTAAAATGCCTACGCCAGAACCCTAAGACTAAATACTATCTCCGGAGATAAATACGCGAAACGCGAGTCCCAAACCTATAGTAGCTATCCACCCTAAACTAACTACCGCACTATAATGATCTAAGCGGTTACCTAACCCCCTAGTATTTACCGGTAAACGATAAAAGCTCTAATTATTCCTAAGCTAGCTAAGAAATAAGCTAACTGGTAACGCTGACCGTTACCTAACTAAAGCTAACCAACTCTATTACGCCCTAAGTTAACTAGGAGGAGAGGCAGCTTATTAAACCTTTTCAGCCAACCTTAGTATAAAGCCTAGTTGTACTTCTTAAAGCCTTATACGGTGACCTAAACCGCTAAGCTACTGCCTAAAGAAAGATAAACTATATAGCTTAAGGAACAAAAAGTTTCCTAGTATACTTCTCCGAATTTAACTATTATATAAGGGAAATAGGCTGGAACAACTCCGCACTAATTAACAGCCTTATTAAATCTCTAAGCCCTAAACTAAAAACCTCCCTAATAGGCGTAGACCTACTAGGAGCCCTTAACGCCTGCGTAAACGTTGTTAATAAATAGTATAATAATATTATCAGGAATGAGGCAAGCGGTCATTACATGACGCCGCGGCACTAGCGTGGCGAGGAGCCTTAAGCTCCTCGCCCTCCCTTATTCCAATCAAAAGAAGCTTATCAACCAATATCACTGTAACCCTACTCGAGTAGTCGTTATTGGTAAGTCACCCTGTGTAACTAACACTGATTAGTGGTTGAATACACAGTTAACCATAGAGCAGCTAGGTTTTTGAATAGAAGAGACAGTCTCGTATAGGGGTGCTATATGCGCTCATATGGAATGGATTCCGGCGATACTGTGCTACCTTAGACTTGCGGAAAACTAGTAATAGAAGTGTTACTGAGTACTAGGAGATACCAAGTTGCGTCTATTACGCAGAACAACCACGTTTACAAAGATTTGGTCAAGTACTTTAGGTTAGAAGTATTACTAAACCTACGGTCCCAAGTCAACGTCCGAAACGCGTCAAACAACGTCTAAAATACGTTAAACAATATCTCAAATTGCCTACCTCTTGACAGCAAACCTACGAGATCCTATAAAACCGAAAATCCTACCTACCTTCGATGTACGACACCCCGTCAATTCTATACCTACTATAGCGTTAACCTATCTAAAGAAGTACGAGAAGGACATTAACCTAGAAATATAGAATACCGATATAACCGACTTTATAAACGCTAAGCAACAGGACCTAAACGGATTCTTATTATACTGTATGGCATACTATAAAGACAGCAAATACAACAACACTATGCTATAGTACTGTGTAAGGGAGGACTTTGTTAGATAGATAAAGGAAATATAGACTCCTATAAAGAAGGATATTATATAAAACTTCCGTAACTTCTTATGGGAGTATAGAGTATTTATACCTATAGACGGGGGTACTATTAGAGACAATATTTAGGAGCAGGTTATTAACGTAAAAGAAGAGCACGAATAGACTCTATAAGAGATTAAGCACTAACTACGCACTATAAGGAAGCTTAACTTATAATAGAACCTAAGCAATACACCTCTAGAGACGAACCTACCTTTACCTTTAACTCCTCTGTATCCAATTTAACCCAAAACCTTAATATTGGATACTATACCCTAATAAAAGCAGGCACAGGATTCTATTACTTCGCGATCTAACGACCTTTGGACTCCACCGACTAGACCTACGTCCCCACTATAGCCTGTAATGCAACCCCTACCTCCTCTATCTTAATCTTAAATTAGAGGCAGTTTAAAATTACTTATAGAGCTTATAAAGCTCTATTTAGATTAGGAGAAGAAGTTTGGCGGGGAATTATATAATATTTTTAATTCGAAACTATGTATCTTCTATAACTATTACTAGAAGGTGGGAATAGAGTCTAATTAATACCATAACACCTATTCCGTTATGCTTAAGGGCCGAGCTAGTACCTTCTATTATAATTATTTGGTAGGAAAAGAATATAATTTTAACCGCATAATATATAAGTTAAGATGCCACTTTAAAATAGAAGAGAATAAGTAGCAGTATATATCAGAATGGAGAGAGACTACCTTTTTAAGAATTATTGCTATAAACCCAGGTGTCCCTCGGCTTAATTATCTTTAAAAGCTCTTTAATTAACTTTAGATAATTTAGTGTAGTTTATCCGAATTATATTAAGAGGATTTTAGCCTATATAATTAAGTTATTAGCGTATGCTGAGGTGTTAAAGAATGTAACCTTACTTTCTTTAATCCTGTAAATACTTATAAAGGAGTATATACTTAATTAAGATCTTCTGTTAGTACCGCTCTACGCTCTTAAGAAGTATAGTAATTTAACGCCTAATTTTAACCTACTTTAATTGACCCGCCTGACTAATATGATTATAACTAGACTAATCAAATATATCGTGGCCGGGGTAGGTAATATAGTAGAGGGTATAATTAACGACTATAAGGTAAAGATAGAGGTCCTTATAGAGGTTTATTTTAAAGTAATTATTAAAAGAAGTGCTATGTTTATAAGAAACCAAATTGCTAGTTAACTAGGTATTCTCTTAATAAGCGAAAGGAGGTATATAATAAGTTTCGCCAAAGTATAAGAAATGTTAAAAATTGTAAAGTTACTGTGGCTTACTTCTAAAGCTTCCTGGTTTAATATAAAGGCGTAGAAGATCTTAAGGGTGAGGTTAATAAGGCCGAATAGCTCCTTATAGATATAGAAATTAAGGACTACTTACCTAACCAATACTTCACTAAGTATAGTGAGGTAGATGGTATACAAACCATTACCATTTTTAATAACTAATCTACGCTCTACTCTATTATAAAGTTAGATATCTTTAATAAGCTATGGAAGAGTTTTACATTCTCCTTTAACAACAGATACTTGACGAACGTCTTTTATGGTATTATGCCAGACACTAGAGCCGCAGGAGTATCTACAGTAGGAGAACCTTAAGTTTAAGCCCTTTAGCAGCTTAATAGCTCTGTTTAGATTAACTATTTAACAGCAGGCTAATACACGATTTGTTTTAGCAAGGGTACTATAATCTCTCTTAGTATAATTAGGGTCCAAACCCCCTTAGGGTGCATCACTTTCTACATTATTCCCATAAATACCCCGTTTCTATTTTGCATTGGAGATATAGACAAATTAGGCGTTAAGCTTAATAACCTTAAGAATGTACTCGTTTAGGGAGATAATCAGGTACCCGTTATACGTAAGTGGGGTTACCCCTAGTTGCTCCTTTATTAACTAGAAAAGAGTGTTACTTAGAGCCACTTAACTAAGTTAGAGTTACGTCAACTATACCGTCACTTTAGCTACCCATATATTTACTAACTACTTAGGGTTCTTTAGCGAGTAGGCTATAAAGTTAAGGTTAAGGCAATTAAGCATCTTATAAAGTACTACTATTACTACTAAATAAACTAGAGGTCCCCTAGCCGATTTAAGTTCACCTTTAAAAATGACTACGACTTCAACTTCTGTATTATCGTTAACGTTATATATCTTAGCGGCAAGCTAGTACTCCAAGTTATTAACTTCTCAACCTCCTTTTAAGCCGCACGATTCTTAAAGAATATATCAGCTAGGAACGCATAGGATACCCTTTAATTATGCTAGATTAATGTCTACCTAGGACCCCCTAATTAAATCGTCTATAACATAGGAAAGAACTTCTTATCTATAGAGTTTTAACAATAAATAAAAGCAATGGCAATTGAGGTTAAGGAAGTCCCTGTTAAGGCACATAACAGTATTAAAAAAGTGGAGTAATATTACGCGCCATTACGCCGCGTATATAAGATTATCTCTTTAAAACTAGAGGACGCTAGTAAAGAACTTACCTTATAAATAGCTGTTAAAGCCGTTAACGATTCCGCTAGCCCGGATGGACTTGTACCTATATTACTAGTCTTTAGCGCCTACCCTTAAATAACTAATAATTCTCTACTATTTCCCTCTATTATATAATAAGCTAAGGCTATTCGTAAGGCAACGAAGGAGGTATAACGTCTCTACGCTACACGCTAGGTTAATAATGTACTAGGAATAAGAAATGGTCCAAATACCTTAACTACGCTTAATCTGCCACTCTAGTCTAAGGTACGCGTATAGCGTAAAAAAGGAGGATAGTTAGGCCCACATTAACTTATTATAATTAATGGTTAGACTTATACTATTTAAATGCCTTACGGACCCACTTAATTCCGTTTAACTATTATTAAGCCTTACTATAAAGATAATAGTTCTAAGCCTTTGCAGGATGCTATAGAAGATGCCCTAAAGGAGAGCTACGATTAATATAATCTAGAAGGCGACCACGATTCTAATATAATTATAGTAGATACGCCGCAACTATAACGCGGTAGAGGTCGCCTGAAAGGATTATAAAATCGCCAATACCTTATTAATTTTAAAGAGCAATTTGTTGCCGCTATTAAGAATAGAGTTAAGTTATTAATGGCCTTTATAACAGTTAAGGAGAAGACTAACTTCGAGCTCGTAAAACAGCTCTAAAAGGAAGGTTATATTATAACTCTAGGAGCTCCTTTCTAAGTATCCGATAAGCAGGAGATTGATGGTCTTATTGCGAGAGGAGTCTTTAAATTTAAGAAGTATGACCCTACTAAATTCGGTAGAGTTCGCATCTTTAAGTTAAGAATGGTTAACGAGATTAAGGGTAAAGCTACTAACGCCCTATTCGAGAAATCAAGGCTTATTATCTAAGGTTACAACGATAATAGCAAGGAGGTAATTTTTACGTAATCTCCCATAATTCAACGAGCTAGTTAGCGAGTTATTGTTATACTAGCTCCCTCCCTAATAAAGAATGGAATAGCGGTCTATCTGTAAGATATTACTTAGGCCTACACCTAATTAAAGACGCACCTTTAGCGCTTAATATTAGCATACCTTCCAGAGCAAATTCGCCACTAATATCCCGAAGATACGATTATGGTTGTACTTAAGCTATTATATAGAATTGCAGAGGCAGAAACTTACTAGTAGGCTACCTACAGCAAGCACTATAAAGAGAAGCTTTTAATGACTACTTCTACATTTAATCTTTACTTCCTTATTACAACCACAGGAACCCTATTTGGAATCGTCGGTATATAAACTAATAATATAATTATCTTAGGAGACAACTAATTCTTAGCTCTTAAAGAAAATAAGCTAGTAAAGGCAAACCTCATGGCAAAGCTAAAGGAAAGGCTTAATTTAACAATACTATTACTTTTTAATGGATGCATCCTCTCCCTAAATAAGGATTCTATTGCTTTACGCTAGAAGGGCTAAGGCAAAAAGATTAACGTTATTAACGTTAATTCTCCGAAGTAAGGATATGTAGAGCAACGCGCCTGCGGAGCTTATATTGCTTCTATCTGTTAACCTAAGGCTTTATTTAATCTCTCTATTGCCGCCTAATACTAGGAACTAACTAAGGATAACGCTCTTGCCCTAAATAAGCGTCTTTCCTAGTAAATAAACCATCTTAATTAGGGACTACTCTACGTGCCTATTAATCTTCCTACCGCCAAGCTCTTTATATTTATTAATAGATCATTTATAAATAATAAAGATTTTAGCTCCTAGCTAGGATATAAGATTATTATCGCGAACAAATCTACTAGAGAGAATGACTTTATAATCTACGGCAATCTTATCTATTAGAGCTTAACTAAGAGTAAACGCGTCACTTAAAGCGTTCTAGCGTCGGAGATATATAGAATAGTTAGCGGAGTTAATATAGCAATTGTAATTAGAACTACCCTAAAAATAATTACGGATCGACTTAAACTTCCTGTTATTCCTATAATCGTATATACCAACTCATATTCCCTCTATAAGTATTTAGTTAAGCTTAGTACCACAAAGAAAAAGCGCCTTATAATTAATATTATGGCACTTTAGCAATCCTATAAGCGTTAAAAACTCTTTAAGATTTAATAAATTAATGGCCAAGATAACCTAGTAGATGCGATAATAAAGGCGAACCCAAATAAGGCACTAGAGACGTTTGTTAACACAAATACTCTATATATATGAGTTAAAGGTTAGGTTAAAAGGGAGTTCCTAGAAATTTCTTAGTTATATAAGGTCTTAAGATGTCCAGGAACTTTAACCGCCGGTTAAAGTTATCTAATTAGCCAGATTCTGTAGACCCTAACTTAACCCAACCAATTAGGATTTTCTATCCCTGGGATAGAAAATTGCTATTAGCTCGCTTATAACTAGCGCCTTAGCGGCCCTAATACAATATACACTTACGACTCTAAGTAAGAAAGCACTACGTACTAAGAGGCAATTTTTAGGACAGCGAGACTTATATTATAATGGCAATAGTAAGTAAGAAGGATTGGTATTTATTACGCTAGTTAAGCAGTATTTATATATAGATGGCAACTATAAAAGAAGAGTTGCTAGTGTCGGGAATGAGGCAAGCGGTCATTATATGACGCCGCGGCACTAGCGTGGCGAGGAGCCTTAAGCTCCTCGCCCTCCCTTATTCCAATTAAAAGAAGCTTATTAACTAACATTACTGTAACCCTACTCGAGTAGTCGTTATTGGTGAGTCACCCTGTATAACTAACAGATATACTACGCCTAACACCAAAATACGCCCCTTAATATAATATGACAGCCCCGTAAATATCTACTAAGTTATTTTAGCCTAAGCACCTTAACGCCATAGATATTAATACTAGAACCCTAGAGTACGCCCTACTAGGGTCCCCTAAATGAGAAAGACGTATTAAGCTAGGCCTCTGCTTTAAGTGTAGAAGTAAAGACTACATCTTAAAATATTATCTCGTCCCCTTACCTACGCCCTAAAACAATTTATAAACGGCTAATACTAGCAGCCGTTCACCGTATTAATCTTCCGGTTACCGTCCCTAATCTCTACCTAGTTCCAGCCCTATGTTTAGTAAGCACTATTTATAAGAATAAAGCTATAGCCGACGTCCTATAAGAACCCCACCCCGGTTGCCTCTAAAAGGAAGGTTTTAGAGCTAAGTCGCTCTCCAGGACGGCTCTGCCATAAGATCTCGTTAAATGCTTTAGATATTATAAACTCTAACTCTTAGGATTATAGCATAACCGTTAACTATTGTCTTTAGCAGAATAATTAATAGGCTAATGCTTAAGTCCTAATTAATATAGGAGCTAGTAGCATAGGATTTATTAACAAGATCTTTATGTAAGATAATAGTTTTACCCTAACCCCCCTTGACCGGCACATTAACGTATTTGGATTTAATGGTAAACGTATAGTCTTAGGCCGAATTACTTACGTAGTATACCTAAGACTCTAATACCTAAACCACGAAGAACTAATTAAGCTCTTTGTCACTATATTAGGTCACCTAGTAATCCTTAAACAACCCTAGATAAAGCTATATAAGGTAACCATTAATTAGGACAACCTTAAGCTTCTATTTACCGCCTCCCGTTGTAAGCAGAAGTGCCTTATAACGCACCGTCCTAACCCTAAACTAAAATCCAGGAATCCCACTAAATTCTATAAGCTATTGCTAAGCACTATACCGCCCCGAGCCAAGTAGAAGCTTAGGCTTAATACGCGAAAATACCAGAAGGACTGGTATTCTACTATAAAAAGGATTTTTAAAGAACCCGAACCTAAATCTAACACTAACTTTATACCTAATACCAAACCTAAACCCGAATAAGAAACTATAGACAATCTAAGCAAGCTCGGCACCCTAGATATCTGTATAATTAGAGCTACTCCGTTAGCATAACTTGCTAAGAAACCTAAATATACGATCTTTGCTGTTACTATAGCTAATATTAAGAAGGCCTTAGCACTAAAGAAGTATATTAACCCTGCTACGAAGGTACTAATAGAGTACTATAACCGCCTAGAGGCATTCTTATGGAAGGAAGCTAACAAACTACTAAAACACCGATTGTATAACTATAAGATTATACTTAAAGACGGAAAGCAGCCTAAATTTGGACCCCTATACGGGATGTCCTAAAACGAACTCTAAGTGCTATAAAAGTATCTAAATAAGAACCTAAGCAAAGGATTCATTAGAGCAAGCTCGTCGCCTATAGCCATATTAGTAATCTTCGTCAAGAAACCTAATAGCGGTCTACGCTTCTATATAGACTACTAAGCTCTTAACGCCGTTATTGTCAAGAACCAATATCCGATCCTATTAATATAGGAGACACTAAACCAACTAAGCAAGGCTCGCTACTATACGAAACTTAATATTATCTCTGTATTTAACCGCCTCCGTATAGTAAAGGGAGATAAATAGCTTACTATATTCCGTACTCGGTATAGATTATTTAAATATTTAGTGATGCTATTCGGCCTTATAAATGCCCTAAGCTCGTTCTAATATTACGTAAATGATACCCTATATCCCTACCTAGACATCTTCTATACTGCTTATATTGATAACATTCTAATATATAGTAATAACCTAACTAAATATCGGAAATATGTTAACTTTATCCTATAAGCCCTACACGGAGCTAGTCTATAATTAAATATAGATAAATGCGAGTTCCATAAAACAGAAGTCCTATACCTTAGACTCCTCATTTCTATAAACAGTATACAAATAAACCTAAAGAAAGTCGAAGTAATTATAAACTGGCAGGAACCTAAAAACGTTAAGGATGTAAGAGCCTTTATAGGATTTGCTAATTTCTACTAATAGTTTATTAATAACTTCTCCGCCCTAGTTTTACCCCTTTTTACTCTAACCCAAAAGGATAAAACCTTTATCTTTAATAAAGAATATAAGAAGGCCTTTACTTATCTAAAGGTTATATTCACTACTGCACCTATACTCCAACACTTTAACCTAGAGTGAATAAGTGTTATAGAAGCCGACTTATCCGATTATATTACTAGAGGTATTCTATCTTAATATAATAAAGAAGGAGTATTGTACCCTGTAGTATACTTCTTAAAATAACTAAGCCCTACTAAATGCAATTACAAGATCTACGATAAAGAATTACTAGCTATTATTAGATGCTTTAAGTAATGGTAACCTAAACTAGAAGGCGCCAGATTTCCAATTAAGGTCCTTAGTAACTATAAGAACCTGTAGTACTTTACGACCACAAAATAGTTAAGTTATCGTTAGGCTCGCTAGTTAGAATATCTATTACGCTTCTAATTCTCAATCACGTACTATCTAGGCGTCCAAGGTCAGAAGCCTAATACCCTAACCCGACGCTTGTAAGACGCGCCAGCCCTAAAAGAAGCGCGCTCTTACTAAAACCAGACCCTACTTCGCCCTAAACTATTTAACCCTCCTACTAAAGATCTTATGGTATACGTCCTTAAAATAACCAATCGATCGATTAAATAGATTATAGTTAATAAATACCCGAATAACAAGTTTATCTAAGAGATGCTTAAACCAATGCAAAATAGCATTAGACGCTCTAGAAAGATTTCTCTAAATAAATATAAAGCCTGTAGAAGCCGCCTATATTACCAGAACTATCTAATTATCCCTAATTATAATAAGCTTAAGCTTAAGCTCCTTAAACATATATATAATCTACCAGTAGCCGGCTACCCAGGCTAAGGAAAAACCCTAGAACTGCTCTAATAAGAATACTATTAGCCGAATATGCATAATATAATACGAAGGTACATCTCTAGCTGCTATATCTGCCGATAAGCTAAAGCTTCGCATAAGACGTATAACGGCCTTCTAAAGCCACTGCCTGCTCCAGACCAAAGATAGAAGGACATCTTAATTAACTTCGTTGTTAATCTCCCCGTAAGTAAAGGCTATATAAATATTATAGTAGTTATAGACCGACTATCCAAAATAAGATATTTAATCGCCTGCCCCGATATATTAACACCTACCGTTATCTAGCTGTTCCTAGATTATATATAGAAACTCCACAGACTCCCTAAAACAATCATCTCTAATAGAGGCAGCTAGTTTATCTCTGCATTTTAGGAAGAACTAACTACCCAACTCTATATTAAAGCACTATTATCTATAGCATACTACCCGGAAATAGATAGTCAAACGGAACGTGTAAATGCTATAATAGAGCAGTATATTCGGATATACACGTTATACTTATAAGATAACTAGATTAACTGGCTTGCATTTACCAAGTTTATGGCGAATAATTCCGTTTCAGAAACTATAAAGGTCTCCCTATTCCTAGCTAACTACGGCTAGTATCCATAAATGGGTTTTAAACCCTTTAGTAATGTTCCTCGCCCCGTATATTAAGCCTTATAAGTTACAGAAGCAAATAAATTTATAGAAAAGATAGAGGAACTATAACAGTTCCTTATTAACGAAATAATATAGGCCTAATCTGTTTATAAAGCCGCAGCGAATAAAAAACAAACCCTAGCACCGGCCTACTAAATTAGTAACTTCGTCTAGCTAGATATAAGAAATCTAAACATAAAATAACCTGCTAAGAAACTTAATTAGAAGAACGCTGGCCCTTATAAGGTCGAGAAAGTCATCTCCTCTTACTCCTACCGATTAAAGCTCCCTAATATGGTTAAAATCCACCCTATATTCCACACGTCAGTCCTCTATTCTACTGCCCCTATATTAGACGCCCTGCCTAGACAGATATAGGACCCTCCCCCACCAGTTAAAGTAGATAGTAAGAATAAGTACTTTATTAAAAGGATTAATGATATTAAGTATAATAAATGGAAACGCTAATATATATATCTTATAAAATAGAGAGGCTTTACCAAGTCCTTATGGGAACCCATTAACTTTATAGGACTTATATAAGCCGCAGAAGACTTTTATAAACTCCACCCAGAACTACCACAGCCCCATCTCGCAGAAGCTCGAGTTTAAAGGGGGGGTACTATTACGGGACACCCTTGTAACACCTTGCACACGTCTACCTATTTCCACCGACTTAGCAATTAAAGACTAACCGCGAAATGGCAATCTAACGGCAATTTAATGGCAATCTAACGGCAATCTACGGCATTCTGCTATATTCTGCCAAGTTCTACTAAATTCTGCTAAGTTCTGCTAGGACCATGACCTAAACCCTATTCTGCCCTATATATATATTAACTAAGCAACCAAGTTAATAATATATGCCCTTTCTTCCCGTTTTCCTACCTTCTTTCCTTACGTAACGTCTTGACCTTATTACACAGTTTATATATATAGCTTAATAATATCTACTTCGTTATATATTATTACCACTTATACTTACTCCGTGACAGCTACTAGGAATAAGGCCTAAGGACGCTAATAATAAACGCCTCTGCTACTAAGCCCAAGTTATTATACCGCCCTAAAAAGTTAACCCTATAATTTTAAAAGAATTACTATAAACTCTAACAATATAAAGTTTATAGCCGCTCTAAACCCTAAAAGTTAATTTAGCTAGAATACTAGGAAAACAAACTCGCAAGAAATATAGTAGCAGCCCTATATAATTAGAAAGCTTACTATTAGCTAAAGAAAATTAGGAAATTACTTTATTATAATAAGTTAGAATATAGTATCGTTAATAGATAGATCTACTTTCGCTAATATCTCTTTGTCCCTAATGCCCTAGACCTCTACCTAAAAGTTACCTATCGCTTTTATAGTAGCGGCCCCGCTAGTTACCTTAGCTAGGTTAAAACTCTTAACCTTTTAAACCAAATATACTAGTAGCTAGAAATCTCTTAGTTTACGGCTACCTTTATTAAAGACTATACCCTATACTTTTACACTAAGACCCCCTATTTTACCCCGCCTAGTTTTTTTAAAGCTACTAGAATTATCTACCTACCTATAAACCAATATCTTAATTAACTATATTATAACGCTGCCGGTATACTAACGCTATAGTAAGGTATATAAATATATCCTTATTATTATAGACCGCCTAACTAAAATATAATACCTTATTTTAGTAATAGGACTCTTAATAGAGGAGCTAATTAATGGCTTTATTAATAACGTATATAAGCTCTACAGTATACTAAGTATAATTATCTCTAATTACAGTATATAATTTATTAGCGATTTCTAGCAATAACTAAGTAAATGCCTTAAGACAACCTTATAACTAAGCTTAGCCTAATACCTAAAAACGGATAGCTAAACTAAAATTATTAACGCTGATATAAATAAATACCTTTATGCTTTTATTAGCTTTATATAGGATAACTAGGTTAACTACTATCGGTATCACCTAGGGGGGTACTGCAATTGCAATATAAGGTAACTAGTTCTTAGTTTATTCGTGTTTTTTCTTATCTACTAAAAGAGAAAGAAAGGGGTAGTAAAGGTCGGGCTATTTATTGGGCCGTAGGCAGTCAGGTGACCTACGCTACGCCATACAGCCCCTGCTATATACGCTCCACGCCATTTATCTAATAACGATATTTATAATCTCTACTCGTACAGATAACTACCTACCACTTACTAAGTTTACTATAAATAACTAAGTTAATAAGAGTATAGGCATCTCCCTATTTTTATAAACTATAGCTTTAACCCTTGCCTTAAAATTAAGCCTGCTAGCCCCCGCTTACTAACACTATTAGTATAAGCAAAGAAGGAGTTTTTTACGTAGACTCTATAGCTAACCGCTTTAAGCGGATATTAACATAGCTTAAGGCCCTAGCCTAGATTTTATAGTAACGCTATAAAAATAATACTAATACCTATAGGGATAAGAGCGCGTTATTCTATAAAGGCGATATAATTATAGTTAGCTTAAAAAATATAAAGATAAATAGACTTAAAAAGAAATAGAATGATAAATAGGACGGCCTATACCCCATACTTGTAGTATACCAAGGGGCAGTTATAATAAACCTCCTAAACTATATCTAAGTAAATAAATCCTTTTATATATCTAAGGTCCGCCTTTAGGCTACTAAAGAGATCCCTAGCTAAGTAAATATTAATATTATAGAGCGCCGTAATATATAAGGACGAGTAATAGAAAAAGATAATAACGGCAATATAAAAGATAAATAGGAGTTTAAAAAAATCCTTAATATATATAACGAAGACCCCTAGGGCCTAACTTATAAGATTAAATGGAAATATTATAAGAATACAACCTAGCAGCTAGAGGAAGACCTAAAGGGTTATAAATAAGCTATATAGCGCTTTTATAAGCAACACCGTCAGGAAAAAATTTACTAGCATTTTCGCAGCATTTAGCGGCATTTAGCGGCTAAATACGCAATCCGCGCACTATAACGTGTAGCGTATAGTATCGACTTAGGTGCGGCATACTGCCGTATCTAATAACGCGATGCAGTATACTGCCGCATCCAATAACGCAGTGCAGCATACTGCCACATCCAGCAACGTGGTGTAAGTATACTGCTATATCTAATAACGTAGTGTAGTATTTTACCGTATCTAACAATACGGTATAGTATACTACCGCATCTAATAACGCGGTATAGCATTCTGCTATATCTAATAATATAGTATAGTATACTGCCGTATCTAATAACGCGGTATAAGTATACTGCCACATCTAATAACGCGGTACAGCTAATTACGCATTTATAGCCACCTAGGTAAGTAGTGCCTTTATTCTATTAAGCTCTCTCTATACTTAATATATAATTAATATATAATACCCCCTTCGCGCATTCTATATATCTTACTTACTTTAAGTAATAGATAAGCGTTGCTCTTTCTACGCACTTAATAGTATTTACTTAGTCTGCGCGGTTAGTAGTATTTACCTATTCCGCGTGATTAGTATACTTTACTTAGTCTACACAGTTAGTACCCTTTACTTATTCTATATAGTTAGTACCCTTTACTTATTCTATATAGTTAGTACCCTTTACTTATTCTATATAGTTAGTATTCTCTACTTATTCTATACGCCTAGTATATATTATATAAAGAACACATTTTAACCTAATAGTAGTATAGTATAACCTTAATACGCCTAATAACGCCCTTTAGTTAACCTACTATTTTAAGTTTAATATTTATATAAGTCCCGCCGTAATAGTAGCACCGCACTATTAAACCCCTAATTATCTTTATTCTCGCTATTATTTTCCCTATCTATCCTACTACCTTCTCTACTCTTATCCTCTTTATTACTGTTATTTTCCCCATCTATTCCGCTACCTTTTTTACTCTTATCCTCTTTATTAGTAAATTTTAGTATTACTAGTCCATCTCTACTCTATAGGCGGGCCTTTATATCCTCTAATATAGCATTATCCGTAATATCTATAACCTTAGACTTGTTAGTAAAAGTACACTATAAAATACAGTAATTAATTCCTATTTCCTATTTATTATTACCTTAAATTTATTTAAGGCGCGCTTAGATAGTATTAATATTATAGTTATATAGCATTAAAATTGTCTTATTAGTATACTGTAAGAAGGAGACCTTATATATAGTTTTAGGGTTTATTCTTTATAACAAATACACTAGGCTACTATTATTCTATTCTATTATCTTTATTAGCCTATATATAATAATTAAAATAGCGTAATATTATAACATAAGAAATAGTAGTAAAGTGCTATAGTATATAGCGAGTATTATAATATAATGTTGTAATATAATTAATATAATATTATATATTTACACTTATAGTATACGGTTATTAAGTAAACCCGTTATTATACTTAGGATCTAGTTTCTTTAGATCTTCTATAGTATCCTTAAATAGATTACTAATTACCTATTAAGTCTATAGCATCTTATCTCTAGTTACGTTCCGTATCTTATTAACTTATTATAAAAGTAGCCTATATAGCCTTTCGTCACGCTTAGGTTAGTAGCTCTTTTAAATATTCTATAATTACTCCCAACTATCTATAATACGCTTTAGTAAGTATAGTAAAAAGCTTCCTATAGATTTACCTATAATTATAGCATTAGCTTTAAACTTATAAATAACTTATATTCCGCTTCTATAGTTCTTAAAAGTATATTAAATCGCTACGTATATAAGCTATATTATATTAGCTATAATAGGCAAGAAAAGGTTAGCACTATTCTTATTAAGGGCGAGTAACCTTAGCCTAGAATTAAAGAATACGCGCTTAATATAACGTGTAATAATCGGTGCCCTAAATCTTATCTCTCCATCCTAGCCTTAGTTAGTTAGGTATAGTAAAAGGTAAAGTACTAACTAGGCCACTAAGCGTAAAGCGGTTATCCTTAAGTAGTTCCGCTACTTCTTTTACTATAGCCTTAGTATCTAGTTTAAGGCAGTAATAGCTCCTAGTAATGGTATTGCGTACTATATTTATTATATAATATTAAAACACGCTAAGCTGGTTGTATAGCTAGAAAATTAGTTAGTATAGTGCTACTAAATCTAAGAACCGCGAACCTTATGTGCCGCCGGCCCTAGTAGTATACTTAATACTCTATTTATTAGGTTTCCGTAATAGTCTATAATAGTAATCGCCTTTTTTTATATCTACTTTATTAGTATATTTAGACTACTTATATTTATTTCTGGCTAAAGAGAGAGATAGAGCTCTTTAGGTATAGAGCCTGTTATTATTTATATAACAAGATATATCTAAATAATACCGTATATCTTTATATTAACTAGGCTAAGTAGCTACTTTATACATTATCTAAAGTTATCCTATAGCGGTTATTTATTTAAGTAATATATACGTTTCTTTGGTCGTCGAAAACGGACTCTATACCTATACGTGGTGACGGCTACAAACCTAAGTCTTCGAAGTTCAGACTCAGAGCCAACGCAGAGACGTCGCACAGCGTACAATACAACGTGGTGGAGGTGGTTGCGAGTATTGTGGGCGGTGGTGAAAAGTTTTCACATGGGATGGTGAGATCTCGAAAACCACCACCGTTGGTACCCCTTACGATAACAGCTACTACACTATCCTCCTATCAAGGCACCTGTACGATCCAACATGGATACACAGCATTTGATAGCATCCCCCAACCCCTAACAGAAAGCATTAACGACCTCTTATATCGACGTATAAGCGAACGCGAACAGAAATGAGCAAATATACGGCCCCTCCTAACCCCCAGGGCGATCGCCCGCGGAGCATACGGTCACTCGCCATCAACTATTAAATACTACCTGGCAGCCTGGATAACACCATACAGTTTTCCTATCTCCTCTTAAGGAGTGGTGACCCTTGGCAAAGGCCTAGCAACTAGGGCCTAGGCACAAAAGATACCTAAGTATACACACACACGCCCCGCTCGCCTTTTGGTATAATGGTAGTTTATAGATAAATCCCCCTTACGCCTTCAATAGGCCCTAGGGGGGGGGGGAGGCATGGCGTATATAGCAATAGTTAGACAAGAGATAGCATATAGGAGATAGCCAAGATATGGGAAATAATAAGTATAGCAATCAATTGGCAAGGCCTAGCTGGGACGTAGTAAACCCCAGCTAGGATAAGCTAGAGAAGGAAGCAGTGGTTCCTAAGGAGTTCAAAACATCTAAGGAGGAGGACGTAGCTGTAGGCCTATAGGGCCGCACTATGTGCAAATATAGCAATTTGGGGTTTTTCATCCAACTAAGGTGGCTCATAGGGTTTTTCCTTCCCCCAACTATAGGGTTTTCTTCATATAAATTACAAGTTTTCCCCCTATGACGGAGTAGTCTGCGTGGGCCAGTAGGATCCGTATTAGACGTTAATTAAAGAGTTACTACTATATACGTTTCTTTTAAGTATAGGTTTTAGATATCTTAGGGTCACTTAGGGTTTATAAGCTTTCGTCTAATAAAAACGGGACTATCTATTAAGATAACGTTATTAAAATTAATAATAATAGGTCGTACTATAGTATATTAATAACAGCCTTATCTTTTAATAGAAACAGTTACAATATAGAGCCTAATATTATCCCCTTTAAGATCCAGATCATCTTAGGAGCTACTACTTAACTTATAGTATCTTTATTTACTTTTCTACGGGATAGGTAAAGGATAAGTATATTAGTTTAATAGAACTATTTAACTTTTATACGCACCTTACTTCCCTAAAAAACGCTAGACAGCCTAGAGTCTTATACCTAATATACTTTAAATAATAACCTGGTTAACTTTTATAATATAAATTAGGCATTTCTTACTAAGTATATAAAAAGGAGCTTTAATAAACTTATAATAATAAGTTAGAAGGGCGGCCTAACTATCTATTAGGCTTTATAACGGGGTAATTAGGTTACCTTATTATAGTATAGGGTCCTATTTTATGTAATATTTTTTTTATACTATATAAAAGCCTAGTTCCTCGCAATATTTACCTACTTTTAAGGTAGATGGTACGGCGTATAGGATATAAAGGGTAGCTAGCGCGTAAAGGGCGATACGTAGTAGTGTTATGTTTTAGTTTATTATAGTTATAGCAATCTACCCCTTTATTATAATCCGGCGCCGCTAGTTATAACTTACCGCTATTTTAGCTAAGTTATATTTATTTACCGCCTAGTGCGAGCCTGTTTCCTTATATATACATTAACCTATACCCTATTTATTCGCTTAAAGTCTTCATTATATATAGTATTATATATATCCTAATCGCTATAATTATTTATAAAGAAACAGTCTATAACGTTAATGTCCATTAGTATAAGTAAGATAGGCCTTGTAATATAGTTAATATTATATATCTAAAGGGCATCTAGCATACGTTTCGTCCTACTATTAGATAGCTTTATACTCTATACTCTAAGCATTTTAGTTCTTATATTAATCTTACTACTGTTATAAACTTAAAGGGTCTCTACCAACGCACTAGTGTATTTTAGGTATTTACCCTCGCTATCTAATCGCCTAGTATCCTAGATTATAAATAGCAGACAAAACCTCCCCACTTTATTACTATAGAGGCTGTCGTTTACCCGCTTGTATTCTTATACTATTATAGTATTATAATAGGGGGCTTTAGTATTAGCCTATAACGGGGTATATTAAGTAAACACCTTATTAAGCTTATTAGTATTAGTGGTATCCTTCCTAAAGCAAATATAGCATATAACGCTGTAATAGATAATTAAGGGCATCTTTAATACCTAATTATTATCGGCTTCTAGTCGGTTAACGTCCTAGTCTATTTGCTAGATTCTATTAATCTACTTACGGCATTCCCTTATAAAGGGGGCTAGTTTAGATATAAGGTCGGTAATCTCTATCTAGCGCTATACCTCCTTAACTATACGCTAGATAGATATATTAATTCTCCAGTCTTAAAGTATTTAAGTTATATAGTTGTTAAAGTTCCATATATACGAGCAATATACGTATATACTAACTATAGGACCTAGTTATATTATCTATATTACGCTTATTAGGTCTGCTATATTAATTATATTAATTAACGCCTATAGCTTAAGTTCGTTTTAAAGTATAGTGTTAAGATATATAGTGTTATATTATAGCATCTACTCTTTATAGTTGTTCCGTTTATTAGTCCTATGGTAAAATGCCTTCTATAGCTTATATACTTACTCTAAATACTCTATATCTATGCCTCTAATTACTTCTAGTCGCTAGATACTCTCTAGATAGTAGGTAATAGCATATAGCTTAGGAATATTAAAGTATAGTAGTCCTACCTTGCTTAGTTAAAACGGAAGGAATATGTCCTTTATCTTA
>Ga0307515_10007900_pt1 | contig 20893 bp, 15 predicted proteins | sample 17_EM_MG_FD_194513 | JGI IMG/M metagenome (GOLD analysis project Ga0307515, IMG submission 194513) | Populus trichocarpa ectomycorrhiza microbial communities from riparian zone in the Pacific Northwest, United States - 17_EM | ecosystem: Host-associated > Plants > Roots > Unclassified | place...
GATGTCGTCGATGCCGTTGAAGGTCTGTGGGCGGAAATGGTCGGTCAGCATGTCTTCAGGCTCCCAGGTGGCGGGCTGATCTCCCCCCTTGAGGGGGAGATGTCACGAAGTGACAGAGGGGGGTAAACCACACGGCACGGGGCAAGGCACCCCCCTCTGCCCTGTCGGGCATCTCCCCCTCAAGGGGGGAGATCGCAAGGCGAAAGCTCACAGCTCGCAATTGATGGTCCTCGCTGTTTCGCATGTGTCCCTCCCCTCAGACCCGAAAAGCTACTGCTTCAAATTCACCATCCGCTCGACGGCAAGCCTTGCGCGGCCGGCAATCGCCGGATCGACAAGCACTTCCTCCGTCATGAACAGCAGGCTGTCGAGGATCTTCGGCAGCGTGATGCGCTTCATGTGCGGACAGAGATTGCACGGCTTGATGAAATCGACGCCCTTGATCTCGGCCTGGATATTCGACGCCATCGAGCATTCGGTGACCAGCAGCACGCGGGCCGGACGCTTGTCCTTGACGTAATTGATCATGCCCGAGGTCGAGCCGGCAAAATCGCAGACGGCGATGACGTCCGGGTGGCATTCGGGATGGCCGATGATCTCGATAGTGGGATCGGCCTCCTTGTAGGCGAGCAACTCGGCGGCCGTGAAGCGCTCGTGCACCTCGCAATGACCCTTCCAGGTGAGGATCTTCTTTTTGGTCTGCTTGGCGACGTTCATCGCCAGATATTCATCCGGGATGCAGAGAACGGTATCGCTCTCCAGGCTTTCGATAACGGCAAGCACATTGGACGAGGTACAGCAGATGTCGGTCTCGGCCTTCACGTCGGCCGACGTGTTGACATAGGTCACCACAGGCACACCGGGATAGCGCTCCTTGAGCAGCCGCACGTCGGCGCCGGTGATCGATTCCGACAGCGAGCAGCCAGCCTTGCCGTCCGGGATCAACACGGTCTTTTCCGGATTGAGCAGTTTGGAAGTCTCGGCCATGAAGTGCACGCCGCACTGGATGATGATCTCGGCATCGACCTTGGTGGCATCGCGGGCCAGCTGGAGCGAATCGCCGACGATATCGGCGACGCAGTGGAAAATATCCGGCGTCTGATAGTTATGCGCGAGGATGACGGCGCCGCGTTCTTTCTTCAGCCGGTTGATGGCATGCACATAGGGCGCATAGACCGGCCATTCGAAGGCCGGGACGAACTGCTTGACGCGCTCGTAGAGATGCGCGGTTTCCCGGGCGATCTCCGGCGTGAACGTCAGGTCCGGCCGTTCAAGGATGCCGAAACGTTCGGCGGCGGTCTTTACCGCGCTGGAAATCTGGGCGCCAGCATTGTTCTGTGCGATCGTCATCGAACTGCTCCTCTCACCGCCCCTCCGGCGGCAAACCTATTTTTGCTCAATTTGAGCATAATAGGATCAAAACAAAACCGGCAGTGCCGGTGGATAAGACTTAGAAAGTTTTGTGACAGTTTTCAAGAATGCCCTCCCGCTATTTTCTGCGGGAGGGCAAGAATTTGTGGGTTCGTCAGGCCATCGCCGGTCGGGCCACGGCCTTTTCCTCGATCGGCCAATGGACGATGGCCGCGAAGATACCCAGCGCCACCCCGAGCCACCAGACCGGATCGTAGGAACCGAAATGGTCATAGAGATAACCGCCCATCCAGACGCCGAGGAACGAACCGATCTGATGCGACAGGAAGACGATGCCGCCGAGCAGGCCGAGATGGCGGGTACCGAACATGATGGCGACGAGACCGTTTGTCGGCGGCACGGTGGACAGCCACAGCAGCCCCATGACGGCGGCGAAGATGATCACCGAGGTTGGCGATTGCGGCAGGAGCAGGAAGGCGGAGACGACGACCGAGCGGGCGATATAGATATAGGCGAGAAAATAGGGCTTCGAATATCTCTGGCCGATGAAACCGGCTGCCAGCGAGCCGATGATGTTGAAGAAGCCGATCAGCGCCAGCGCAATCACCGCGTAGCGCGCATCGATGCCGATATCGCCGATATAGGCCGGGAAATGCGCGGTGATGAAAGCCACCTGATAGCCGCAGACGAAGAAGCCGGAGATGAGCAGCACGTAGCTCTTGTGGCCAAGCGCCTCCTTCAGTGCCTCGGCGATCGACTGCTTGTAGAGCGCTTCCTTCTGGGTGCCGGACGAAGAATTGCCGCGTAGCGGGATGGCGAACAACGGCACGAGCAGCATCAACGCGCTCATGTAGAGGAGGCTGTCCGACCAGCCGAAGGCGGAAATCAGCCCCTGGCTGAGCGGCGCGAACAGGAACATCCCCGCCGAACCCGCTGCCGTGCAAATGCCGAAGGCCATTGAGCGCTGCTCAGGCGTGACGTTGCGGGCAAAGGCCGACAACAGGATGCCGAAAGAACCGGAGCCGACGCCGAGGCCGACCATCACGCCGCCGCCGATATGCAGCCAGATCGGCGCATTGGCAAAGGCCATGATGATCAGACCGCCGGCATAGACGAGGCCGGAAAAGGCCAGCACCCGCCAGGAACCGTATTTGTCGGCGATGGCGCCGAAGAAAGGCTGGCTGACGCCCCAGGCAAGATTCTGGAAGGCCATGGCAAGACCGAAGGTGGTGCGGTCCCAGCCGGTATCGGCGAGCATCGGTAGCTGGAAGAATCCCATGGCCGAGCGCGGCCCGAATGTCAGGACGGCAATGAGGGAGCCGGCAATGATGATCAGCCAGGGCAAACCGGGGCTGGCGGCAGGCGCTCGCGTGACGGTGGCGGATGAAACGGCTGACATGAGCGACTCCAGATGATTGGATTGCCAATTTACGCCGGGAGGACCGGCTGAAAAAGCGAATTAAAATGACGTTGCGATCAGCCCTATTGATGGATGGGCGACAAGCCCGGACTATCGTCGCCCCGCATGGGAGAGCGAGCAAGGCTGCGCATCGCTTTTCAAAAATGAAAAACACGCTGCAGGAGTGCCTCTATGTCACCGGTGAAACGGCTGATAGCTTCCGGCCTGACATTACGCGGAGGCCACCATGCTCGACAAAACCAAATCCACCGGCATCACACTCTGGGACGGCCGCACCATTCCCCGTCTCGGCATGGGCTGCTGGGCGATCGGCGGACGGTTCTACGCCGGCGACGTGCCGCTCGGCTGGGGCGACGTTGATGATGCGGAATCGATTCGGGCCATCCACCGGGCGATCGAACTCGGCATCCGGTTCTTCGACACCGCGTCGAACTATGGCGCCGGCCATTCCGAGGAGGTTCTGGGCGAAGCGCTTGCCTCCCATCGCGACATCGTCGTCGCCACGAAATTCGGCTTTGCCACCGATCCGGCAACCAAGCAGGCAACCGGCGCCTTTGCCTCACCGGATTTCATCCGCGCGTCGCTGGAAACGTCACTCCGGCGGCTGAAGCGCGAGCGGATCGACCTCCTGCAGTTCCATCTCAACGAATTCGATCCGATCGAGGCAGACGCGGTCTTCGATACGCTCGATGACTTGCGCGCGGACGGCAAGATCGCGGCCTATGGCTGGAGCACGGACTGGCCGGACCGTGCGGCACGCTTTGCCGGTCGCGATGGTTTCGTTTCCGTCCAGCACACGATGAACGTGCTCGAACCGGCGCGCGAGATGATCGCGCTGGTCGAAAAGACCGATCTTATTTCCATCAATCGCGGCCCGCTGGCAATGGGGCTCTTGTCCGGCAAGTTCGGGCCGGGCGACAAGCTGGCGGCAAACGACGTGCGCAGCGCCGATCTCGACTGGCTCAAATATTTCCGCGACGGCGTGGTCGATCCGGAGTTTTCCAGGCGGCTCGATTCCATCCGCGAACTGCTGCGCTCGGATGGCCGGACATTGACGCAGGGCGCGCTTGCCTGGCTCTGGGCACGTTCGCCGAACACCCTGCCGATCCCCGGTTTTCGCACGGTAAAACAGGTCGAGGAAAATGCCGGGGCGCTGGACAAGGGGCCATTGTCGGCATCAGCGATGGAGGCAGTGGAACAGGCTCTGCAACGGCAGTAAATCCATTGCGTGCGTGGGGATCAGGCCCTGATCTTCATCGGCCAGCGCTCTTCCCGCGCCTTCACCACGCGCATCTCTTCGCCGAGTTTGATGGTGCCGTCGCCGCGCGGGACGGCGTTCCAGCCAAACAGGACGCCGGGGACGCGGCGGTCGGCGGACATGCGTTTTTCGGCCAGTCCCTGGATCGGGTTGCCGCCGATGCGCTCGCCGCTCACCTGGTCCTGCGTCGTCATGATGCAGCGGGCACAGGGTTTGACGAGATCGAAGACGATGCCGCCGATCTCGACGCTTTCCCAGAAATCCTCTTCCCAGGGATCGTCGTTGTCGATCAGGATATTGGTGCGGAAGCGGTCCATGCCGACCGGCTCCTGCCCCTTGGAAACCAGCGTAACGTTGAGATCGGCGAGCGACGCCGTGGTGGTGATCAACACCGGAAAGCCATCGGCAAAACCGACCGGGGCTGCCTCGCCGGCCCATTCATCGCCGACCGCACGCCGGGCATGATCATCCATATGCACCAGCTTGACCGGGCGGCCGAACCAGCCCGAAAGCGTGGTGTTGACGCGGTCTTCGGAAACGGCCGCGTTGACCTCACTGTCCCAGACGCGGACATCCAGCCGCCTTTCAGGATCGAAGGACGCGGTTACCGTGCGGGTGCCCATTTTCAGATGGACGCCGCCGGTCACATGCGTGGCCTCGACTTGTGCCAGCACCTGCAATTCGCGCTGGGTAATGAACCTCCCATCGGGATCGACGACCATGAAGCGGCGGTCGCCCACGAGACCATCCCGCTGGATGGAAACGGAGGTCTGCGCGATAGCGCGGCCGCTCTTCAGCGGATGAATGTTAAGACCCGTCACCTTCACGTCGTCGCTCCCAGGCATTCAGATTGTGATTCAAGATCATTGCAGATTGATTCCGGCGATGGCGGCAACAACCTGATTTGGTTAGATTTCCTCGATCAGCATGCCCAGCACGGCGCGCAGCCTTTCCTGCCGCTGCCGGGCAAGTGCCCTGCCCGCCGCCGTCTGGAAACCATCCGTCAGCTTGAACAGCTTCGTCTCGAAATGGTCAATGGCATAGGCCTTGTCATCGAGCGGGCGGTCCTCCGCCAGCGGATCCAAAGGATCGTAGAGGCCGCTGCCCATGCGCCCGGCGATATAGAAGCAGCGGGCAGCTCCGATCATGCCGATCGCATCGAGCCGGTCGGCATCCTGCAGGATTTTCGCCTCGAGGCTTTCCGGCGGGATATTGGCGGAAAAGCTGTGGGTGAGGATCGCGTGGGCAACGGCGGTGATCTCCGCGGTGCGCCAGCCGAGTTCGTCGAGCAGTTCGTAGGCCCTTTCGGCGGCAAGCCGCGATGCATGAGCGCGATGGGGAGAATTCTTCTCGACCGAGACGCAATCATGCAGCAGCACGGCAGCGGCAAGCAGGCGCAGGTCGCCGCCTTCCGAGCCGTGGATGCGCAGGGCGTTCTTCCAGACGCGGATCAGGTGGGCGGCATCATGCGAGCCGTCATTGCCGGAGACGGCATGCGGCAGCAACCGTTCCGCAAGGGCTTCGTGAGGCGCAAAGGCAGCGGCGAGCGAAGACAGGTGGCTCATGCGAAATCCATAGCAAAGAGACGACAGGAATCGAAGCGGTCAGGCTGTTTGACCCGGTTCCGCTTCGATGTCCACCGGCGTTTCCTGTTCCGGCGCAACACTTGCCTTGCCGGAGAGGATCTTCTGGTAGAACAGCCCGATGCCGATCAGCACACCGCCAAGGCCGATGAAGGACAGTGCCCGCAGGAAGCCCTCGAGATTGGCCATGTCGATCAGGAACACTTTCAGCACCGCGACGAAGACCAGCACCGCCGAGGCGATGCGGATGCTCTTGGCGTTGAAACGCGAGCCGAGTACCAGCAGCAAAACGCCGAGCAGCAACCAGACGACGGAATAGGTGTAGGTTTCGCCCTGCAGGAAGCCTTTCCAGTCGGCGATGTTCTGGCCTTGCCAGAAACGGCGCACGGATAACGTCGCCCAAGCGAAGGCAAGGACGGCCCCTGTCACCGCGAGAGCCGTCACGTATGGCATCGGCCGCTTGCCGCGCGCATACCGGGCAAGCCCCGCATAGCCCATCCCCGGCAGCAGATAGCCGATCAGCAGCAGATCGAAGAACGGCACGGAACCGAGCAGTTCGCCGCTGAAATAGGGATTGAGGCCAAGCAGATGCGCGCTGAGGATGGAGAGCATCGACAGGACGCCAATGACCATGCTGCCGTAGCGGAAGACCGGGCTCGGCGACTTCCGGTCGAGCGTCATCATGATGCCGGAGGCGCCGATGGCAAGCAGCGTGTAGATCGACTGTTCGCCCAGCGTCGGCGTGGAACTGTCGAGCACGCCGCCGTTCATGGCGTGGCGAACGAGGATTGCGACCGTCAGCAGCACGAACAGGCTGGCCAGCGCCTGCAGCAGATTGCGCACGCGCAAGCCCGACCAATTACGCAGTTCGAAAGCCGAGTGGACGAGCAGCAATGCGGGGATACCGTAGCCGGCGAGCAGCGCATTGAAAACCGGCGTCGTTCCGAGGTTCTGCGGCCCGACGATGGTCGGCTCCCAGGCGATACGGGCAAGCACGGCGATAGCCGCGCCGACCATCATCCAGGGTAGCGCCGGCCAGGACCGCAGGCGCGTTGCCGCGACATAGGCGGCTCCCAGCAGTGCGATCAGGATGGTGGTTGCAACACCGTCCGTCAGCGCATGCAGCCCGATGACGAAAAGACCGAAGGAACCGGCGACCAGAAACGCCTGCGGCAGATCGATTTTTTCGGCGGAGACATCACCACGCGAGAACCATTCGGCAAGACCGAGGAGAGCGAGGCCTGCCACGAGCGCAAACAGCCCGTGTGTGAGATCGAATGTCAGATTGCCGGTCGTCAGGAAAGACATACCGATCAGCGCGATTGGTACGATCGCCATGATCGCGGCCCAGATCGTCGCCAGTGGCAGCTGGTCTTTGCGATGCAGGTGATTGGCCACTGCTCCGAGCGCGATGAACACGACCGAGAGGGCCATGCTGGCGAGCATCGCCGTTCGCCCGGATACGGCAAGGGTTGCGACATGACCGGGGATCGCTGGATCGATGAACGTCAGCAGGCCGCTGAGCGCCGTCATGCTCCAGACGCCGACCACCGCCACAAAGGCCGAAAGCAGAGCAGGATAGACCGCGTAGCTGCGCAAGGCGCCGAGAACCGCCAGAGCGGCAACGACAAGACAGAACTGCGTGACAGGGTAACCGGATGCTGCAGCAAGGGGACTGATCATCGCAAGCGCCGTCAGCAGCGCGGAAATTCCTGCCGTCACCGTGATGGCGGCAAACGGCGGTGCCATCACGCGCTCCCAGGAAGTGCGCGGTGATGCGATGGGCTCGCCGTCCGCCGTTTGTTGCGGGGCGGCATCGACATCACCGTCAGGTCTGCCCGGCCAGATGAAGCCGATGCCTCCGATCATCACCAGCATGATCAGCGTCACCGGCAGCGTTTCGAACGGCGTCGACGAGGCGATATAGGCCAGCGCCCAGAGGCAGAGGCCGATATTGGCGATTGATGGCACGAGCGTCCAGCGGCGGATGCGCGCCGCGAGCAACGTGGCGATCCAGGCAACGCCGAGAAAGCCGAATAGGCTCCAGGGGCTGGGGCTTTCCGACGACACCAATGCCGGGGTGAGCAAGGACGCGAGCAGTCCAAGCCCGGCAAGGGCCTGTCCATGCAGCAGCGACAGACCGACCGTGGCGAGCGAAACTAGCGCCAGCAGCACGAAAGCCGTCGCCGGACCAATGAAACCATAGACACCATGGGCGGCATAGCAGACGCCGAACAGCGTCACGGCACCCGCCGCCGTCAGGATACCGGGGATCATTGCGTTCTGGAAGGCATCGGCGACCAGCGGCATGGCGCGGCGGCGAACGAATTCGCCGATACCGATGAGGACGAGACCGAAGACGGCCGCCATGAACAGCCGCACCGCCGGGCTCAGCAGGCCCGCGTCGATCGAATATTTGACCATGAAGATGCCGCCGAGCGCCAGGGCGATGCCGCCGACCCAGACCGCCCAGCGCGCACCAAGGCGGCTTTCGAGGCTTTCCTTCTGTCGGGGGACAACGGCGTCGATCGCCGCTGCTTCGGCAACACGCGCCGCCACGGGCTCGCCGCGCGAGGCCTTTTCGACCGCATCCTGGCTGGGTGGCGGACCACCGAAGATCGCATCGCCCTTTTTGATTTCGCTCAGGCGCTTCCGCTCCAAGGTCGCGGGTTCCACCGGTGGCGGGAGGCTTTGCACCGGCTCGGCTTTTTCCCCCGCTTCCGCAACGATATCCACTGTGGGGACAGTGCCCCGCAGCTCTTCGATCCGCTTCAGTTCCTCTTTCAGTGCGGCAATCTCGACCTCCAGCCGTTCGGCCGTCTTGCGTCCGTTGAGAAGCGCTGCGAGCGCTATGCCAAAAGCAACGAAAGCAATGACTTCGATCATGTTTTCTCCCCGGCGCCGCCACCGACGCAATCCTTGAGACCATACAGCTTTTCAGGCTCACGCCAAATCGAAGACGGTTGAGCGCGGCGATCTCTTCACCGAATTGTCGCGAACCTGTCATTATGCGGCAGGTATGGATGTGTCGGTGCGCCTTCGCGCAGTTTCCTGAAATGAGGAGAATGACCATGGATCATCTTGTCGACCCGACAGCCGAACCGGAATTCAAGACGCTGACCGACCGCCGCGAAGAACTCGAAGATATCGGCCAGAACTGTTCCACCAATCCGACCATGGGTGACATTATCAACCGGCGCTTTTCCCGCCGGTCGTTCATGGCCGGTTCGCTGGCCGTTGCTGCCATCTCCACCACGGTCAGCCCGCTGGCGATCCTGACGGCGGACGACGCGCGCGCTGAAGGCATGTCGCACTTCGACTTCAAGGAAGTCGAAATTGGCATCGATGAGACCCACCATGTCGCCGAGGGTTACGATGCCGATATCCTCTTGCGCTGGGGCGACAAGCTGTTTGCCGACAGCCCGGATTTCGACCCGCTGAACCAGACGGCCGCCGCCCAGGAAAAACTGTTCGGCTACAACAACGATTACATCGGCTTCATCCCGCTCGAAGGCAATCCGGATCACGGCCTGCTGGTCGTCAACCACGAATATACCAATGCCGAAATCATGTTTCCGAAGTTCGCGACCGTCGTGACGGAAAAAGTGATGAAGGACGGCCAGCCGGTCATCAAGGACGGCAAGCAGGTCGAGGAGGAAAAGGTCAAGCTCGGCGAATACACCAAGGACCTGGTCGATATCGAGATGGCGGCGCATGGCGGCACCATCGTCGAAATCCGCAAGGTCGATGGCAAGTGGCGGCCGGTGCTCGACGGCAAGTACAATCGCCGCCTGACCGCCAAGACCGAGATGCAGCTTTCCGGCCCGGTTGCCGGCCATGAGCGGGTGAAGACACCGTCCGATCCGACCGGCACCAAGGTTTTCGGCACCATCAACAACTGCGCCGGCGGCGTCACCGCCTGGGGCACCTATGTGATGGCCGAGGAGAACATCAACGGCTATTTCGGCGGCGAGATGGCCAAGGACCATGCGGAATTCGCGCAGATGAAACGTCTCGGCATTCCGGGCGGACAATATGAATGGTCGAAATTCTACGACCGCTTCGACGTCGCCAAGGAGCCGACCGAAGCCAACCGCTTCGGCTGGATCGTCGAAGTCGACGTCATGGACCCGACCTCCGTGCCGAAGAAGCGCACGGCGCTCGGCCGCTTCAAGCACGAAGGTGCCGAATCGGTGGTTAACAAGGACGGCCGCGTCGTGTTCTACTGCGGCGACGACGAGCGCTTCGACTATGTCTACAAGTTCGTCACCAAAGGCACGTTCAACCCGAACGACCGCGCCGCCAACATGGATCTGCTCGACGAGGGCACTCTCTATGTGGCAAAATTCGATGCCGATGGCACGGTCGAATGGATGCCGCTTATCCACGGCGAAGGCCCGCTGACGGTTGCGAACGGTTTTGCAAGCCAGGCCGACCTGTTGATCAACACCCGCTTTGCCTCGGACGCGCTGGGCGCTACCAAGATGGACCGCCCGGAAGACATCCAGCCCAATGCCAAGACCGGCAAGGTCTATGTGATGCTGACCAACAACAGCAAGCGCAAGGCCGACCAGATCGATACGGCTAACCCGCGTGCGGAAAACCTCTTCGGCCACATTGTCGAGATATCCGAAACCGACGGCGATTTCGCATCGACCAAGTCGAAATGGGATATCCTGCTGAAATGCGGCGATCCGTCGGTTGCCGACGTCGGCGCTTCCTTCTCGACCGCGACGACGAAGAACGGCTGGTTCGGCATGCCGGACAATTGCGCCATCGATGCCGACGGCCGTCTTTGGGTGGCGACCGACGGCAACAATCAGAAGGATACCGGACGCACCGACGGCATCTGGGCCATCGACACCGAAGGCGATGCACGCGGCACGTCCAAGCTGTTCTTCCGGGTGCCGGTCGGCGCCGAGATGTGCGGGCCAAGCTTCAACCCGACCTCCGACACCTTCTTCGTCGCCGTCCAGCATCCGGGCGACGCGGGTCTTGCAACCTTCGAGAACCCGGCGACACGCTGGCCGGATTTCAAGGACGACATGCCGGTTCGCCCGGCCGTTCTCGCCATCACCAAACAGGGCGGCGGCAAGATCGGCTGACACCCAGCCACGAAATTGAAAAATGGCGCTGCATTCGCGGCGCCATTTTTTCGAATCGCTACGCGGTCACCGCATCAAATTCTCGATCGGAAAGATTGCGCAGGTTTCGGTGCCGTGTGCCAGCAGCTTGCCGTTCCTGTCCTTGAGAACGGCCTCCGATGTCGCCAGCGTGCGGCCGCGATGGACGATCCTGCCTTCGCAGAACACCTCGCCCATGCCGGGCAGCAGCGGGCGCACCAGATTGACCTTGAACTCAACGGTCGTATAGGCCTCGCCCGGCTTCAGGGTGGTCATGACAGCGCAGCCGAGGGCCGAATCCATGATCGTCGCTGCCCAGCCGCCATGCACCGTGCCGAGCGGATTGAGATGTTCGGCCGATGGCAGGCCCTTGAACATCACCCTGCCCTCCTCGACCTCGCTCAGTCCGAACTTGAGCGTCGCTGCCATCGGCGGCGCGGGATGAACGCCGGCCAGAAGGTCCAGCATCGCCTTCAGCCCGCCGTCGCGCGCAACGGCTTCCAGCGGCACCGTGCCGATGCCGGACACAGTCATTCCGGGGTAGAGTTCGATGGTCATTTCTTTAGGAATTCCTTATGGATTGGCGACTGTGTCTCGCGGCTTCAGCGCCTTAAGCGCTGCCTGGACAAAACCGTCGCGGGCGGTCGACAGGCCGATGCCACGCGGCTCGTAGACATGGCGATGGAGAAAAAATGCCGTCATGCGGAAGGCCGCGGCCAAGCTATCGTAATCGGCGGCACCGCGGCCGGCCAGAAACCCCGGCAGCGCCAGCATCTTACCGGCATAGGGTGCGCCCGCAGCGCGGCTGACGGCCCGGCCGGATTTCGGCGAGACATAGACCAGATCGTCGCGCGTGCCGGTCGCAGCACATTCCGCCAGATCGAGGCCGAAGCCGAGATCGTTCAGAACAGCGATCTCGAAACGCACGAACAGTTCGCCGGCATCGCTCGGATCGTGCAGATTTTCGAGGATGACATCGAGGGCTTCATAGAGATGCGGATGCGGATCGCGCTCGGGCAGAAGCCGCAGCAGCGCGCCCATTGCCTGCACGCCATAGACCGAGGTTGCCGCCTCCATCAGCCGCGCCGCCCGTAGCCGGACCGGCTCCATCCTGAATTCCCCCAAATGTTCGTCCAGCCGCGCCCGCCAGGTGACCTCCACTTCGTTTCCCGGCTGCAGCACCGGCTGCATCGTCCGCGAGCGGCCGCCCCGCACGAGCCCGAGATGGCGGCCCCGCGCGCGCGTCATGACTTCCGCGACGACGGAGGTTTCGCCGTGCCGCTTGACCCCGATGATGATGGCCTGGTCGCTCCATTGCATGGCAGTCGTTTTACCTTTGGCGGCAACCGAAAACAATCATCGCTTGGGGCAAGCCCCATTTGCGAAGGCGCATGCCCCCGCCCGTGGATTCACTGGCCGCTCACGCGGGATTGCCACGTTCTGCGCTCAATTTGGCGCTAGAATCGGCGTGCGAGTTCACCGGCCCGACTCAAAGACGCTTTCTTATCGCACAAGGTTGAAAGCTGTGGTTGATCAGCGGGCTGTCAGTGACCCGTTATATAGCGATCTATTTCGCCGTTTCGACGGCACAGGTGGTTTTAAAGGAGCGATCAAAATGACGAGGGTTTTCAATCATCGCGCCGGATATTTCTCCTGCGCGGCTCTTTTGTTCGCTGCCGCCGTCAGTTTCCCGCAGGAAGTCACCTACGCCAACGGGCGGCTGACCCTGGACGCGGATGCATCTGCTGCATCACTGGCGGTGACGCCGCTTCCCGACAATTTCTCCTATAATGACGGCGAATACGGAAACCAGTCCGCCCGGAAAGACTATTCCGTCGGCGCGAGACGAAGCGCCAACAACAATCTGGTCCTGCGTTTCGAGGTGCGCCCGGGCGAGCGCGCCGGTTTCGATGGTGAGGACAGGGATCGCTCGGAAGCGACCAGCGGCATAAGCTTCCCCAAAGGCGAGGTCATATGGAATGCCTACCGCGTGAAGATCGCCGACGGATTCTCGATACCCAGCGACGAACGTTCCTGGTTCATCGTGGGTCAGTGGCACGGCAGCAAGGACGACAAGCGCTCGCCCTATATCGCAGCCCAGGTCGAGGGCAAGGATCTGGTTTTCCTGAGACGCTATATCCAGGACGGCAAACCGGCCAGCAGCGAAATGTACCGCATGCACGATGTCCCACGCGATCAGTGGCTCAATATCGTGATCGAGCACAAGGTTTCCTCAACCGATGGGCTTTTGAACATCTGGCTCAACGGCCAACAGGTCGTGAAATTCGACGGCCCGGTCGGTTATTGGGATCATGACGAGGCGGGATACTGGAAATTCGGCATCTATCGCAGCCGCCATGACGCGGATGCAGTGGTCGAATACCGCGACGTCGTCACTACGACGGACAATCTCTCAAAACGCGCGACACTGACCAACTGAGCATTTGGCGGTCGGTCCGGACCGCCAAATGCCGGCTATGCAGCCTTCAGGAATTGGTTTCGCGCATGAAATCGAGGAAAACGTCGCGCGCCGGCCGGCTGAGAGGCCCCGCCCTGCAAAGCGCGGCCCTGTTACGCTGGTCGCAGAACTGGTTGAAGGCCCGGATGGTAGCCCCGGTCAACACACCGGTCAGCTTGCCTTCGTAGGCGCCAACGCCCTTGAGCTCGCTTTGAAGAACATAGACATAGGTGTTGCCGTTGGCGCCGACGAGACGGCTAACCAGATTGGCCTTGTCAGCCGGCTGCATAGCTTGGACCTTCGCGACGAACGCCGCATATTGGCTCACAGAACCGGCGGCAGCCCCCTCGATGAACAGTTCTTCGCTTTCGCGCTGCTGTTCGGACATCCGGCCTGCCGAACTGGCAAGCGTCGCCTTGGCCAGGGAAATATTCCTTGCGATATCCTTGCCCCGTCCTTGAGCATAGAGCTGAACAAGCGTCGATGCCGCATAGGTATCGCCGGCCGCGCTCGCCTTCTTGAGGATTGCGATAGCCTGGGCAGGATTTTTCGGCACCCCCCTTCCGTCGAGTACCGCATTGGCCAGAACAGAGGCAATACCGGGGGCGTTTTCCTTTTGCCCCTCCAGAAGAAGATCGTGCGCCCGCTTTTGCTGCGATGCCGTTCCGCCAAGCAGCACGCTGGCAGCGCTCGCCAATCCGTTCTTCCTGCCGGCGCGATAAGCTTCCTGATACAGATCGGCCGCTTTGGAAACGTTCTTGGGAACCGCAGTGCCGTCACGATAGACCTTGGCAAGACTGATCATCGCGCCGCTATCGCCTGCCTGGACCGCCCGTTCGTAATAACCGACCGCCTTGGCCGGATCGAGGCCGACATCCGCTCCCTTCAGATAAAGCGTGGCCAGGGACGAAGCCGCCCATGTCCCTCCCTCGGCAAGGACTTCCTCGTAGAGAGCGGTCGCCTTCGGAATATCGCGCGGAACAAGGACACCCTCCGCATAGAGATCTGCCATGCCGAGCTTGGCGCCGGGATCGCCCGCCTGGACACCCTGTTCATAAAACCCGACCGCCTTGCCCGGATCGAGGCCGAGGGCACGGCCCTTGCGGTAAAGTTCGCCCAGCTTGGCTGCCGCCGTTATCCTGCCATTCTCGAGTGCCTTGGTGTACAGATCGACCGCCTTGGGAATATCCGCGGGGACCACCTTACCGTCTCGATAGACATTGCCGAGGGCGATCATCGCGCCGGCATCGCCGGCCTCGATCGCCTGTTCGTAATAGCCGATCGCCTTGGCTGGATCGAGACCAAGCTCACTGCCCTTCAGGTAGAGCGCGGCCAGCGAGGGAGCTGCCCACACACCACCGCTGGCAATAACATCCTCATAGAGAGCGAGCGCTTTCGGAATGTCGCGCGGAACCACGACACCCTCCGCATAAAGGTTCGCCATCCCGGCCTTCGCGCTGGCATCGCCGGCCTTCACGCCCTGCTCATAGAAGTCGACCGCCTTGCCCGCATCCAGACCGGCAGCCTCGCCCAGACTGTAGAGAGCGCCCAGCTTGGCCGCCGCGGCTATCCTGCCGTTCTCCAGCGCCTTCGTGTACAGTTCGACCGCCTTGGGAATATCCTTCGGAGCGATCTTTCCGTTGCGATAGATATCGGCAAGAGCGATCATCGCGGCGGCATCGCCGGCCTGGACGGCCTGTTTGTAGTAGCCGACCGCCTTGGCGGGATCGAGGCCGACCTCGTCCCCTTTCAGATAAAGCGCCGCCAGCTCCGAGGCTGCCCACGTGCCGCCATTGGCAACGACGTCTTCATAGAGGGAGACGGCTTTTGGAATATCGCGAGGAACCACGACACCCTCGGCGTAAAGATCCGCCAGACCAGCCTTTGCTCCGGCATCGCCGGCCTGGACACCCTGCTGGTAATACGCCACTGCCTTGCTCGGATCGAGGCCGACGGCCTCGCCCAGGCTGTAGAGGGCACCCAGCTTGGCGGCGGCCTGTATCCTGCCGTTCTCCAGCGCTTTCGCATAGAGATCGGCGGCCTTCGGAATGTCCTTTGTAACCACCTTGCCGTCGCGGTAGAGGTTGCCAAGGGCGATCATAGCACCGGCATCGCCGGTCTCGACCGCCTGCTCGTAATACCCAATCGCCTTGGCGGGATCGAGGCCGACTTCGTCCCCTTTCAGATAAAGCGCCGCCAGCGATGAGGCTGCCCATGTGCCGCCGCTGGCAAGAATTTCCTCGTAAAGGGAGACCGCTTTGGCGATATCGCGCGGGACAAGGATACCCTCGGCATAGAGATCCGCCAGGCCAAGCTTCGCACCGGGATCGCCTGCCTTCACGCCCTGCTCGTAATAGCCGATGGCCTTGCCGGAATCGAGGCCGACAGCCTGGCCCTGACGATAGAGATCACCAAGCTTGGCAGCCGCCGCCGGCCTGCCCGCCTCAAGCGCTTTCGCGTAGAGATCGGCTGCCTTGGGAATATCCTTCGAAACGATCTTGCCGTCGCGATAGATGTTTCCAAGGCTGATCATCGCGCCGGCATCGCCGGCCTGGACGGCCTGCTCATAGTAGCCAACCGCCCTGACGGGATCGAGGCCGACCTCGTCCCCCTTCAGATAGAGCGCTGCCAGCGACGGCGCTGCCCAGGTGCCTCCCGCAGAAATGACCTCCTGATAGAGAGCAACCGCCTTCGGGACATCGCGCCCAACCAGAACGCCTTCCGCATAAAGGCTTGCCATCCCGACTTTCGCCCCGGCATCGCCGGCCTTGAGGCCCTGCTCGTAATAGCCGACGGCCCTGGCCGGATCGAGGCCGACCGCCTGGCCCTGGCGATAGAGGTCACCGAGCCTGGCCGCCGCCGCTACCCCACCCTTCTCCAATGCTCCGGTATAGAAATCGACCGCTTTGGGAATATCCCTGGGAACGGCCTTGCCGTCGCGGTAGAGGTCCCCGGCGGCCTGCATTGCCGCTGCATCCCCCTGTTCAGCCATTGCCACGACGCCCGCGACCGCGGATGTGAGATCATCCCCCGGTTTTCCCGCCTTTATCGCGGCCAGGAACGCCTTCAAAGCTTGCTGTTCCGGCGTCTCGGCCGCTTTTTGCTCCGTGCTGTTGCCGGTCTGCTGCGAGAAGGATGGAGAAGCGCTGAAAATCGCCAATCCCAGCGCGCAACCCAAAAGGAGGGATTTATGATCCAATATCATTGCAAAACCTCGCCGATTTATTGAGACAAAACATAACTTTAACGCGAAATTATTTTGTGACGCAGCAATTGGTCTTTAACGAATATAGCCAGCAATGGTGTCGTGAAAGTCGATCCGCACTTTATCTCTTATCGGCCATCGGCGTCCTTAAAACACTCGACCATAATGCTCATTGAGACCAATCCAGTGACAGCAGCGCATCTTCTTTTTCAGAATGAGGAGGACTGGCAATCGTTCCGCAGCCGGTATCCGAAAGCGCCGCGTCTTAACCATTCCATCTCGCAACTGCGAAAGCCTCTATGAAATCATATTTAATTATGGGAAAACATCTGTACGGAAACAAGCCAAAAGCGATCGCCGCCTCGATGTCAAAGGAAAAAATTTAAATCGCCCCGGCTTGTTCAAAGACATATATTATGCGCGTATAAATGAGCAAGTGCTGCTATCGAACGCCGGTATTTTCGGCGAAAAAATACAGCCATGCCATTGTTTTATAAAATGTATTTCGTCTTTTTTGGCGAAATAGCCTTTAAGTTTTTTTGATCAAGAATTCGTAAATCTAAGGACGTATTGAATGAAGATAGCGATTTTCGGCTTGGGATATGTCGGATTTACCGCCATGTGCTGCATCGCAAAAGAAGGGCATCATGTCATCGGCTTTGATGTCAGCGAAAAAAAAGTAAGCCAAATTAATCACGGTATTGCGCCGATCACCGAGCCGGGCGTCGACGCGCTGCTCCGGGGGTCTCGAAGCCGGCCGGATTAACGCCTACACCGAAATCAAGGACCATCTTGAAGATTGCGACATGGCGATCGTCTGCGTCGGCACGCCGAGCGCGCCGGACGGGTCGCACAACATGACCTATATCGCCGAAGTCACGCGCCAGATCGCCGCCGCTGTCGGCAAGAGAAGAACGTCGCCGCTGACCGTCGTCTATCGCTCGACCATCCGTCCGGGAACGGTCGAGGGGCTGATCGCGCCGATCCTGACCTCCGAACTGGGCGACGCTTTCGAGCGCAGCATCGAGCTTGTCTACAATCCGGAATTCCTGCGGGAATCCTCGGCGATCCAGGATTATTTCGATCCACCCAAGATCGTGATCGGTACGGTTGACGGCAAGCCGAACGCGCGGATGGACCTCCTCAATCAAAACATCAGCGCCCCGACCTTCTACGTGCACCTCGGCGAATCGGAAATCACCAAGTTCGTCGACAACACATGGCATGCGGTCAAAGTCGCCTATGCCAACGAGATCGGCCGCATCTGCCTGCAACTCGGCCTGAGCGCCAAGACGGTGCACGAAATCTTCGTCTCCGATACCAAGCTCAACATCTCGCCCTACTACACCCGCCCCGGCGGGGCGTTCGGCGGTTCCTGCCTGCCGAAGGATGTGCGCGCGATGCAATATATCGCGGCCGACTGCGGCGCCCATACCCATCTGGTCGATTCGCTGCTGCGCTCCAACGAAGCGCACAAATACCGGCTGTTCCAGCATGTGACACGCGATCTGGCGCCCGGCGCCACGGTCCTGCTCGTCGGGCTTGCCTTCAAGGCGGACACGGACGACCTGCGCGAAAGCCCCAATATCGACCTTGCACGCGGTTTGCTGCGCGAGGGTTACAAGCTGTCGATCTTCGATCCGGCGATCGACGCGACCAAGCTTGTCGGCGCCAATCTGGGTTACGCCTATACCCAGATCCCGACGCTGTCGCATCTGCTGGTCTCGAAGGAAACAGCGGAAGCCACGGCCTACGACCGCGTCATCACCACCAACCTCACCTACCGGAAGCTCAACCTGGAAAAGAATGACGATGTCGTCAATCTGAACGCTCTTTCGTGAGGATGGCGGCGATGGATACTGCCCTTCAAAACAGCACAACCGCCACACACGCACACACCGATGCCATTTTCGGCGCGCTGACGGGGCGAAAGGTCCTGATCATCGTCGAGAACTTGCCGGTGCCATTCGACCGGCGGGTCTGGCAGGAGGCAAGGACCCTGCGCGCGGCCGGCGCCGAAGTCGCCATCATCTGCCCGACCGGCAAGGGCTATACCGCGCGCTACGAGCATCTCGACGGCATCCATATCTACCGCCATCCCCTGCCTCTGGATGCCGGCGGCGCGCTTGGCTACCTGCTGGAATATGGCGCAGCACTGACCTGGGAAACGCTGCTGTCCTGGAAAATCCTGTTTCGCCACGGCTTCGACACGCTGCATGGATGCAACCCGCCGGACCTGATCTTTCTCATCGCCTGGCAGTTCAAGCTGATCGGCAAGCGCTACATCTTCGATCACCACGACATCAATCCGGAGCTTTACGAAGCCAAGTTCAACAAGCGCGGCTTCTTCTGGCGGCTGATGTGTGTTTTCGAATGGCTCACCTTCAAGACCGCCGACACGGTGATCTCCACCAATGAGAGCTACAAGAAGATCGCCATCGAGCGCGGCGGCAAGAAGGCCAAGGATATCTTCGTCGTACGCAGCGGCCCCGACCTGACGCGCGTCAAGGCGGTGGCGCCTAACCCCGCCCTGAAGAACGGACGCCCGTCTCTGGTCGGCTATGTCGGCGTCATGGGCGACCAGGAAGGCATCGACCTGCTTCTCGAGGCGGCCCGTCATCTGGTCTACGATCTCGGCAGGCAGGATATCCAGTTCGCGCTTGTCGGCGGCGGCCCAAGCCTCGCCGCGTTGCAGGCCCTGTCGGACAGTCTGGGGCTTGCTGACTACGTCACCTTCACCGGCCGGGCGCCGGACCAGACGCTGTTCGAGGTCCTTTCGACTGCGGATGTCTGCGTCAATCCGGACCGGGTCAACCCGATGAACGACAAATCGACGATGAACAAGATCCTCGAATACATGGCCGTCGGCAAGCCGATCGTCCAGTTCGACGTCACCGAGGGCCGTTTCAGCGCGCAGGAAGCGTCGCTCTACGCCAAGGCGAACGATCCGGTCGATTTCGCACGCAAGATCGCCGAGCTTCTCGCCGATCCGGAGCGCTGCGCCCGGATGGGCGCCTTCGGGCGCAACCGCGTGGAAACGCAGATGGCCTGGAGCTACGAGGTGCCGAAGCTGATCGACGCCTACAAGAATGCACGGCCCTAGCCCGGCCGCGCCGATCTTTCGCTGGCCCGCCGATACGTTTGAAATGATGTTGCATAGGTTAATTGATGGCGATCAAGGACATAGTCGAAGATCTGAGGACGCATCGCGAAGGCTTGTTGGCGCAGGGCGCTGGCCGAATCTTACCCTGCGTATTTTCAAGGCATCAACGATGAAAATCGCCGTCGTCACCTATTTCCACGACAGCCTCACCGGCTTCATGGATTTTTCCTACAGGGTGGCCGCCCTTGGGACGCTTGCAGACGTCGATCTCTATTGCAGATATTCGGTGCAGCGTAAGGATGAGTTCAGCAATTCCCGCTTCAACGAAATCGTGGTTCAGCCGAGATTCAAGGGGCTTCCGTCTCAGCTTGACTATTTTACGCGCGTTACCGGTCTCATCCGAAAAAGCGCCTATGATCTTGTCGTGATGCTGGGAAGCCAGGGCAGTCCCTTCATTCTCGCACTTCCGAAGAAGGCGCGCGTAGCGCTTTACTGGAACGAACATCCTTCCCATTTCTTCGGCCCCAGCCGCCTGCGGCCGATGCGACCGATCCGCAAAATCCTCCGCCGGATGTGTTATTCGGCAGCAAAGAATGCCGATCTCGTCATGCCGATCGGGGAAGCGCATCGCCAGGATCTTCTCGCTCACGGTGTTTCCGAGACGAAAACGCGCCTTATTCAGATGGGTGTTTCGGATGCATTCCGGCCGATCGCTGCCACGGACGACGAACCCGGCATCGACGGCAAGATTTGCTTCGTCTATGCTGGCTCCGTCGAAGAGGATCGTGGACGCGACGTCATGCTCGACGCATTTTGCACCGCACAGACCAAAGGGCTTCCGGTTCACCTGACCATCGTTGGCGCTGTCGAAGCGCAACAGAAATACTGTCTGGATTACGTCAAGCAGCGCGGCGCCGAAAACACCATCTCGGTACTCGGCCGTGTTTCCGGCGCGGAGGTCATAAGGCATCTCCGCAACAAGGACTTCGGAATCTGCATCTGGGCGGACAAGGAATATTACCGGTTCAATCCGCCGACGAAGCTGTTCGAATATCAGGTCGCGGGACTTGCCGTTCTCGCCAACAATATCTCGACCCATACACATTTCATCGACAACGATGAAAACGGGGTGATCTTCGAATACAATCCGGAATCGCTCCTGCAAGCATTGGCCCGGATCACCCAGCTTCCGGAAAGAATCGGTCACCTGAAAACACGATCGCTTTCCAGATCTGAGCAATACCTCTGGAAAAATATCGAGCCTGAATTTCTGCGGCAGATCGAGGCGGCGATGGCCGGAAACCGGCCATGAACAGGTTCATCCTCTATCTATCGGGCCGCATCCCCGCGCTCTTCCTTACATTTTTCTTCC
>Ga0307515_10007901_pt1 | contig 20892 bp, 30 predicted proteins | sample 17_EM_MG_FD_194513 | JGI IMG/M metagenome (GOLD analysis project Ga0307515, IMG submission 194513) | Populus trichocarpa ectomycorrhiza microbial communities from riparian zone in the Pacific Northwest, United States - 17_EM | ecosystem: Host-associated > Plants > Roots > Unclassified | place...
CGAGTCCCTCATCCTCTGTTCTGAACCTCTTTTCCCCACCGCACCCATTTATACGTGACGAAGTCTCTAGTTTTTGTCGGTGTTGTTTCGGGCCACATCACTGGTCAACTCTCCAATCAGCTTCGCTCCTGCTCACCGAGTTTTCACTGGGAGAACAGGAAAGTGACTATTCAGGAACGTCGGACAGAGTGCGTGGACATAGTAGCAAAGGAGGGGACGGGCACAATGCAATAATGGGCCGTCCATCGTCTCCCGCTGTTCCCATTGGCGTACTACTAGGAACTCGCTCGGGTTGCCCACCACCATGTCAAGGAAACCAGGGAGGTTGTTGAAGCGCCCACTGAAGCGGTTACTGAAAGTGAATGAGCGGAAGTATGTCCGACTCTCTTCCTACTTTCCCCATCTTCATCGGGGGATGCATGTCCCTCGGAAACGATACTCCTTCTGTGGCGGGGCCGCCTGTAAACAGTCTCCCTGCCCTCACGTGGAGAACGGTCGGCGGGGGGTGGAGAATGATTCCGTAGAGGGAGAACGGAACCTTAATGGACGGGATCTCGGGTGACGGGATTGGGAGAGGGGACGGAACACAGGGAGATATGCATAAGAGGGATCTTCGGAGGGAGACCGGCTGATGTGTTGGCTTTCGCGGCCGAAGGTTTGCTTGAAACACTGTGGGGTGGATATCAGTCCATGCAGCAGACGTGGAAGAAGTGAGGTGATGCGCACCACATTCGATATCTTTGACCGCTCTTCTCCTGAATTTGGAGAAACTGCGCCACCGGTTCTTCGTAGTCCAAAACCTCGCCCGTTTCTCTGCCGCAGATATTGTACTGAAGATATGAGGGTGTTGGGTGTTGCAACATAAGGCTCTGAGCGTTTCAACTCACGCCATTGCCGCTTTCATCACTCCCGCCCACTCTCTTGCCGGCGTTGACCCAGCCGGAGTTGGCTGTTCGTACTGCATCTCGAGTAGGAAAATGCATCGTCTCTGAAGGTCAGGCACGCCGTGTCTATTACCCGAGGGATGAGACTGGATTATCATCGCGCAAGGCGGTCAATCTCGCCCTTGACTCAGTTTTGAGTGATTCTCCTTCCGCAGCGCCTTCCTCGCGCATTGGCCGTAGCTGAAGAGAGGTAAGCGCTAGTTTGATGACCGGGGCCGGGAGCGGAAGCGAGATTGTCTGTGCCAATCCACCTTACACCCGCCACGTTTCCGACACACGGTCATGGTTCGTGTTCGTTGACGCTCTGCGAGATTCCAGGTAGACGTGGGTAGACGCGGGTCGCTACATGGTTTTGCTACAGACTTCCGGACCCCCGTCCCGCAGGTACTCGCGGAGATTTAGCCGAATGGAGCCGGGACCGCTTCCATCCAACCTACCTCGTTCCCCATGTATGTGCTACTTCTCAGCGGTATGAACCACTAGAGCCACCGCTCCACGGCACGGTTATTCATCCATCGAATGGTGCCGTCGAATGTGTGTTTCAGCCTCCATGAGGTGGCAGCGTTTTTCCAGCGAGGCCGGACGTATATTATCCACGCACGAAAGGTTAACTTCCAGGAACTGCCCCCCGTGGATCTCGAGCCCCCAGTCATGCCAACCCGTTGCAGTGAGTCCCCGACGTCAAATGTGCGGTACGATATGCGCTGATAAACGCTCTCAGAATTTCCTCCAGTTACCTCGGAGGCGGATCTTGTCCTACAAGTATACAATGGGGTGCATTTTGGATCATATAGGACGACGGTATCCACCGGTACTCACAAGTTCAACAAGGTTGCGCGCTCCTCTGCGGTCAACTCGAATTTGAAGGCTGGGTACTGTGGCCCCGCATCATCCGGACTCTGCCTCGTTCGTGGGTTTCTTCCTCAAGCGTGGGCCCTTTTTGATAAACTGTACTTCAAGATCGACAGGGCGAGGTCCTGTAGAGGAAGGAGGCAAACGGGTAATCTGGTTTGTGTTAAGTTCCTACAACGTTACCCGCGGTCTCACGCAACGGTGGATGTGACAAAACATGCACGTGTATTTTGTCACTAAGCTGACCGCGAGTGGATCCTGACTCTGCGTAGATGTTTTATCGCGAGGCCGAGCGGTGGAAACGTCTTTCCCATCAGAACGTGGTCCCCGTCCTCGGGGTTTTTGACATCCCTTTTCAGACGAGAATCAGTTTTTCTGTAATAATCCCTTGGATGAAAAACGGGAACATCCTCGAGTACGTGAAGAAACATCCGGAAGCTGACAGGCTCCAACTGGTGGGTGCATTTTCCTGTTCGGGGAGCATCATCTGACGTTGCGCTGCAAAGCTTGCAGAGGCTGCCTACGGCTTGGAATACCTCCACTCCATGGGGACGCTACATGGGGGCATAAATCCGGTAAGGGGGGAGATCCGCGTGGTAGAGCTCCTGGCTAAGCCCCCTCAGAGGAATGTTTTAATCGATGAAAGTGGTCAAGCATGCCTCGGGGACTTCGGGGTCAATAACATAACCACAGATCCCTCAATAACTCGCCCAGAAAGTATCATATCATCCAAGCCGGGTGCACTGTGTTACATGGCCCCCGAGCTCCTCAACTTTTCAGAATACGATCCCAAGAGTTGTAGCCCCTCTGAAGCAAGTGATATCTACTCCCTGGCAATGACCGCTTTTGAGGTCAGTTCATCCTAGTAGAACTCCGTTGTACGCTGACTGCTTCTGTGACCCCCAGGTTCTCACAGATATCGTACCATACGGAGATCTCCGTGAAGTCGATCTCCCCTTCTCTATTATGGTCGGGGAGCGGCCGCACCGTCCAATGAACACCACAAACGTTTGGTTGTCGGACCCGGTGTGGATGATGCTCGAGGATTGTTGGAGTGAGAGCCGAGGCGTGCGGTGGGACGCTCGATGTATGAGGCGCAGATTTTGTGATCCCCAAGACATACGGACTGAAGGGATACCATGCATTGGAGAAGGTGAGTGCCAAGTGGCATTTTGGTTGATTACCCCGGTAATCGCCATCCTTTGGTATCTCGTTGCCAGTCACGCTGGCTGTTCAGCTCGACCAACTTCAAGCAAATCACTGTCCGAAGTATCTCGTCAAGTGTCTCCAGTCCGCGCTAGAGCAGCGCGATTTTTACGACCAGCATATTTTGAAATTGGAAACTCAGGTGGAAAAGGCTCAAGCCCTATTGGACGTCTTCGACAAGGTACGCCAGAGAAGTACGGTAGCTCCCAGCATGCTGACGCGATGCTGTGTAACATAGGTCTTGAGATCTTGTCCCTTTGACCCTGTCCTCTTCAAGCGATTTAGGCAGCTGTGCAGCTTTACTGGACTCCTCCCTCTTTCTTACGTCATTCCGGGGTGTCTGGTCAAGACGGAAGAGTTACCCATTAGGTTTGGCGGGTTTGGTGATGTTTGGCGCGGGGTTTACGACCGACAACATGTGGCGGTAAAGGGGCTACGCGTATACAAGGAGAGTGACATACGCAAAATCAAACGGGTAGGATCATCCGTGATCATTCGGGGTCCCTACTCTGGTTGACCTCCCTCATCAGGTCTTTTACAAGGAGGTTGCTTTGTGGAAACGGCTGTCCCATTCAAACGTTGTCCCATTCCTTGGAGTTTGCGATGAACCCGCTCCACTCTCCATGGTTTCAGAGTGGATGCCGAACGGTGATGTACGGCAGTACGTCCAAGACTATCCGGAAGCGGACCGATTGCAACTCGTATGCCTATCAGCTCCTCCCTGCTATACTACGTTTGTCTTACACTACGTCAGCTTCTTGATATCTGCCACGGGTTACAGTTTCTACACTCTCACGACGTTATTCATGGTGATCTCAAAGGAGTATGTGTCTCAAACATTTTCCCGGTTAATGCGACATATTCGCGTCCTCAGCATCCTTTGTTTTTGCAAGGCCAACGTCCTGGTTAACGCTTCGGGTAAGGCGTGTTTGGGAGACTTTGGTCTTTCGTCTATCGCCAGCTTCAACTGCACGGAGACTTCCGCGCCAGGACCCCATGGAACGGTCAGGTGGATGGCGCCGGAGCTCATCCTTCTTATTATCACTGTGGACGAGAAGCTGTCTTGCCATTCCACCAAAGAATCTGACGTTTATGCCTTCGCTATGGTTTCGATCGAGGTACTACACGTCCTCCGGTTGAACTTGGGCAAGGGACTCACCCACAATTTTGCACATTTCACTCACAGGTGTTTACCGGTCTCATCCCATTCCATCTTTACCAGCGTGATCCGGCAGTCATTCAGAAGATCATGTTGGGCAAACGACCCGAGCGGCCTCCCGAGGCAAAAGAACTCGGACTTACGGATGGTCTCTGGGACCTGATCCAGTCTGCCTGGGCACCAGATGCAAGCGACAGACCCTCAGTTTCGACCATAATCGATTTCCTCCAAACCATGACTCGACGCGATCCGGAGTCTCTGTAAACTTCCTTGCTTCCTCACGCTCACTTTCCTAGGTCGTTGTTGATCCTCTGAAAATTTCCCTATCTCCGCAACTTTGAGTTCAGAGGCGCACCAGCTTCATTATGGAAACTGTGAGTCGCCTTCAAGTTGTCAAGTCCGTCCGCATAGCAACTACCATTTATCCCTGCGCACTTGTAGCTTTTCGATTTCTGCGTACCTGCGTTGAATCTTGAAATCGATTTTTTTTTTCTCTTGAGGAACGGCTGCGGCAGGGTGTTTTGATGAGTGACTGGTTTCAGAAACGGCGTTCAAATAACGGGCAACCACAGGCCAGTCTATAATCCACAAGAAGCCGACGCGTTTCGAAGAATGAATTAATAGGGGACAGTCGCGTCCCGCATGCCTAACTCAAACAAAGTTCCGCGCTTCCGCCGACCGCCCTGTGCCACCAGATCATGGGGCTGATGCGGGATCATGTTACGGTCTCGTAACCCTACCCTTTGAATCCATATACACTTCCAACCCCAAGGCACCGGGCAGGTATTCCTTGATTTACCGATGCCCGTTTTAGCTTTCGTCAGCCCGCGGCGTGGTTCCAACGAGGCTGGTCGTATATTACTATTCTACCCATGACCAACTAACCTCCAATTATCACCCCCCGCAAACTCCAAGCGGACACTCATGCCAACGGGCTCTACGCACAGTGAGTCGCAAACGTCTCAGGCACTACGCGTACTGACGCGGCGTTATCTTCAGAGTCCCCTCCGATCACCCTGGAAGACCTGAAACGGCTGGGGATAGACCTAGAGCTATTTCCCTCCAAGTTCGTTGCCCATCAATCTCGCAGAAGTGAAGATCTGTTATGGACTGGTAAAACGGAACCTATACTAGGGGTCCTTGATAAGGCACGTTTTTCGCTACGGCCGATGCTTCCCCGGATCCTCAAACCCACAGTGAAAAGCTGGTGCACCCTACCGCGGTCAACTTGAATGTCGGGTTTGGTTCCTTCAAAGTACTATCCGAACTTCTCCTCGCACACGGAATTACACCCGACGTATGCATGCTTTCCGACAAAACGGATTTCAAGATCGACCGAGTGCTGTATAAATCCAACGACCCGACGGATCCTCGTTCAGGAGGAACAGGAGGACAAACAGATGATGCGGTCTGTGTGAGGCTCCTGCGGCTTCATTCACGCTCTGAGAGAAAGCTGGCGGCAGTGAAACAGGTGGATAGGGTCGAATTGCTAGTTGCGGGCGAACACTCACACTCCCCAGATGTTTTACCACGAAGCAGCGAAGTGGAAACGGATCTCACATCCGAACTTAGTTTCTGTCTTTGAAGTTTCGGATACCACTGTTCAGGAAGGGATCAGTTTCTCTGTCATAGTTCCTTGGCTCCCCGGTGGGAGTGTCATCGAGTACTTGCAGAAACATCGGGAAGCCGACAGACTCAAGTTGGTGGGTGTGTCCTCCTATGGAGGCCTGGGAAGGGGCATGTCCTGACCGGGTTTTGAGAAGCTCGTCCAAGCAGCCTGTGGCCTAGAGCACCTCCACTCCTTGGGCATCATACACAGTAGTATCAACCCGGTGAGAGCAATTGTGTGGCTTGGAGGAAGCGCTTACCGAGTCCGACCTGCGTAGGGGAATGTTCTGGTCAATGAAAATGGTCAAGCGTGTCTCGGAGACTTTGGCGTCACCCAAATAATTTCCAATCATACGATAAGTGGACGAGAACGCTTAATGTCATGCAAGTCCAACGCTCGCCGTTACATGCCCCCCGAGCTACTCGACCTGGAGTGCGATCATTATAATTACACCGAAGCAGGTGATATTTACTCCCTAGCAATGACTGCCTTCGAGGTAAACCTCTCCCATCCAAACTGTCCGGGATGCTAACCGTCGCCACGTCACCAGATTCTTACGGGTATCGTACCCTACGAAGGGTTCCGTGAGGATAGAATCCCATTTCACATTGTCAAAGGTGAACGGCCGGTCCGTCCAACCGAGCCAACAGAAAACCAATGGCTATCCGATCCACTATGGGAAATGCTCGAGGATTGTTGGAACAAGGACCCGGAAATTCGATGGGAAGTTCGATGTGTGCGCTACAGGTTCTCTAATCCCACTACTGCACGAGTCCAGGGCATACCGTGTGTTGGAGGGGGTGCGCAAGGCTTTTTTTATGATCGTCTGCGAGTAGGCTGATGGTTCTTCCGTATAGCTCTTCGACCAACCGGATTCAAGGTCCAGCTTGATCAACTGCGAGCAGATGATTGCCCAAAATATCTCGCCAAATGCTTGTCATCTGCGCTCAAGGATCGCCCCATCCACGAACAAGATGGTTTGAACTTTGAACCGCAATCAGAGGGGGTTAAGGTGCTGTTCGAGGTCTTTGATAAGGTCTGATAGCGTGACACGAACAATGTATGCCCTGCTAACCCAGTATAGGTACTGGTGCACCGACCATTTGACCCTCTCATCTCAAAGCGGTTCCGGCAACTATGCGGCAGTGGGGAACTCCCCGTCCCATACACTATCCCCAGCAAACGGATCATCACATTTGGTAATCACCCCGTTGCTTCCGGTGGCTTCGGCGATGTTTGGAAAGGCGCTTGCGATGGACGCCATGTGGCGATAAAGGCCCTGCGCGTTTACAAAAACGACGATATGCGCAAAGTTAAACGGGTGTGGCATTGCATTGTTACGATCCATGAGTTCTGTCCGCTCAAGCGGACTCTTTTCTTCTAGGTATTTTACAAGGAGGTTACTTTGTGGAAAAGACTGTCACATCCCAACATCGTCCCGTTCCTTGGAGTTACAGATACCCCCGCCCCACTCTCCATGGTGTTGGAGTGGATGCCGAACGGGGATATACGGCACTACATCAAGGAGCACTCAGAAGTGGATCGGTTACAGCTTGTATGACACCTCGTATCCCTCGCCGCATTGCATGGGTTCTTACACCAGGCCCAGCTCCTCGACGTCTGTCACGGACTCCAGGTTCTTCACACCCACCACATAGTTCACGGTGACCTCAAAGGGGTATGTCCGGAGCGCAATCAGACTGAATCGATCGATCGATATCCTCATTCTTTCCCATTTTATTATTTATCAAGGCCAACATTCTGATTAACAACTCGGGTTGGGCCTGTCTAACAGACTTTGGCCTGTCGTCCACCGCCAGCCTCAGCTGCACGGAATCCTCCGCACAGGGTCCCTGTGGCTCGTTTCGATGGACGGCACCAGAGCTCTTGCGGATAACCGAGGACCAGCCTGGTCGGCCCACCGAGGAATCTGACATCTATGCCCTCGCCATGGTCGCCATCGAGGTACGGAACACCGTCATCCTACAGTTAAAGAAGGGGCTCATTTGAGCTTTGACGTATCCCACGGCTAGGTGTTCACCGGACTCATTCCATTCGAATCGTGCAAGGCCGATCCGACCGTTATGCTCAAAGTCTTAAATGGGGGGCGACCCACGCGGCCGGCTGAAGCGGCCAAGCTCGGACTTACGGATGGCCTCTGGGAGCTAATTAAGTCTGCCTGGGCCCAAGATGCTCAGCATAGACCCCCAGTGAAGACGATCGTCGATTTTCTTCTACGAGCAACTTAACCAAAACTCGAGTCGCCGTGAACCCCCTATAGGCCATTTTTCTGGATCGTCCCTGTGTCGCCTATACTCTTCACCCCCTCCTCTATGTGACCTTGTTGTAGCTTTGGATGAAATATCACGATCGCTTTTTCTTACCTTGGAACCACGGCGCTTTACATAGACGGACGCGTTGATCGATCGTAAGGAGAGGAACTTCAAGAACGAGGTGGAAAATGCGTTCGGAATCCACTTTGAAGAAAACCGCAGGTCAGCTTATCTTTCACCAACAATGAACCCAAGGCGTTTTTCACGCGAGCAAGAATGCACTGTCACTGGACGCTGGATTGAGGGTTATGGTCTAAGTGTAGTAAGGCAGAGGGGATAAGCGATTTCGGGGAGATCTGCAAGATGAGGTGGAGGAGAGGGTAGTGTGATTGCAAAAAATGTACAACATACGGCTTGTGGCGTTCAAAGAGGAAAAGGAAAAAAGGGGACGGGATCAAAGACAGGGATGATACAATGGTATTTGACACTGAAAAAGGTCGACAAACTATCTGTGCAGGTGATCGTAACGGGGGTCAAGAGTACGGGCGCGAGGATGAGAGAAGACAAGAAAGAGGGGGCAACCGGGACGAATAGCGAAAGATCATAAATTATTAACATTGCACCGAGGGTTGGAAGAAAATGGTGTAGAAACCCGTAGGTGGGCTCAAAGGAGGAACTGCGCTGATTCGTGAAAGGCCTGACACAACAGATATCCAAGGTAAACCATAACATCTACCCGTCACGGGGGAGCATAGGTGAGTCCGCCAGGGACATGTAGAGCGAAGCGAGATGGGCGAGCGTTGAAGAAGTTGGCAGTAGCCCGAACGCAGAGCTCGGCGACTCATGTGACCTGCATCGGGCTCTGGGGAGCATCGATCGTATTCGCAAAAAGCGGAGTCTGTGACAGAGGGCTCCCAAGCCCTCCAAGACTTCTGTTGTGCCTTCGACCCAGGAGCGTCGCGCTCTGCATGTCCAGCTCGAATGGAGCCCCCGCCTTTCTTCCGAGGTCTCTCTGACCAGCTCGACCGCCGTACCCAGATCTACTGTTTCCACCAACGCCGTCCTTCGCCGCGCGTGGATCACCTCGCCTCTCACCCTTCCGTTTGAGATTGCCATCCAGGATATCGACTTCCCCGTGTCTTCGCCTGGCTTCCTGGATGAGGCGCTGGTCGTCCTCACCCTCGTCCTCCTCGTTGAGGCCTGGTAGCCACCTACCACCTGCACCACCTCCAGCTTGTCTGTCACGGCCCCGGGCTCGTCTATGTGCACCTTCCTCCTCCATCCGGTGAACTGCATAGGTTATCTCGAATGCTTCCTTCAACGTTGAGATACCAGGTGAACGTCCGCCACGCTCGCCACGCATATACGAATGGAGGAGAGGGGAATCGAGAGGAGCGTTTCCAACGTGTCTGGCGGCTGGGGTGGGGGGCGCCGGTTCCGCCGGCGCAGCGAGACACCACTCGTGCTGTAAGAATTCATCGATCGTGTACCGTTGTGTGGGATCGACGCAAAGCAAATGTGTGATCAGATCCTTCGCTGTGAGCGAGTCAGACGAAAGTAATGTGGTTTGCGAGAGCACGTACCGGATGCGGAGATGTCGTCCCACCAGGGGCTCAGGAAGGTATAATGTCCACGGGCGACCTTCTCCGTCAGAACATTGATACTCTCGTCGTAGAACGGAGGAAAGCCGCAAAGAAGTGTGTAGAGGACACAACCAAGAGCCCACATGTCCACACTCTTGGAGTAGCGTTCGTCCTTGACGATCTCTGGAGCTGTGTATCCAACGGTGCCGCATGGCGTCATTGTCTGCTCGTCCCACACGATCTTACTGAGACCGAAATCGGCGATTTTGACTTTGCCGATGCCACCGCCTCCAACGCCTGGGATGAATTCGCCCTCATCTTCTTTATCTTCGTCGAACTGCTTCGGCGGGGGAGCTTTCAAAGGGACGATTGGTATCCTCTCGAACAACAGGTTCTCGGGTTTGATATCCCTGTGAACGACTCCCCGTTCTTCGTGCATGTATCGAATACCGTGGGCAACCTGGAGGATAACGTGACGGGCGAGGTTCTCGCTAAAATACGTCAGCTTGACGATTTGATGGAACAACTCTCCACCCTCCATCACTAATTTCCAATGGATTCAGGGGACTAGATATTGATTTGAGAGAGAGGGAACACTGACACTCAAGGATAAGGTAGTAGTACTCCGCTGATTCGGAGAAGGCGTAGAGCTTTACAATGGATGGGTGGTCGGTGCCACGCATGATTTGCACCTCTGACGAAACGTCAGGATTGGAAGAACGAAACACACAGAGGATCCACGCTTGCCTTTGAGGATGTTCGCGCGCTGCATGTTCCGGGTCAGAATCAAACCGATTACAGGGATCAGATAATGTGAAGAAAATGTAAGAAGATGAGAATAGCACCTCAGTCACTCGCGGTTTTTTCTTGAACTGAGGATTAAGGTGCTTATCTCCGGCCTATGTAAGACAGGCGGGACAGCGTTTGAATTTGGGCGAAAGAAGCGAATATGTCAGGAATGCTAACCTGCTGCGAGTTCAACTCGTACTTCCGAACAACCTTGACTGTAAAGGGGACGAAAGTCAGTAAGGGAAGATGACGGCGATATTCCGTCATACTAGCAACTTTCTGTCCAGTCGTGAGGTCTTGAGCCTTGTACACATTTGAGAATGCACCACTAGTGGCGGGGGATCAGCGCTCAGCACCACCCCGATCAGCCATGACGTGAGAGTGCAACTGACTCTCCCATCTTTTCAAGAAGTCTATATCGTTCGAGACCCTTGTACTGGGGCACATTGCTCTTTGCTTGTCTCTCCTCTTGAACAATCATCTCCGCCTCACGGGAGTAGTCCGCGGCCTTCTTGTGATCCTTGGGTTCGTGGTGATGCCTGTGTGCCTCGGGAGGATCTCTTTCCTTCGGCGGAACGGCGCGATGTTGCCGTTGTTGCTGATGGGGTTGTTGATGCTCAGGAGGGTCAAAGTCCACATCCGCTCCATCTTGCCTTTGGCCCTGGTGAGCCTTGCCATGGCGGATGAGATCTGTGTCGGGCAGTGGAGTCAGATGTGATAACTGCGGCCCGGTGTGGAGGGAAAGGCAGACTTTTGAAAGTCTCTACGACACCGGCGCCGGATGGCATGATGAGAAAGATGGGGAAAGCGATAAAAGAGAGATAAGGATATTAGGAGGGGGGAGGGGGAGATGATAGATGGGAGGGATTGAGGTCGGACTGGTTTATAGGGAGAGAGAAGACCGTGACATAAGCCACAAGCCGTGTCACACCGGTGACCTCAGCGACGTAGGGGTGGAGCACACAAAAATTTATAATCTGCAGTACACATCTAACCTAACGAATAGCCTCAAGTGTCTCCATGGAAGTCACGTTGTTGCCCCGAATAACCTGCACGAAAAATTCAGTTGGGAGCGAGAAAAACCGAGGAGAAGAGAAATGCCACCGACCACAGTTCCAATGGGGTGTCGTTGAGCAGGAGTCGTCTCCTCCTGCGCATCGTCGAGTACAAGATTCAAAAACAAATCATAGCCACGTAACGTTCCGCTGACTTTGCGGCCGCCCTGCAAGTTCACGAACAGTCGCTTGTCCATAAACTGTTGTCGAGGTGAATCAGTCAGCTCTAAGGTCTGGATGCAGTCGATCGTCCCCACCTTTTTCAACTCTGGTTGGGACGCCTTGGACATCGTGGACGCTGCGGACGAGATAGACACGTGGCTGACTCGTTGACGTCAGAATGAAGCCTACCTTTGCGCTCCCGTTAGTTAACGTACCGCAAAGATCAGGAGTGGGAGAGAGTGAGAAACCGCGGAGCCGATCTCGATTGTCTCCGTATCAGCCGCGTCAACTTCCACATCGACAACACCTCCACACTCGTACCACCTACCAGGGAGGATCCGGGCGTAGCGCATACGCCACGATCCGAGGGCTAACCAAGATATCGCCTTAACCAACGGCGTAGAACACCCCGCAGCCTATACTCTCCCTGTATGTTACACAAGGCTTTAGACCGTTTTATGCGCTCAAAATATTTCTGACGCCCAGCCCACCTGCCATCCATCGATACCAGTCTCAGAAACTTCTTGCGTCTTTTCTCTTCAATGGCTTCCGTAGTCCAGACCCCCCCAGAGTTCGTAAGCGCCAATACAACCGCTGGTGCGAGCTGACGCGACCCGCAGTGCCCCCGAATGGCGGAGACAACCCGACCAGGCTCCCAACTCTCGTCAGCGTAGGACATCGACGCGCGGAGGTAACCGCGGGAACAGGGGAGGTCGGGGAGGGGGCCGAGGAGGCAATGGGGGAGGCCCCTCGCGAAAGGATTCCACTCCAGCTCCACGAGACACCGCCGTCCCCGCCCCCAAGCTCGTGGTTGACCCTCCCACTGCCACCGATACCTCGGCGGAACCCTCTTCAGCCCCCAAGCCAAACTCCAGGCCCAAGCCCGCTAGAAAACATTCTGCTGCAGCATCGGAGGATCCGGCTCCTGTTTCATCTCAGACGAGCACCCGACCTCCAAACAGGCGAAGAAAATCTCAGCAAGGAAAACCATCGACAACGTTATCGAACCCTCCGAGCAAACTCCTTAACGTTCAAACGTTGAGCCGGGAAGCCTCTACTGAACCGCCATCTCCCAATCCGACGAAGGATCTGCCTCCTCATCTTGCTACTGCCACTTCGACCTCCACAGAACTCAAGAGCGATATTGACGCTCTCGTCGAGCGTGTTAGATCCGTGGCCATGGATCGTCCACATACCCCTGGAAGTCACCTCGACTGGGCTGACGACGACGATAGCCTGCCAGACTTGAACGATTGGGGATACACCGAAGGCAAACCCGCTTCCGTGCAGCCAGAGGAGCCCCCAGCCTCGATCCCGCCCATCCTTGAGGATGTACCACTGCAGTCGGTTATCCCCGAGGTCAAGATCGAAGGAGGACCATCTCCGGACGAAAGCAAGTCTCAGTATACTAAACCGGGACCAGACTCCGATGCCGCACCACGGACTCACAAGGTTCACAAGACCCGGTCGAAACGTGGTGCACGACCTAGAGAGAACTCACGTACTCAACAAATACCACCGGCGTTAAACCTGACCGACTCGGTATCACAGGGTTCATCTCTGTCACCAGTTCACTCCACCACCACCACCACCACCACGATACCTCACACCAGTAAACCTCAGGGACCTAAGCCCCAGAACTCGAACCAGGGTCAGAACCCACGGAACAATCAAGGTCAAACGAATCCGAGGGATAACGGTAGCGGTAACGGTGGTGGCCGTCAGCGGGGTCAGAATGGTGCGGCAGTGGTATCTCCTATACGCAACTCATTTCCTCCCAAAACGGGGCCGAAGGCTAAACATACTCCCCCCGTTCGATCTCAGGCCCCGGCTCCAGGCCCTGATATTGCGCATCCTGTGACAGTTCCCTGTACTGAATCTGACCTCAAACCCCCAGAGTCTAAGGGGGAGACAGTACCAGATGACGAGAAGAAGGGGAATCCCGTCGAAACTCCTCGCGACACCAATACCAACGATCCGAATCCAAACCCATCCACCACAGACCATACTCATGAACTAGAATCGCCCCACAACAATGCCAAACCTAACTCCCCCCACAACCGGACCGACAAACGGAATTCGTATAACCCTTCACATTCCCGTTCCCACACCTACGGAGGTCGCACGCAAGGTGGCCCACAACCGCCTCATTCTGCCCCAAACCCCGACTTTTCCCACCATTCTCCCAATGACAACTCAACCTCTCCGAACTCCCGACACCCCAAAAATTTGCGCCAATCTCCAGGTATCCGCTCTTCAGGCCTAGGGCCATCACCAAGGAGCGCGGGGTTCGAGAGACACAACAGGAATTACTCTTCCCCGCCTGGAGTAGGGGGTGCGACGAGACAACCGCATTCAACTCGACCCGTATTAACTGGACACGCGTTGAGTCAGTTGGCAAAGACCCTCGGGAGCGTCCCCGGATCACCCAAGAAGGATCCTCCTGTACCTCCACCTGCTTCATAATTCTTCGTCAACTGTGCTTGCAGATCTATAGTTTAGATCATTTGATCTCGATTTTTGCTGGACTCGCTTCTTTCCGGGACTCACCGTTACTCTTTGTTTTTACTTTCAATCTCCAAACCCCTCTTTTGAATATCAAAAGAAACAAAGGCACCTACCGTACACCGTTTGTCCCCCATTCCCTCCCCTTGGTTTCTCCCTTGCGGAACATCTACACGTGCTTCAGCTCCCCTGTGTATTCTCTGCCCCTGCTCTGTCCAGTCGCACTCCAGCGAACTCCTTTTCTTTCTCTCCAATCTCGCTTGTCTTTTCTTCCATCCACCGCCTCTACCCACACTTCATCAATTCGACGATTTCCTCTTGGATGTAGTTGTATTTACCCTCGACCCTCTGAATAATCCCAACCTGCATCTGCATCGGATTTGACCTTTCTTGTCTGGGCCCGAACCCGACGCCGCGCTTGGTTCAGAAGCATGGATCGGGCTCAGATCAGAAGGGTTCCAATGGTCTCCTTATTGTTCCGTTGGCCATGGTGCGTCTTCGACCAGCTTCGACCCCCCCCCTCGTTCCGTTGCCAACTGCCTTGTGCCTGTTTCTGAGCTCGAGATCATCATAGCTCGCGCTGGATACACTCGCGACTTTCGATCAGCAGTAACCCGAACCTTGGTAACGGTAACCCGCAGTTTCTTCGGTTCCCGGCGCTCCTATCCTTCGAAGTTCAGGACTTGAATGCGGGTCGTCTCGAACGAGCCTGGGGTGGGCTTCATAGGTCTTGGCCCCTTCGATAACACATTCGCACTCTACGGAGTGGGTCACTTGATTAGTCACCACCACCTTCTGCCAACAGTGACCAAATTGGGCCGGCGGGAACCAATGAGCGTCGGATCCCCCCTTTTGCTGCTCCTGAGAGGGGTACATACACCATTGAGTGCCCCAAAGACCATTTATTTTGGGCTTTTTTGGTGATCTCTGGCCGCAGGTGGGCGGGGTCACTGGCCTCTCAAGCTCAAGACCCGGGCGCCCGGTGCCGTGGGGATACCTGTAAAATAGGGAAATGCTCCCATGCGGCAAATTTCGTCGCGGTTGGAAAAAAGGATAACCAGAAGGTCTTATAAATTTCCGCCCGACAGGATCCTTCTGTCCATCAGGTGGTGGTGACCGTGGGGACAGGATAAACCTTTGAATCTGGGAATAGGCGCGGTCAAACTTGACTGATCACGGACCCGCTGTATTGGTCCCGGAGTTTTAGGATGGGTGCGTCATGAAATATAGGTGTATTCGAAGACTTGCAAGTGACACTTACCCACCTGCACCTGTGATCGTAGGGAAGTGTCTGCGACACGAAAACATCCAAAATCGCGTGCAGGCAAGGTCACTGTGGACCGTAGTCGGCGCTTCTCTAGTTTGATAACTGGGCTTCCAACTGGGGGCTGCCCCGGACTCGCTTTTGGCTTTTGGGTGATATTATCCACAACGCCCCGTTTACCGTTATTTTCGGTTTCATAATCGAGAACACACCCGGGGCGGCCATCCGCCCCAGTTTGCCAGACCACACCTATTTCCGATTCACGGTTGCTCACGCGCTCACGGACCGCCCTTCTCCTCGGGCTTGCGCATCTGTTATATATACCCCCCTCAGTCTCATGCATCTCTAATCCACCGTCTCCATTCCCTTCTTTTTTCCCCCATCCATTCCCGTCAAGCCCAGCGGACGATGTCCCACCTCCGCCTCGCCCTTCGGATCGTCGTTCTCTCCTTTTCCATCTGTGCAGATGCTGTGACGGTCTGGCTGGCCGGGGACTCTACCACTGCCTCAAGGGTAGGCTCTGCCTACGTCGGCTGGGGTTCCGAACTGGAGAGGTATTTGAGCGTCCCTGTACAAAACATGGCGGTTGCGGGAAAGTCCCTTCGGAGCTTCGCCACCAACGGACACTGTACGCATATGCTCTGTCTAGGGTCACCCACGCGCGGGTCTTGACTACTTCCTTGTAGTCGAACGGATGCACGACGTTGTCGAGGAGGGAGACATCGTCATTATCGAGTTCGGTCATTTCGAAGGAGGTGGGCACATTGGGTCGGCCGGGCATAACACCCTCTGTCCCGGACTTGACCCAACGGCGACATGTGAAAGGTTCCCAACTTTGATAAACCCTAACCGAAGGACGCTGACGTTCTAACTATCTCTCTCTCCCTCTCCCGCAGCGATGACGGAGAAGTGTTCCATACCTTCTTCAAGTGAGTCCGGCCCCCGAGCCTGTCACCGCTCGTGCGACCCCCTCTTCGTTCGGTGGAAATATGGGACACTGACGGGCTGGATAAATCTCACCCGAAACCGATTTCCAAATAACTGGTGATCGGTTCGGATTTCACCAGGTACATGGAGGACGCGGCCACGAGATTCAAAGCTGCCGGAACTCAAGTCATAATCTCCTCTCAAACCCCTTCAAACCCCTTCCGGGACCACAACGGAGCTACGCCAGTGTATGTCCTATATGCCAAAGCCGTCGCGGAAAAGACCGGTACTACGTTCGTCGATCATTTCTCGTTGACCCGAGATGAGCACTTGGAGCTTGGTGCCGCAGCGGTCAACGAGATGCTTCCTTCTGATGGCGTTCATACCACTTTGGCTGGTGCCGAGGTTGCGGCGAGATCATTTATCAGGGGGGTTCTGTGCACGGGACCGGTGAACCCATTGTATCCGTACATAGTCATGAATGCCAGGCTTGTGAGTTCATTCCCTGTAGCATCGGATAAGCACGTCCTACTAACACCCCATGCAGCGTTCCCAGGAAACCTTGAGACTGAATGGTGGAGTGGTTTGTAAAGGGGCACTATCGCTCAATTCTTGAACTCTTAGGGATATGCATCACACCTCCACCCTCGTTACTTTGTAGATTTGAGTTCGAAGTGTATTTGCTATCGACTTCAATTTACTCAGTGTAATAACACCAAGCAGACCCTTGTCGACAATGGGGCGTCGACTAGGGAGACGGAGATCGGTTAGTCGAAAACGCCTTTATTCCTTGACAGATATGGGGTTATAAAGATGCAGGGTAGACAGTTCGTAATCGTGGATCTAGCCCGTTCACAGTTACGTTACCAATTCTTGGCTAGAGCCACACATTCAAGTCAGACTTTTGTCCACAACTAGCCCACCACCCGATTCCAGATCAGATTTCCCGGGGGAGCTCGAACCTTCGGGACCACTGCTCGAGGCGGTCAGTGCTTCTACCATCTGCACGGGCTCGGAAACTTCAACAGCCCGTTTACGCCTCGCGATGGGGTTCAAGATGAGAGCGGCAATCACGATAGCCGTATCCATAACCTGTGGGTGCCAGGGATTGAGTAGGATCTAGAGTTCTTACGAGCGATAAGCAAGGGATAACTCGCAATGACAACCACGTAGGTAATCGACGCGAAGACGTCGAATTCTTCCTTAAACGCCAGGGATAGGATCGAGAAGACACCACCGCTGACGTCCACTGCCATGAAGGTCATGGAGAGTCCAATCACTTCCTTGCGTCTGTAGATCTCCCAGTATTGCGGCCTGCGCTTGGGTGAGCGAGCGAAAGGCGATCGGATGCGAACGGGGACGTTACGTACAGGAGACCGAGGGCAATGATCACGGAGCTCGCGATGCTGAAAATTTTTAGAGGCGCCGTGTTGCCTTTCCTAGCTGGAGGCTGAACGAAAAGAAAAACTTTCGGTCAAACTTTTCATTCGCGAAATGGTTGACGCTCACCTCGACAGCATAAATCATCCCCGCCTCGAATCCAGCCATCACAGTTATAAAAATGACAACGTAGATGATGCATCGTTTTAACGGCCACTTGCGACCATAAAATAAACACTGGGAATGGGGATATCCTCAATCATTCGGATGACCCCTGTAACTGAGTCTTCCCATACCTGAGACCACGATACAGCGCAAAGGAATGCGAAAATCTGCGGTTGGAGTATTAAAGGGATGTTCAGGTTCTGTACGACGACATAAACGCCGAGGAAGGGCCCGGAAATCCCCCATAAAAAGCTACAAGACGTCAACTCTCGGATGAGCAGCAGGGTTCGTCGTACTCACACCAGCCAGTCGGATAGTCCGTCTGTAGACTTTGAGCGATGACTCTTCCAAATCTGAGGTATAATTTGTGCGGTCCAACAAATGGTACCTGTCGGAAGCCAGTGGACGGTCACAAATGGGATTGTGCAACTGGGATGTTTGCGGACCTATGGTTCCCAAGACGTTTTCCGCGATTTTGTTAGCGACCATTATAAAACCGGTGGTAGGGTGTGCTGGTCAGTAGGTTGTTGCATACGATGACTCGGTGGTCGAAGGGGAAGAAAGAGTCGGTGAGATCCCGAGTCTCCCACCCCTCGAATTTTCCACGGGCCGATAACTCCGATGGGCCAGCTTGATCTTCGAGTTGTTGAACCTGGTCTCTCTAGTACGAGCTTGATGCGCAGTCCTTAAACTTTAAGCTTTGAGGCTCAGTGTCCGGCTACACGACACGGAATAGCGATGATTTACAGTATCGAACTCAATATCTAAGTGTATATATACGTGCTCAGAATACGAATACCCACAAAGCCAACTCTCCCCTCGTTCAGTTGTCATCATGAAGCACCTTCCTGCTGGGAACGTCATCGTCAGGCGAAACATGTCCCTCCGATATTGAACTCGCTCTTGAGGATGCTCTCGAACCTCCGCTTGGCCGGTCATTGGCAGACGGAGAGCTTGACAACTTCCTCCTGATACTACCGCCACGAGAAATTTGCCCCTCCGACAATAAACTTGATCTTGAAGATGCTCCCGAACCCCTCCGTAGCCGACCATTGATCGGCGGGGTGCCCAGCGCCCTCCTGTTGGGGCCATTGCCGTCGTGCGAGACATGCCGCCGCGATATCGAGCTTGATCTTGAAGATCCCCTCGAACCCCACCGTGGCTGATCATCGACGGACGGAGAGCCCAAACTCTGTCCGCTCGCGTGGATCAGTCCATCACACTTGGAAACGAACTCATCCACCACCAGCATCCAGTCCGTGGCTTGGGTTGGTGAGCTGGATCCACCGTCCTCATCCGACAAATCACGACTTGCGAATCCCATGGGAGGATTTGACCTAGTCATGGTGAAGTGCACTGTTTCCGGAGGGTTAGTCCGACATGATTATCAGGATGCTGGATTGGGTGCGTACCCCACGCAGGTGAAAGTGGGCTGGGATGCTCGCCGAGGGAATTTTCTGAGATGATGTCAAAACCAGACATCTACCATGATCCAAGACCAGCATCAGAACAAAACCCGGTCGTTAGACAAAGACGCACATACATAAAGTCTCCGCCTGAAGGTACTCAAGGTGGGAATACCGAACACAGGCATTAAGATATATGATTCCAGGATTTCAGGTTGTTCGAGAATCACTGTGGTCTCAGTCTCTTTGTCCCAGTGGATTACCTCGTTGAACGGTGGATATTCCAGTACCCTGGTTGCGGCCGGGTTCCAGTGCTCATGGTATGGGGGTATTGTGTGAACAACTAACGTACGTGAAAAGCAAAAGAAGGAACGGGCGACCTAAAACAGCAACTTCACGGATTGGGGAGAAGTTCCCTGACCGAGGATAAAGGTCTGCCATCGCGGATAGAGGCTGAGACCGATTCAGAGATCGCGCACGGAAGGTTGAGGAGGGTTGGGTCGTCACTCACCGAACGTTTAATTGAACATGTGCCGGATAGGCTTGCGCCAGTACCCGCAGAAGCCGAACTGCTCCGCGACCGCCGACCCAGTTCTGTAGGCCCCACAGGCCCATCGACCTGATCAGGGGTCCGGGCTTCGAGACTACTCGATCGCACTTTTGGCGAGGAGTGCAGTAATTTTAATGGGTCCAATTCGCTGAAAGATGCAGCGGACTTGGGACTGACTGCTGTGGGACTACAGTTAGTCGATGGGTCGGACCGTTCTTCGGCGATCCTCCCGATAAGTTCACCACTGCTTGCATTCAAATCTGTGTGATCCGCCACGCACTCTCAGCCTCCACACTGTCATGACACGGATCAGTTTGCTCACCCAGAGTGACCTGGGTTATGAAATACTCCTCCTCCTGCGAAGGTAATGTGAGCGTCTCCCTCCGAAGGGGGAGCAGTGTCGTGCGCCGTGACCGTTCAGTGGTAGGCGTCGTGGCTGTGGCATCATTCACTTCCAACTGTCCCTCACTCTCCTCGGCCTTTGTATTATCCTCGCCTATAATGACGCGTATGACACACGAAAATGTGCTTCCGAAATACACGAACCTGGCTTACGCAATTTCTTGCGGAAGGCGGCATCATTTCGACGCGTGTAGTCGAAATAGATAACGTAGGCGAGCATCCCGGTGGCGATGGTGGCTCCGGCGGTGGTTATGGCCGTCGAAGTCTTCATCGTTGCGGGGTTGCGGGTGACGGGGATTAGGCGTGGAAACCCCCAAGAACCGAAGGAAACGAATCCGGATGAGTGGTAGCGCATATATATATATAGCCAACAGCCGCCGTGCATGTCTCGAACGTCAGGTCCGCTGGGCGAGAGCTATCTTGAGGAGACACCTGAAAGTTAGTAGCACTATCTATTCGCAGGACCCAATCGATACATAATAAGGCCTGGGGCCGGGGGGACGTGGCCAGCGAGATGCCCTAAGTAGTACCACATATTTGCTGCACCCACCGCAGGAGTGGAATCCCCCACCATGGCACCGTCGTCATAGAGCACCTTCCTACTGGGACCATCGTCCTCAGGCGAAACATGACCTTCTGATATCGAACCCGTTCTCGAACT
>Ga0307515_10007902_pt1 | contig 20889 bp, 5 predicted proteins | sample 17_EM_MG_FD_194513 | JGI IMG/M metagenome (GOLD analysis project Ga0307515, IMG submission 194513) | Populus trichocarpa ectomycorrhiza microbial communities from riparian zone in the Pacific Northwest, United States - 17_EM | ecosystem: Host-associated > Plants > Roots > Unclassified | place...
ATCTTGCGAGACTCATATGCACTTGAACTCAGTGTGTAGCTGAACCCAAAGGTGTTAGGATTGGCATCTTACTAGACCCACATGTACTTGGACTTAGCGCATTGTTGAACCCATAAATGTTGAGTCCAACATCTTTCCAGACTCACATCTAATAGGCTTAATGTGTAACTGAACACAAAAAAATTATGTTCAGCATCTTTCCAGTCCCACATACACTCGAGTTCAACACTTAGCTAAATTCAAGAATATTAGGTCCAGCGACTTGTCAGACCCACCCACACTTGACATATAACTGAACCCAAGAGTGATGAGTCTAACATCTTGTCAAACCTTCCTGTGATTAAACTCAACACGTAGCTGAACCTAATAATGTTAGGTTTGATATCTTATTTGACCCACTTGTGATTGAGTTTAACATGTATTTGATCTCAAAAATGTTGATTTTAATACTTTATTTGACTTATATGTACTTGAGTTTAAAGTATAGCTTAATTAAAAAATATAAGATTTAGCATAAAGTCAGATTCGCATAATTTATGCTTAGCATCCTGCCAAGCCAAGTATAAGTTACCACCTTGCCTTTAGCCCTTTCAATTATAAACTTCTTAAGCAAACACATCGTGCATAATACGGCAATCCATGACTAGTCATCACTAAAACATATTTCAAACATTTTGAAAATGATATTCTACAGGTTTTTATTCAACCATCAAGCTAATGGCTTTGCTTATTTCAATTTCACGAGTGCAGAAAGTTCCAGCTTAAAATATTAAAACAAATCAATCAGAAGCTATAATTCTGCCGATGCTTAAACTGTCACCATTGATAATCTTTCTAGAAGACGACAGGCCGAGGTCAAAGGGTCCCAAAGAATCAGTCTGCATCAAGAAAATTAATCAGATATTTGTAAGGTTATATGCAAGGAGGAAAATAAAAATATTTCAATTGTGGATTCAAGTACCCATTTGATTCCTGAAAGCCCAAGGCTGTTTTCATGATTATACATTCGAGAACCAAGTGAGAGCTCTGTTTCAGATTCTTTGCACCCAAGGTCCTGTCGAAAGCCAGATTGGTTATTGACCACAAAACAAGGCGAAAAAAATTAAGGGCTCACTGTAGATTCTTTGAAATCGTGAAACATGTGGTCTCAACTACTTCAACTTTTTATGAGATTTAAATGCCCACAAAAGTTCCTAACCAAAATATGTATCGTACCAAATTATCAAGTGTCAATTAGCAGAGCTCTGATGCACTTCAAATTACTAGAAACCATCAAACATTTATATAAATCAATTTAACAGGTACGCAGCATCGACAGGGGTCTAACAATGTGACTAAACTATAACTAGTATCCTCATTCATATTTCCATATGTAAATTACAGTGTGGGAGAACTTAACAAACCTCAGTCGTAGTTGGATGCATAGATGACTTTGAATCAGTATCTTGACTGCAGGTCTGAGAATATGCACTTCCACTCAGAGTTCGACAATCTTTGCCTGAGGCAGATAATTTTTTAACGGCAAAGGCGTGGCATGTGTCCTCGGCATCCAAAATAGATGAGCTAGAACTGTGAGGAGGAAGCCTTGGTTCTTGGAAACCATTTACTTGTGCAGTAATAAAGGCATCAAATGAATCAGAGATTATCTGAGATGGCTGCAAGCCTGGGTTACTCCCATTTGATCTTGGATCACAGGAATTCAACAGTCCTTGCAATGACGCTTCAGATAGCAGACCCCCAATGCTTATGTCAGTTAGACCGTCATTCCACAGCGTTGATGGCTGCCCAATGCCAACATCCATCTTTGTTTCATTGCCCTAGTTAGACACAAATAAGCAAATTTCAGAAAGATACAACATTGAAAGGCATATTCCAACCAAACCTCCATACTAAGGTATAGAATAGTTAGTTCAAAGATCATATTAATCAAATAATTTTGGGGAATAGATCTTACAGTTTCTCCAATAACTTCCAAAAATCATTAATAATTGAAATCCTGTGATCATTGTGATGACTTGGCAATTATATAAATGTTTTCTTAAGTTACTGAATGCTGAAATTTAGACGCACTCACAAGTCATAACTGAGCCAGGAAAGGATTGCTGAATACTCAAATGAAGCAAATTACTCGATAACACAATAACAACAATCAATACAGAAAATGCCAAAAAAATAATAATACAGTACCTTAGGTCCAATTGATCCATCGGAAGATATCTTATCAGCCAAAACCGCATTCATTGCTCCAGTTGAAGTGCTTGGTTTGAACTCTTCACTTGTTTCCTCCATCCGTTTCACTTCACCACAAGTACTCTCTGTATTAATACTGCTAACTTTCTGCACGAACTGAGGTTGTAAACAGGCCTCGTCGGCAGTTGACGCTGAAGGTACTCCAACGGGTTCAATTTCAGATTTAGAGAACCAACCATACCTTAAAAAACAAAACAAGTCAAAAAACTAAACCTAACTATCAAACACCCAAATGCAACAAGAAAGTGATCGGACACAAAACCTTAGACGGAAAACAGAAGGGTTCCCAATAGCGGCATAGACCTCTCCTGCAGTGATATCAATGTCACTCAACGTCCACTTCCTCCTAGCTAAACCTTCAGCTACGTTATACGGATATAGAACCGGCTCCCCACTAGCAATTTTGGAAGAACCCCACTTGTCATTTAAATGCTTAAGCACCGAAGATACTTTTTTACGAGCGCTTAGAGTGAGTTCCAAGTAGGGATGATACCCATCCTGCAGAGATCAAATAAATTCAACATTTAAAAATAATTTTAGAATTTCTAGAGTCTAAAATCTTTTTTTTTTAGGGGGGGGGGGGGGGGGGTCAACATTCCATTGATTTTCACCTTTTCCAAGCCCACAAGAGTTGCTTCATCAATTGGGAAAAGCTGCAGCTTTATCTTCTCAGGCATTTGCTGTAATTCCTTTGCTTCTTCCGCCAATCCCCACGATACCGAAACCGAATTCGAATTTCCACTCTTTCCTGATTGATTAAAAAAAAAGGCAAACTTGATAATTTAGATCGGATGGGTTGTTTGGTTTTCAGCAGATTTCATGAGAAGGGCTTCGGATTAGTTTAATCGAATTAATAAGTGATTTAGTTAGGGTTTTTGTGCTAATAATTAATCAGAATTTTATTTTGATACAATAATTAAAAGAGAGAGAGAGAGAGAGAGAGAGAGAGATTTGAAGGAAATTAAGAGATTGAGATGGAGAAAAGTAGCATACCTGAATTGGATACTGAAAGCTGACGCCGAGAGAGATTTGAAAAGTGTAGAGAGAGGGAGGGAGGGAGGGAGGGAGGGAGATTAGGAGGCGTCAAAATTGCTCTTCTTTGGCGGGAATGAGTTTTTTCTTTTTCCGTGACAAGTCATTCATGAAATATAGGGAAAAGGGTCGGGCTTTGCTGACACGTGTGGGGGCGTGGGGCCTACATTGTTAAATGGGCCTTTGATAAAATTGACGTGGTGGTTTTTTTATTTACGTCAGAAAAAAATTTGTTGCATTTTAATTTCGTTTTGTTTTTTCGGAATTGTGGGAAGATAAATTTTCAATATTTTCTTATATATATAACCATTATTATATATTTCGTAATATTTAGTTTGTTTCATTTAATTAATGTATCTTTTCAAGTAAATTTAAAAACATGTTCTCTTTTAATATTTTTATACTTTTAAAACACAACTATTTTTAGTTATTTTCATTCAAGAACAGAGTTTGATTAGTATTTAATTTATTTTATTTTAGAAGCAAATCAGTTATCATTTGATTAGAAAACTGATTTAATTTTAAAATAAATTAGAGTTCTCCTTGCTTTTAACCAAAAGTACAGTCGTTTATTATGAAAATCATTTTTTCTACTTAAAATAACAGTTAATTTCCTCTATTAATTATTTTAATAAGTTACATATATAGCAAAATTCTAGTGTTTTATATAACTCAAATAAAAAAAAACTTATGTTAGTAATTATATTGAAAATTATTATGGAAATAATTAGCCTAACAATATATATTCATACATGCTCACATGTAAGACGTTGTGAATTATTTAATAAAAATAAAAATTATTTAATACAGATTCCCAATTTAATTTTGTTTTGTTTGTAGATTTTACTGAATCATTTCTAAAGAAAGGGGAATTGACAAAAAAAACATATGTAATTTTACTGTTTAAATGTTGATGAGAATACCTTCTCAGCATAAGACGTATCCACCCCTCCATCACGACCAATACCATGGAAAGTATAGTATAGTGTATAGAGTCATAGACTCTGCGTTGGACTACAAATCATTATTCAAACTCATGGCTGCGATTAATTTGATTTCGGTGACGATAGAATATACTGCGATGTTATCGAATAAAAAATGGGATTTGTTTGATTAGGGTTTGAGAAAGAAAGGGCGGAGGAAAAGAGAAGTTTGGTTTATTTTATTTCTCTTCTGTTTTATTTTCAAGAAGTCATGGATTTAAAAAGAACAAAAAATTGTAAATAGTATTTGGTAATTGTGCTGCCATTTAAAAAAAGGGAAACAATGAAAACAAAAGGAAAAAAATACGAGAAAACGAAGATAAAATTATGTTTAGTAGTGGTGGATAAGACAGAGTAATCTTGAATGTATCATGTTAGGTTATTAGATACTACGGTCGAACTTCTATATATTTAAAAAATAATTAGGTATTATTTTTATCATTATAGTTTATATTGAGTATTGAAACTAATAATATTATAATAAATCAAGTTATAAAATTTAGAATAACCTGACGGGTCGGCCCAAAACCTAGGGCCTAAATCGATCCGGGTTAAAAAAAAACATAAAAGAAGGATTAACTCAACCTGACTGGGTTAAAAACCTGGGTCAACTCGCAACTTGATTAACCTGGGACCCAGAGCTTAGATTAGGTCAGGTTTAAAAAAAAAAGTTGAATGATTAACCCGACCTGCCTAGGTCAATTCACCACACTGTTGACTCGGGACCTAGGGACTATATCGGTTTGGGTTAAAAAAATAAATGAAGGATTAACCCGACCTGACTATGTTAAAAACTTGGGTTGACTCGTGCCCCAGTCAAATCAAGGTAAAACCCAAGTAAAAAGAAACCATTGACTTTTTTTATAAAAAAAAAAACCGATGTTGTTTTGATCATTTTTATTAAAAAAAAAAAGAGCAAATATTAACTTAGGTTAACCTTCTTGGCTTGTGACCAAGATCTTGTCCTAAATCAATTTTTTGGTTGAGTTTTTTAAACTATAATAATAAACATTTTTCATCCTTACATGCTTTAGTTGAATAATCTCGGACCTAAGAGTTCTTTTATAAAGATATTTTGGAGATAAAAAATATTATCTTTGAAGACATGCTATACATTTTGTTTTAAAAGTACAAAAATTTACTTCAAAATTACCTTAAAAACATATTTATCTTTTGTCCTTATTTCTTCAACCAAACTCGTTTTTGTCCACATTATCTCTTTTTTTTTTGTCACGATAACCAAATCCTATCATATGAATAAGTAACATGTTGTGGTCTCAGGTTCGAGCCATGTGGTTGCTCATATGATGACCACTGGAAGCTTACATGGTCGTTAACTTCAGGGTCCGTGGGGTTAGTCGAGGTGCACGCAAGCTGACCCGGACACCCACGTTAAACTAAAAAAATAAGTAACATGGATCACGACGGCTTGAATTACTTTGTCACAGCAAATTATATTATAGGAATTATAAAAATAACAAAAAGAAATTGGATAAATCACTGTAGCTAAAATTCAATGCACTGTTTTTTTTTTATTTTGGTCATCAATCCTTTAAGTTTTGCAATTTCACCCTCTTAAGTTGCATTAACATAGTTTTTTGTTTACAATTTTTTATTTTGAATTATCTTGCATGTGCTGAGCTTTGAGAAACATTTAAGGATAAATTAAGTTTTGATTTTCAGAATCAGAATTTAATTTGAAAAGATAAAATAAATAAAAAAACAAGAACTATCTTTAACAAAAACAAAAAGCAAATGCTTCATTTATATTTTGGGGCAAGAATGTTTAGCTTGATCTCTAAAGTTTTAGTTTTGGAAAAGTTTTAATGAGAAAAAACATGTTCCGATGACTATTTTTCTACCAAAAAAAAATATTTTATGTTGATGAATTTATTTTTAAAAGGAGTTCAATGAAATATTGAAAAAAAAATAGATTTTTTAAAGTGATTAGATGATGTTATCTAGTTGTAAATGATTTAGTGAGGTCTCTATGTGATTTTAAAATATTTTCACACGAGTCTGAAAATAAGTTTTTGGGTTTTTATTATTAAAGGTGACCAAAAAATTATAAACTACATGACACATGGTTATAACAAAAACAATTGGTTAAAAAAACCTGCCGGGTCAGGATTATGGACTCAAATGTTTATGGGCTTTTTAGACAACTATTGGAAACGCGACTCAACTTGTGTTTTTAAAAAATTTAAAAATATTTTTTTTATTAAAAATTATATATTTTTTATTTTTTAGATCATTTTAATACGCTGATCTCAAAAATAATTTTAAAAAAATAAAAAAATCATTTTGATGCATTTGAGCATGAAAAACACTTTGAAAAATAATAGTAATCACACTCTCAAACATGCCTAGTTGGTCAAGCCCTAGAGCATGACTTTATTTTTCTTTTTATTTTTTTTAAATATTATTTAATACCTCCTATCTTATTTCTTTTAAAATTGTTAAGTTAATTTTTTTTCTAAAATACTAATTGATCTTTTAAAATGTTTCTTAATTTTATAATGCTTCAAAAAAATTATTATAATTTATCTATAATTTTTTTCTTTATATTTTATATAAATGAGTTTATATAAAATCAGGGCGCACTTGTAAAAACAAAAATAATTTATTATTAGTAATAAGAATTAATCTCCAACATAAAATAAATGAAAATGTGTAAAACAAAATGAATGGCCGATCTTCAGCTTTTACCAGGAAAATTAGCTTGTTAATTTTTTTATTTAATTAACATTAATAAATTTTTTTATTTATCATTTTATTTTTTTATTAAGCATAAACAATATTTTTTTGTTTTTCCAACTAAAAAAAAATCATGATATTTGAAAAGGCATCCAGTTTTCTCATCCTGTATTAGAAATTAAGTTGAAATCCACGTAGAGGGCTAGTAAGATTAAAAATAAATTTCTTTGAGAAATAAGATTTAAAAGATAATTTTTTAATTTTTTATTAAATTTCTTTGATTACACAAAATTCGGATGTGTCGTTAAAATCACCCGAAGAGAAAACTTGATGACGTGTAAACTAATCCGAAAATATCTCTTACAAGCAAGAAAAAAAAAAGCATTAATCTATAATTGTGTTTTGTTTGGTATCAGTAACATTATTATTTCTCATTGAAAAAATATAAAAAATGGATTTGGTGCTTAGTTAAATGAAGCGTTGTTATGGAGACTTGTACGCATTACCATAAAGGACTCATTAAGTAGTTGAAACTTGCATGATGTCTGGTTCCGAACCTTGACATGTCTTCTCACGCTACAGGGTTCACTAGATTCTTTGCCCTTGTCATGTTACTTACGGGTTGAATTATTATTATTTTTAATTTTAAAATAAATATAAAGATATTATGAAGTTAAAAATCCTATTCGCACTAGACAAAATATTTTTAAAATATTGAGATAATAATATATTAGATGACATGTTTTTTTTTTAAATATTAAAACGGTCACATATTGAATAATATATTAAAAAATATATAGAGACAGTGATATATAGGGTTGACTTGGCCCGATCATAGTTAACATACGAAATTTATGATTTGAAGCATGAGACTACGATAACCTTGTGGAACACAAATTAAAACAAGTTAGGAATCTTAATTCCAATCAACCAAACATTGAACGCCTAGAATTAATACAATATTCAATTTTAAAAAAACCTAAAAAATGACCCGAGTAAACCTAGATTGATGAACCGTGCCACGTCATAGGTTAAACCAAATTTTTTATAACATAAAAAAGGGTGCTTAGACTATGTTAGTGAGAAAAATATGATACTCAGATCATTTACTTTTGACTGGATCCAATAAGTTCGATTAATTTAATATTGTGATTAAAAAAAGCAACGACAATAGATAAATCAAACAAAGAAATTTTTGCCAAGTCCATATAACATGGGTTTATCATGCTTGCCAGACCCAAGATGTTGGACTTAAGTAGCTTGGGTCTGGTGTGGTTCCTAAACCTATAACACTTGGGTCTGTCATGGGCGCTTGGGCTTGGCGTAGTTGCCAGACCCAAGGTGCTTAGGCTTGATATGGTTACTAGACCCAAGGTAAATGGTTTTGGCGCCTAAGATTTGCATAATTTTCATGAGTCAGGCAAATGTAATGGTTTTATTGAGGACCAAAATACTCATGCAAATGTGTTGAATAGTCTCAAGACATCTAACTAATAATTCCTTGTGAACTTTTGATGTATTGTTAAAAACAAAAATAACAAATACTTCTGTCAAACACTATTGAATTTCAATAAATAAATGTAGAATTTAAGCTAAACTTTGCTATGCTGATACCAATTGTTAGATAAATGTCCGCGCTCTTGCAACTTTAAAAAACTCTAATCAATAATAAAGAAAAATTACTCTTGCAAGCTTCTCTTGTTAATAACGTAAAGATATATTTATTGTCCTCCAATAAAATGTTGATTCAACATACTCAAAGTTCTCCTGTTGTACCCATTAATTTGTTGTCCAAACTTTTTGTTACTTATCTCTAATCCTCTTAATATTATTAAAAAAAAAACAAAAACATGTTAGATCTTTGAAAAAGATCCAACCTTTGATGTTAGAACTAATAAAATCCACTACTTTTCCTTAAAAACTTACGGGGTTAATGGTGAGATCAAGAATATTCTCATTAGATACATTCATTCTGTTAATGGAAGAATAATTAATCATATCAAACTCTTAAGAACAAACAAAAGTAAACCACATAATTTTCTCACCGTTAATCATACCATAAAATTCCATACTCTTTTTGTTGTCTTCTTCTCTCCATCGCGACTCTATCCTCTTCTCTGTCAAATAGGCGCCCTCTTCTCTTTCATTTCTTCTGACGATTTGGTTGAGAAGAAGGAGAAGGACTAAACACAGGAGGCACCATCTTCATCTTATTTTTGCAGTTTCCTTTCGTTTGATTCATTTTTATTTTCATCGCGATCTAAGTTGTAAGAAGTTAAAAAAAAAAGATAAAAAATAATGAATGAGATAAAAAAAAAGAGCTAAAAAAATATTTTTCCACCCTTGAAAAGATAAAAAACTAAAAATATTCATAGTAAAAGTTCTATGCCATTTAACTTTTGTTATAATTGTTTGTGCCATCAACCTCACGATGAACAAACAAGCACACACTTGCTATTCAAAGACAGCCGAAGAGGGAATCGGTGCCATTTGCCAAAAGGTGCATGAGTGATGCTTGCATCATGAAAGCGAAAGGAAGACACCATTAGTCACTAAAGGCATCACACCAAATAGATTAGGTTAACGATGAAAATGACAACGGTACGATTAAAGTGGTTTGCCTTGGATGAGATGTTGATTATCTACCCTTTGTAATGACGTTGGCATTGATTAATCTATCATAAATCTTAAAATCAAATAAATTCATTAATCCCCCATATGATAAGTCTGCCTGCCTCCTTCTGAATTCAAAACAGAAAGTTATTTTTAGTGTTTTAATGGGTTTTTTTAAAAGTATTTTTTATTTAAAAATATATTAAAATATTTTTTTATTTTAAAAAATTATTTTTAATATCAACGTATTAAAATATCTAAAAACATAATTAAAAATAAAAAAACATAAAATAAAATTTATTTTTTTAAAAAAATATGTTTAAAGTACAAAAATAAATAGATGAGGAAAATATACCGCACTATTATCACATCAATTTTATATATTTTTAATTCATGTACATGAATTTTAATATTTTTTTCATTTATTATTTTTTCATTCTTTTTTTTATTATCTTTCTCTCTCTCTTTTTTTTTTTTTTTACTTCAACACTTGTATTTTATCAACCACTTAAAACAACACACAATATCTTGCGATGCATGGACGATTTCACATGACTTTAATTACTATGTAATTTTTATCGATCATTTCACTGAATATTCTAGTTTTATCCTCTCAGGTAAAAAATCAGAAGTTAAAGTTGGTTTCATTAGATTCAAAGATGATGGCTTTGGGTGAGAAGCAAGTATTGGCCATCACTAAAGGAAGTCCAGTAATTATTTTTTTACAGACTCAACTGAAAGACTGTTACGTTCACTAATCCATGAACACGCACGCATACACAAGAGCTTGACGTTAATTTGCTTAGATTTAAGAAAACAACAAAATTAGTAAATAAAATATCAAAGTTCTTTCTTAGAGTCAAAACGTAAAATAAAAACACTGTTTTTCTTGGGAATTATTTTCTTAAGAAAACTCTTAATGGTAAGATTTAACTTAAATTTTATTCATAAAAAAGACATAAATGCATCTTGCACGGATGAATTAATGGTGTAACTTGGACCGACATTTAATCGCAAGTTTCTTATGCCTTAATAAACGGTAACAATCAACGTGGTTTCTTGTGGTGAGGCAAGGCAGAGGCTTCTTATGCCTAAATTAAAGGGGGTTAAAGAAGGTCAAACTTCTCGATTAAGAAAAGGGTCAACAAATCCTTGCAAGACTTGTTTACTTCATTTCATTTACACTCATATTCCTGCAGTAAAGATTATTAAATTATTTTGTTCCCACTTTATACCACGTGTCAACCAATTTTATAGGAAATTAAATGCCATCCCATTATTCTTCCACAATAAAAAAGAAACGTAAAATTAGAAAATAAATCCATTCTCTGGCCCATAAAGAAAAAAACTTTCTTTTTCTATGATCTTAAGATGAAATTTCAATATATCACATCAATTTATCTTAACAGTTATTTTTTAAAGTGATTTTTATTTAGAAATATATTAAATAATATTTTTTTTATTTTTAATATCGGCACATTAATATAATCCAAAAATATAAAAAAATTAATTTATATTTGAACCGCACTTCCAAACAGAAACTAAAGAATTTTTATGATTTGTTTTTTTAATGTAAAATTAGGTTTGCTTAATCATTTATTTTTTTGTATATGCACATCTACAGTTGTTATGGACAAGAAATAAGAAGAATATTTTATATTAATATTCTCCCAATCTTTTTTTTATTTTGTACATGATTATATTTATTAAATCCAGATGAATTTACCAAAAGAATGCAATAAAATTGAGGTTACAATAAAATACTACCCGGTTAAAGGACAGCCATGTGCAAATGTTCCCTTCAGATTTCAAGATATTATATTAGCCTGAAAAGCACATTTTAATTCCATACATACATGTACTGATGTACATATCCCTTCCACGGCAAAAACTCCAGTATTTCCGCCTTTAATTCAATAACATAATAAAAGCCTATAATTTTATTTAAAATCTGATAACGAAAGAAAACGACACGTATCGCATATAAAACCTGTCTTTTCAATTGAGTTTTCAAATAAGTTACTCATCAACTTGCTGCCTGTGTGACAGTGTGGTGGTGTATACGTTGTTTTTCTAAATGTTTTTTTTTGTTTTAAAATGTATTAAAGTAGTATTATTTGTTTTGTTTTAAAATATATTAAAGTAATATTTTTTTAAAATATTTTAACATCAACACAATAAAATAATTTAAAAATATAAAAAATAATTTTTTTTCAAAGATATAATTCGACTGTAATGTCAATCACCACCTTAACACATTTTTAAAATTACCAAATTTAGTTATGCTTGTGATATTTAAGTATTTAGTAATATATAGCTTTTAAAAAATTACAACCACAATTTTTCTAAACAAATTCTTATTACGTGTATTAGTAATGTCGTGCATGCATTGGTGTTTCAAAAAATAAAAAATTAATTAAAAATATATCAATTTTAAAAAAAATATTTTACATTAAAACATTAAAAAGTATTTTAAAAAAATATATCAATTTAATAATTTTTTAAAAGAAAAACATGCTAAAAATACTTTAATCTTTTATATAAATCATGCTTATTTAGTATTAGATTGAATCTTTTTTTTTTGTTAAATTTTTAATTTTTTTGTTTTAAATTATTTTTTTAATATTTTTTTGATTTTTTTAATGTATTGATGTTAAAAATAAATTTTAAAAATTAAAATAAAAAAATATTATTTTAATATTTTATAAAATAAAAAATACTTTAAAAAATAATATTTACCAAAATTACGGGCATCGAAAATCCAAATCTAGGTAGTACCATTTCTAATCTATCAAGCCTTGACTAGCAACTGATGTGGCAATTATTACTGGAGTAGGAAAAAAAGAGAGAAGAATATTCCCTTCCTTTCATCATGGCAAGGAAAAAAAAATCTCCATCTCAATATTTTCTTTCTTGAACGATGTTCAATTTTTACCTCAAGTGACCATATTGGGATACACAAATTAAATCGATAAAACAAAATGAAAAATCTTAACTGGTAATATTCAAATTAATCTCTAATAATTCTAAAAAAATATTCATTAATAATTACAAAAAAAAAAGGAAGCAAAACTCAAAGATTCAAGATTTCTAATTCTATGAGATACGTGTGAATCATGAATACTGACTAGATTTTGATTAACATGGCAATTTCATTTAATACACATGATATTTTCGTATGGAATACTGTCTCTAAGGTACGTATTTCATGACCTTGAACAGAAATAAAAACGGAAGGACTGCTTTTATTTTATTTTTTTGTTAATTAATTAAAAATCAGGAGTTGTTTTTTTGGTTTGTAGGTTTTGTCTCTGAAAACGAAAGAAATTAAACCGATGATTTTTAATTCCCTTTATGAAAACAGTCTCTTTCTCTCTCGGTAGAATTTCTTTAAATATTGATGATTTCCCTCAAGGCCAAAAGTCCATTTTTATTACTCACACACTCCCCCCCCTCTCTCTAAACTCTGAAACTAAATTTTTCGGTTTTTCCGTTTGTTTCCCGGGAGAAGTCTCAATTCCTTCCCGGAAAGCCTCTTTCTTTTCCAGGTACATACCAATTACTTCATTCTGGTCCTTGTAATGATCGGCATGATTGGATTTGTTTGACCTGAATTGCTTTCCTTTTTAGTAATTTTTAGCTTGACTTTTTGATCTGTGATTGAATTTGGTTGGATCTGCTTCAATTTTGTGATTTTGTTTTGCTTCAATTTGGGGTTTTATCCACTGAAATTGAAAATGAGATGATTTAAGTCTCTGGGCTGTTATGATTTTGATCTGTTTTTGTTATGATATTAAACATCGATGACTTTGTCGGGTTCTCTTCAGTACTCTGCTTGATTTAACAGTAAATTTGACGGATATTGGTCTCTTCAGTACTCTGCTTGATTAAGGCACCTTAGTTCAAATGAAATCTAAAATGGTATATATAGTTTTGAGGTAGATCATGATAAAATTTGATGTAATGTAATACTACAGTAGATTTGAGTCGATGCGTGATTTCTTCTTCCATTACATTATGTTGCGTTACGTTTTATTGGACGTATATGACAGCTTGAAATGGCAACATTAGTGTGCTGGATCAGCTGTTAGAAAGAGCATCACGTTGTAGTCGTGGGCTTATTTATGCACACCTTAGTGGTTCCTTCGAATTAACTTGAGAGAAAAAAATTTGTAAAGCGACCACCTTATTCATTGAGTGTTTGGATTGGAAACTCCAAATGGGGTCTCAATCCAAAAACCTATAGTTCATGGATTAATATAGGGGTGTCCATGAAAATGTTTTCGATAACTCACGGAGGCTCTGTACATTTTAGCTGTAATTGAATGACTAATTTGATTCACATCATTTCTTTGGATAGTTGTGGGGTGCTCACACATTCGTTTTGCATTTTTTTGTCATCTACAATTTGCAGTTTCAGTTCAAACTACTGGTTTCCATTCTTATGCTATTATGTCATGGCATAACTAATTAATTTTTCTCTTTTTTTTCCTTGTGCACAGATACTGCACATAGCTTTTAACCTTCCAATTATAGTATTTTCTCTCATGAAGAGCAGCCAGTGAAGATTTTGCTGATAATTGGAAGTCATAGAAGAAAATGTCTTCAACCAAGGCTGATAGGAAGGCGGCTGATGATGCAGCCTCATGGCTGTTCAATGTTGTCACATCTGTTGGAATCATCCTGGTCAATAAGGCCCTGATGGCTACATATGGTTTTAGTTTTGGTATGCTCCTTGTGACAATCTACCCAAAATATTTTGTCATTGTCTGACTTTTGCTTTATCAAACTGATTGCATATTTTGTAGTTTAAGCCAAGTGCTCAGGACAAGGCTTTCTGGTCTTGGTCTTGGTCTTGGCCATGCTTTCTTTAGAATGCATAGCATTATATTCTTATTAGTCTCAAAGAAGGTAGAATGAACGCATGCATGTATCATTTGTGCAGGGATAGGAAGCCAGGCATCACTATATCATTTCTGCTGGCTACTATTAAATAACTGTATTTGAATTTATACTGGATTCCTGTGCTTTATTACCTACTTTAAGTGAGTTTTGTTGTAAAATGTAATACCATCATGTGGACCTAATCTGGGATAAATGTTAAAATCGCACTTGTTTACTTACTTTGTTCATAATTAATAATTTCCTGAACATAAGAATGGAGTCCAGTCAAGCAATCAAGTTGCTCACATTGTGCATTTGTGCCGCAATTCCACCTATTAGTAAATGCACACATAGAATTGAACATATTTTTACCAGTTTCTAGTATTGTGCATAATACAGCTTAAGACTTCTAAAAAAAATAATTAAGTTATTTATATATATATAAAAAAAAAACGATGATTAAGTTAATAACAGCATAATCTTCTGTACTCACTGATTTATTCCAGTTCATTTAACTAATCATTGAAATCAGATTGAACATTGTTTATTTCCTGTGGTTCAAGTTGTAAAACTGGAAAATTCACTTGGATCCATTCCTTATGAAATATGAAGAACTTAATTATGAATTTCACCATGGAGTGAGGAGAATGCAGAGCTCCTGAGAACTTCAATTTTTGCGTCAAGCCTGATTTTTTAATTTAATGCTTTCTTGCAGCTACAACATTAACTGGTCTGCATTTTGCCACAACAACATTGTTAACTGTTGTTCTTAGGTGGCTGGGTTATATCCAGCCTTCCCATCTACCACTGCCTGATCTTCTGAAGTTCGTTTTGTTTGCAAACTGTTCTATTGTTGGAATGAATGTGAGTTTGATGTGGAACTCAGTTGGATTTTATCAGGTCAGTTTCAAAGTATTTCTACCTGTTTGTTTGTTCTTTACTGTGTCAATTTTAGAAGTTACAATTTTACATTATTTTTTTATAATTTATTGTCAGATCGCAAAGCTGAGTATGATCCCAGTATCTTGTTTTCTGGAAGTTGTCTTGGACAATGTGCGGTATTCAAGGGACACAAAGCTTAGCATATTAGTAGTTCTCCTTGGTGTGGCAGTGTGTACTGTTACGGATGTGAGTGTTAATGCCAAAGGGTTTATAGCTGCTGTAATAGCAGTTTGGAGCACTTCCCTGCAGCAGTATGTAAGTAACTCTGTTTTGAACAACGTTATTGCATATGATTGGCATTAAAAGCTGAAATTGGCTTTGAGTGCTAAATTCAAAATTGATTCTACGACAAGACAAGTACAGGTTCCTCTAACATGTACATTTCCTTTCATATTTATGAGGATATATTTAACTGCATTCATTAGATAAATTAGTCAATTTAGAACAAGTTTTTAACCTGCACCATCTTATGCTAATACGGGTGCAGTTGGGGCATGTTAATTGTCATGGTAACTTCCAGTACAGAGTGTTTTAGGTGTTGTTGATTCTTCCAAATCTTAGTTTCTGTCCATTTCTAATCTTTGTTTGCATACTATATTTTGTTAAACATTGTTGGGATTTCACATTCTGCAGTATGTACACTTTCTTCAACGGAGGTATTCTCTAGGATCTTTCAACTTATTGGGGCACACTGCTCCTGCACAAGCTGCATCTTTGCTGTTAGTAGGGCCCTTTTTGGACTATTGGTTGACAAACAATAGAGTTGATTCCTATGCCTACAGTATCACATCCATTGTAAGTTGTCTTTATGTTTTCTGGTTTTGAAATGGTATTTGAGTTGTGCTTTAATTTCATAAATTTTCTCTGAAATTGAGAGCTTTAAGAGGACCCACAGAGGGTTCGAGCCAATGCTTGATTACGACAAGACCATGAAAAGAGCAACTCATGTATGCCTTTAAACAGTGGCCGAGTATATGCTTATAACATTGTTTCCCCAAAAGGAAAGTGTAAGCATCTAGCTTATACCCAGATAAGTACTATGTGGAATGACAATGGGTTATGATAGGTCAAGTTGAGGATGGTTTAAACTGGCATCGGGACTCAATTTAATAATGGAGCCCGAAGGGAAAATATTGGTGTTTGGGCTGAATACATAACAATCTTAATGATACAATGATAATTTTGTTGCGTGTAAGCAATATGGTGAAGTGCCTTTTAAGGAAAGAAAATGAACGTCTTGTAATCCCTGACAATAGAAACAGCATGGAGGAATGTTCTATGTCTTGGAGGAATGTTTTTTGTCTTCACACTTGAACTGTACAAGTTGATACTTCTAGTTATGACATTCCTGTTATTTTTAGAAAACATGAGAAAGGCACTCACCTTCTAGTTTTTGAATGTTATTTTTGATATAATGTGGTATGATATATCTAATGTGGTGTAGCAACATCTATTCATGTCCTATACATTTAGGTTGTGGATTTGGCGTGATTGTGTTTTGGATATTAAATGATTGCATAGATACTTGTTTTGTGGATACTAAAGTATACCTTGCTGAATGCTTGCTATTTAACTGTTATGGTTATGTTCAAAAGCTCAGTAGTCTGACTAGCTTTTCAAGATGAATGGGTGCTTGTGGCCGGTTGTTTTTACTTAAAATGATTTGACTTGCTCTTTGTTTCCTACAGTTGTTCATACTCCTGTCGTGCAGCATCGCAGTAGGGACAAACCTCAGCCAATTCATTTGCATTGGCAGGTTTAGTGCTGTGTCATTCCAAGTGCTTGGACATATGAAGACAATTCTTGTCCTGATCTTGGGATTTATTTTATTTGGGAAAGAGGGTCTCAATCTTCATGTAGTTATAGGTATGATCATTGCAGTAATAGGAATGATCTGGTATGGCAATGCCTCATCTAAGCCCGGAGGGAAGGAGCGTCGTAGCCTATCAATGAATGGCAACAAACCACAAAAACATGATGTGTTACCAGAATCCACCGAGGTGGATGAGAAGGTTTAGGGTTTCAGTCAAAGGTTGGAAAAGAAAAGAGGAAGCGGACACGGGTGCACTCAGCATTTTATATCAGCTGATTTCAGGAACTCTTTACACATGGAGATCATAGTCCTTGACTAAATTTTTTTCATCATAGATTGTTTTCTTGTTCTTAAATTAATTCAGGTAAAGGATGCTGTCGAGTGGGATGCTAACTCCCCAAAGTTACGTTGTCCACAATCATCTGCTATAGTAATTTATTTCCTTTGATATAATCAAGCTTGCACCCTCTTTTTGGTCTCTCTTTTGTGCATCCATGCTGTAGACTCGCATACCACATTCACCCTTGAACCACAGAAGCAGATATTGATACACTGTCAATAGTTAACCTTGATGCTAATTCTTCTAAACCTGTGGTTGCTGGTTGATACTAAAAATAAGAGATATTGATACCTGGTGCACATGTGCACGTGCTTGAACGATATTGTGATGGGTTTGGTGGCTCTTGGTTTGTCAGGATTGGGAGAGATCCCTTCTTGTGTTTAGACTGTTTGCATTTAAAGCTTTGGTTATGGATGCTTGGCAAAGTGATGACCAGGAGAGCAAATTCTGGCAACGGATTTGTAGGCAGACCATGATTTGACATCAAGTTTCCTATTATAGAATAATGGAATTGTTAATGATTGGATTGGGTGCATCTTTCAATAGTAGTAGTGACAGGACACTCCTCCTGTTAATTGTCTGGCCCTAGCTAATCATCTTTTTATGGCTTTTATGTTTGGCATCATAAAATATATATATATATATATATAAGTGCTCAGCCTAAAAACTACGAATCAAGAGTTAATTTAATCTGAAATATAAAAGTGAAGGGGTGATTTTGCCCACCCTTTCAAAATTATTAAGCTTTGTATACGGAGTAAAATAATCTTATTTAAATTGTCAAAAAATTATTGATAAATTAGACGGGGTAATAAGATCTTTACATATTTATTGTAAAATTACTTAATCATCATTTAGATGATACATTTGCCTTTAAATGTTAAACTTTATAGGTTTGGTCAGGCATCTTTTCATATTGGGTTTTCTTTTAATAACGTGGTTTTTGGGGGAGTTGTTCGGTAATTGACTTGGTATAAATATTATTAAGAAAAAATTGGCTTGCACGCACTAGCTTGTGAAATGTTTTCGTGCCCTTCGTGCATCATATGGGACACCATGCGGTGATCATACGGTGGCTTCCATGACGGTGTTAGATTAGTCTTAGCTTCCTCTCTGTCCAGGTTCAGCGTATGTTCCAAATGGATGTTAGTTTGGTGCGTGCAATTCTTTTTTTTTCTCTATCCTCCTTGATTTCACCCTTGCAAAAAATAAAAGCAACCCTTCATTTTGTTATTTCTTCTCATTAATCTGTTGGAAATTAAGTTTTTTAATTGAACTCGAGTTTAGGATTTCAGTGAATGCGAATTTGGAAGATTAATTCAGGTTTATGAAATTCGAATGAGTTTACTTATTTTTTTATTTTTCTTTTTTTAAGCTCATAATTTTTTAGATTTATCCTTTAACATTTATTTAATTGAATATTGGACCCCGTTATTTTTTTTATTTTGCTTTCTATAAGATTTTTCACTAATTTTGATAATGATCTAAGTTATCCCGGGTCTTTTAATTTATCATTTTCTGTTTAATTTAGCTTTTTTTATAAAATTTTTTATGAAATTAAATTATAAAATATAAGCATGAGATGTTCATCTCATGATATTTTAATTAGTTTTCTTTCTGTTTTGTTGCTCTAACGATGCGTGCGACTTTTCTTGGTGTTAACATTGAACATTTCACAATAACGTTTGAATTGTCTTGGTAATCTATTTACGATGTTTTTTTTTAAATCATATTATTAAATTAACCGAGCTAATTGAACCAATTAAGTAAATAATATGGATCTCATATTTTTCTTTCTTATTTAAAAACATTGGCATTAACTTAATATTTTTTTATGTCAAGAGAAATTTTACCTAGTTTGCACCGTAGCGCAATCTAACTAGTCAATCACCTCCTATGTAAAAACAGCATAAAGAAATAAATGATTAAAAAAATTATTCTGCATCCCTAGATAATACAAGGAGAGGTTCCTTTGACCTAAACTCAAATTGTTAAGAAATATAAATTGTCAATCAAATAATTAAAGGTATTAAATATAGTGTTTTTTTACTTATTTGATTTTGTTTTTAATTACAAAGCTTTTTTTAATCATGATAATTAACTTTTTGACTGAATAGTTAATGATATCCAAAATCCCAGCACAACTGCCTGTCATGTCTTGTCAAAAACCTTTTCTTTTCCAAATCCCATACTGTGCTAGTAATTATCCTGGTTTTTCGTCTTCAAGCCTTCCTCGAAAAATTAGAAGATGACAAAGAGTCGACGAATTGGTGAGCTTTTCTATGCTAACTTCCTCGCATTATTTTGTTAGCACAAAAGATGCCTGTGTGCGACAAACTTCTAGCTCTAGGTCAAGATTTAGAAGGCTGAGGAAATCTGAGTAAAATGGGCCTTCTGTCCATTCTCATTACGCTTGAGGGATCTCTCTCTCTCTCTCGCATTCATACCAGAAGAATTCTGGTAGGGTCGCTCTGTTTCGGAGTCATCTTCTCTCCCGTGCGGCATTGGTTTCTTTTCTTTTTTCTTTTTACAATCTCATCTTTCTTTTGTACTTCTCATATCTGAAGCAAAGAAAGACCAAGAAGATTGTTGCAATTCTACGAGAAGGTATTGCATTCATACCAAAATAAAATTTGTTTTATTAGAAAAAAATTCTAATTTTTTTATTAAAAAAAAATTAGATAACACCGAGATAATCGGGAAACACTAAGATTTCTACAAGTGCTCGTGACCCAAAGCTCTTTATGATCAAATAGATTGAATTTATTCACGTTCGGGTCTAAGTTAAATTTATTAAGTTTGGGTTCAAATTAAATTAAAAACTTTGTCCAAATATATTTAATGGTTTTTACTTTAATATCCTTCAAACTAAAGGTGTTTTAAGTGATTTATATATCAATTTTTTCTAAAATATCATTTGGATAAAGGATATTTGAGATAAATTGCATATGTCTTGTCTATAACTACACAACAAAATCAATAAATCAAACACGACAAGCATACAAGCATAGAAGACAGAAAAGAGAAGAAATAAGTAAAGACTAAAATTCAGGCACAAATGCTTAGAAAGTTCTCTCAAAGAAATTCAAATAAAATCAAGAAAGTTAGGGATCAAAATCATTTCCTTCATTCAAATTAAACCAATGAAACAAATGATCACAATCATTTTTTCATCAAATTAAATCAAGTTAAGATCTCACACGGTTAAAGTTTTATGACCGTTAATAAGAGAATTTATAATTTTAAGATCTGACCGTTAATAAAAAAAAAATTTATATACGTAAAGAGCACCTCAAAAGAGTTTCCACTTTTTCTTGTAATTAAATTTTCTATTG
>Ga0307515_10007903_pt1 | contig 20887 bp, 20 predicted proteins | sample 17_EM_MG_FD_194513 | JGI IMG/M metagenome (GOLD analysis project Ga0307515, IMG submission 194513) | Populus trichocarpa ectomycorrhiza microbial communities from riparian zone in the Pacific Northwest, United States - 17_EM | ecosystem: Host-associated > Plants > Roots > Unclassified | place...
AATACTTTGTTTCTGACTATATTTGACCCATCGGACCCCCAGATTACCCAAGATACACGACCAACAATCGTTGACGCTCCGTTGACGCTCATTTTCAGGATGTGGTAGGGCACGTATGTCTACACGTTTTGGTTATTAAAGCGGCCAATACATTCTAAATGGACTGTAATGTACCAATGGCGCTATTTTACAATCAACAGTAGCATATCTGAATGCGACCATAAATGTGAAACCCGAAACGCAGAACCGGAGATTGGAACCGACAGGTCTAGCCAAACCCGGCGAAACCCGCGGGTTGACGGGTACGGGACCGGGTTTGGCCCGCCAAGAGTCAGCGGGTCGGGTTTTTGGACGGGTCTGGAACCGAACCGACCCGTTTTTGCGGTCAAAACCCGGACCGCTGGCGGGTTACCCGGACCCGTTGCTAACACTAAGTATGGGACAACCGAATTGAAGGTTCCCGTTGTCGTCCAACCTCAAACGGCTGACGATGCAGCGTAGTCTGCTCTGACATCATGTGGTGTGCCTATGGAGGCTCTTGATAGCGTCCCCGGAAGATTGCAAATGCCGCAAGTGACTTCTGGACCAGAGATTAGTCATATGAGGCTGGGTTGGTGGAAACCGCATACACACGAACGCTTTCCGTCCCGCCCACCCGCCCCGATGCCCGATCGGTCACCAATTCAACAATCACAACCTGATGAACGCGTAAGTATTCACCCCAGCATATCGCGTCCCAAGGTGATTACCAGGCAAAGATCGGATTCCGACAGAGACAGGGTCACAGCTCCTGCGTCCCCGGAGGAAAGAATAAGCAAATCGGCCTTCGTGACGCTATATCAATTTGAAATGCAATACCTGTATATATTTTGCTATGTGTCAGCTTTGACTTCATTTCAGTGACCAAATTGTGAGACATGATAATTCGTCAATACATATGCAACGGTCCGATAGGCCATGCCAATGTTGTAGGCTGCAAATCTCATTAACTGACGACCATTGAGCGTGATGTCAACCTGCCCATTGCGGTTAAGTTTGACAATGAAAACTAAATTACACACGAACCTCACTAACAAAAAATATGTCAGTGATGTCATACGAGTCATAGATGCAGCGGTCAACGCGGAATGCTAAGGGGAATGAATGACGTCCATCATGCTGCAAATGATCATGCATCCAACTGCATAACTCTCTGCACAGATCTGGTACACATGGTCGAGATGTTGAAAATTGCATATGGTAGGTGATGTAAATCGCAGAGTATGAGCTGCATGAGGAAAGGTGAGGATGTCGGGCTAAATATATCAAAAACTAGTGTACAGATTTATATCCAGTGAATTGCCAGCCAAAAACGCTGGAACGTATTAGGCCAACGTCAATTATCACTCAGATAACGTGTCTATTGGTGGATCAGACATTGACAGGCTTGGAAGCTTTTGGATTCAAATGTTTATACATAGAAACGATTTATTGCCAGCCAATAATGACCATATGCACTTTTACATACAATTGTTGAGCATCCACTGACTGTTAGTATGTCATTAAGTTGAGCGTCAATGGAGTGTCAACGATTTTCAGTCTTACATTTTCGGCAAACAGATGGCTGCGTAGTCATATCCTTTGAATGTGATTGTATTGACTGGTTGTATAGGTAGAAAGGATGGAGTCACGCTCATTGACCCATCTTGGAAATCAGCGTCAACGATTTTTGATCTTGCAACTTGGATAATCAAACAGCTGTGTGATGATAATAAGGTATAATCGAAGTGTTGGCCACCGGTATGGGTGAAAATAGCAGCGACGATATCGCTACCACCTCCTAAAAATCACCGACAACAGAGCGTCAATGATTCTTGGTCTTGCATCATGGACACTCAAAACGCTGTGCACTGGCTTTGAACCATGTTCAATGTACTGGCCGCCTGTATGGGCCACAATGCTAGTGATGATATCGCTACCACCTCCTGAAAATAAGCGTCCACGAAGCATCAAAGATTTCTGGACTTGGATCTTGGACAGTCCAAGGGCCATGGAACGGCCTTAACCCATAATCAACTCATCGGCTGCCTGTACGGGCAAAAATGCTAGTGACGATCTAGCTAGCACCTCCTAAAAATCAGTGTCAACAGAGCGTCAACAATGTATGGTCTTGCATCATGGACACTCAAAGCGCTGTGCATCGCGATTGGCCCATAATCAATGCAGCGGCGGCCGCTATGGGCCAAAATGCCACTGACGATATCGCTACCACCTCCCAAAAATGAGCGTCAACGGAGTGTCAATGATTTTTGGTCATGCATCTTGAATAATCTAAGGGCTATGGAAAGACGGTATGCCATTATCCACTTATCAGCTGCCTCTACGGGCAAAAATACTACTGACGATATTGCATCCGCCTCATACAATTGCGCGCCCACCTTGTGTCAACAATTCTTGTGGGGGCTAAGTACGCTACACAGCAATGGACTGCATCGCATTGTTACTGAATTGAGTCTTACGCGGTCAGTCTTTTCAATATGCCCTTGGATTCAACTTCACAAACATCCATGCAGTGTGTCACAGATCTGATTTTTTGCTTGTAGCTGTAGAGTCAATATTTAAGAACCCGCAGTTTGCTGCACTGTATCGTTACCTCTGGCAGTCTGTCGAGTCGGATTGCCCAGCATTATAATTCCTACCACCATGCCGGATTCAACATCGTTGAACACCTCATTGTTCGAGGTTATGATCTCTTCCACAAACGAAACTGTCTTTATTCGCGATTTGAGCGACCTTGCTGTACAAATCATCTTCGATGCTCGGTGGGCTTCAATGGATATAGACTCGAAGCTGCCTATTGCTTGGAATATGTCTAGACATGCGCCTTCTTGGCGATTCTATTCACACTGTAGGATTGAGCAGACAGGCAGCCCTGGCATCATATGTATCGTTTGTCATCATGTTCTTTGCCATCCATCAGACCATGGGACCAGCTCAATATAGAAACACTTTCTGGCACAATCTCACATCATGAAGTTAAACGAATTAACACAGTCAGAGGTTACTCAATTGACTAGTTCAAAGGTGGATGAAACTGGTTGGCCATCCTGAAGAGGCAAGGAAGTCGAGGTATCAGAATCGTAAGTTTGTAGAGGAAGATCATATTTGACATCCAGGTTGATCCATATTGACCGAAATGACCAACAAAACGTTCCAAACTGGCAGCTCAGGACTTTGAAACTTGCAAATTTCACCAAGACATGTGGAATGGCTACCGCGTGTTAGGATTTGTTCTGGCTCATATTCCCCGGAACACTACATCAATTCTAGAGCTACGATGGTCAGATAAGGCATTACGCGTTGACCTAATGCTGCCGTCAGCTACAACCCTTAGCAATATTTGCCGGAGGGAATATGCACTGACCGTGGATGCAATTGAGAAGCAATTGCCGTCATGAGATGAAGTGAGTTTAGCTTTGGACAGATGGACATCACCGAACAATCTAGCCATAACGTCGGTCATTGCTCACTATATTGATCAGAATTGGGCATTACGTGATGATCAACTTGTTTTCGATGAAGATGATCACCTGTCCCTTTCACGTTTCGAAAGCTAAATAAGGATGATAGATCAAGAGCCACCATACTAGAGCGAGGCTAGCCGAACGGTTGAAAGATGTGCTTGATCGTTTTGAGCTTACCGTCGGTTGTTTGCTTGGTATTACGACCCATAATGCTTCCCCAAATTTCCCAATGACAGGTGAGCTGCAATCAACAATCAAGGCCTCTGCAATCCAGTGGCCTGCATTGAGGAACCACATACGATGCATGGCGCACGTCATACAGCAGGCTTTCGGAGCACTCATAAGCAGTCTCGACGTGAAAGGCCGCACCAAGTCTTGGCAAGCCCATGAGCGCAATCAGCAATCTGGAGAGAATGAAAACAAAGACAATGGGAAGAATAAAAGACGTCGAAAAGAAGGCAAAGCTAGAATCAATAAAGTGTCGGCCATGAAACCAGGTTGAACAAAGATAATAGAGAAAGTGCGTATTTCATAATATTTTGAAAGTCCTGAAATTGACCTTCATATAGCAAAGAATGCTGGCGGTATGGATTACGCTGACACCTGGTCGTCGTAACCTGTTCATTGACAGTCAAAATGCCAAAGTTTACATCGTGGTACTACCAATTATGGATGTGAAGACACTGTGGAACTCTACACTGGAGCTGCTCGAGCGTGCCTACCGATTACGGGAAATCACACGCAAGTGGCTGCAAAATCCAAAATACCCTGATTACCGGCCACTTTTCACAACTCAAGATGAGTGGACCATTGTGAAGTATGTGACGGAAGTTTTGAGGCCATTTCAATATTCGACCCTGTGGATGTCAAAGAGGCATACAGTCACATTGCATCACATTATTACAGTGTACAATGACATTTTCGATCATATGGACGGAATGAAGTGAGCTTTCACTCAGAAGAGGACTCCATTCAAGGAAGACTTGTTCTTTGCTGTGAAGTTTGCTCGACAAAAGCTGTTCAAATACAACTCTGAGGTGTCTCCAATAATGGGCATGATTCTCATTTCTGCATATATCCTTGATTCTTTTTGGAAGTTCCGATCGTTTAGAAAGTGGGACAAGGGAATGGATATTGATCCTGAGGATGAGACATCCTATACTACCCAATACCAGGAGGCCTTTCTGAAGTATGTTGAGAATGAAAACAGTGACAAACATTGATGTGTGCCGGTCAATAAGCACGAAAGCTTACCAAGCAGCAATCTCATCCCCCCTGCAACAGTTTCAGGATACTGTCAATCATCCTTTGATCCATATGATTTGTACAGCGATGATGAGGAATACTTAACGCCTAACAATGTGACTGTGATGACACCCGGATGAAGCAATCGCGTAGTATGTCTATTGATGGCCGCCATGCTGTGCTTGAATCCTCCCACTGAAGCACCCAAGAACTGGGTGCAAATTAATCTAAATCTCAACGATTACCACTGCAACCCAATGGAGAATAGCAGTACATGTTGATTACCGGTCATAACCGACTGGTGGCGTCAACTGGAGGAAACGCACTCACAGTATGCCGATCTTTTCAATGTGGCGCGCGACATATTCTCTATCATACCACATTGTGTTGGAGTGGAGGCCAGTATTCCCCTTGGCCGAGATGTGATCAGCTGCAGGCAGTCAACAACCACACATGGGACCCTTCGCGAAAAAGTCGTCATCAGGTAGTTTGCTCGAGCCAATAATGGGATTTTGGCAGGCACAGACCCAGAATTGGATGCAAAGAACACAGATAATGACTCGGCAATGAAGAAAGAGGCGGAAGAAACCAAATTGCACAGAATGGCCAAGGTTCACGACTTTTTGGAAATGTGGCAGGGCAACCAAAACCTACGTGCTACCCAGGAGGAATCTCGGGTTCAAAACAAGCAGATGACTGCTGTGGGATACAGTTCGTATACAGAAGTGATCATTACAGCATTGTGGTCGCTCTTTCAACATGATGGTGCGGCTGCATTCACATTGTCAGGGAGATCACATTTGGCACCACCTTTGTCTGCAAAGGAACTCCCTGGAGGGCGAACTCAAATGTTGAATGTCCACCAAATCCAAAGAAACAACCGTCATCCAGTAGAATGTGATGAGGATAGCGCACCTGGAAGCATTTCAGACACTGAAGATTGGCTTGACTGGAATGGGGACGTAGATAATGCAAATGGCAGTGAGGACGATTGCGCGGCGGACGTTGAATCTGATATAGAACAAGACAAGAGCATTGAGGATCCGGAATGCCCAGAACAGCGGGATGAGAGTGTTGCACCAAATGTTCCCAGATTGATTTGGCCTATCCGGAAGTCAAGGAGACAGCCTGAAAAGGTGTTGATGACGGTCAATGCAATCGAAACGACGAGGAATAAGGGAGTGAAGATGACACTGGACAGAATGCGTGAATGTTTCACCAGCTTCTTTATGTATCTTCACCGAGAATTTTTGTTAGATATATATCATGGGTGAATGGTGAGCAGTAGCTTGTGGATACCAGTTGATAGACAGATGTATAGCAGGCGCAATGAACCATTTGACAAGATACAAAAATCTTAGTCGTGTGAGAGCGAACAGTGCAAGAATGTTACTGCGCCCCGCTTTGCCACAGGGCCAAGTCTCAATCTGTGAGAAAGACTACCAAGAAGTTCAACTCATGATGAAAATTATTATCGATGGCAGCAGATGGTGAATGGACAATACATTACACTGAGCATCAACAGAGCGTCAACGATTTGTGGTTTTGTAAGTACGGTAATTACACAGTGATTTGGTCTCTGGTATGTGAAACATATGCATTGGTGGCGTGTATAGGCAGAAGAGACAGCAACACGGTCACCGTCCCATTCTGAGAATGAGCGTCCGTGGAGCGTCAACGCTTTGTGGTGTTGTAAGTACGGTAATCCCACAGTGATTTAGTCTCTGTTATGCATAACCTATGTATTGGCAGCTTGTATAGGCAAAAGAGACAGCAACATGGTCACCGCCCCATTCTGGGAATGAGCATCAACGGAGCATCAACGATTTCTGGTTTAGTAAGTATGGTAATTACAAAGTGATTTGGTCGCTGTTATGCATAACCGATGCATTGGCAGCTTTCATCCGCAACAGAGACAGCAACACTGTCACAGTCCCATTCTGAGAATGAGCGTCAACAGAGCATCAACGTTTTATTGTTTTGTAAGTACTGTAATTACACAGTGATTTTGTCGCTGTTATGCATAACCAATGTATTGGCAGCTTGTATAGGCAAAAGAGACAGTAACACAGTCACCGCCCAATTCTGAGAATCAGCGTCAACTGAGCGGCAACAAATTTTAGCTTCGCATCATGGATAAGTCATGTTCTGATTGGGTGCAGACATCCATTTATCAGATATTGGCTGCCTTTACCGGGACAAACTCCAGCGAGATGCTGGCTGCCGCATCCTGAGAATGAGCGTCAACAGAGCGTCAACAATGTTTAGCTTTGTATTTTGGGTAATTGATGTTCTGATTGGTCGCAGAAATTCATTTATCCAATATTGGCAGCCTTTATTGGCAAAAACAACAGCGACATGCTCCCTGCCTGCAGGTCACTGCTACTGGCACTATACTATACTATGACCTAAGTTCTTTCACATCACATTTTGCATCAAACTTAGATTGCTACCATCATTGTTTAGAGTATTTTGTTGACAGAGCATGTCGACAAATGGATCTCTACAGATCATAGCAAATATTGCATCAGTGGAATCTTTATATAGCGCGCAAGAAAGTCGAAATGCCAGTTTTGGATCATTCAACCGCTGTTCTGAAATTACCACTAGCACTGTCAGTTGCTGTGGGACTAAAACTAAAACATGTCATACGCAGCATGGGTATGGTTACTCTCCTGTACAGTGGCCAATTGCACGCCCTCCTCCGTTATACAACTATTCTCCATTCAACATGACACCAAGTTCCCAAACATCCACAAGAGCAAGGTAATGATATTCCAGTTTTGGACCACCTCAAGAGGGATATGAACTTCACCAAGGCAGTTATGACTGGTCTGAAATTTTCACTCCTTCCAAATGATCAGAACAAGGCCTATCATCTGCAGGTGCACCTCAATGGCCCCCAGCGTTGCCTGGAAACAATTCATTCATTCAGGAATCATCTTCAAGTTATTCTCCAACAGAGCCTTGTCCCTGCGCACATGGGAGACTGTCTATCAGCTGTGCAATGAATATTGTCCATCCAGTTGTAGAACCACAGAAACCTGATGTCACAGGAATTGCAGACATGTTCCCTTTGCTAAACATTTCTTACAATGAACACAATGCAGATGATGAGAGCAATAATTTGTTGAACATTAGCGGTGCAACAGACACATCCCCAATCAATCTGAAGTCAATGGAATTCTCCTTGAAGCCCAGTGCTAAAATGATTAGGCAGTCCAACTACAGTGCATTCAACAAGTGCAAGATGACTTGGGGGTCTGGATTTCTGGAGAAGTAATATCAAGGCATTGTCCAGGGGCAGAACTGTTTGAAACAGCTTTGAGATGGACCACTGCACTATGTGATTGAAATTGTAAATTGTTTCATGCCATCTGAGACCAGGTTACCATTTCATATCAATGATAGTGCTGAATGGATTCGGCAGCACTGGATGAGTATGTATTTGAAGCAATGTGCTAGCAAGGTCTAGATGTCGAGAACAAATTGAAGCTGACCCACCATGAGATCAACTCAATGTCTGGGACTGCGCGAAGCCCAAACTATAGAATCTAAGTTTCCAAAATTGCCAAATACGACTTGCATGGTTGTGATTCACTGGGTGCCAGATGGAAGTAATTAGCTGATGTCCTGCAAATAACTCGAAACATCCAACACAGCTTTGTAGTACAGGGAAGAGATATGGGATTTCTTGAAATAAAATTGAGGCCTGAAAGAGCCATACAGTCTAACATCAATATTGAAGTCCACCCTGGAGGAGGACTAAGTAAACAAACAGTATGTGGGATTATACGCACACTGGCAAATAATCAATGACTAGATATATGGCAAGATATTGTACAACTGTGGCCTTTTAAATGATTTCAGGTTGACACCAGGACACAATTTGAAGATACATCAGCCAAAACTAAATTTCCTTCATTAAATTTAGTTGGATTATTGTACCCAGAAACTCAAAAAATAAAAGTCGAGGTTTCCCTGAAATTTGGCATTGCTTGAATATTCCTGAGCGTTCTTTGAGTTGTAACGATGCTGTTTTCAAGCGTCACGCCCAGTGTACTCACTTTTGCACAAATGTGACAATGAGCACTTGATGAAAGGTTCACACTTCATTTGGCAATAACACAAATCATCTTGCAGCATACTCCTATGTTGCCCAAATTGGTTTGCCCTCGTGATGGTGGTAGTACTCGCTCCATCGGTGGAATGAAGTGTGTGGTTGTTGTTTATCAGGACCCTCTTGGCTTAATTTGACCGACGATACTTACCATGCAGAGGTGGTTCACGATATTTAATTTGCTGATACAAGATGATTCCATAACCTTCAGTTGTTAAATCGATGTGGGAGGATTATGCATCATCGTGATTATAGTTGCATGCATTTGTGATCAGACATCAGTCAACCATCAGTTCGATTACATTGACTACTATTATGATATATCGCCAAAATCTAGAATATAATCGCACAGTAAGGAAATTTGAAATCCATTCACTGACACCATTCTTAACCTCCAAGCGACATTGCACCTTCTACAATTATGCCTCCATTGCCTAATCCCGTATTCTCGACACTGGTGATGTTGGTGATGTCGTTGCTGTTGGTGTTGCTGTTGCGACAGGGGACTGGCTGGCTGCTGCTGGCAATTGCAGGCCCACCCATAGGCAGAGCAGCTGATAATCACATGCTAGCTTCAGCAGCCACGACAAAGCTGCTGAGACATTTCACAGAATTGACGGGCTGCTCTATTAGCTCCTCTGGAATATAATCAAGGAAGTCCTCATCGAAGCTGCCCTGATCATTGTGTGGTTGTGCCATCACTGGGCCCATACCAGTTGAGTGGATTCTTGAGTGAATCATGCTGCTGATATTATCTATCTTGTTGGCTCGAACCTCTGGCCTGGAAGAATGACAAACCTCATTGAGACCATGAAATACATCGGTGCATGCATTATCAACTGCCTGATTAATGTTTCTTGTATTGCACTGGCTTTGTGCTCCACCTCGTGGACCAAACTCTTGCGGGACGTTAAACTCGCCTGTTTTCCAGCCCGACAGACAATGGTGGATGGTAGTTGTAGTGAGGGCAATCAATGTTGCGTTGATTTCTACAATCAATGATCTGCCTTTCATTCCCATTTGTCGTATGCCATAGAAGTATGTCCGGTGAACAAGATATACAAATTCAGATGCTCCAATTCGAAACTTGCACTCCTAAATTGATCATCATGACATAGATTGAACATGAAGGACATCTTGAACTTACATCCCAAAAGTTCGTGAGGCATGTATCCCTGCTCTTTTGCAATAGGCAGGCTACCTTTTTCCAGATCTCTGTAGGTGACTTCATTTGGAATTTGTGAATAGAGTTGATTGAAGTCTTGCAGTGGTATACCATTGCTGCATGGGAGCAGGTATTCTTAGCAAGAGCCTGATTCACAGTGTCACCAATGAATACAACCGTTGAGATGATTCATTAACCACTGAAATGTAAGCACCTGGAGGGTTTGAGTTTCTCTGGGCTGGATCAATCTAAGCAAATTCTTCATACTGCCAGGTATGGTTTTGGGCGGTCTTGATCATATTCATGGCAAAGCGATTCACAAACATTGCATAATGAACTGCCGTAAGCTTGACACGTGCCATGATCATTGCAGGAACGCCTGAAACAGTTGTCTAGGAGTTAAATTCTGCGCCGACAATGAGGCCCGTCACATTCCCACAAGAGCGCTCATATCGCCACAGATTTCCCACCTACCATGTGACCAATTGCTCACTGGCTTTGTCTGAATCATTCCTTTAGTAAATATATACAATGGCTGGCGAAACAGATCATTTGAAATCTTGATCAAATACCTTGTTGGATGCAAGTGGCGCAGGCTGGCGTTCATCCTCCTCCTCCGAGACAGAATTGACCTCCCGACTCTGAGGATGCAGGGGCTGAGCTGACGTAAGAGTTACTTGAGTGGCCTTAATTTATTTCACAAGTGTTGACGTTTAGGAATCGTTTGATGGCCACTTGCCCTGCGCTTTGGGCATGGTGGCCGAAGATATTCGTTATTGGATTCCGAAATGTCACCTCGCCGATCATTGTAATTGCTGTATAATGTACTTAGATAGTCAACAAGATCCTCGTCATTGATACAGTGTGTGCCTCATCTGGCACTGGAAGGAAGAGGAGTAGGAGATGTGCAGTGCCTTTGTGTAATGATTCAAACAGGCGGCAACTGATAAGTACAAAAAAATTAAAGGAGTAACTAAATGATATGAGAATGAATGTACAGTGAGTGAATTGAAGCTTTGTGTGAAGGACAGAAAGTGTCGGTATGATTAAAAGAATCTTGGTGATGTGTGTTTTTGTCCTATGGAAGATTCTAGTATTGGTGATTGTCTGGGTACCCCGCAATCAGTGCGGGTTTGGACCTGGAAAACAGTTCGGTTCAGTTCCAGACCTGTCCAAAGACCCAACCCATTTTGTCTTGGCGGGGTTGTTACCGGGACCGGACATAAACCCAGAGTTTTTTGTCTGCACTCCACGTACAGCAGAGCCTAGTGTTAGCAACGGTTCCGGGTTAGGGTTGGAACCGGAACCGAACCGGTGCAATGGGTCTTACCACACGAAAAACCGGGACCGTTGCTTTTGGGGCGGTTCCCACCAGTAAACCCAGCACTTGCAATCCCAGCATTTCCCCTCCAATGAAGTATTTGAGTTCTGATTGTATCGTGACATGATGTATACGTGAATGGTGCAGTTTTAGGAGCTCTTTCACCTGCAGGCCAGCGATTTTGAATCGGAGTGATATTCGTTGTGTAGCTATCAAAAACCCGCAATTTGCATGTGATTTTGGGTGTTATTTCATAGCCACTGAATGAATATTGATCAGAGTGCAAATTGGAGACCAAGGGGTGAGGGAGCTCATAAAACTGCATCTTTTACGTATAGACGATGTCGTGATACGATATGAACTCAAAACATAATGGGAGCCAAAATTATAGGAACCGTGACATGGAACTGTGGGCCGGTTCCAACCCGGCCAAAAAACCGCGGGTTTGTGTCTGGTCCGGGTAACTACCCCACGAACACAGAGCGGGTCGGGTTTTTGGATGGTTCAGGCACCAAACCGAACCGTTTATCAGGTTCAACCCGGACCGCTGGCGGGTTACCCGGACCAGTTGTTATCTCTACCAGAGCCTCATTTTCGTGCACTCAGAACTTTGGCCACGATTAAGTATTTGAGTTCTGATCATATCACAACATGATATATATCTAAAAGGTGCAGTTTTGCATGCTCTTTCACCTCATATTCTCCAGTTTGCGATCCAATCAATATTGGTTGAGTCCCTGCAAAAGACGCCTGATTTACCACCTCATTCGACAGCAACTCCACAAATATTGATCAGATCGCAAAGCGGAGAGTTGGAGGTGAAAGAGCATGCAAAACTGCATCTTTTATGTATATATCATATTGTGATACAATCAGAACTCAAATACTTAATTGGAGCCAAAGTTCAGAGTTGGCGAAATTGTGGAACTGGCCAAAAAACCCCAGGTTCAGTGCGGTGAGTCGGTTTTTTGATGGGGTGAAACCCGTTGCAAAGGTTCCAGTTAGGTTCCAATCCGGAGCCAGAACTGAAGTGCGGATTTGGAACCGTTGCTAACACTAGATGATTCCACACTCTTGGCTTGTTGCGCCTCCTGCCATTCCAACTCTGTGGATGGAAAGGACCCTGTAACCAAGATTGGCAGGTGACAAGCATGCCGCAGGGTTGTTGATTAGATTCCATTGATGAGAATCATGATCGCAACTTGCCATAAAGCGTTCGCGTTACACTAATCATTTGGGCCAACATCTGCAGGGCAAAGATTCTGAAGTACCAATTACATCATAGCCATACACACAGTCGCATTGCTGTCACTATGTTATTCCCAAAAACAATTGTCTCAATGAATAATCCCAACATCGTGAATTCTAAACATAGCCCTTCATGCATCAATAAGACTGATGTAATAATACAATAAACCAACACCAAAAAGTGACCCAAAACCTCTCCAAAAAACTCCAAATTATCACCCATCTGTCCACCCTCCAAAGTGGTAGAAAGATACCCACCCCCAACATGAGTTCTTGAACAACCATCCAGCGAGGGCATTCCATCCTCACATGATTACTTTGCCCGTGCCCGACTACTTGAAAGGTTCCAATTGGGCAAATCGCCCACAGCGGGAGGATTCACAATGTCATCCTACTTGTGTGGCCAAGTCACATTGTCATCAGCAACAACCCTTTACTTGTGATCAGGAAACAGACCAAGAGCATGGTTTTAGATGATTTCAAGGTCTCGCTGCTATCTGATAATCCTTTTTTGAAACTTCCTTTCGAACTTTTGGAAGCCTGTTTTCATTGGGGGAAAGCTTCTAGGATTTGGGAGCTGCGTCTCAGCTGCATCATCTGATTCATCTGCGATATTGTTGATCATATCCTCGCCCGGAGATAGGTGGACAACATCAAGAGACACATTGCAGTCGCAACAATGCGTACGAGTCTGAGCACCAGCTGTGCCATCAGAGTGCTGGCTACGATACATGATGCAAAAACCATTTGGGTTGTTTCATTTCAGTGCTGACTTTACCCATCCAGGAGTGGTCTGGATATCCAAGATTGGGGTAACATTATGGGTGTGTGGAGCATCATCTCCATTGACTATCATCCCAGCAGCCCCAAAGCTCCCGGATTATCCGGCTGCGGTATGGCAGACTGGCGATTGCAGCATTCATAATTGATTAAGTAGTTGTATCAAGGAATGTTGTAACTATCAGAAGTATGGATTGATCATCCCCAGGCCAGTGCCATGAGATCAGCTGATGATTGGTGTCACCCACCCTCTTCCCAGCCATGTCAGGATCCACATAGGCGATGGCAAAGCTATATGGCTCGAGAAGACAATCTGTTGAGGCATCACACTGGCCATTTGTCGGAGAAGACCTGTGGACGGAGGTTTTGTCCTCATCGTCATTGGTATCTACGCATCATCTGTAACAGCGAAAGAGGCAGTGTGGTAATGAAATAAATACCAACCTGGAACAATGTCCAATTTCTAGTCGGGGTTTCGTCGATTGTATTGTTCCTTCCACAAAGGCCAACCTCGGCGTACTCGTCCATTACTACCTTCAGTTGCTGACCACAAACGATAGTCTTGTCTGCCATGTACCGATTCTAAAGAGGCCTTTTAGACTCCAGATGTTAGGGGTTGTCCCTTAGCAGCGATAATGGTACTTGGTAGTCAATCAAATGATTACTTGTCACACCTAGTGTTGCGACATGCATAACACCTATTCATGAACCTACAAGTTGGCCAGTAGTATGCTCTTTAGCGGGAGTTCATACTAGTGGTGTAATGTACGAGCAAATCACAATTTGGCGACTTGTTGCTAATACCCAGCCCCACTGGAATGAGAAATCATTAGCAGTGCTACTTGTTCTCATGATCATTCATCTTCCTGAGACAAGCGGGACATGCATGGTTATCATGCGGGGCAGTTGATAGTCGATATGCGATTAAGAGAACTCCTTACTCCCATCCTGTAACAGGCTAGGATCAAGTAAGGCATTTTCTGGCCAGGAGAATAGTCTAGACCTTAGCATGATGTAACTGAGGGAATAATGACGTTGGCAATTGCCTAAAGCGAGCTTTGCTCATGTGCTTGAGTAGTACGGATCGCAATGTAAACTCGGATTCGATACGACATCATGGGTCTACGTTCTACCTTGGTATAGTATCGGTTGGTCGCCGATTACATCCATGACGCATAAATTACTACCTTGTGTTGAGGGAATTGATTCGCGATATGCATTATCAATTTTGATTAGTAGATGTTCCAACTACCGGCTCACATGATTGCATGATGTCTAAGTTCAAGTCTGTCTGATGGGTTGGCTGACATAATATCATGCAATGGATGGCCTGATTCTTATCAGGAGAGTAACGTGTTGATACAACATTGCATGTAAACGATAACCTATGGGAAATGTGGTAGTTATCACCAGGTACCTTGAGGGGTTTCACCATGATAACGCTTTCATCAGCAGCGTACTCATAGCAACTTTGTGTGGTGACACAAGACCTGGTACGTTGGCTATAAAGAGACAACACTTCTACGGAAATGTGAAGAACAGGCACAAGCAGCTACCCACAGTCAACACAGAAGCACCGAAGACAATCTTAAAATATTATTAAGAATTCTATCTTTTAAAAACTTTCAAAACTACTTCCCTCATCCATGTACAAGACCAAGTCTTTTATGTCTGGTCTCAGGTTGACAGCATCTCAATACGCGATCGAGAAGAATGTCGAACTCTTCGGCGATCTCATTTCGGGGTTCGACGATCAGCTTTTAACTCACCTTTCCGCAGAGGTAGCACATGTCGCGCACTTGAAAGTTATCAGTTTACAGGTACACAGGTACATATTTACCAGGTTACTACCGTAGAAAGAGTATTCCAAAGAGTGGTTACACCAGGGAGATATCTAGTCTTCAGATTGGAAGAAGGAAGTAATCGTTGGGAACGATTTGATCTGGTTGCTCTTGGACGGTTAAGGCCAAGACATTGAGTCTTAAGATAAGACAACGAGAGAAAGAGTTTAAAGATAGGCGGCTGTACTTAGATTCAATAAATATTGTACTGATTATTGGGATCTAAACACCCCTTAACAACAGATTACTCAATCGAGTAATGCAAAGATTGATTAGGACGTCATATTGCTTGGGACCGATGCGTAGCTTGTTGCCGATGCTCATGGACAGGGAAATGTCGCAGAGGCGCTCCCTCACATCATTAGTTTTTGTTTGTTTTGTCAAGCCACCCTTCACTTGCCAAATCCCGATGGCATCCGCTGCCCATTGGCTGACACCAACACCAGCATTCTCTGCCCCAGATGCGGACTTGTAGAGTCGGCATCTGGATTGTATTAGCATATGCGATGACTGATTTTGGTAACCAGAAGGCGTCACATTACATTTTGGTTTCCCAACAGTGGTCAACGATTGAGTGGAGGATATTGAATCCTTGTTACTCTAAACATGTGTAAGGAGTGTTGAATATGTTGTCAAGGGTGATGCAATGCAGTAGCAGCGGGGAGGAGGGTGTGTTGAAGGCTCTGGAGATTGTATATAAGGTGAGCAGCCAAGTCCAATATATATGTTGGCTTGGAGGGGTTATCTTGATCCAGGGACATCATCTGGGCTGCATTTCTGCTAGGAATCAATTTGGTTAGCATCATCTAAGTGCCATGATTCGTCGACTGAATGCTTAAATTCATCATAATGACAACTAAAGGCATGCTCTGCAGTCATGTCTCACCGATGTGTCATTGCTCTAGTTTTTATACCCCTAGATGATGTCACTAGGTTGGTATGTAAGGAGAATGCCCGGGTCATGTATGGTATGAACCTAACAAGAAGTGACAACCATGAATCTGGCAATGGGCATAGGAGGATCTTGGGAGGGTGCAAAATAATGGCCACGACGAACTGAATGCAGACACGCTATGCTTGTGGAGATCTAAGGGATGATGGAAATAACAGAGCGATTGAACACTTTGCAAACAGGTGAAGGAGGATGAGAGAAATCCTAACAGAGTGGTAGGAACCCATTTAGGAAAAAGTTTATTGAGGTGTGGTTTTTCACGATAACCTGCCGGCTTTCAATTGTATGTGTAGCCAAGGAACTGTTGTGATGGATATCAATGAAGTTCCAACATTTCATTTTGCTAACAAAACATTGATATTGGTCAATAGTGTCTTTTCTGCTTGAAGCCCTACTTCGACATCGGTGCTTTCATCATTCACCTTGGTCACGACTACACAGAAATCATAGTATATGGCTCAGCCAAACAGCTGCAAGATAATGGTTTTGTGATCAAGGGCAATAGCATTCTGCTTCCATTCGTTCATAAACCCCATCGTGACCCTTTTCTTCTCCCTTCCGACTATCATTCCAGCCATACAGAAGCAGGCATCGAAAATGCGTTTATTGATCCAGAGGAACATCCAGTTCTGACACTTATTTCTGCTACTTCACACTTGCCCAACTGCCTAGCAAACAAGCTTAGTAGTAACAAGTATTTCAATATCTTTGACAATCAACGCGATCTATGGTCACCCTTTTCTCGTGAGCAGTAGTCTGGATCAGCACACTAGTGCATCAAGCACAACTTGAACAGACCTGCTACCAACGAGCTTTTCTGGAACCCTACAATGGCAACCGTCAGCTACATGAGTTCATTCCACACTTCATTCGAAAGGTTGAACCACATCACCTACACTATGTGCAACGGCTCTTCAAAATCAGGCAAAGTGTGTTATAGTCAGTTGGCCGATCCAAACAACCGTGGCAATGATGATTACACACATTTCTTCTACCGCAATCCAGTTGAATGCATTGAGTTCCCCACGCAACAGCCTGTGTTCAGGGAACATTGTGTGTATGCTCCAGCAGAGGAATTCAATGATGCTGAGGAACGTATCTACTCAGAGGCGAAATCATGCAACTGGTAGTCGAATGAACAGGTAGTTGAGTTGAATTTCTTCCTAACAATGACAATTTTGACCGCTTCAATAGCTATGGCAGCCACTGGGTGCTACGATTGTCCCGTTATTTTGCAGTTGAGACCAGACACATCATACACACTAATGAGGCGACAAGAAGGAATTGCCTGTGTACTTGAGTGTCCGAAACATTTCCTCCACAATTCGATGAAATCCACCTCATCTTGCAAGCATCCTTTGTTGCCCTTTGTCTGGTTCCTCCAAAATATCGCTTTCAATGACATGGAAACACATCTGTGGAAGAGAAACAAAAAATCCACAATCGAGAGGTTTCATAGGATGTCTTCCACCTTTTCGTTTGTTATCTCGACCCGGTTTTGCACACTGGAAACCTTCTGCTTGGAATGGATAGTTGGATGCGGCAATGATATCCTGCCATCTTTGCATGGACGGATGACTACTTCGAAACCATTCACTTTAACTCGATCAAGCAGCCCCATTGCCTGATGTGTGAAGTACAGAACCGGTCGTTTTGAGACATGAATTCATTGTCATAGCAAGTGAGCGACTATCGGCAATACCTCCAAAAGATGATACTCAGAACTCACGGAGCTGAGACAGAGAGATGGGAACCAAGACAATTGCTGGAAAATCAAGCGGTTGCAACCTCAGAAGGTGTCTTCTGGAATACAAAATGCGTTTCCCCAACCATTATTAGCATACCTGAAATTCTTCATACCATCTATCATGGTATGGTTGAGCAATTGATGAAATGTGTAGTCTCCTTTGTCGAGGAACATTCCAGCATTGACAAATTCAACCATCCCTGGGCAATGATGCCTCCATATCCTGGCTGTGCTAGATTCAACAAGCCATATAACCAGGTGATGCAATGGAGTGGAAAGGTGATGAATGCACTCAGGCACATGATTGTCCCAGTTTTTGCCGTGTGGTGGAATAGTGGAACTGGAAGAAGGAGAGCCTATCATCAACACTCCGCCGTACCTCTCACGGCATTCGAAATGGAATCTGTCAGAATGACTGGCTCTGGCTCGAGGAGTGTGGGCAGAGGGTGAGAAGATACAATACTACCCGGCTGTGACGATCCACAAAATATCCCGTAGAGCCAGTGAGATCCAAAGATGGGAATGATAGAGTGTGTAATTTGTTGTATGATAAGATCATATCTATCTACCCTGGGGTCTACCAAATATATACTCACTGTTGCACAGCCCACCTCTGTTGCCCCTATCTCTCCATACGCTACGGTTGCCCAGCTTATATCCGTCATCTCTCCATCTCTACACACCTCCCATTGCTCAGTTCTCTGCCAAGCTGAGTTGCAGTGGTGTTGAGAAAAGGATTTTCCCGCCAGAACTCCTCCCTGGTCCTTCGTGGGAAGCACACCTCTCCTCTTCCATCCTATATTACCTTATACCCAAACTCGAAGGACCATAACAATAACATTTACCCAAACCCGAGCAAATATAAGAGTACCATAAACCCAAAGCAAACAACATAACGATAACATAAACACAGAGGAAAGACACACACGTCCACCGAGACCAAAACCATAAACCCAATGGACTAACATATATACTCTAACTCCTTGCACACCCGCCATCTGCTGCTTCACTCCATGACTGCCATCCTGGTTCCCTGACCTCTTGCAAAGTACAAGATGTTGCCCAGCCGAGTATTGAATCGAAGTATAGCCTCACACATTGCGTACATGGCTGCTGTGACTTGAGTTTGTGCCTCGAATAACAACTGGTGGTCTTCATTTACTGCTTGTTGGACGATTGGTATGGCTTCTTTCTCTGTTTGTCTCTTGTGCTGGGCCAACATCTTCGTCTCGTCATTCAACATTCTCATGCAGTCGGGATCCAGTCAAAGCCATTCCAGGCAGCAGCGCAAGTATTCCTGATCCTCAGTGCTGTTGTTGTCGTCGGAAAACATACTTTTGCTGCTGGGAGTGGCAGGTGGGTCGGGCTTTGGGCTTCCCTTCTGCTTTAGATTGGTGGGCTTCTGGGGGCTAGCACCGGCCTCATTTCGAGTGGGAGCAGGCAGGGTCGTATGGGCATGTGTCTCGGCGGGCTCTGGAAGAATCATTCATGCGTCAGTCTCGGTGGGCACTCGCGGCATTGAACCAGTGTCATTGTCGGCGGGAGTGCTGGTTCCATCCTCAGGTCCAACCTCTGCCAGGTCCATCAAATGCCCTCCAATGTTACTCTCATTCTTTTCCTTTTCCTTTCCCTTGGATGATGGGGTTGGTGGTGGAAGTATCTTGCTGATATCAGCAGATGGTGGTGGTACAGGTATCCTATGGTTCGTACGCGGTATGCCATGGTCTGCAGGTGGTGTCCCACGGTCGGCAGAACAGGTCACATTGTCAGCAGGCGGTATTCCATGGTCAGCAGGCGGTACTGATGGTGAGAGTATACGAAGTGCATTGGCATTCCTGCGGTCATCTGTGGCAGGGTAGTCAGTTAGTAGCAGTACTAACCTCCCATACCATTTCAGACCCATAGCTTCATAGTCAATTCCTTCTTTCAGCTGAGGGCAGCCATAATCTAACAACTTTTTATCTTTGTGGAAGTCTCTGGAAGTATACCCCTTGATCGAATTTGACTTCAGGTTTAGCTTGGAGAGAATGTTGATGAATACACGATTGAAGCATCACATCAGTAAGTCAAGATGCCTGGATGTTCAGTTGGTGATCGCGGTTGATCATATCCAGTTCTCACTTCCACTGGTGTCGCTTACAATTTCCTGGAGTTCAGGATACAGTTGGCAGAGGTCTCCCAGCTTCTTCATTGCCTGTGTATTCCTCAGCTGCGCAGAGTGGTGATGTTTTATGATCTCCCTTTCCCTGCCAGAGCTGTCGAGAGCCTTAAGGAAGTCATTGTATAGCATGTATTTCAATGTCTTCCAGCCAAGGTTTCTCTCTATGAATTTTGACAGCCAAGCAACCTGGGCGAAGGCAGCATTGGAAATGTCGCCAATGAGGTCATAGATAACCAGCATGAAATTCGCTGGGCTTGGGCGGTCAAGTTCCAGGGGGCTGATCTCTACTGCTTCTTGCAGTGATCTGACAGGTCCATTGGGAAAGAATACTGTGTTGATGTGTGATTGTGTCTCTGACAAAAGGGTTACTGGAGAGGGGTCGCTAGCAATAGTAGAGGTATCTGAGAAGGGCGTATGAATGATAGCAAGGGTGGTGGTTGCTCCGGTGGTGGTGGGTGGGGTGGTGGAGGGTGGTGTGGTGGTGGCTACAGGAGTGGTGGCTGAGTCAAAGCTTGCCGCAGCGATGGGAGTGGTCAGAGATGCTTGGAAATCGATGGTGTTGCTGAGTGCCGCTGTGATGCTGTGCAGTGATTTAAACATCATGTCCATCGTTGGTTGTCATTTATGGTTGAGATGGCAATATTGTGCACAGTTATAGGTGTGCTGATGGAGAGGAATGGTACAGTACGGTGGTTGACTTTCCTTAGGAACATAGGGGGGGGGGGAAGCTCTGTATATACCTGGAGGGGTGCTTTGTGCCAGATCCATATTTTTCCAATCTCGATGTGGTTCCTGATTTCCCTA
>Ga0307515_10007904_pt1 | contig 20886 bp, 18 predicted proteins | sample 17_EM_MG_FD_194513 | JGI IMG/M metagenome (GOLD analysis project Ga0307515, IMG submission 194513) | Populus trichocarpa ectomycorrhiza microbial communities from riparian zone in the Pacific Northwest, United States - 17_EM | ecosystem: Host-associated > Plants > Roots > Unclassified | place...
AATGTTTAAGTGAGTTTACAAAACTTCGCGGAAGAGACTTAGATAAAGGCCCTGTATCAACCCATCATTACGCTCTGCCGAAGAAAATTAGAACCTGGCCAAGTGCAGCCTACGAAAAAGCGTTTGAGGACCTATTCGATTCCCACATCGCGAAAGGTACAGATGCAAACTACGACAAACGGGAATTTAAATCCGACCCCGGAAGATGCAAAACGTGAGAAAAGCACTCTTTTTATTTATACCAAATTTGCAAACACGATGCTAACTCTTCCAAATACGAATACTAATATGTTCCAGAATTGTCTTCTCTTTTCAGATGCGCAACGGTACAGGTTCGCCGTATCTGTTCCGATCGTATGACCATCAAGGAACGAGCGTTAGTCCTTTCGAACGCAACCCTGGAGATGCCGACGATTTCACGATTGCGGAGGTTGCAAGGGCAATATCTGCTCCGCCTGTGTTCAACCCAATTGAACTCAAGGAAGGTCGTTACCTGGATGGTAGTAGGTCCCTTCGCAATCCAACGTGGGAGGTTTTCAACGAGATCGCAACTTTGCCTTCTCGGGGGAAGGTGGCTGTGGACTTACTGCTAAGCCTAGGAACCGGAGATAAAAGGGTAATAGTAACGGATATAATCTGGAAGCTTGGATTGTGGTCGGCAGACAAGGCCCTTCTTAAATCGAGCAAATCGAGCAAACCTTCAGATAGCGTCCATGAAAGAATGCAACAGCTAGAGAAAGATGAACAGTTTCTGTATCGGCGACTGACTGTGCCAAAAATCCCAGGTGGCTATTTCTTTGAGGAAAGTGGACGTAAACGTCGTAATCTCCTTAAAGAAATCGAAAAGGTCACGGAAGAATATCTTAGGAATAAAGACGTCCAGGAAATACTATGCGAATGTGCCAACATTCTAGTACAACGAAGGAGAACCCGGGCCGAAACCGGTCGTTGGGAAGCATTTGCAATGGGCACTCGCTATCGATGCATGGAGACGAAAACCAAATGTTTCAAAAAAGAAACCCGTTTCCTTGACCGCGAGGAGCTGCTTGATCATTTAGTAAAGGATCATAACCTGCCTCCGCCGGACCCGATCTCCTTTCAGAGGATTGAAGACCTGCTTGACCAAGGTCGAATACAGTCCTAAAATCTTAGAGATATTGAGCCACGGTTTGCTTGAATAGCTTTCTGTGTCCCGTAGCCTTGACTCAATATGCTGGCAAGGACGTGCGATTTGAGGGTAATTCCTCATGTGGTGTCCGCATTAAGTCAGTCTAACATATTGTCCAACATGGGCTTCTTTGTGACTAAGATGGTGATGGTATCTGTAGCGTTCCACTTAAAGTTATTTGGCGCTCAGCCTAGGCCTGATCGATCTGTTCGCGTTGATGGTTCCTTGATTTCGCCGAGGACGTGGATATAACTAATATCACCAATCAAACATCGCAGGAATATACGCCACCCAAGCTTCTTTAGGTCGATTACGGAGTGCTGTTGGCCAGCGATCTTAACTTTCACGAAACGCCGAAATGGTTTGAAGCGAACTCTAGTTGTTTTGAAGCCTAGCGACTCTTTATAAGCTACGAAAACAGAATAGCGTGGTGTTAAGGCTTACCTTTGATGTTCTCAAAGCGTTCTATGGTCGCCTTGGTATTTAGAGGGTCGTAGAATATAACTTCGGCGTGAATATTTTGAGACTTGGAACGGCGCTTGTCAGATTTCTCTTTTTCTGGGTTGTTTGTAATGGGTTGAATTTTGTCTTGCGTTTCTCCGCTCTCCGCTGGGCCCGCATTGGGCGGCAGAACCGGCGGACTCTGATTAGGCGTGGGCGTTTTCTGCTCTCGGGGTCTCCAAGCACAGGAGCGGCATGGTTTCGAGTACATCGCCCCGAATTTCTCACACAAAAACTGAGCGTTGGGGCGGCGTCCCCGCTCCTTGGCCATCATGTCTTCGATAACAGGTAGAATATTGATAAGAGATGTGATCATCTCTTGCCGTTCTGCATCTACTTCCTCGCCATCTGCATCATTATTCGAACCGTGTTTAGCTCGGAGAACGTCCATCCAGCCAGGTATTTTGGAGAGAGCCATGGCGTATATAGTATCAGTTCCGGCGTCTGTTAGATAAGAATATAAATTGTCAAGGGACACCTCCAGAATGAGAGTGACAATTTCCAGGAAGACACAACCAAGAGAGAAGATGTCAGCGCTATAGTTTCTGTTCTCCTCATCGAGTGCTTCCGGACAAGCGTATTTCTTAGTCTTCTCGGTATAGCCAGAGGTGTCTACTTCCTCGGGTGAAGCATATCTATGTGCAATGCCAAAGTCCGTCAAAAGCGGAGAATCGAAATGGTCGACGACAATATTTGCTGGTTTTATGTCTTTGTGCTTGATTCCAACGGCTGTTGCTTGCAGGTATCGAACAGCTTCTGATAGACACCCGAAGAATCGATACAAGTGTTTGATTTTCTGTCGGCTCTCTGGGCCTAGGCAAGCTCGTGGCATTCCCGACTCAATTTGACTAAATTCCGCAAGCTCTTGGGATACAGGCCTCATGTATTCGTCCAGATTACATTTGGCAGGAGGGTACATGATAATACCGAGTTTCTCCGCCGACTCGTATGACGCAACATATGAAACAATATGGCAGTGCTCAATATCCTCCATATTTCTAACTTCTTCAAGTGCTTCAGTTACGGGTCTTTCGAAGGCGGGGCAACTCAAGACTTTGACAGCGAGCCGGCGTTTATACATTTCGTAGATTGCGGGCGGCGCGACACATTCCCATACCATTGCTTTTCTAGAACTACCCAAATTTTCCCGCCAAACCATCGGAAATCTAGATCTCATATCTTGAAGGGGAAGGCAAACATGGCGCGATCCCGTTGGCTTATATTCCCAATTTGGGAGCATTTCCGCCAACGACTTGAGGTAGTCATCCCATTTGAATTTATCTTTCTCGTTGTTGCTGAGGAAATATTCCATCGGAATCCGCTCCCAATCATCATTCTGTGGAGACTCGTCGTTCATCGCTTTTGAGGTTCCAGTGGCCAGTGCAACACATGTGAAAGGTGACGCAGGTTGATACTGCTGCAGGATGAGCTTTTGGGCTGGCTACGATTGCACCCCTGTGAAAGCCCCAGCGCACTATCGTTGGAACCGATCTCTACTAGATTGGAAGGGGGTCTTTGCTAGGTAGCGTACAATGATTTAGCTTTATTCGTGCGTCCATCATAGAATGGGCAGGTATGCTCGGTTCGAGCATTAGAGGGAGGCCAACGAGATAGAGAAATTACCTGCCTTAACTTTCTGAAAGCGCGCCTGAACACTGCAACCCCGGAGAACGTACTTCTTCAGATGGTCGTATAAAACGGCTCGCGCGCCTCATGGTCGTGCCTGGAGTGATGCAGATTCTAGGAAGCCGCAAGCATGTTGTTTGCAGACGGGCAGAAAAACCCTACTCCACCTTGGTCCATCGGTGTCAGCCCGGAGGCGCGCTTAGACCCCCGAGGCGGAGTGCTGTGCTTCGAGGCTGAGTCCATCTCCAGCACGTTCGAGAAAGAAGTGAAAGAAGAAACCAATTCTTGACCAAATGACTACCTCATAAGAATGAGGTTCAAAAAAGAAAATGTTCCAGCTCTTTTCCGGAAAGCCATAGCTCATGCGCCAGTCAGGTAAGATTAGCCCCTGATTCGATTAGGCATCCCGAACTGCCGATACTTACCTTGAGACTCCTCTGCCGCCTAATGCAATCATTCTTCTCACACATTGGCTCTACTTTCTTTTCCTATGCCTTGACTTTTTCGTGGAGCTTATTTGTCTCTTTTCTTCTTCAATGAGCCAGCTCGGAGTCTGGATCTCGAATGCCCATTAACATCCATTGTCAACCTTAAATGATACCAAGTGTCAAGGTTTGATTTTCCATACGCAAGAGAGATAGGCTGACGCTAAGAAAAAATACCCAAAGCTGGATGAAAGAAAGGAGAAATGGTCTAAGAACAGCGTAGAAATATGAGACTACCATTCTAATGTCCCGCTCGCTCGTTTTACAACAACTACACCCAATCCAACACGGCGCGGCTGTTGATTCTTAAATTCCATTCGCTTGATCTTAATCCCCCGTTTAGAGAGTTCCAAGGACGCTATGATATCCGGAAGGCCAGACTGACCCTTTTATGAGTTATGGGAAGGTAACCATGTGCCGCAGCCTGTATGTTGCCTTTGTCGCACAAACGAGAAACGTCATCCACTCAGTGCGAAGGAGTCCGAAATTAGGTCTTTTGGCCGTAAGAAGCCCGCAAGATTGCCTTCTGACCCTTTGACTCATGAGCTGCGATCGTGAACTCAACCTACGAAATGGATCGGGGAGATCTCCCTTATCTACCAAGAGATTGACCGAGGTGCGACGGATTCACTCGCCATGTTTCATTCCTTCGTTAGTGCTCACCCTGGAAGACAGGCCATCCCTTGTACAACATGGTATTTAAAATACCCCTCTATGCCGGAAATCTGGCCGCGCGAGAATCTGATAAACTGCGAGAGCTAGCTCGTCTCTAAGCGCTGGTGAATGCCTGTTTGACCCTACACATTATTCTTTAGAGCGCGCCTTAATTCGTAGAATAGGAAATAGAGTTTTAGCTATTCTTTGAGGTGCTTCCTGAGCTTCCCAGATATAATCTAGAAGGAAAATTGTAGCCCTGTGGCTATGGGATGTTCCTAGTAAACCCAAGCGCCTGGATACGTGGAAGGAACCAATTGGATCATTTCTTGTTCATCCTCTGATGAATACCAAAGCACCAATTCAGAGCACCAATTCAGAGCATCAATTCAGAGCACCAATTCGGAGCACCCATTTCGTTCCTAATTTAGCCTTCAAGTGCACGGGTGGTGTTAGGATGGAAGTTAGCTTACAAGGGGCTTGTTAGGAAAGAAACAAAAAGCTGCATTAGACTAACTCCGTTGTTTTGGTCACGTGTGTTTCCAAGGCAGCATCGAATAGTGTTAGAATAATTACTTCTTGCTTGTTTCTTGCTACAGCTGCTGATTTAGCAGCCCGCTATGTGGTTGGAGGGCCATGATGACAACTATACATAAGACTAGAGTAAGTCATTGCTACACAAGATATCGACGAAAACATCCCGAACACACAACTACAATCAAATTTCCTCACTCTTCTTCCGTCTATTAATAACTATATCACAACTATTTAGAACCCAAGGCTGAGAGGCGACCGTATAGTTAATCGAGGAAACGAAAACAAACTCAAACCAATCCTAAAACTTTCGCCTCCCGACCGCCTTGGCCCATTACATAGTCACTTAGCAGGAGGCAATGCCGATCCTGCACTGCCCGTGCCTCCGGACTGGAATCGCCGCTTCGAAAAACGAGTCGCGCCGCTGTGACTTGCTATGCGAGGTCTTCTCATGCCCAGCAGTGACGGCAGACTTTGAACTACTTCTATTCTCAGGTCGGACAACGGAAACAACTTGCGGATTGGAATCGAGAGCATCAACGGGACCGCCATGTTTATTCAACGGATGTTTTTGCTGGTGACGAGTGGCATGAACTTGAGCTTGGTACAGGCAAGCGTCTTTGCTGCTGGTATTCGGGTTAGAAGCATTGACTGAGAGTTCAGGCGGCTGGAGAGTGGTGTCGGAGAGAGCATGCACTGAGGCCATGAGCCCAGAACCAAAACGCTGTTTGGGGTGCTTTTGGCTATCCATTGTTTCGTGCGACATGGCCTGCTGTGCGTTTCTCGTATCTTCCAGTAATGCTTTAGTAGGGCCTTGGGTTGAAAAGGTTGTCGTAGTGGAGCTAATAATAGGCGAAGTCGAGGATTTCTGCAAAGAACCTTGTGCAACCGGGCGCTTCGGAGGTGCAGGTGGCGGCTGCGGAGCGGTCGGGTTTTGTGGAAAGTACGTGTTGTACTTTAGAGCCAGATTTGGGATATAAGGTTTTGATGCCGAATTGGAATCTGGTTGACGTTCGGTATAACGCTTAGAAAATATGTTCCCCGAAGTATCATCCCTTTGTCCCAATCCACGCTCCTGCAGGAACTGGTGAAATGCCATGGCTTGTTGTGGGACAGAACCGTAATATACAGAACGTGCGGGCAATTGTTCTTTACTTTCGTCGAACTGCAGTGATATAAGATCGGATTCCTCGGGAAGTGAGCTTTCGGATGCCTCCATTGCCTTCAAATGTGTAGAAAGACGTGACATGCGACGTTGATTCTCGATAGTCATTTGACCAGTCGTTGCATGAGGCGAGAGTAGACCGGTAGAGTGATGTCGGATTTAGAACTCTCAGAGGAACTAGGCGAAGAAAATGCATGTAAGACAGGAATGCCTCCTGGCTTACGGGAGCTCCAATTCACAAAAGGTTTCTGCTTTACGGCTGGTGCTGGGCCAGCTGAAGGAATAGGTGTAGAGACCTCGGGTGAGGCAGGAAATGCTCTAGATGGTGGTTGTGAAAAGGAAACCTTAAGCTTTCTCAGTATGCCCTCCTCTTTACTTGGATCTGAGCCCGCATCAGATTCTCCATCATCTGAATGAATAGCATTCATTCTTCGCTGCATCCAGGTAGGGTCACGAGTGATAGTGGAAGATGAGGCTACACCAGGCTTGACAGCATATTTTTCCTTCCACCACCTGGGCTCGCTAATGAATCCGATCTTCTTGACATCTCGTGCTTATAGAGGCAGCCTTGCTGTGTATAATCACATTCGCCCGTGCGAATCCAATACGTACAATACACCTTCTTTTCTTGTTCTGGTTCGGCTCCCGACGGTGGGAGAGGGCGGCGGGGAACGTAGCCGATGCGGGCAGCAGTAACAGGATCAGCACCAGCTATCGCATCCATAACAGACTTTCGAGTGAAACTTAGTAAATGCCAGCAGATTAAATATAACGCGAATAGCCTACTAAATATGGTTGCTGCGGCTTAGGCGAGCCAGGATGTGTCATTGAGGCCTCCAGCCTAGGCGTATTGGACTGATAGGGAAAAGTTGTTCCTAGAACAGGAGTATTTGGGGTTGCAGTAGAGCGGAATTTGCGAATCATTGCATCAGGTGCCTGAAATCTGCTTTGCGCCTGTGGCGCACACGGAATAACTAGATGGGCCAAACCGCTTTCGACCTTAAAGACGGTGGTTGTGGGGGGGAACCCTCCAAGGTACTCCATTCCCCGAACTTCTCCAAGAGTTAGACTGCGGGAAACGCCCTGAAGCCGAATTCCTTCAAGGAGTTCGTCTGCTGCAATAAGAGGAACCATAACTCCATTGCCGCGAGAGATAAACCAACAGGGGTGTAAGGTTTTGAGGGGCATGCTTTGGCGATTGGGTGGATGAGAGAGAGATGTTGATCGCAAAAATCAAGCATCTTTAGAGTGCTGAAGGGTCTCAAGTGATGAGTTTTTTATGGGTAACTATACCAAACCCCGGGAACTAAATGGCAAGCAACGACAAAATTGATAGGAAGGTAGAAGTGAAAGCATAGCATAGATAAATACCCGGAGGTGATGGAGAATGAACCAGTCTTGAATTACTTGGTAGGTCGCTAAGGCTGAGACAAACTTAATTCTGCCACCGATTCATCCAAAACTGAATGATAGAAATAAACCACAGCGCGGGTAAGAGAATTCAGGCGCAAGCCTGAAGAGCCAACGCGGGCGAACGGTTTTGTATGCAACTCTCCGTGATGGAAACAGGCCCAGAGAAAACGATGAATGTTGTAAGACGCGAGCAAGCCCTGATGCGTTTGACTGGCAAACTAGAGGTAACTTAGACGTTTCAGCCTGCTTTTAACGGAAGAATCGTGGATTCGTAAAGTGGCGCCGCAACGGGCACTTGCATAATCACATGGGATTGATTGGCCAAGCAAAATCAGGAATCTTAGTCTTCCATATACCAAACTAGATTCGCGAAGCATCCCAGCCCGATCGCGAGGCTTAAAGTACAGATGCAAATCTTTGTTTGAAGAGAGCACTGCTCTTCCGCTGGTTGTAGACTACGCCCGGTAGAACGCACTGGACATCCTACTCTGGAGCTTTGTGCAAAGAAAACAGCGAAAAGGAATCTGTACAACACCAGGACTAGGGCTGATGGTGAGTAGTTATGTCCCAGACTCTGCACTTAGAATAGCCCACAGCTCGGAGTTCGCCTTCATGTGGCGTTGCGCGTAACCCGTAATGGTTTCAGTAGCGTGTTCCATGGTCGTTCAGTGGGATCAAAACCCCGCTCTTAGTTAGTCGGGCGGCATCGAGAACCTCAAAATTTCTGAAACTAGTGTGACGGTGTTCTGTAAGAACTCGTGGTTGCTTCCGCGGCTTTATCCGTCTCCTGCGATTCTCCTTCCAGGAAAAAACCCACTCCACAATAGCGCCGCCGTAGAATGCTAAAAATATTGCGAAGCCAACTGTACCGACGGTGAGAGAGCCCGATACAATCCAGAAGAGACTCTGAGTACTAGTCATGTTTCGAATGTCGTACACATTCATACCGAAGAAACTGGACACGAATGATAGAGGAAGGAAGATGATAGTGACAATGGTAAAGACTAAAATGGCTTTTCCGTGATCTTCTAGCCGGATGTTGACGAGTTGGATAGTACGGTTGATTAGTGAGTTGCTGTTATCTCGGAGGTCGCATAAATCAACATATTCGCGCTGGAGGTTTTCCAAGAGTTGTGAAATTGGATCGGAAAGTGTGGAAAAGGAGTACTGCCTGTAAGTCGCTCGGTCGGGGTGCGGTAGAGATTCACTTGCGTGGTGACGATAGGATTTGTTGGAACTGTGTGATTGCCCTCTTCTCCTTCCAGAAGTTCCATCAAAAACAGACTGAAGACTCGTTATTAAGCTGATTTGTTGATCCATAATCTGGATTATAATGTTCAGTTCTTCTTGAACTTGAAGAAGATCCATTACGAGCTTCGTGCTAGGGCTTCTGTGCAGCCTATATTGTAGATGGCCGAGGTAGCTTGCATATCTATCGGAGAGACAGAGCGTGATATCTGTCCAAAAACTTCGATGTAGCATACCTAACGCACCACTCAACGCTGTGATGACATGTATGGATGAGGTGTAATCTTGATTTTCTGCGGACAAAAGGAATGAGTTTCGGATCCCCCGAAAAGACACTTCCATGATTCTAGAAGCCAGCTGTAGAGGGGGCCAGCGCGATTTCCAGCTTTGGTTGCTGGAGAACGTTACGATGTGGCGGGAATCGATTACCAAAACCCACAGCTCATCCACGTTAAGGCTCGACGGATAGCGGCCGTACCAACGCCGCACTTTTAGGTCTAGTGAGCGGTCTGTCTGCCATGGTTTGTGCTTTGTGAAAACCTGGACAGAGTCAGTAGCTGCGTTTATTCTAGAAGCGTGTCCCATGGATCCACCTGCATCGACTCGCGGTCGCTAGTATCTTCAAGTCGGTAGAAATGCTGTAAGATTGACCTGATCATATGAGACGAACTTCTGCTGGACTGATACCCTTCTCGCGGGTCGATCTGAAAGCGAAGTGGAGGTGGATCGCCTTCAACGCTCCAGTCCAGAAAGGGAACGCTGAGTAGCATAGGCGTATCTTCGCTCCCTTTCGCGTCAGCATCTCTATCACCGAGAACTTGGAAGAATGGTGCAAAATATCTTCCGTGCTTCGAAAATCGTTCATTTTGGTAAATGCAATGTTCCAATTGCTGAAGTGATAAGACAGTATCAGAAGGACTTTTGCTCCAATCCGAAAGTCCTAGTAGGCACTAAAGAACGCGTTAATTGAACAGCTAGCGGATACATCATGATTGCTTACCCCTTGTAAATAGTCTGAGAACTTGCTTGAAATATGTCTACAGAATTAGATGGATCATGATCCCCGATTTAAGGAAGCAACTTACATCCATCTACATTTATGATGATCTGGCGGGTCGAAGATGGTTTCTTGCACTCTGCGACTGCGTAGACAATTCATCCATCCGTATTCGGCAGCAAGAATTTTCAACTGATTTTGCTCATTCCGATTCTTGGTCGCTTCTTCAATGCGTATGGTGTTAACAAGCTGATCCCTATTTTCTAGGTCCGGCAATAGCGTTGAGGAGTAAACCTCCTTGATCTCCAACATTGGACCAACGTCCGCTTTCCATCCTTCCAGTCGGATGTCGTGTACTTGAAGTTGGGCTGGGGAGAGACGCCGGTTACGCCAATACGTATCAGCCTGCCAGTCAACCTGAAGTGGAGACCCTTTTCCTTGCTCCATACTTATTCGCCTTCTTACATGTCGTGAATAATGAGATGAGAGCAGGCAACGCAGCCACAGGAAGTCGTGAGCTGAGCAGGATTCGGCCCCCTTGACAGTCCAGGCGGCTTTTTGCCAAGCGCATTACCGATTGTTCTTCTCCGTCCATTCTTGCCTATTTGTTATTTAGTAGAATATGGCGTGCAATGATTTATACAGGCCGAGATGCTCTCGAATATATTGTGGCACTACCCAGTTCATCTTTCCAGATGTGCTGGACCACTCCCATCAGCCGCGAGTCGTGGCGTGCAGCCTTCCCAGGTTGCCCTGGCCCAGCTACAGCCTCTGCATTTCTAACGACATTGTGCCAATTCAACCTCAACAACTGCTTGCTATCTCTACATCCGGCGCTCAAGCTCACATCCAAGCTTCGTATTCACATTTGCACAACATTTACAGACCACTGAAACCATATTGCCCTCTCGAGAGCCAACCTATTCCAGTTGCTCGGCATCAACCATCACCATGGCTAAGTAAACAACATCTTCTCACCCCTCCTAAGTTCTTTCCAAGCTCACATTCCTAGTCATCCAATTCATCCCGCAACTGTTCACTTTCCTATCACCTTCATAACCCTCACTGGCCTCCTCGACATGTTCCACGCTGCTGCTTCCAGCCCTGCTACGGCTCCCCTCATCCAATCCGTCCTAAAGTCTCTCAACGTACAAGTGTACCTCAACGCTATCCCTCTGTTCTCCTACTACACTACCGTCCTCGCTCTCATCACTGCCATCCCTGCCATCGTCACCGGTGGTATGGAGTTGATGCCACTGATCCAGCGCGATGGCCTGAACACACCCAAAGCGAGAACTGGAGTGGCCCACGCCATGCTTAACGACCTCGGCGTGTTTGCGTTGGCATACAATTGGTGGACAAGAAGAGCCATGAATGACTTTGCACCCAGCACAACCAACTTGGCGATCAGTGTTGCGTTGGCGCTTCCTGCATCTTCCTTCGCGGCATACCTGGGTGGTAGCTTGGTATATGAATACGGTATGGGTGTCGGCAGAGCAAGTGCCAAGGCCAAAGACAAGAAGGGGCAGTGAGGTTTGATGACCGAGATAGAGCTGCGTTTCGTCGGATAAAATAATGGATGATGGACCGTTATGATCACAATAGCGATCTACTCGATGCTTGTGGAGAAGCTCTGCTTTATTCCATTAAACAAAAGTTTCTGATACATTTAATATAAATAAATAATAATTCTGGATTATTGTCTGGCAAACTGGTGTTATCCAATCCTTCCCATCTCAATAGAGAATTAAGGAGCAGTACTTGACTGGGGCTACGTGCTGCATTACGAATTTGGCCGGTACAGGAAATAATACGTTAATACATCCCTTCCATCGCGGAGTATCTCTCTAGATTGATTGCTTTATGATGTGAGGTATTTCCCTAGGCTCAAATAATCCAAATTCCTCCCAGATCTTCCCACGGACTTCAGGTCCTGCTGATAAGATTTTTAATCAAAGTATTGAAAATAGCATGCTTAAATCATAATTGAGATGCATTGCAAGAGCACATAGCACGGGCATACAGTGCTAGTCATCAAATCGGCCATGATGGATCTGGAAGGTGAGTATTCTGTTATCGTGCTTCTGAGGGACTTGATAAGAAAAGTCTTTGAAGCAGATGTCAATCTCCCTTGTGCAGTCACTCCTCTCTCTAACCACGAAGTCTCCAGCCTGTAATCATCCTTCCGGCGACCCCCAACATCTCTCTACATGACTCGCCGTCGAACTATCCCTGGTCGGCGGATCAAAATGCGGGTTTTACTCTTATCAAATACGAGCCGTTCCTGCCTGACTGATCAAAACAGAGCACACGAATCTGCCGGCTCTGCCGCTCTCATTCAAGCTCCAGGCACTAGCCGTTGGACTACTGACAACTACATGTTAGCAAAATGTAAATCCAAACCTTATCGAGAAGGCTGTGGGGTAAAATGGATTCTTCTGAAATATCCCGCAGTACGAGCTTTAAAGCTATTTAGATGGCTTCAGATCTCGTTTGTTCAATCTTGCACCCCTGGAAGAAGAGCCGAAATTCCCAGTCATGGCTGCCATCGATGCCTTAGTTGCATTTGTTCTTACTTATCTAGTACGCTTTGTTTGTGCTGCGTTTTCCTCCGCCGGTTCTACTGTCATCCTTAATAATATTTATTACTACATTCCTCCTGATGTGATCACTACGCTACCTATGACCAAAGGCTTGTCCGCTGCTCTTACTTCAGGTGGTTTTATACCTCTCACAGCTACCAGCACCTCCGTACCTGGGTTTGGCGTTTCAGATCTCTCTGCCTTAGTATCGAACTTCTCTACTATAGATGATGTATTCCAAAATGGCTTCCTTGAAGGTACGAAATTCTTTTTTCTCTTGGCCACCCAATTGCTTAGTACGCTCTTGCTATCGATATTTTATTCCCTTGAAACTCTACCAAGAGTCACAGTAATCAAACCAGTTTTTCTATTTCTATTGGAGCCGGTAAATCCGATCAAGTGATCCAATACATCTTTGCTCGTTCAAAGAAGATTGCCGAACTTGTTGGAAAGGCGATTTATAGTATTCCTGTAAAATGCAATGCAGCAGCCCATCCAACACATGTGCTTGAACTCTGTAATTCATCAGCGATCCCAGCTTTTGGACTGTTTCGCAAGCTTACGGAAATTAGCGCTATATGTACAATATACTGGACCTGAGGCCCTCCAACCCGACCAAATCTGCTCCCCCTATCTTAACAACTCTAATATGGTCATTATGAGTTCCCACACACAGAAATTCACAATACCTCCCGGACCGTACTTTGTGACCCCAAGTGGCGCTGTCCACCAAGCGTACAGGCTATATTCCGATTTTGAGGGTGCGTTCAGCGAGACAGTCATCTCCAACCCCGAAGGTGTATTTTCAGTCCTTTCGGCTGGTATTGTAGGCCAGTCGCTCGCAGTTGCCGTTCCTTCTCGACTCTACTTTACTAAGACAGCTGAAAAGCCATTAGCTGGTGTCCGCCTTGGAGTAAAAGATATCTACGATATTGCGGGGTTGAGGACAAGCAACGGAAACCGCGCATGGTATTGGTTCTATCCACCAGCAAACGCAACAGCCACTCCAGTACAGCATTTGATAGATGCGGGTGCCGTGGTAGTGGGGAAGATGATAACGAGCCAATTCGCCAACGGTGAAACTGCTACAGCTGATTGGGTTGACTATCATGAACCTTTCAATCCACGTGGAGACGGCTATCAAGATACATCATCTTCATCCTCGGGGCCTGGTGCTGGGGAAGGGGCTTACCTGTGGCTTGATATTACGCTAGGGTCTGATACTGGAGGAAGTATTCGTGGTCCCAGCCAAGTCCAAGGGCTCTTCGGGAATCGACCTTCGCATGGACTAGTCCCGTTGACTCACGTTATGCCTCTGGCTCCAGAACTTGACACATCTGGATTTCTCACTCGTGATCCTGTTCTCTGGACTGAAGCTGCCAAAGCCTTGTACAAAGAAAACATTACTATCTCCTCATCATATCCGTCGAAGATTTTAACCTTCGGATTCCCTACGTCCGCTGACTCTGTTGCTGATGGACTTATACTCGATTTTCTGGCAAATTTAACCGACTTCCTTCATGCAAATGTAACTTCCTTCAACTTCACTACGGCATGGGCGGCCGATAAGCCTTCTGCTCCACCCATCAATGCATTATTGAATATTACATACCCCTTGCTCATTGCCAAAGAGCAAATTCAACTGGTCCGCGACCCCTTCTACGCTGATTATGCCGCGGCGCACGATGGACGTCGCCCTTTCATTGACCCCGCGCCTTTGATCCGTTGGTCGTTTGGGGACAATTCATCCGAGACCATAGAGGATGCTGTTGCTAATAAGACGGAGTTTATGAGCTGGTTCAACACCACTGTACTCGTGCCGGATGCGGAGACCTGCTCTAGTAGCTTACTACTTTACGTTGGAAGCGATGCAGAGACTGTTTACCGCAACGTGTATCGGAGCGCGCCAAGTGTGCCGTACGGGTTCTCAAGTGGTAGAGTCAGTGTTTTCAGCGAGGCTCCGGACTTTGTCGTTCCGAGTAAGTCATTCATTTCTCATTGTCTTGGTATCGTTGAATAGCCTACAATCTTGCGAAATGTCGGCAGTGCTGATGAAAGCTTCCGCCGTAGTCGGCCAAGCTCCGTACAACTCAACTATTACGCAACACGTCGAGTATCTCCCTGTCACCATTGATTTCATGGCTGCGAAGGGATGTGATGGGATGCTGTTTTCACTGATTGAGGATTTACTGAAAGCTGGGCTCGTTCAGGTAAGCCAAACAGGGATGAGCAGCGTAAACGGCGGAGAGATTCTGCTTAAGAAGAGGTAAAAATTGGTTCAGTGAGAAAATTTTAGTTTTTGCTCAGGGGTGGCAGCGTGCTAGGCTTGCTTCAAATGCTTCTGACCACACAATTGGTATTTCCAAACACTAGAGCGTGCATATGCTTATAGCTAGAAACTTATCTAATGAAAATTTCTCGTTAAAATTGTGAAAGGCTAAACCGGCTTTCTGGAGTTTGTTCGGTTGCATTAAAATTGTACTGTCTGGTCACAATCCACTAAATTACAACGTGCCATCAACGGCCCAATCATACACTCTGAATTGAAGGTCAATAAAAGTCTGTATATATAAATGGCGGGGAGATATTGAGATGTCATAGAGAGATATTTCTGAGGAAATCACCCCGTATTGTAGGGAGACAAACCGCAATGAGGTTCTGTTAAATCCCCTTGGTCCGTGCTCGAACGAGACCTTTAACACTTAGCGCGTCAACATCAGCGTGCCTTTCTAGGGTACCTTATTTCTTTCCTCTCTACACTTCCTCCCCTCCCTCACGCCCAAATTTTCGTCGCGACGTGACGTCCACTGTCACCCAATACCTGCTGCTATTACGACCGCCATCAGAATCACGATCGAACATCAATTCTATCTTGAATTTACCCCAGATTAAAGATTGTATAGCCCGTTTGGGCAGCATGGCGCCCTCGCGCATTCGCAACATGGATTCAGAAGGCCCTTCGACCGCAGACGTGTCTATGAATGAAGACACGGAGATTACCGACCATAATGGTGCCCCAAATGGCATCACCAAGTTCTCGGTAAGTCCACAGCTACGCATACAGGCCACCACTGAGCCCCTCTGTGGCGCATATTCGCCGTACACCCTTTGTGCCGAGTGAGGCAATCGGGCTAATCTCTTATAATTCAGTACTATCAAGACACGCCGGACTACACGGTACGCTTCCTTCTATACAGTCTGTGCCGCCATAAAGGCTGAGCTAATCGAAATCACACAGGACTCCGACACTAATCCCAATACCACAGCCAGCAGTGTAGCAGGCGATGCAGCACAAGGAGATGGACGTAAACGTCGATCTGAAGCCTTCCAGATGCGGAAGAACATCTTTGGAAAGAAGCACGACCGCTTGGGCGAGTCAAAGGTTAGGCTGCCAAACCAACCTCGCGCTCTCCGCGCATTCGCCAACTCCATGATGCTGACTTACACAATTCAAATATAGGAGGATGACTCAATCAGGCGTTTCCGTTACCTGCTTGGCCTCACAGACCTGTTCCGCCACTTCATCGACACCAATCCTAACCCGCGCATCAAGGAGATTATGGCCGAAATCGACCGACAGAACGCGGAAGACGACGCGAAAGCGAAGAGCAACAAGACTAGGAGGGGTGGCGCTGCAGCAGAGCGACGTCGCCGGACTGAACAGGAAGAAGACGCGGAGCTGATCAGAGAGGAGAAGCGAGGTGGTCACAACGAGACCGTCTTTCGGGAGTCTCCAGGTTTTATCAAGAATGGACTGATGCGAGATTACCAGGTTCAAGGTCTCAACTGGCTCATCTCTCTTCATGAGAACGGTATCTCCGGTATACTGGCAGACGAGATGGGGCTTGGCAAGACACTTCAAACCATTTCCTTTCTCGGCTACCTGCGCTTTATCGCGCAAATCACAGGACCACATCTGGTCGTCGTGCCAAAATCTACTCTGGACAACTGGAAGCGCGAGTTTGGCAAATGGATTCCGGAAATCAATGTCCTGGTGCTGCAGGGTGCCAAGGATGAGCGCGCAACGCTCATCAATGAGAGGCTTGTCGATGAGAAATTCGATGTGTGCATCACAAGTTACGAGATGATCCTTCGCGAGAAGTCGCATCTCAAGAAGTTTGCATGGGAGTACATCATCATTGATGAAGCTCATCGTATCAAGAACGAAGAGTCTTCTCTGGCACAAATCATCCGCCTTTTCAACTCCCGGAACCGTCTTCTTATCACTGGTACCCCTCTCCAGAACAATCTCCATGAGCTTTGGGCTCTTCTCAACTTCTTACTTCCGGATGTTTTTGGTGATTCTGAAGCATTTGATCAGTGGTTTTCAAGTCAGGACGAAGACTCCGACACGGTCGTTCAGCAGCTCCACAAGGTGCTTCGCCCCTTCTTGCTACGCCGTGTGAAGAGTGATGTGGAAAAGTCTCTTTTGCCAAAGAAGGAAATGAATCTCTACATCGGAATGTCTGATATGCAGGTCAAATGGTACAAGAAGATCCTTGAAAAAGACATTGACGCTGTCAATGGAGCCGGTGGTAAGAAAGAGTCAAAGACCCGTCTGCTCAACATAGTCATGCAGCTTCGGAAATGCTGCAACCATCCGTACCTGTTCGAGGGTGCTGAGCCAGGCCCACCTTATACTACCGATGAGCATTTGGTCAACAATGCCGCAAAGATGGTTATGCTTGACAAACTTTTGAAGCGTCTAAAGAATCAAGGGAGCCGAGTTCTCATCTTCTCCCAGATGAGTCGTCTACTTGATATTCTCGAGGATTACTCTGTCATGAGGGGCTACCAGTACTGCCGCATTGATGGTTCTACTGCTCACGAGGACCGTATCGCAGCCATCGATGACTACAACAAGGAGGGCTCTGAGAAATTCTTGTTCTTGCTCACGACTCGCGCTGGTGGTCTGGGCATCAACTTGACAAGCGCTGACATCGTCATTCTCTTCGACAGCGATTGGAACCCGCAAGCCGATCTTCAGGCTATGGACCGTGCTCATCGTATTGGCCAAACTAAGCAAGTTATTGTGTTCCGATTTGTCACCGAGAATGCGATCGAGGAGAAAGTTTTGGAGCGTGCAGCCCAGAAACTGCGCCTCGATCAACTTGTTATCCAACAAGGTCGCGCTCAACAACCGGTTAAGAACGCAGCTTCCAAAGATGAACTTCTTAATATGATTCAGCACGGTGCTGAGAAAGTGTTCCAATCACAAGGAGGCGTTGGAACTGTTGGCGGCCAGACAGAGCTCACAGACGATGACATTGACGCGATTCTTAAGCGTGGCGAAGAGCGTACTGCGGAGCTCAATGCTAAGTACGAGAAGCTCGGTATCGATGATCTGCAGAAGTTTACTTCGGACTCTGCCTATGAGTGGAACGGCGAGAACTTCCAACCTCGTAAGAAGGACATTGGTATCAACTGGATCAACCCTGCCAAGCGTGAGCGGAAAGAGATTGGATACTCCATGGACAAGTACTATCGTCAAGCTCTGATGACTGGTGGTCGGACTGCAGATACCAAGCCGAGAATTCCACGGGCGCCAAAACAAATCCACATACACGACTATCAGTTCTTCCCGCCTCGGCTCGCTGAACTACAGGATAAGGAGACTGCCTACTACCGCAAGGAGAATAACATCAAGGCTCCTTTGCCGGAAGGCACCGAAGAAGACCTGGAGGCTCGTATTGCCGAGCAAGAACTTGATCAAAAGGAGATCGACAACGCTGAGCCTTTGACGGAGCAGGAGCAAGAAGAGAAAGCTGCACTCATTGAGAAGGGTTTCCCAGAGTGGAACCGTCGTGATTTCCAGCAGTTTCTTAATGGTTCTGCCAAGTACGGCCGCGACAATTACGAAGGTATTTCGGAAGAAGTCGATGGCAAGAACGCTCAAGAGATTGCCGCCTATGCCAAGGTATTCTGGAAGAAGTACAAGTCCATTGAGAACTACCAGAAGTATGTTGGCATTATCGAAGAAGGCGAAGCGCGGACCCGCAAACTTGAGGAGAACCGTAGATTGCTCAAGAAGAAGATGGCAAAGTACCGAGTTCCACTACAGCAGCTAAAGATCAACTATACTGTTTCCACGACGAATAAGAAGGTCTACACTGAAGAGGAAGATCGCTTCTTGCTCATCATGATGGACAAGTATGGGATCGAAAGTGAAGGTATCTACGAGAAGATCCGGGATGAAATTCGCGAATCGCCTCTCTTCCGCTTCGATTGGTTCTTCCTGAGCCGCACGCCCCAGGAGATTAGCAGGCGATGCACGACCCTTCTGACAACCGTGATCAAGGAGTTTGAGTCCGAGGCTAAGGATGGCAAAGTCCCTACCAAGTCAAATAAGAGGGCGATTGAAGAAGATGAATCGGAGGAAGAGGAAGAGGCTCCGATCAAGAAGAAGCCCAAAAACGGCGTCAAGGTATGTATTCTCACTGAAATTTCTATGGCCCAAATTACGGCTAAATCAGGCGCAGAATAAGCAACTCGACACTGTGAAAGCCAGCAAGGTGACTTCGACATCGACATCGAGAGCGACCAGTGTTGCATCAAATGGCTCAGCGTCGGGCCCAAAGACTAAGGGCAAGGGTAGGAAGAAGTGATGACTTGTCTATTGGAACTCTCTATTTGTTCTCTAGTGTGCTTCTATTAGTGGCGTTTGATGTGACTAGAGAGGAATGCTGAAAGGCGGCTATGGCTCTTTTCAGAACTTGGGGTGAAGCCTAGGCGGGCATGGCTTGCATGTGGCACGGTGTCTGTCTTCCTGGGAACAGTTTATTTGATTGTGTCTGGTTGATTATTCGAGGAGCTTCGAGTATGGGAACACTACATTTACGAGACGTCGCATACTATCACGGTGGAGGACAGACTAATTGATGTAGTCCCAATTCCAATCATGTTGTATTCAGATTGAACATTTCTGGCTCCCGACGTGACATAGCACTGATGCTCAAATCTACAAAGCACGATTCCGTTTGTTTTAATTCGTCAAGCTGCTGACTACGGTATTTTCGATGACGCCCACCGATGACGATGTGTGCGTGTGGGAGAGCGAGTGAGCGTTTCCTCCCAACGAAGGTGACAGCCAACTAAATCTCCACCAAAATTCTCTACCTAGATTCTTATGACCTTCTATTCACTCTAACGTATTTGCCCTTTCTACCCTTTGCACATAAAAATAAACACAAGCGTCCTAAGCCTAACCGATTCTCAATTACGATCCTCCCCGACCCAACTTTCCCGAACCTTCTACGGAGCTTCACTCTGGCCTGAAACAGTGTCCATATCAACGCAGGTCCAAATTGCCTCTCTCATACCTTAGGCCTCGCAAAGTCCGCACACTAGCCCTTCAATATGAGCAACGGTGCAGTCGCCCTGAACGACGACGACCTAATGGAGCCGACGCTCCAATCAATCCTAGACCAAAAGACGCTCCGCTGGATATTCGTTGGAGGCAAAGGCGGCGTGGGCAAAACAACAACCTCATGCTCTCTCGCGATTCAGCTTGCCAAGCACCGCAAATCCGTGCTGCTAATATCCACGGACCCGGCCCACAACCTCAGCGACGCGTTCAACCAGAAGTTCGGCAAGGATGCGAGGCTGGTGAACGGGTTTGACAACCTCAGTGCGATGGAGATTGACCCGAATGGCAGCATTCAGGATTTGCTTGCGGCGGGGGGAGAAGGGGCGGAGGAGGCGATGAGTGGGATGGGCGGAATGGGGAGCATGATGCAGGATTTGGCGTTTAGTGTATGGCCTACCCTCTCCCATGACAGATATACACGGCCCCAGATGTGAAGATGCACGGCGAGAATAGGAATCTTTTACTAACTGAAGGAATAACTAGATACCCGGCGTCGACGAAGCCATGTCCTTCGCCGAAGTGCTCAAGCAAGTCAAATCGCTCTCCTACGAAGTCATAATCTTCGACACCGCACCCACCGGCCACACGTTGCGCTTCCTGCAGTTCCCCACCGTGATGGAGAAAGCGCTGTCGAAGCTCTCACAGCTCTCCACGCAGTTCGGGCCGATGCTGAACTCGTTCCTCGGTGCGCGCGGCGGGTTGCCCGGTGGCCAGAGCCTCGACGAGGTGCTGGAGAAGATGGAGTCGCTGCGCGAGACGATTTCAGAGGTGAATACGCAGTTCAAGGACGCGGATATGACAACGTTCGTGTGCGTGTGCATTCCGGAGTTTTTGTCGCTGTATGAGACGGAGCGTATGATTCAGGAGCTGGCGAGTTATGAGATCGATACACATGCAATTGTGGTTAACCAGCTGCTGTTCCCGAAGAAGGACAATCCGTGTGAGCAGTGCAATGCGAGGAGGAAGATGCAGAAGAAGTATCTGGATCAGATTGAGGAGCTGTATGATGAGTTTAATGTGGTCAAGATGCCGTTGCTTGTGGAGGAAGTTAGGGGTAAGGAGAGGTTGGAGAGGTGAGTTTTTCCATGTTCATTTACTTCAGCCTCCACCGTATTTTGAGAGCACTGCTAATAGTTGTTCTATACAG